>Ga0068862_100005827_pt1 | contig 10270 bp, 8 predicted proteins | sample KBSSwiS52_FD_66598 | JGI IMG/M metagenome (GOLD analysis project Ga0068862, IMG submission 66598) | Switchgrass rhizosphere microbial communities from Kellogg Biological Station, Michigan, USA - KBS Switchgrass S5-2 | ecosystem: Host-associated > Plants > Roots > Rhizosphere > Soil ... | reverse complement strand
GACGGAGCAGCTTCGAATCCTCCCGCACCCGGCCGCTCTGCTCCGAACGCCAGCGCAGGCGGATCTCGGCCAGCGGCTTGTCCCCGCGCATGCCCGGCTTCAGCTTCACCTCGTAGAGCGCGGTCACGCTGTGACCGGCCCCGATCTCGCCGGCGTCGACCGTGTCGTCGCGGAACTTCTCGTCGGCGATATCGCGGTTCTCGTAGCCGAGCAGGCGCCAGCGGTCCACCACCTCGGGGCTGAAGACCACCTGCACCTTGGCATCCTTGGCGATGGTCTCCAGCGTGCCCTCCAGCTCCTCGACCAGGACGCGGCGCGCCTCCTCCAGGGTGTCCAGGTAGGCGTAGCGGCCGTCCCCCTTGTTCGCGAGCTGCTCCATCAGGTGGTCGTTGTAGTTGCCCATGCCGAAGCCCAGGGTGGTCAGCTCGATGCCCTTGCGGGCCTCCTTGCCGATCCGCTCCAGGATGCTGTCAGGGCCGCTGTTGCCGACGTTTGCCACCCCGTCCGAGCAGAGGAGGATGCGGTTGTTCCCCTCGGGCCGGAAGTAGCGGTTGGCCAGGTCGTAGCCGAGAAGCAGGCCGGCTTCGGCGTTGGTGGCGCCGTCGGTCTGGAGACTCTCGACCGCCGCCCGCACCCGGCCCAGGTCGTGGGTCGGCTCCAGCACCACCCGCGCCTCGCTGCCGTAGACCACGAGGCCGACCTTGTCCGTGGGCTTGAGCCGGTTCAGGAGGAGACCGAGCGAGCTCTTGACCAGCCCGAGGCGGTTCTCCGCCTGCATCGAGCCGGAGATGTCCACCACGAAGATGAGCACCGCGGGCTTGCGCTCCTCGGGACGGATCTCCCGGCCGCGGATGTTGAAGCGCAGCAGCCGGTAGCCCTCGGGCGCGAACGGCGTGGGCGCCCCCTCGGCGCGGATCGCGAAGTCCTCCCGCGTGGGCGGCTCGTCGCCGTAGTGGAAGAAGTTCACGAGCTCTTCGACCCGGACCGACTCGGGGACGGGCAGGTTGCCGTCCTCCAGGTAGCGCCGGACCACGGTGTAGGAGGCCGTGTCCACGTCGAGCCCGAAGGTGGAGAGGCGGTCCTCCTCCGTGTCCACGAAGGGATTGACCCCGGCCGACTTGTAGAAGACGTCGCCGTAGGCCTCGTCGTTGGGCTCGGCATCACCCCCCGCAGTGCCGGCCTTCTGCTTCTGCACCTTGGGACTGGCGACCCGCAGCGCCGGCTCGCCAGGGGCTCCTCCGGCCACGCCGGCCGCGACGCCGCCCTCGACTCCCGGCGCAGTCGCGCTCACGCTGATCCGCCGCTCGTCCAGCAGCGGCGATTCGCCGGTGACCGTGATCTGCTCCCCGAACGCTTCCGGCACTTCCGTGGGCTGGACCGGCTCCGGCTTTGCCAGGTAGCCCAGGGCTTCCAGCTCGTTCCGGGGCTCGGACCCGGGCTCGGACGGCTCGGTGGGAGCTCCCGTGGGAGCGCCATACCTTCCCGGGGGAGGCACGGACGCCGGCGGCGGCGGCGCGCCGTCCGCCCGCGGCTGGGCAGTGGCCACCTGCGGCGGCTCGGCCTCTTCCATCTCCGCCGCCAGCTCCCGCTTGGAGAGGGAGAAGAACTGGAGCTTCCAGGCGAGCAGGCCGCCGAGGACCATCACGGCCAGGGAGGCCGCGATCAGGAAGCGCTGGCGGCGGGGCTCGGCCTGCCTCTGCGCAGGCAGGGGGAAGGGCCGCACCTCGCCTCCGGAGGTCCTCGATCCGACCTCGACCACGGGCGGAATCTCGGCCTTGATCTTCTCGAGCAGGCCCTCGGGCGGCTCCGCGTCCAGCGGCTCCGCGAGCCTGCGGGCGATCTCACGTTCCTTCAAGCGGCTCATCGGACGTCCTCCTCGAGGGTTCTGGCCAGGATCTGGAGCGCCTTCTTCAGACGCTTGCGGATGGCTACGGTGGTGATGCCCTCCTGGCGGGCGACCTCCTTGACGGGGAGATCGCCCCAGAAGAGAGCGGTCACGGTGTAGCGCAGGTCTTCCGGCAGGGCCAGGACCGCACGTCTCAGGCGGTCGCCCGCCGCGGCCTGCCCGACGACTTCGTCGGCGCTCGGCGCGGGGTCGGGGACGGTGGCCTCGAACCCCTCGTCCATGGAGACGAGGCGCCGGGGCCGCCGCAGGTGGTTGAGGAAGGTGTTGTAGGCGATGCGGCAGACCCAGGTGGAGAACTGGGACCGGCCGTCGAACCCGGGCAGGGCGTCCCACGCCTTGCGGTAGGACTCCTGCGTCAGGTCGGCGGCCAGGTCCGGATCGCCGCAGAGGCGGCGCAGCAGGCCGAAGACCGTGCGGTACGTGCTCTCAACAAGCCGCTCGGCCGCCTCCCGGTCCCCCGCCGCCAGCGCCGCCAAAAGGCGGCTCTCCTGCGCCACGTCGGATCGTTCCCGCATTCCGCCCCCCCACCAGCTTGTCACGGTCGCTGCTCTGGTCGTATTCATGGCATCCCGTTGGACACGGGAGGCGGGGGGAGAGGAAACCGTCGATCAAAGCGGCTCGCCGGTGAGGCGCTCGATCTGGCGCTCTACCCGCTCCAGCTCCTCGGTTGCTTCCTGGATTGCAGCTTCCAGGGAGCTCCGCTCGTCAGCGCTCTGCGCGGTTTCGAGCCGGTCCTCCATTGCGGTGAGATCGCCGAGAAGCTCGATCCGGGCTTTCACGAACCCGACCAGGGCGGACAGGATGAACTCCCGGAGCCCTTTCCGCTCCTCCAGATGCAGCAGCTCCGCCAGCCACTCTCCGTGCGGCGTGTGGGTCTCGACCTCGGCTCCGCGATACTGGAGGTGGTCCGCCATGCGATGGTCACAGGGATTGGGGAGGAACCGTCCGGCCGTGGAGACCGAATCGCTCTTCCACGTGTTGCAGACGTTGCAGGCGTAAAAGAGGTTCGGCCAGGCGAGGGCAAGCCCGGGAAACCTGGACGCCGGAAGGTAGTGATCGACGCCGAAGCCTTCGTAGCCCTTGATCCCGTCCGGAACGCGGCAGTAGACGCACTTCGAACGGAATTCCCTCCGGAGATAGGCTTTGTAGGCTTGCGGGTAGGAGAAGGGACCCGGGTCCGGCCCCCGCGGATGCCGCTCTCCCGGGAAGAGCAGCGCGTCGAGGAGACCGCTCATCCGGCCGGTTGGCTCAGCCCCAGGCGCCGTCGCCGGTCCCGGGCCTGCTCGCGGATGCGCTCCGCTTCCTCCGCCATCTGCAGGAGGGCTTCCAGCTCTCCCATGGAAACGGGTGGAAGGAGCTGCTCCAGCCGGGTGGTCAGAAAGCCGAGCCGCTCCCGTTCGGCCCGCGAGAGCCTCTGCCCGCCGTGCTTGCGGGCCAGCAGCTCCGAACGCTCGCTCGCCACCGCCTCGATCTCGGAGACTTCGGAGGAGGCCAGCTTCTTCTGGGCTTGTGTTCGCATGGGCGGCTCGTCAGGGCATATCTTAAGCCCGGGGACTCGATCCACGCAAGCCGCGTGCGTCGCTTGCGGAGGCGAAATCATGCACCGCCGGTTTCCGTGTGCGCCTCCAGGAACGTCTCCGGCTTGCTGAACACCTTGGCGATGTTCATCCCCTTGCGGACGGCGCCCAGGGTTACCTTGCGGGTCGCGAGGGCGATTCCGAGGCCGGCGTAGGTGCGGAGCTTCCCGCGGTGGCGGTAGCGCACGTCCAGCACGTGGCGCCAGAGCCCCGAGTACTCCTCGTAGAACTCGTCCAGCGGGAGCTTCGTCGGCAGCACGGCGTGGACGATGTCGTACATCTCCCAGTTGTGAGTCGTCACCTGCTCCCGGGCCGTCGCCCAGAGGTCGGTGCCGGGCAGGGGAGTGAGCACCGAGAAGCCGCTGTTGTAGGCGCCCGTCTCCTCGATCCAGGCGCGCAGGCGGGCGAAGTCCTCGCGGTCCCAGGCCGGATCGACGATGAAGTTGGGCGTGTAGCCGACGCCCAGCTCCTTGAGGATCGCGAGAGCCCGGACGTTGTTCGAGGCCGTGTTGCTCTTGTTGACCGACTTAAGCCCCTCGTCCGTGACCGACTCCAGCCCCAGGAAGATCGACAGGTTGCCGCAGTCCTTCCACATCTCGATCAGGTGGGGAAACTTGCAGATGATGTCCGTGCGCGTCTGCACGGTGAAGTGCTTCTTGATGCCCGCGGCCTTGATCTGGCGCGCCATCTCCTCGCCGCGCCGGACGTCCATCCAGAAGATGTCGTCGGTGATGAAGACGTTCGGGGCCTCGATCGCCTGGAGCTCGGCCACGACCCGCTCCGGCGACTTCTCGCGGAAGGAGCTCTTGTGGAACTTCCACACCGAGCAGAAGTTGCATTTGAACGGGCAGCCGCGGGCGGTCTCCATCAGGGCCAGCGGCTTGCGGAAGTTGATGTAGTAGTGCGGCGCGTAGTGGGAGATCAGGTGCCGGGCGGGCATGGGCAGGGTGTCGAGGTCGTCCCGCATGGGGGCCTCGCCGGTGGCGACCTGGCCGCCGTCCCGGTTCAGGACGAGCCCCACGACCTTCGCGAGGTCGGCGCCGCGGGCCAGGGCGTCCACCAGCGGCGGCATGACCTCCTCGCCGTCGCCCACGGCGATGGCGTCGATCGCCGGATGCTGGAACCAGCCGGGCTCGCGCGAGGCGTCATGGCCGCCGAGCACCACGAACGCCTCGGGCAGCTCCCGCCGCAGGCGCTCGGCGATGCGCAGGGTGCGGAAGCGCTCGGTGGTGAAGTTGCACTGGAGGCCGACCACGTCGGGAGCGAAGCGGCGGCAGAGGTCGATGCCGTGCTCCTCCCCCTCGATCCGGAGGTCGAAGATCCGGCACTCGTGCCCCTCGGCCTCCAGCCCGCCCGCGATCGAGATCGGGCCGAGCGGCTCGACGAACGTGAGCATCTCCAGACCGAGGATGCCGCCGATCGGCGGCTTGAGGAAGGCGACCTTCATGTGCTTTGCCTCCTGGGTGTTGCGGCAGATGCCGCATTCTACACCCGCCCGGCCGCTTATCGAGGGAACCAGCCGACGAGGGTCTGCCTGAGCTTCAGGAAGGCGGCATCGACTCACCGGTCGGTGCTGATTCGCCGAGCCAGCTCGTGGTACATCGAGGAAGACCTGGGCCTGCGGGCCAGGCGCAGGGCCTCCTCCACCGCCATCTTGGGCTGCGCCGGCTTGGCCGCCCCTTCGGGCAGCCAGCCCTTCTGCGTCAGCCACCCTCTCAAGCTCATGTCCCCTGACCAGCCGAGGGCGCTCTCGACGTGGGGAGAGTCGTTCCAGACCCAGATCTCCAGCTCCGGGTCAATGACGACGGCAGCCGCGCGGTCGTCCCAGCCCGAGGAGGACAGGCGTTCCTCCACCTGGCGCTCCAGGGCGGCGCGCTCCTCCTCTTCCCTCCCGCTACCATCACGATCGAAGATGACCAGGGCATGCGCGTACCTGTGGGCGAAGGGCTTCAGGAAGTGGTGCCCTCTCAGCAGGCAGCCCGGGTCTCGCTCCGGGTGGACGTAGAGGTCGCAGGAGATCTCCCTCAAGCCCAGCGCCTGCGGCCGGGAGAGGAGGCCCCGGAGAGCTCCTTCGATGTTCTTGTCGGCGATGAGTACGGCGAGGTCTTTGGGCGAGGGCCCGGCGCTCATCCCAGGACCCCCGCGGCGAAGAGCACTCCCAGGTTCGTTTCCTTGCGCCACTCCACCAGGGCGGGATGCTCGCTGCCCCTCACGATGTCCGTGGCCCCCTCGGGGGTCTTCGCGAAGCAGAGGACCTGCTCGGGGTCCACGAGGTTCAGGATGATCGGCGAGTGGGTGGCGAGGAGCACCTGGGCGCCATAGACGGAGGAGAGCGACTGGAACATGGTCTCGATCGCGCGCGGGTGGATGCCGTTCTCGGGCTCTTCGATGAGGAAGACGCCCTGGAGGTCGGGCAGATAGGCCGGGAGCGTGAGGGCGAGCATCCTCAGGGTGCCGTCCGAGACCATCCAGGAGGGGACCTCGATTCCGCCGAGGTACCGGACCATCAGATATCGGTGCCGGTCGTCCGGCCGCTCGATGGTCGTGATGCCCTCGATGTCCGGGAAGGCGGTCTGGAGGTGGGCGATCCACTGCGCCAGCCGCTCGGGCGATCTCTTTTCGAGGTCCGCGATCACCCAGGGCAGGTTCGAACCGTCCGGCTTGAAGCTGCGCGCCTGACCAGGCGGGCTGGCCTTGCGGAGGAGCAAGCTGTTCAGGACGAGTTGCTGGACTCCCGTGGTCAGAAGCTCCTTCAGCCAGGTGCTCACAGGGAATGACGACTCGTCGGGAGGTAAGCTACCCAGCGCTGAGCGGCGTGGTCCGACCTTGAAGGGGTAGACACCGGGATCACTCTCCGCCCCTCGCGCGTCGCTGGTTTCAGCAACGAGGAAGTCCCCTGTAGCGGTCTTGCGGACCACCTCGATTCCGGGGCCTGCATCCGGCAGGCTAGCCCTCGTGGCGGGGGCTGGGAAGCGCTGCCTCTGAGAAGAGGCGAAAACGCCACCGCGTTGGAGGTCGACTTTCTCCTCCTGGAGTCCCAACTCCTGACTGTCCGGATCGATCCCAAGCGCGATCTTATAGCGCACCGTCTCAAGATCTCTCCAGAACAACCTGCTCCTCAAAGACTCGGGGATTTTCGCCTCGATCGCCAGCTCGAATCGCCGCCCCTTGCGCTGCCAGAGCAGGTCATAGAAATTCTGCGTCCGGTCCCCGACCGCAGCCTCGACACCATCAGAGACCAAGCGCCCCAGAAATGCGATGGTGTCCAGGAATGTCGTCTTGCCGCTGGCGTTCGGACCGACAAGGACATGGAAAGGTCCCAGAGGTTGGCTGATGTAGCGGAGGGAGCGGAATCCCAGGGCCTCGACGAGGGTGATCATCCCGCGGGGATCTTATCCGATGACGTCTCCCTACCCACCCGCGACCGCTCCAGGGCCGCGGCCACCGCCCGCTCCATGGAGCGGTAGACTGCGATCCGCTCCCGCCGCTTGTGGATGCCCGACTTGGCGAGCACCCGCATGGGCTGCATCTGCACGCCGGCGAGGATCACGTAGATCCCCATCTTCTGGAGCCGCTCCACCGTCCCCTCCAGGGCCACCAGGCCGGTGGCGTCCATGGCCGGGACGGAGGAGAGGTCCAGGAGGACCGCGCTGATCCCCGTGGGCACCCGCTGGAGCGCGGACATGGCCTTCTGCGCCGCGCCGAAGAAGAGAGGGCCGGCCACCTCGTAGACGAGCACGTCCTTGGGCAAACCCTTTACGAGGGGATGCTGGTCGACCAGCCGTACGTCCGAGACCTCCGCCATGCGGCGCATGAAGAGGAGCGCGGCGAGCACCACGCCCACGGTCACCGAGATGACCATGTCGAAGATCACCGTGAGGCCGAAGCAGAGGAGCAGCACCGCCACGTCGCTCTTCGGCGCCACTCGCAGGGCGTGCGCGAAGTGCTTGACCTCGCTCATGTTCCAGGCCACCAGCAGGAGCAGGGCGGCGAGCGAGGCCATCGGCAGGTAGCCGAGGGCCGGGGCCAGCAGCAGCACCGCCAGCAGCACGAAAGCCGAGTGGAAGATGCCGGCGAACGGGGTGCGGGCGCCCGAGCGGACGTTCGTCGCCGTGCGGGCGAGCGCGCCGGTCGCGGCGATGCCGCCGAAGAACGGCGCCAGGATGTTGCCCGTGCCCTGGGCGAGCAGCTCGGCGTCCGGATCGTGCGAGCCGCCGGTCATGCCGTCCGCCACCACCGCCGAGAGCAGCGACTCGATCGCGCCCAGCATGGCGATCGCGAACGCCGAGGGGAGGAGGTCCCGCAGGAGCCCGAACGACAGGCCCAGCGGCTGGCCGTCCGCCCCCGGCAGGTGCCAGGGAAGGCCCGGCATCGGCAGCACCCGCGGGATGCCGTGGAACCGGCTCTGGATCGTCGCCACCTCGAAGCCCGGGACCAGGCTCGTCGCCAGGACCGCCGCCGCGCCGGCGATCCCCAGCGCCACGAGCGGCGACGGGATCTTGCGCGTCACCTTCGGCCAGAGCAGGAGCACGGCCAGGGTGAACGCACCCACGGCGAGGTCGTCCCACTCCACGGTCGGCAGCGCCCGGGCGAGCACCCCGACCCGCTCCAGATAAGTCTCGGGCATCGGCCCGGTCGTGAGGCCCAGGAAGTCCTTGAGCTGGAGCGTGGCGATCACCACGGCGATGCCCGCCGTGAATCCGGTGGTGACCGGATAGGGCACGAACTGGATCAACCCGCCCAGCCGGAGCGTGCCCATGAGACAGAGGATGAGCCCGGCCATGAGGGTGGCCATGACCAGCCCGCCGAGCCCGAACCGCGCCGAGATCGGAGCGAGGAGGACCACGAACGCCGCGGTCGGACCCGACACCTGGACGTTCGAGCCGCCCAGGGCCGCGATCACCGCGCCGCCGACGATGGCCGTGTAGAGCCCGTGCTGCGGCGCCACGCCCGACGACACGGCGAGGGCCATGGAAAGCGGGAGCGCCACGATCCCCACGACGATGCCGGCCAGCAGGTCGGCGCGCAGGTCTTCGCGGTGATACCCGCGCCGGAGCGCGGTCCGCAGGGCGACGGCAGGGCGGACAGGCAGGATCGTGGGCTCGAGCAGAGCCTCATAACGGCGGGGCATGGGGTGGTCATCTTACACGGACGAACACGGACGAACACGGACGAACACAGACGATCACGGACCACGGACGGTGCCGGAAGTCGCCAGGTCCGTGTTCGTCCGTGTCAGTCCGTGCTCGTCCGTGTGTCCGTGTCCAGCGCCATCTGCACCAGCGCCTCCATGTGCCCGGTCTGCGGGAACAGGTCGATCAGCGCGATGCTCTCGATGCGGTAGGCGGTCTTGAGGAGCCGCAGGTCCCGCGCGAGGGTGGCCGGGTGGCAGGAGAGATAGGTCAGCCGCTTCGGCCGCCGCTCCAGGAGGGTGCGCGGCACCTTGGGCGACAGCCCTCCCCGCGGGGGATCCACCACGACCCGGTCCACGCCTTCGGGGAGCTCGGGGATCCAGGTCTCCACGGCGCGGGCCACCACCTCGACGTTCGCCAGCTTGTTGCGCCGCGCGTTCATCCGGGCGTAGCGGGCCGACTGCGTGTCCCCCTCGACGGTCACCACCTTGCGGTAGCGGCGGGCCAGGGCCAGGGCGAAGAGACCCACGCCGCCGTAGAGGTCGAAAGCCGTCTCTCCTTCCCACTCGCCCACCACCGCCTCCACCAGGCGGGTCAGCAGGCCGCGGTGGCCCTGGAAGAAGGTGCGCGCGTCGTAGGCGTAGTTGAGGTCGCCCACCTGGAGCGAAATCTCTCCATGCGGCAGCCCGGGGAGGGTCGGAGAGACCGTGACCTCTCCTCCGTCGCCGATGGCGACGTCGATCCGCGTCGGGCTGCCGGCGGTCAGCTGGTCGCGCAGCTCGGGCAGGAAGGCCTCCAGCTCGGGCACCAGCAGCGGGCAGCGGGTCACCGGCACGAGGTCCTTGGTGCCGCGGGCGTAGTAGCCGATGCGGACGCCGTTGGTCATCGGGTCCACGTCGGTGTGGAGCTGGGTGCGGAGACGGTAGCCCCAGGGCGCGCCCGCGATCAGGTGGGTGTTCTCGGGGCCGACCTGGATGCCTCCCAGGCGCTCCAGGGTCTCGCGCACGGCGGCGGCCTTGAGGAGCGGCTGCACCTCGTCGCGGATGTGCTGGAGGTCGCAGATGCCGGTCGGGCTCAGCTCGGGATAGGGATCGGGCCGGCGCGCGGGACCCGGCTCGAGGACCTCCACGATCTCGGCGCGGCCGAAGTCGGGCCGGCGCTCGACGACGCGCACCTTCAGGAGATCGCCCGGCGCCGAGCGCGGGACGAAGATCGGCACGCCCTCCCAGCGGGCCAGCCCCTCGCCGCCCTCGACCAGCTTCTCGATCCGCACCTCCAGCTCCTGCACCCCGGCCAGGCGGGCGCCCGGAGGCGGGGCGGGAGCCGGCCGCGGAGGCGGTGCAGGAGCGGGCTCGGGCATCTTCCGCCAGGCAGGCGGTCCGGCGGATGCCCCCTCCCCTTCCCTCCCCCGCTTCGCGGGAGAGGGGGAGAAGCGGCCCTGCCTCGGCCGCCCGTCCTTGGCGGGCCTGCGGGGACCGCTCCCCCGTCCCCCCTGGCTGTCTCTCGTCCTCATGCCTCCCCTTCTACAAGAAAGTGGATGCGCGGAGCCAGCTCCGGCATCCGGCGCTCGACCTCGGCCCGGAGCTCGGCCACCTTGTGGCGCCGCGAAAGGTGATGCAGGACCAGGGCCTGGTTCCGCATCTCCCCGGCCCGCC
>Ga0068862_100005825_pt1 | contig 10272 bp, 9 predicted proteins | sample KBSSwiS52_FD_66598 | JGI IMG/M metagenome (GOLD analysis project Ga0068862, IMG submission 66598) | Switchgrass rhizosphere microbial communities from Kellogg Biological Station, Michigan, USA - KBS Switchgrass S5-2 | ecosystem: Host-associated > Plants > Roots > Rhizosphere > Soil ... | reverse complement strand
GGCCGGCAACGGGCGCCTGTCTCGCGACATCCTCGACGCGGCGCGTCGCAACGACCCGGCGTTCTATTCCGCCATCCGGCTCTCTCTCGTCGAGCGGTCCCTCGCCGCACGTGCGGCCCACAAAGAGACCCTCGGCCCGCATGCGCCCCTGCTTCAACACAGCGGCACGAATGTGCCGGAGCACGTCTCCGGCGTCATCCTCGCCAACGAACTACTCGACGCGCTGCCCACCCACGTCGTCGTCATGACGGAGAATGGACTGCGCGAAGTGTTCGTCGGTATTTCCGGCGACCGGTTCGTGGAGCGGTTCGAGCATCCCTCCACGACGCGCCTTGTGGAATACCTCGCACGCGCGGGAGCGGAGCTGCGGGTGGGATGGCGCGCCGAAGTGAACCTGGCAGCCGAAGACTGGATGACGCAGGCGGCCGCCTCGCTTGGCGCGGGGTTTCTGGTCATCATCGACTACGGTCACGACGAGCGGGAGCTCTACGGCGTTTCACACGCGGCCGGGACGCTGACGTCGTTCAAGAAACACGCGCAGCCGGTCGATTTCCTGCAGGAGCCCGGCGATACCGACATCACGGCACACGTAGACCTCACCGCGGTGACGCGCGCGGCCGAACGGTCGGGCCTCGATGTGCTGGCGCGGCTCGATCAGACATACTTCATGCTGGGCCTGGGCATCGCCGAGCTCGAGAACCTGTCGCTGCAGCAACGTCTGGCGATGAAGACGCTGCTCTTGCCGGGTGGGCTCGGCAGCACGCACAAGGTGCTCCTGTTCGGAAAGGGCGTCGGCGCGCCCGCGCTGAAGGGATGCTCCTACCGCGTGCGCCTCACGTAACCCGCGATCGGATCACATGCGCTTTCCTGTTCACTTCTGGATTGGCGTCGTCACGCTCGCGCTCTCGGAAGGCGCGATGCTGGCGCACGTCGAGCCTTTCTGGACGTGGCACACGCCGTTCGCCTGGACGGGATACATCCTCATTCTCGACGGGATCATCTACACGAAGCGCCGTTCGTCGTGGCTGACGAGGCATTTCCGCGAGTTCGTGTTCCTCGCGGCCGTGTCGATACCGTTATGGGTCGTGTTCGAAGGCTATAACCTGCTCATCAAGAACTGGTACTACGTCAATCTTCCCGAGAACCTGGTGCTCCGCTACTTCGGCTACGCGTGGGCGTTTGCGACGGTCTCGCCCGGGATTTTCCAGACCGCCGAGCTCGTCGCGATTCTTCGAGGTGGGCGGAGGACTGGTTCTATCGAAGCCGACACGGAATCACGGCGGCTGTTGCGCGTGGACTACGAGCTGGCGACCGCCGACTACGTGAGCGTCGTGTTCGGCGCCGCGATGCTGTTGTTGCCCATCATCTGGCCGTCCCCGTACCTGGCCGCTCCGGTCTTCCTCGGTTTCATTTTTCTGCTCGACCCGATCAATGCATGGTCCGGCGACGACTCGCTGCTGCGCGATTTCCGGAACGGCAATTACGAACGGGTGACCAATCTGGTCATCGCGGGCTTCATCTGCGGCGGGCTATGGGAGTTCTGGAACTTCTGGGCGCGAGCGAAGTGGATCTACACCGTGCCCATCGTCGGCAACGTGAAAATCTTCGAAATGCCGGTTCTCGGGTATTTCGGCTTCCCGCCGTTCGCGCTCGAATGCTTCGCCATGTACGTGTTCACCCGGCGTCTGTTCTGGCGTGGATCGCGGCGGACGATTGCCGTCTAGATGGTCAATCGGCAAACGCACGGTATAAAATGCCGTGATGGCCGCTACGCTGGAGCGTGAGATCAAACTCTGCTTTCGCGACGCGCAGGAAGCCAGGCAGGCGATTCTGGCGACTGGCGCCACGCCGCTGCGAGGCAGACGGCTGCAGGAAGATTACCTGCTCGACACGCACGACGATCTGCTGCGCCAGCGCCGGTGCGTGCTGCGCGTCCGGCTCGAGTGCGGCAAGACGCTCCTCACCTTCAAGGGCCCGGTTCAGAACTCACCGATGAAGCTGCGCGAGGAACTGGAGACCGTCGTCGGCGACGGACTGCTCCTGATGCACGTGCTCGAAGAGCTCGGCTTTCACGTGTGGTTCCGCTACGAGAAGTACCGCGAGGAGTTCGCGCACGAGGACGTGACGATTGCGATTGACGAGACGCCGGTCGGCACGTTCGTCGAAATCGAAGGTGGCGAGCAGGGCATCCGCCGAATGGCCGAGGCGCTCGCGCGGAAGCCCGCCGACTACCTGACGGACTCCTATCGCGGGCTTTACGTGAAGCATTGCGAGCAGCACGGATTGCCGCTGGCCGACATGCTCTTCGAGGATTCCTAACTGCCTCACGCCGCTCTCATCCTCACGGCCGGTCTCGGTACGCGGCTGCGGCCGCTGTCGTGGGTACGGGCGAAGCCCGCGGTGCCCGTGGCGGGCGAGCCGCTCGTGCGCCGCATCATCCGTTACGCGTCGAAGCAGGACGTCCGGGATTTCGTGCTGAACCTTCACTACCTGCCCGAAACCATCACGGCGCAGGTGGGCGACGGCAGCGATCTGGGCGTACGCGTTCGATACTCGTTCGAGTCACCGGTACTGGGATCGGCCGGAGGGCCGCGCAAGGCGCTGTCGCTCCTGCCGGACGATGACTTTTTCATCATCAACGGAGACACGCTGACGAGCGTGGACCTCGGCGCGCTGGCGGCGAACCATCGTGAAACCGGCGCGCTCGTGAGCATCGCGGTGATGCCGAACCGGTGGCCCGAACGGTACGGCGGGCTCATCGTCGACTCGATGGGACGCTTTCACAGCATCGTGCCCAAGGGTTCGCGCGTGCGCTCGTATCACGTCGTCGGCGTGCAGATGGCACACCCGTCGGCATTCGCCCGGCTGCCGCTGAACCAGCCGGCCGAAAGCATCGGCAGTCTCTACAAGGAGCTCGTCAAGGACGACCTCGGCCACGTGCGCGCCTTCCTGTGCGAAGCTGAGTTCTGGGATGTGGGCACGCCGGCCGACTATCTCGAGGCGTGTCTCGCGATCGGCAGGGCCGAGGGCGATGTTCCACAGATCGGACTCGGCTCGATCGTGGACCGGACCGCGCAACTGGTCGATACAGTGGTCTGGGATGGCGCACACATCGGCAAGGGCGCCGCGCTCCGGCGCTGTATCATCGCCGACGGGGTGCAAATTCTTTCTGGAGCGAGCTTCCAGAATTGCGCCATCATTCAGAAAGACGGACGGCTCGACGTGACGGACATCAGCTGATGGACACACCTTCGACGGCAGTGCAGGAAACACGGGACAGGATCGACGAGTGCCTGCATCGCGCGAAGCTCGCGGATCCGCAGGTGCGCGTCGTGCCGCTCACCGGAGACGCGTCGACGCGTCAATACTTCCGCATTCTCCGGCCCGACAACCCTTCTGTCGTCCTCGCGGTGTACGACGCCCCGTTTGTCTACGACGAGCTGCCGTTCGTGAACGTCTGCCGGCTGTTCACCAGCATCCCGCTCCCGATTCCGGCCATTGCCGGCCACGCCGACGACCTCGGCATCCTCATTCTCGAAGATCTCGGGGACGTGACGCTGCAGGCGCATCTCGGGGTGACGCAGCCCGCCGACCACGACGCGCTCTACCGCCAGGCCGTCGAGTTCGTGTTTCGCATGCAGCGCAGGGGCGCCGAGCTCGAGTCGGACGAGTTCATCCCCTATCGCGTCGCGTTCGATCGCGACAAGCTGATGTGGGAGATGAATTTCTTCGTCAAGCACTTCCTCGAGGCGTATCACGGCGCCACGATCACGGCCGCCGCCCGCGAAGCGATGAACGAGGAGTTCCTGCGGATCGTGGACGAGCTCGCGGCCGAGCCGCGCGTGCTGTGCCATCGCGATTATCACAGCCGGAACCTGATGTTGCACGACCGCAACCTGTACATCATCGACTTCCAGGACGCGCGGATGGGGCCAGACACCTACGATCTGGTGTCGCTGCTGCGCGACTCGTACGTGGATCTGCCGGATGCGTGGGTCGACGATCTGATCCGCGGATATCTGAAGCTTGGCGGCCCGGCCAAGGCGACGCCCGATGCGTTTTCGGAGTACCGGCGGCGATTCGATCTCATGTCGGTGCAGCGCAATCTGAAGGCGCTCGGCACCTTCGGCCATCAGACGACCGCACGGCGCAATCCGGTGTACATCCAATACATCCCCAGGACGTTGAGCTACGTTCGCACGAACCTGGAGCGGTACCCCCGCTTCGCCCGGCTCCGCGAAATCCTGTTCTAGGAAGAAAGGGGCCCTCCCCTTTTTTGATCATGTATGAAGAAATTTGGTGTTTCGACTCACCTCTATCACGAACAACGGCTGGACCTGGCGCACGTCCTCGAGATTGCCGCCAGCGGATTCGAGGCCGTCGAGCTCTTTGCCACGCGCAGCCACTTCGACTATCACGACGAGACGGCGATCGGGACGTTGAAAGACTGGCTGACCCAGGCAAACCTCGATCTGCATTCCGTCCACGCCCCGATTACCGACGTGTTCGTCAACGGCCGCGGCCAACGCACCTACTCAACCGCGATTCGTGACGCCGACGCCAGAAAGACGACGCTCCGCGAAATGGCGGCGGCGCTGAACATCGCCAGGGTTATTCCCTTCAAGTATCTGGTCGTGCATCTCGGCGTGCCCGAGGCCTGGAATCCCGGATCGGATGACAACCATCGTGAGGCGGCGATCCGCAGCGTGGAGGAAATCCAGTCCATGGCCGAGACGGTGGGCGTGAAGGTGGCGCTCGAAGTGATGGGCAACACCCTCTCAACGGCCCCCGATTTGATCGAGATCATCGAGCGCAGCTTCGAAGGCGCCGACCTCGGCATCTGCATGGACGTCGGCCACGCGCACATGCTCGGCGACACGGCCGAGGCCATCGAAACGACGTCAGAGTATCTCGTCACCACGCACATCCACGACAACCGCCGGCAGAGCGACGACCACCAGGTTCCCTTCCAGGGCAGCATCGACTGGGCGGCCACCGTGATGGCGTTCGAAAAGATCGGCTACGATGGAGTGTTGATGTACGAAGTGAGGAACGCAGAGTCGCCCACATCGGTGCTCGCGAAGGCCGTCGGCGCACGCCGGCGGCTCGAGGCGCTGATGATGGACACGTCGCAGCTGACCGCGTTCGAAATCGAATGATTGCCTATATCGATCAAATCGCGCAGCACGACGGCAAACAGGTCACCATCCGCGGATGGCTCCACAACCGGCGGTCGAGCGGGAAGATTCACTTCCTGTCGATCCGCGACGGCACGGGATTCATCCAGGGCATCGTGTCCAAAGCGGCGGTCGGCGACGAGAAATTCAAGCAGGCCGACCATCTATCGCAGGAAACCGCGGTCATCGTGCACGGAACGGTGCGCGCGGACAGCCGTGCGCCCGGTGGCTACGAGCTCGACGTCTCGGATTTCGAGATCGTCTCGCCGTCGATCGATTATCCGATTACGCCGAAGGAACATGGCGTCGATTACCTGCTCGATCGCCGGCACTTGTGGATCCGGTCTGAAAAACAGCAGTCGATCCTTCGCATTCGCCACGAAGTGATCAGCGCGGTCCGCGATTTTTTCAACGACCAGGGGTTCATCCTCGCCGACACGCCCATCTTTACGCCCGCGGCGTGCGAAGGCACGACCACGCTCTTTCCGGTCGACTATTTCGAAGACCAGAAAGTCTTCCTGACGCAGAGCGGCCAGCTGTACGCCGAGGCCAACGCGATGGCCCTCGGGCGTGTCTACAACTTCGGCCCGGTCTTCCGTGCCGAGAAATCCAAGACGCGGCGGCACCTCACGGAATTCTGGATGGTCGAGCCCGAAATGGCCTACGCCACGCTGGACGATGTGATCGATCTGGCCGAGGGCCTGGTCGTGGCCGTCGTCTCGCGCGTGCTGGACAAACGGCGCCGCGAGCTGAAGGCGCTCGAGCGCGACACGTCGAAGCTCGAGAACGTGAAGGCACCGTTTCCGCGTATCTCGTACGACGACGCCGTGAAGCTTCTCAACGAGAAGGGGCAACCGTTCGAGTGGGGTGGCGACCTGGGGGGCACCGACGAAACCGTGCTCTCGCAGCACTTCGATCGGCCGGTGGCCATCCATCGCTATCCGGCCAGCGTCAAGCCGTTCTACATGGAGCCCGACCCCACGCGGCCCGAGCTCGCGTTGTGCGTCGACATGCTCGCGCCGGAAGGCATCGGCGAAATCATCGGCGGCAGCCAGCGCCTCGCCAGCTACGATGTGCTGTTGCAGCGGATCAAGGAACACAACCTGCCGCAGGAAGCGTTCGAGTGGTACCTCGACCTGCGCCGCTTCGGATCGGTTCCGCACGGCGGCTTCGGCATGGGCATCGAGCGCGTCGTCGGGTGGCTGTGCGGCCTCGAACACGTCCGCGAAGCGACGCCATTTCCGCGGATGATGTATCGGGTGACACCATGAAGATTGGTTTCATCTCGCTCGGATGTCCGAAGAACCTCGTCGATTCCGAGGTCATGATGGGGCTGTCCCAGCAGGGCGGCCACACGCTGACGCCGGATCCTTCGGATGCCGATGTCCTCGTCGTCAACACCTGCGCGTTCATCGATTCGGCCAAGGAGGAGTCCGTCAACACGATTCTCGAGCTGGCCGAGTTCAAGAAGAGCGGCTCGTGCAAGCGGCTGGTCGTCACGGGTTGTCTGGGCGAGCGCTATCGCGACGAGCTGAAGGCGCAGATTCCCGAGATCGACGCTGTGCTCGGCACCGGCGACGTGCCGGAGATTGTGGGTGCCATCGAGGGCGCGAGCACGAAGCGAACGATTCCGCTCACCCTAATCCCTAATCCCCAATCCCTAATCCCTAGTCTTCCAACGTACTTGTACGATGCCGAGCCTCGCGTGTTCGCGACACCGCGCCACTTCGCCTACATCAAGGTCGCCGAAGGCTGCGACTACAAGTGCTCCTTCTGCATCATCCCGACGCTGCGCGGTCACTACCGCAGCAGGCCGATCGACACCATCGTCCGCGAAGCACGGTCGCTCGCCGCGCGCGGCGTGCGCGAAATCATCCTGATCTCGCAGGACACCACGTTCTACGGCCGCGATCTGGCCCACGGAACCGCCCTTCCAGCGCTGCTTCGCGAGCTGAACCAGGTGGACGGCATCGACTGGATCCGGCTGCTGTATCTGTATCCCACGACCATTACCGCCGACATCCTCGATGCCATGGCGGAGTGCGACAAGGTCGTCAAGTACATCGACCTGCCGCTGCAGCACGCCTCTGACGCCGTGTTGCGACGGATGAAGCGGCCGGGGACCGGCAAGGGTTACGAGCAGCTCCTGAGCCGGATCCGCGACCGCGTTCCCGGCGTCTCATTGAGGACAACCTTCATTGTGGGATTCCCGGGCGAGACCGAGCCGGAGTTCGACGAACTCTGTGCCTTTGTCAGGTCCGTCGGGTTCGACCATGTCGGGGTTTTCACGTATTCGCACGAGGAAGGCACGACGGCGTACGACCTTCCGGACGACGTCCCTGCGGCGACCAAGGCAAAACGCCGCAACACATTGATGGCCGAGCAGAAGCGCATCGTGGCGCGGGCTCAGAAACAGCGCATCGGCACCCACGTCCAGGTGATGGTCGATGGCCCCTCCCCCGAGCACGACCTCGTTTGGAAAGGCCGGCTGGCCGGGCAGGCGCCCGACATCGACCCGGTCGTGTACTTCACCGAGGCGGACCCGGATATCCTGCGACCGGGGGCGATATTTCAGGCGGAAATCGTGGGCTCTCGCGAATATGATCTCGTGGTCCGCCCCGGCGTAGACAGGCCCTTGTGATAAACTTTTAGGTTCGTAAGAGCCTGCAAGACCTGAAAGTGGGCCTGTGCCCACTTTTTGTTTTTGGGGGTGGTTTTACGCTGCTCATTGACACAATTCGTGGAGTCGCCGAGCGGGTTGCCCGCTCGTACAACCTGGAGATTTTCGACGTTCAGTTCCGGCGCGAGTCGACGGGGTGGATGCTGCGGATTTTTCTCGACGTTCCTTTTGCCGACAGCGACGCGGCCATCGCCGACGACGCCGAGCGGCGAAGGCGGGCGGATCTGTCGCCGACGATCGAGGACTGCGAGCGCGTGAGCCGCGATGTCAGCGCGATTCTGGACGTCGAGGAAATCATCGACCAGAGTTTCATCCTCGAGGTGTCGTCGCCCGGGCTGGATCGGCCGCTGCGCAACGCGGGCGACTACAGGCGGTTCGTGGGAAGGCTCGCGAAAATCGTGGTCTCGCAACCGGTCGATCGACAGACGCATTTCGAGGGGCGGCTGGGCGGTATCGAGAACGACACGATCGTGATGGAAACGACGCCGGGAAAGCGACAACTCATCCCGCTCGCGCTCGTCACTCGCGCTCGCTTGGAAGTGGAGTTTTGAGGGCTGAAGGCTGAGGGCTGGGAGCTGAGGGCTGAGGGGCCCCGGATCAAACAATGTCAAACCCGTTGATGCAGACAATCGAGGCGCTGGCGAAAGAGAAAGGCATCGAAGCGGATGTCGTCATTACCGCTATCGAGGATGCCGTACTGACCGCCTCGAGGAAGTATTACAAGACCAACGAGAACTTGAAGACGCGCTTCAATCAGGATACCGGCCAGGTCGATCTGTTCGCCGTCAAACAGATTGTGGTGGACGTGCAGAATCCGGCGACCGAGATCTCCCTCGAGGAAGCGCAGCAGCTGTATGGCGACGAGGCCGAAGTGGACATGGAAATCGAATTTCCCAAGCCCACGGAAGTGCTCGGGCGCATCGCCGCGCAGACGGCCAAACAGGTCATCTTCCAGAAGGTCCGCGAGGCCGAGCGCGAGAACATCTTCGGCGAGTACAGCCAGCGCATCGGCGAGGTCGTGAACGCCACGGTGAAGCGCTTCGAGAACGGCGACATGGTCGTCGAGCTGGGGCGCATCGAGGCGAGCCTCCCGCGCAAGGAGCAGTCCCGGGCGGAGAGTTACGCGCCCGGCGAACGCCTGCGCGCCGTCATCAAAGGCGTCAACCGCAGCACGAAGGGCCCACAGATCGTGCTGTCACGCACCGATCCGGCCCTGCTGGTGAAGCTCTTCGAACAGGAAGTGCCGGAGATCTACGACGGCACGGTGCAGATTCGCGGTGCCGTGCGCGAGGCCGGCGATCGCGCGAAGGTCGCGGTGTTTTCCCGCGAGCGCGATGTCGATCCGGTGGGTGCGTGCGTCGGCATGAAGGGCACGCGCGTGCAGGCGATCATCCGCGAGCTGCGCGGCGAGAAGATCGACATCGTCGAGTGGTCGGACGATCCGGTCTCGCTCGTCACCAACGCGCTCAGCCCCGCGAAAGTGCAGCGCGTGTCGATTGTCGACGACAAGGAGCGCGTGGTCGAGGTCGTCGTCGAGGACAAGCAGCTGTCGCTCGCCATCGGGAAGAAGGGCCAGAACGTCAGGCTCGCCGCGAAGCTCACCGGCTGGCGCATCGACATCAAGAGCGAAGAAGAGAAGCGGCGCGAGATCGAGGCGCAGTTCGAAGGGTTCGTGGGCGATTCGAGCGCGACCGAGGAACCGGCGGATGGCGAACAGGCAGAGACCGAACCGGCCGCGGCCGTCGCGGACGAGCCGGAGAATGCGGCGCCGTCGTTCGCGATCGCGGGCATCGGCGAGAAGACGATGCAGAGGCTGATCGCGGCGGGCTACGACAGCGCCGAGAAGATCGCGCTCGCCAGCGTCGACGCGTTATCCGAGGTCCAGGGCATCGGCGCGAAGACGGCAGAACGGATTCTCGCCGCGGTGCGCGGCGAAACACCGGCCGCCGAAGAGGAACAGGCGTAGGGCGCGACACGAGTCGCGCGAGTTACGGAGACTTGTTTGGCAACAGTTCGTATTTACAGGGTCGCAGAGCTTCTCAACACGAGCAGCCAGGAAGTGCTCGCACTGCTGAAACGCGCGCACGGCATCGAGCTCAAGAGCGCGTCCAGCACGATTGAAGAGGTCGTGGCGCGCCAGTTCGTCGAGCGGCTCGCACGCGAGCGCAACATCACGCTGCAGGGCGGCGACATGTTCGCTGAGGGACCGGCCGCCAAGCCCGGTGCGAAGAAGCCGACGGCCAGCGCCAAGAAAGCGGAGCCCGCGAAGCCGGTGGCGCCCACGCTGGCGCCGCCACGCCTGGTAAAGACGGCGAAACCCGCCGCCCCTGCGGTCCCCGTGGCGCCGGTTGCCGCCGCGCCCGTGGTCGAGGAACTGGAGTACGAGGAACCGCCACCTGTCGAGGAACCAGAGGA
>Ga0068862_100005824_pt1 | contig 10273 bp, 17 predicted proteins | sample KBSSwiS52_FD_66598 | JGI IMG/M metagenome (GOLD analysis project Ga0068862, IMG submission 66598) | Switchgrass rhizosphere microbial communities from Kellogg Biological Station, Michigan, USA - KBS Switchgrass S5-2 | ecosystem: Host-associated > Plants > Roots > Rhizosphere > Soil ... | reverse complement strand
GCCAGATTCGAATCCGCTCGGAAGTCAGCTCGGGATGGACTACCCGCGTTCACGGCAGCCGCTCGGCTAACTCTATGGGACTGTCCACTCTGATACCAAATTCGCGCGCCAGCCACGAGCGTCGGCTCAAGTGAAGAATCGATCGAGAACCGGCTTGCCGTCCGCGATCGAGGCTGCAAAACGCGTCGTGCGCGTGTCCATAGTGGGCCGCCAGAGCGTCCCCGTCCGCCCACTCCGCAACGGCGTCGGCAACGGCGGACTGCTTGTCGCTATGGGCTAACTCCTTCGCCTCTACTCCCAAAGCATGGGTCGAGGTCGACGCGGCCGCGCGCAAAACGATGTTCGCCAACTTGCGCAAGCGTCTCGAGGAGTGAGTGAGCCAGCTCTTTTTCCGGGCAATGCTATAAAAAGCCTTCGACCCCCGCGCACGCAGGCACACCCTCGAGCTCGAGCCTGCGTAGACGGCGTTCCCACAGGTGACTGCATGGGCGCGGAACGAGTCGGCCGGCCGAAGCGTTTAGAACTCCTACCCTGTCGGACCGGATGGACGTGCGACGGTCTGCGGCGCATGGCCGCCCACATACGCTGACGAAGTCTCTGCCGGGCGCGCGCCGAGCTGCCTATCCCGGCTTCATCGAGCCGTGCCTGGCCACCGCCGCCAGCCAAGTACCCCCGCACGGTGCGTGGGTTCACGAAATCAAGCACGACGGCTATCGCGCCCAGGCGCACGTGTCTGCCGACCGCGTGCAGATCTTCACCCGCAACGGCTACGACTGGACACCGCGCTTTCAACGCATTGCCGACGCGTTGGAAATCCCTGCCGGCCCGGCTGGTGATACTGGATGGGGAAGTCGTGGTGACGGATGCGCGCGGCATTGCCGATTTTCACCAACTCCAGGAGGCGCTCGCCCGAGGGCAGTCCGATCGATTGGGCTATGTGGTGTTTGATCTACTCTACCTCGACGGATTCGATCTGCGGCCCATGCCGCTGATCGAGCGCAAACACGTGCTCAACCGACTGCCCCTCGTATCACGCTAGTTGCCGCCTCGATAGGACGGTAACCTTGCGGGGCGGTGAGGAGATGAAGTGGCTCGGTACGTTGAGAATTTCAAGCAGCGTGCGGTAGCACGCCTGCTGCCGCCGGAAAGTTCGGCGATATCGACAGTTTCCCAAGAGATGGGCGTCTGGGGCCCACGCTGGAGCGCTGGCGCGCAAATGCACTGTCCATGCCCGGGCGGGAGCGGGCATGGACCGCAGCCGCTCGGTTGCAGGCGGTGATTGCGACGGCTGCGATGGATGAGGCGCAGCTGAGTGCATGGTGTCGAGAGCAAGGCGTGTATCCCACGGAGTTGCAGCAGTGGAAGTCGGATGCGACGGCTGCTCTGACGGAATCCACCGAGGAACGGGTAAGCCCACAGCAGGCTCAAGAGGATAAAAAGCGCATCAAAGAGCTGGAACGCGATTTGAGGCGAAAGGATGAGGCGCTCGCGGAAACCGCAGCGTTGTTGGTGCTGTCAAAACAAATGGAGGCGATCTTCCGCTGGGGCGAGGACGAATGATCCGCCTGGAAGATCGCCTGATCACAGTGAGAAACATCGAACAGGCCCGGCGTGCAGGAGCTCGTTTGAGGACTGCCTGCCAGATCGCCCGGCTCGATCCGCGCACTCTGCAACGATGGCAGAGCGGCGAGGGTCTCGAGCGTGGCGACGGCCGCCCGCAGGCCGTACGACCCGTCTGCGCACACGCGCTGAGCGAAGCGGAACGCCAACGGATCGTGCGGGTCGCCAACGAAGCGCGGTTTGCCGAGCTGCCACCGGCGCGGATCGTGCCGATGTTGGCCGATGAGGGAACCTATATTGCCAGCGAATCCAGCTTTAGCCGCGTGCTCAAAGCCCCAGGGCAGGTTCGGCATCGGGGTCGGAGCAGAACACCGCAGAGAATGCGACCGCCGAGCACGCATGTGGCCACGGCACGGCGACAACTGTGGTGTTGGGACCTCACGTTTCTGGCGAGCCAAATTGTCGGCCAGTGGTTCTATCTGTACGTGATTTTGGGTGTATACAGTCGAAAGATCGTCGGCTTCGAGGTGCATGAACGCGACAGCTCGGATCATGCGGTGGATCTGCTGCGGCGAACGGCTCTAGCCGATGGAATCCACGCACTGGCGAGAAAGCCCGTTCTGCACGGGGATAACGGAGCGACGGTGAAGGCGACCACGGTGTTGGCCATGCTGCAGTGGCTGGGCATCAAGCCCTCGTACTCGCGCCCCCCGAGTCAGCGACGACAATGCATTTATCGAAGCGTTTTTCAGAACCAGCAAATATCGGCCGCAGTTCCCGAGGAAGGGCTGTGCCGATCTCGCTGCCGCTCGCTGCTGGGTCCGTGAGTTCGTGTCCTGGTACAACATGAGCACCGACACAGCGCGATTCGCTATGTGAGCCCCGCAGAGCGTCATGCAGGCCAGGATCACAGCATCATATCTCGTAAGCACCAGTTCTGTACCCGGGCGCGTGAAGCCAATCCTCGGCGTTGGGCACAAAACACGCGCAACTGGCAGCCCATCGCTGTTGTCACGCTTAATCCCGATCGCGAATCGCTCGTCCGTGCGGTGCTAGCAGAGACAGAGACCGCCTCTGCTGCACAGACGCTTACGACCATGATTGATCAGAAAGAAGGCAAGCTCGGATGAAACTCTACGGATACTCTATCGGAACCAATCTGAAAGAGGTGGTTACCCCAGATGCTCTCGCGGAGGTCACGCTCGTCGCTTCATCGTCCGAGTTGAGACGTATTGCGGAGTTCCTATCAACAGCGGCCTCCAACATGGATCGAATGGGCGTTTCCTACAGTCATGAACACTTATCTGACTGGGATGACTCATTTGAGCCATCCCCTGAATTCGTCGTCGTCCGTCTCTCCAGCGACGAGGGATAACAGGGCTACATATATCGATGAACGCTTAGCGCAGCCTAGCGGCAACTAGGTTGACACGCACCGGCCTGTTCATTCCAACACTTGCCGCGGCGCTGCTCTGCGGCGTACTGAGCTATTGAATTGCAGATTTCTTCGCACCGTTGGTTCCAGTCGCACCATTCCCTGGTCCCGCCGGTCACTCACCGGCGACCGTACACTCGCTACTGAAGCAAGGTTCTTGCGAATAAGTTCACTCGAGTCGCCTCATCGTCGCTGATATTGACCCTCGCCTCCCGCACATCAACCTTCCCATTGTTCGATCGTCTAATCTTTTCGGACATCGCGGATACCCGGTCAGGAAACCACTTCTTCAAAGCATCTAACCGTTGACCAAGCTCTTCGAGCGTTGGGGCACGGACTACCACAACTGAATCGCAATCCTCCAATTTCGTGTTGTAGTCCATCAATGCAACGGACTGATTCTCCTTTCGGATAGCCTCAAATAAGTCGTACGAACCTGTAATGCAGCCCTCAGCATCGGTCGTTCCGGCATCGAAGCGATATCGCTCACGACCTCCACAAAAGAACACGACATCGATAGATACGTTAGAAATCAATTGCGGCTCATGATCAGAGGCCTTCAGTTGGATCTCGAGCACGTTCCCAGGGTTCATCGGCATAGCTCCACAATCTCGCACGTTTTAACCGGAATGGGCTGACTCGTTGCATTTTGCGAGCCGCCACCGCTGGTTGTCGACCTTCCGTCCGGTGTGGGGCCGATGTCATTCACGCGGTCGGCGGGGACTGTTGCGCGGTGAGTGGGGGCTTCGGGCAGTTCATACTTCGACTGCGCCTCGGACGCGCTATTGGTAGGCTCATAGGTTGTGACATGCGTCGGCCGCGGCTGACCATCTCGGCCGACATTCGGAACCTCCCCAGTCTTTTTCACCACTTGTGCTTCCCCTCTCCCCATGTAGCGCGTGATCGTCTTTTCCTGGCTCGGCTTGCTGAATAAATTGGAGATCGCCTTGATAATCGCGCCGACCGCGCTCGGGCTCCGTGCCGCTGCGAGGACCCCGAACCCGACCAAAGCACCTCCTGCTCGCGCTGCGGCCCGTTCTGGGTGCTCCTCTGCGGTCATGTGACCAGACAAGAATGCCCGGTCATCATTCTCAATTTCGCAGGTCGCTATACTTTCGCACAGCCCACTTGGATCAGTTTTGTCTAATGGATCATTTCCAACATAAGCATAGAGATCGAGGTCATCTTCGTATCCTACTGGATCCGTCTGCACCGTACGCGCCATAGGCGTAGATCGTGCCTTCGCCCGCGCCATCGCTGGTCGCGATCACACTGCCATGATGGTCTGTATGCACAGAACGCCGATCCGTGAGCCCGGCTCCCTCGTACCAGACCAGCGGCTCATCGGTCGACGCGCCATGCACATAGCGCCGTGCGAGTGTGCCGCCAGTGTATTCCGCGACGAGCTTATCGCCATCGTACAGGAATCGGGTCGTCACTCTGCCGGTCGACGTCGTCAAAGGCCGAGCGAGGCGCCTCGCCGTGAGCATCGACTCCCCCCTTCACCGCTCCGGCGACTGAAGTCACGCCTTGCAGTCGCCGGTCTTCTTCTCACCCAGTGGAAAATCCCGTCGCGGGATTTTCCACTGAACACCCTCACGCGCCCGCCTGTCCGGGTGAGCTCAACATGCGCGACGAGTGACCCTGGTTGACCCGCGCGCGAGGGTGCACACTGCGCCGCCATGGCCGACCGATCCCACTCGATCATCACGATCTCGACCCCGTTGACACCACCCCAGGTCCTTGCGCGTTGGGACGCCCTGATTCGCACCGCCGCGAAGACCCGCCGCTTTGCGGCCGATCGATCTGGCTCGACCCTCCGGTTGATGTATACCCCGTCGGTCGGTCGCAGTGAACTGCGACCCCAGCTGGTGGGCATTGTTGAGCCGGCGAGCGCCGGGAGTGACATCCGAGTGGTGTTTCAATTCTCCCCGACAGCGCAGCAATTTTTGCGGGGTTGGTTTGTTTTAGGCACGATATGGACCGTGATCGCCACGGCCATCGCGGCCTTCCAACCCCAACGGCCGATGTTCTGGCTGTTGCCGCTCGGCGGCGTCACCGTCCTCGGTTTGGGCGCCCTCGTGGTGCGCGTCGCGAAATCCTATTACTGCGACGACGAAGCCCTGCTCGCGCGAACCGTCTCGGAGGCTCTCAGCCGTTAGACGACGCGGCTCGCGTGTAGGGAGGGGGGGGAACGGCCGGCGAATCGGTCTGGGCGCGGATCGCAATCAACAGTCGTCCGTCACCCTTCTGCGCCACAAAACCCACTGACCCGCGTGCAACTCGCCCACCATCCAGCCCTGGCGCGCGTAGTTCGCGTGCGCGACCTGCAATCGATCGTGCAGATTCGTCCCCGCTGACAGCACTTCGCTGCGCACGATCCGCCCCGCCTGATCCGACACCCGCAACAACGCCTCGGCATCGAGCCGCACCGGCATCGGGGAGACGAACCGCGATCCTCGTTTGAGAGTGGAGTGAGGCATGCACGCATGATGCCGCACGTCACCCCACCCACAGCAAATCGCCTCGCGAATCCCTGTATGGCGTGCGTGCCGAGCTCAACGATATGGGCTCACTTGGACCCCCGCGCACGCAGGCACACCCTCGAGCTCGAGCCTGCGTAGACGGCGTTCCCACAGGTGACTGCAGGGGCGCGGAACGAGTCGGCCGCCGAAGCGTTTAGAGGTCCTACCCTTTCGGAGCGGATGGACGTGCGACGGTCTGCGGCGCATGGCCGCCCACATACGCTGACGAAGTCTCTGCCGGGCGCGCGACGCGCCCCCTACCCCGGCTTCATCGAGCCCTGCCTGGCTACGGCCGGCACGACCGTGCCGGATCGCGGTGAGTGGATTCACGAGATCAAGCACGACGGTTATCGCGCCCAGGCCCATGTGTCGAACGGCCGGGTGCAGATCTTCACCCGCAACGGCTATGACTGGACCGCCCGGTTCAAACGGATTGCGGAAGGCTTGAAACCCTTCCCGGCCCGGCAGCTGATCCTGGATGGCGAGGTGGTGGTGACGGATGCGCGCGGCATCGCCGATTTTCACCAACTCCAGGACGCACTCGCCCGCGGGCAGTCTGAGCGCTTAGGCTACGTGGTGTTTGATCTGCTCTACCTCGATGGCTTCGATCTGCGCCCGATGCCGCTGATCGAACGCAAACGCGTCCTGACCCAACTCTTCGAGCGCTGTCCCGCCAGCCCCCTCATCACCGTGAATCCGCACCTAGAAGCAGACGCCAGCGCACTCATCCAACAGGCCTGCGCGATGCATCTCGAAGGCATCGTATCGAAAGAACGGAGCGCGCCCTACCGTTCAGGCCGCCAGGATACTTGGATCAAAATCAAATGCGCGAAAACCGACACCTTTCCCATTGTCGCCTTTGTTGAAAAGCTCGGCGCCTCGCCGCGCCGGATCGCCTCGCTGTACTTAGGACGGTGGGACGGCGATCGACTGCTCTATGCCGGCAAGGCACAAACCGGATTCAAACACGCGATGTTGTATGAGCTGCGCGAACGCCTCGACCCCTATATTCGCACCACCTCGCCCCTGTCCGTCCCGGTGAAGAAACCGAAAGCGACGTGGGTAGAACCGGCGCTGCTGGCGGAAGTGCAATACAGCGCGTTCACCGCGGAGCAGCGCCTGCGCGCGCCCATCTTCAAAGGTCTTCGCGAAGATCTCATGGCCCCGCGCCGCGGCCCCAAGCGCACCTCAACACGCGCACCCCCGCGCTCGCGCGTGCCAAAAGCCAACATCCTGCAGTTGTTGCCGGAGGCGGTGGTGCCGACCCGCGAGCAGCTCCGGCGGTACTGGACGGCCGTTGCGGACGAGGCGCTTCCGTATCTCGCGCGCCGCCCGCTCAAACTCGTTCGGCACGATCGCGGCATCACCTTCTATCACAAAGGTGCGTTGCCGCCCGTGCCCCCCGCAGTGCATACGCTCGAGATCGAGAAGCGCGAAGGCGGAACGGGCACGCGTGTGTGGGTCGACGACCAGGCGGGTCTGCTCGGGCTCGTCGATATGGGGGTCATCGAAGTGCATCCCTGGAATTCCACGGTGGAGGATCTCGAGCACCCGGATGGCTTGGTGTTGGATCTCGACCCCGGGCCGAGCGTCAGCCTGCGCTTCGTCGTCGACACCGCCTTCGCCCTGCGCGAGCTGCTGAAGGAGGAGGGTTTAACGTGTTGGCCCAAACTGACCGGTGGCAAAGGCGTTCACGTCATGGTGCCGATGTCCTCTCGCACCCTCTCCCACGATGAGGCGCGCCGCTACAGCCGCGCACTCGCCGACCGCCTGGCGGCGCACCAGCGGGAGAAACTCACCACCTCCGCGGCGCTGGCGGCGCGCGAGGGCCGGCTCTTTATCGATTACCTCCGCAACGGCCGCGGAACGACCGCGGTGGGCGCCTTCTCCCCTCGCGCGCGCCGCGGCTTTCCGATCGCGGCGCCGACCACCTGGGAGGCGCTCGCCGCCGGCCTCCGACCCGATACCTACACCCTGACACGCCCGTGGGCCACTCCACTCCGCCGCCGCGTGCGCGCCGCAACTCGCCCGCAACGCGCCGTGTCCAAACCCTCGCACGAGAAGCCCCGCACCCCGGCGACTGCCCGCCGCCTCCCGCGGCGTTCGAAATCAATCACCCGCGAAGACCGGTAGTACTGCCCTCCGCGCTACCAGCAATTCGTAGTCAACGTGTACGGGGAGTTGGAAAGCGGTGAGCCGTTCCCCGTGTATGTTTATCCGCGCGACGACGACCTGCCTCGGTGCGATTGAGCTGGCGACACTCGTCACGTACCCCCAAAGGCATCAACAGGTTGCCGGAGGACCCATGGCTCTTTAAACGAGTTGAAGTATGGATGGCATCGGAGGATCGGATCTCTACGCATTCTCATCTATAATTAGAATGATGAAAGATCAGCATGTCAAAGTAAGTCGACTTCTGAGTTTCATCTTACGCCATCAGCCGGACGCCATCGGGCTTCGGGTCGACGAGAAAGGGTGGGCGAGCGTTGAAGAACTCATTGTCAAGTTTCCGCCCCAACTGCAGCTTACACGGACCTTGTTGCAGCAAGTTGTGACTCAGAACGACAAGAAACGCTTCGCCTTCTCCCCAGACGGCTCCGGAATTCGCGCAAATCAAGGACACTCATTCCAAGGTGTTCGGCTCGATGCGCCTGAGATGCGTCCGCCATCGATCCTTTACCATGGAACGGCACGTCGCTTTTTAGACTCAGTCATGGCGACCGGGCTGTCGCCGCAGAAACGCCAGCACGTGCACTTGAGTGTTGACGCCGGAACCGCCTTTGTCGTTGGACGACGCCACGGTGCTCCGGTCGTGCTGCAAGTCGACACGTATCACATGGTGTTGGACGGCCACCGCTTTTACTTGTCCGAAAATAACGTGTGGCTCACAAATGACGTGCTGCCAACCTATTTGACTGTGGACATGACAGCAACTGCCGCAATGACTTCGAGGGCGCCAAAACTATCCAAATAGACCAAGTAGTGATTCATAACAAAAGCGCGCTTGAGGTGCTCGGGGGCTGCATCGATCAGTTCACTTGCCCAATCCGAATTTTCGACCTCAACCACGGTGTCGTAGGCATCTTTTATATGCCATTCTGTACAGTAGGGTTCCGCCAAGTTTCGAAATGCTCGCGCTCGGTCGAAAACGATTTGGCCAGTGACCTGCTTGCCTCCGCTATGCCAAGTGAACCTCAATATCACATCGCCGCCATCAAAGAATACAACAGGCTCATCGCTCAACGAGGTCGATGCCACTGGAATCGAGAAAAGAGGCTTCTGTACGCGGCTCATCCGGGGTCACCCCCTTCGGAAAACATATCGCTTGGTACGGAAGTTTGCCACGGAATCCGGCCCGAGTCAGACGGGCCCGCGGGCCACTTCGCTGAACCTGTGACGTCCCTCTTCTCGCGCCGTAGAGGCTACTTCACGAAAACGAAATACGGGGCGCATCTCCCATAGCCGACCGGTCGACCGTTGACTCTGAAGGACAGGATTCCAGGCTCGTACGGAAAGAACACGACCCCACCGGTCAAATCGACTCGCTGCGGAGGCTGCCCCAAGAGGGGTTCGCTTCGGCTGACGGGGAGCGAGACATTGATGCACGAACCATCACCGAGCGTGACGACTCCGATGAAGCCGTGCCCGTCGCTCCACATCTCCAACGCACCTTCTACCCTGCAACGCTCAACGTGCGAGCAATCGGCCACCGTTTTGGCCAACGGCGCAGCTGCGGCACATCCTTGGAGCGCAAGGGCTCCACAACAGCTCACACCCGCAAGGCACCAACGTATCATGGATTCTTTCCGCAATAGCGTTGTGTGTCCTTGCGGCGGGCCATCGCGACCGGACTCTCCGCATGCTGCAGGGTCTCGAGGATCACTGTCTCGGAGCTCATTCACAATGCGCACCCAGTCGGGAGGCGAGCGCTCGAAAGGCGTCCGCCTGAGCCGCGTCCGTAAAGGACACGGCGATCGAGCGCCCCGAGAGCAACTCCTCAACGAGCGCCTTCGCTTCGCGCAAACGGATTCCGGCGTGATCGTGCATCGCCCGGATGAGCGAAACGGTCAGGAGCCCCTTCCGCCATCCCACGATGTTGACTTCAGTCATCAGCCAACGTCCCGAGCCCCCTAAGCGACTCGAGTGTGGTGAGTCGTGTGCGAACCCGGGCTGCCACGTCGCGAACGAGGCTCGAGTCGCCCGATATCGAGAGTCCGACGTAGGTTTCCGCCTCAACGTGGATCACGCGGTCACCCACCTCGAGCGAGCGCGCTTCGAGTTCCTGTGACCCACCGACGGTCCAATCCTCGGACGTTGGGAGCGCACCCATCTCGCGCAGCACATCCAAAACCACTTCTCGCAATTCATCATCGTATTCGTCACCGAGAAGAACCTGGTTGCCCCTGCTTGCGTCATTCATCGTTCAAACACTCGAATCCTCGCCGTCTGCCCAACTCCCCGACCCAATGATCTGATTGACTCCATCATACCGCACGCATCGCTGCCCACAGCCAATCGAATCACCGGCCGCCGTACAATGCAGCGACAGCGCTAGACTCGATTGCACGCCAGCGCCCACCCCTAGCCCTGCGAGCTGTTCACGGCTGTTTATGTCAAAAGAAGTCATTTGTTCAGAGTGTGGCCAGCGACATTCGCTCGAATCGGCCGAGTTGGTGTTCGAGTTACCGGATGCGATTTTTTCGCTCACCGAGGCGGCACGGCGCAACGATGCGCGGTGAATGCGGAGGTGTGC
>Ga0068862_100005822_pt1 | contig 10276 bp, 9 predicted proteins | sample KBSSwiS52_FD_66598 | JGI IMG/M metagenome (GOLD analysis project Ga0068862, IMG submission 66598) | Switchgrass rhizosphere microbial communities from Kellogg Biological Station, Michigan, USA - KBS Switchgrass S5-2 | ecosystem: Host-associated > Plants > Roots > Rhizosphere > Soil ... | reverse complement strand
CGAGGTGACTTACAAGTTCGTCGTCGCGAACGATGCCCAGTTCAGCGAGGACTACCGCGTTATGTCGCACATCGTCGACGCCGACGGACAGATGATGTGGGACGACGATCACAGCCCACCGGTCCCGACCACGCAGTGGAAGCCCGGTCAGACGGTGGAGTACACGCGAACGGTCTTCGTACGCGTGTATCCCTACGTCGGCGACGCGGCAATTCAGGTCGGGCTGTACTCGGTGGCGAACCAGAAGCGGCTGCCGCTCGCGGGCGAGGACGCCGGCCAGCGTGCCTATAAGGTGGCGAAGCTGCAACTGCAGCCGCAGACTGAAAACATCTTCACCGTGTTCAAGGACGGCTGGCATCCGGCGGAAGCGCCCGAACACAATGGCGGCGTCGAGTGGCAGTGGACCAAGCGCGATGCCACGTTGTCGTTCAAGAATCCGAAAAAGGATGTCGTCTTCTACTTCGACGTCGACAGCCCGGACAGCGTGGCGCACGATCCTCAGCAGGTGCAGGTCAGCCTCAACGATCAGCCGGTCGCCGAGCTCGCCCTGAAGCCCAAGGATCGGGTGCTGAAAAAAATCCCGCTGACCGCCGCCCAGCTCGGGACGGGTGAGATGGCGGAACTCCGGGTGTCGGTCGATAAGACATTCGTGCCGGCACTGGTTCCCGGGTCGAACAGCAAGGATCCGCGCGAGCTCGGCGTGCGCGTATTCCACGCGTTCGTGGATGGGCGCTAGCGCCCCCCACGAACGCGCACAGAGGACACAAAGGTGAGCAGAGGACACAGAGGACGGCGAGGAGTTGAAGCGATGCATCGAAGCATCGCTAGAGCCTGCGCGTCCAGTGTTGCTGTGTGGCGTGTTTCCTTTGTGTCGCGTGCGGCCTCTGTGTCCTTTGTTACCTTTGTGTCCTTGACGGCGAGCGCGGTCCCCGCGCGAGCTGAGTTGGCGTACTTCGCGACCGGACGCACGCTGTCGATCAAGGCGCACCGCGTGGACGGCAACTCGCTCGTCCTCACGCTTCGGAGCGGTGGGGAGGTCGTCTGCGATGCGTCGACGATCGCCCGCTTCGCGCCGGACGAAGTGCCGTACCCGGAGCCCGAACCGATCGTCGCGGAAGTCGCGGCCCCGCCGGCCCCCGCCGTGCCGTACGGCGAGCTCATCGACAAGTTCTCGACCGAGCACGGCGTGGACGCGAAGCTCGTACGGGCCGTCATTCAGGTCGAATCGGCGTATCGAAACACGGCGCGTTCGCGGAAGGGCGCGATGGGTCTGATGCAGCTGATGCCCGACACGGCGCGGCAGTACGGCGTCAAGGATCCGTACGACCCGGCATCCAACATCGAAGGTGGCGTCAAATACCTCAAGTCGCTGCTGCAGCGACTGCCGCGCGATCTGGCGCTGGCCGCCTATAACGCGGGAGAAACCGCGGTTCAGCGCGCGAAGGGCATTCCGCCGTACCCCGAGACGCGGAATTACGTCTCGCAGATCATTCAGCTGTTAGGTCGGTAGAAAAAACGAGCAATCCCACCCAGCCTTTCGCCGCCCCGCACGGTCTAACCTCCCAAGGGGATCGTGCCGAAATTGATACAATTGCCGCCTGTGGAATTTCGCTGCCGTCTGGCGTCGCCAACTGGCGAGATTGTCGAAGGCGTGTACGTGGCCGACACCGAGGCCCGGCTGCGGCACGAGCTCGAGGAGAAGGGGCTCTACGTCCTTTCCCTGCAGCCGAAGCACGCGATCGCCGGCGTATCGCTCAGCCTGCCGCAGCGCTCCGGCGTCAACACGCGCGAGTTCCTGGTCTTCAACCAGGAGCTGGCGACGCTGCTCAAGGCCGGCATGCCGCTGGTCCAGTCGCTGGACCTCCTGAAGCGGCGCGTGACCTCTCCGGTGTTCAAACGCGTGCTCGACGACGTCCACGAGAAGGTGCGCTCGGGCACGGCGCTGTCGGACGCGTTTGCGGCGCACGGCGACCTGTTTCCCCGTGTTTACACGGCCTCGCTGCTCGCCGGCGAGCGCAGCGGCAATCTCGACGCGGTGCTGCGGCGATTCGTCGAGTACACCAAGATCATCGCGACGGTCAAACGGAAGACGGTCTCGGCGCTCGTCTATCCCGCGATTCTCACCGGCCTCGCGGTTGTGCTCGTCAGCATCATCGTACTGAAGGTCGTCCCGGCGTTTGCCGACTTCTACAGCAGCTTCGGCGCCGATTTGCCGGTGGCCACCCGGGTCATCCTCGGCATCTCGGAGATCGTGCGCAGCCAGTTCCTGCTGATCCTCGCGGTGATCGTCGCCGCGGTCGCGGCCGTCTTCGTGTGGGTGCGGCAGCCGGGCCAGAAGTCGCGGTTCGATCACGTGCTGCTGGGGCTGCCGATGCTCGGTCCGGTGGCGCGCAAGTTTGCCACCTCCCAGATGGCGCGGACGCTCGCCACCCTGCTGGGCGGCGGCTTGCCGCTGGTCAACGCGCTGGACATCGCGGCCAAGTCAGTCGGCAATCAATTCATGGCGCGGCAGCTCGACATCGTGAGCGCGCGCGTCCGCGAAGGCGAGTCGTTCGCCGCGGCGCTCGAAGCGCGGCGGGCCTTTCCTGAAGTGGCCGTCAAGATGGCGGAAGTCGGCGAGTCGACCGGCGCGCTGCAGGACATGCTCAACACGGTCGCCGATTTCTACGACGAGGAAATCGCGACGACGATGGAGCGGTTCATTACGCTCGTCGAACCGGTGCTGCTCGTCATCATGGGCATCGTGATCGCCGGCCTGCTGCTGGCGCTCTACATGCCGCTCTTCCAATTGAGCTCGGTGCTCTCGCAGTAGGCCCATGGCGACCAACCCTACGGTGCCCGCCGACCTCCACGCCGAGCCGGGGACGTCCGGTCCGATCAGCGAGGTCGACCGTCACGCCGAGCTCGACCAGGCGCGCCGGTTGGCGGATCGCTACCGGCTCGAGTTTGTCGACATGGATACCTTCCGCATCGACCAGGATCTGTTCAGGTCGATTCCCGCGGACCTCATGCTGCGGTACGGGTTCGTACCGTACCGGCGCGTCGGGAAGGCGCTCGAGATCGTCGTCTCGGACCCGACCGATCTGCCGATGATCGACGAGCTCGGCGTGCTCCTCGCCACGCCGATCAAGGTTGCCGTCGGTCCGCGGTTCGCCATCGAGTCGATCCTGAAGAAGAGCGAGAGCTCGCAGCGCGTGCTCGAGGAGGCCACCGAAAGCTTCCACCTGCAGTTGCTGAAAGAGGAGGACAACGGCGAGGAGAGCCTGACGGTCGAGCGGCTGACCAGCGACATCAGCCCGGTCATCCGGCTCGTCGACTCCACCATCTACACCGCCATCCAGCGGCGCGCCAGCGACATCCACATCGAGACGCAGGACGACGCGGTGCACGTGAAGTACCGGATCGACGGCGTGCTGCAGCCGGCGATGCGGCCGATCGCCAAACAGTTTCACAGCTCGATCATCTCGCGTATCAAGGTGATGGCCGAACTCGACATCGCCGAGAAGCGCGTGCCGCAGGACGGCCGCTTCAAGCTGCGGATGCCGGGCAAGACCATCGACTTCCGCGTCTCGATCATGCCGAGCGTCCACGGCGAGGACGCGGTCATTCGAATCCTCGACAAGGAATCGATCAGCGAACAGTTCACGGAGCTGCGCCTCGACATCCTGGGATTCCCCGAGGCCGAACTGAAACGCTTCCGCAAGTACATCGCCGAGCCCTACGGCATGGTGCTCGTGACCGGGCCCACCGGCAGCGGCAAGACGACCACCCTCTACGCGGCGCTCTCGGAGATCAAGTCGGTCGAGGACAAGATCATCACGATCGAGGACCCGGTCGAGTATCAGTTGAAAGGGATCACGCAGATTCCGATCAACGAGAAGAAGGGCCTGACCTTCGCCCGCGGGCTGCGGTCCATCCTGCGCCACGATCCCGACAAGATCATGGTGGGGGAGATCCGCGACAACGAGACGGCGCAAATCGCCATCAACTCGGCGCTCACCGGTCACCTGGTGTTTACGACGGTTCACGCGAACAACGTCCTCGACGTTCTGGGGCGCTTCCTCAACATGGGGGTCGAGGCGTATCAGTTCGTCTCCGCGCTCAATTGCGTCCTCGCGCAGCGGCTGGTGCGCAACATCTGCCACCACTGCAAGCGGCCCGCGAAGGTGTCGCGCCTGCTGCTGGAAGAATCGGCGCTCGATCCGTCGCTCGAACAGACGCACGTGTTCTACGAAGGCCTGGGCTGCATCGAGTGCGGCGGCACCGGCTACAAGGGTCGCACGGCGATCTGCGAGCTCCTCGACCTCAGCGATCACATCCGCGAGATGATTCTCGAGAAGCGGCCGACGTCGGAGATCAAAAAGGCGGCGCGCGAGGAAGGGATGCGCTTCCTGCGCGAGTCGGCGGTGGAGCAGGTACTCGCCGGAGTCACCACCTTGCGAGAGGTGAACAAGGTGACGTTCGTCGAATGAATCTCTTCACGTCATTGCGGGAGGGCACGGCGCCTCCGGTCGCGGTGGAAATCGCGGCGGGACGCGTCGCGGCGGCGAGCCTCGAACGGCGGGGCGGCCAGCCCGTGGTGTCGCAGCATGCGACCGAACTCCTGCCGGACGGTGCGCTCGTCCCGTCGCTGACGGCGTCCAATACCCACGATCGGGCGGCGGTGATGACGGCCCTCAATCGCGTGCTCGAAAAAGTCGGCCGTCCGCGGCGGATCGGCCTCGTGGTGCCGGACGCCATTGCCAAGGTCTCTCTGGTCCGTTTCGAGCAGGTGCCCGCTCGCTCGACCGATCTCGACCAGCTGGTGCGCTGGCAGGTCAGAAAGTCGGCGCCGTTCCCGATTGAGGAAGCCCAGGTCAGCTACGTGCCCGCCCTGCGTCACCCCGACGGACAGGAGTTTCTCGTCTCGCTGGCGCGCCGCGACGTCATCCACGAGTACGAAGCGTTGTGCGTGGAAGCGGGTGCGCATGCCGGCCTCGTCGATCTCGCGACCTTCAACGTCGTCAACGTCCTGCTGGCCGGCAGCGCGCCGCCGGCGGACGATTGGCTGCTGGTGAACGTGGCGGCCGATTCAGCCTCGATCGCGCTGCTGCGCGGTCCGCACGTGATCTTCTTCCGCAACCGCGCCAACGACACCGAGGGCACGCTGGCGGATCTCGTGCACCAGACGGCGATGTATTACGAGGACCGGTTGCAGGGCGCGGGCTTCAGCCGCGTCGTGCTGTCGGGTGCGGCCAGCGGCTCGTCCCGTCTCGGCGAGGTCGAACAGGTGCGTCGCAGCCTCGAGGATCGGCTGTCGGCGCGCGTGGAAACCGTCGACCCGCGGGCGGCGGCGGCGCTCACCGATCGCATCGCGGCGGCCCCGGCGCTGCTCGACAGCCTGGCGCCGCTCGTCGGCCTTCTTCTTCGCGACCGTGAAGGGGTGACGGCGTGATCCGCACCAACCTCGCGACGCGGCCGTTCTACAACGAGCGCGCGGTAGGTCTCTGGCTGCTCCTGGTGGCGGTGGTCGTCGTGGCCGCCACGCTGTTCAACATCTCCAGCGTCATCGGCTACTCGCGAAGCGATACCGAGCTCGCAATGCAGGCGTCGCGGGACGAGGCGCGCGCCGCCGACCTCCGGCAGCAGGCCTCGCGCCTGCGCGCCACCGTGGATCCCCGCCAGATCGAGTTCGCCTCCACGGAAGCTCGCCAGGCCAACGACCTGATCGATCGGCGGACGTTCTCCTGGACGGAGCTGTTCAACCGCTTCGAGGCGACGCTGCCCGACGACGTGCGTCTCATCGCCGTCCGTCCGAAAGTAGATCGCCGGACCGGCAGCATCCTCACCATCAACGTGGTCGGCCGCACCATCGAGGACGTCGACAAGTTCATGGAGAACCTCGAGGCCACCGGCGCGTTCAGCCACACCGAGTCGAAGGAAGAACGCATCAACGAGGACGGGTTGCTGGCGGCGGCGATCGAGACGACCTACGCGCCGCCGGCGGCGGACGCGGCGAAAGGCGCGGCAAAGCCGTGACGTTCTGGCAGCGCGTCTTCGCCGAACGGCGCGCCGCGATCCTGGCGCTGCTCGCCGGAGTCGTCGTCAACGTCGTGGCCTATGCGCTGGTTGTCTATCCGCGCGGCGTGAAGTCGCGCGGGGCGGCGGAGCGCGCGAATGTGGCAGCCGCGTCGCTGCGCGCCGCTGAACGCGACTTCGCCTCGGCCAAAGCGCTCGTCACGGGGAAGACGCGCGCCGATCAGGAGCTGTCGACGTTCTACGACAAGGTGCTGCCGTCCGACGAGTCGCACGCGCGCCGTCAAACCTATACGGCGCTGCCCAACCTCGCGCGCCGGGCCAACGTGAAATTCGCCGAGCGCCGCACCGACGTCGACCGGTCGCTGCCCAAGAACTCGCGCGTCGGCCGCCTGCAGATCCGGATGGTGCTGTCGGGCGAGTGGGAGAGCATCCGACAGTTCATCTACGACGTGGAGAGCGCATCGGAGTTCGTCATCATCGACGACGTGACGCTGTCGCAGAACGATCCGGGCAAACCGCTGACACTCACGCTCGAACTGTCGACATATTTCCGATTGGGATCCAATGGCAACTGAGCGGCGCCAGGTGTGGTTGCTGGGGCTGCTGCTAGCCGTCCTCGCCGTCGTCGGCTATCGCGCCTGGACGGCTACGTCTGCCACGCCCGCGCAGACGTCTAACGAGGCAGGCGCCGCTGCGAGCTCTGCGGGCCGGAGCGGGCAGGCCACGCCGCAGCGTCCGGCGGCGCCTGACGTGCGCCTCGAGGCGCTGGATGGCGCGCGGCCGAAGCCGGGTGGCGGCGATCGCAATCTGTTCCGGTTCAAGCCGAAGGCTCCGCCGCCACCGCCGCCGGCGCCGCGGCTTCCGCCGCCGGTCGCTCCGGTGCCGACCGGTCCGCCGCCGCCACCGCCGGTGCCGCCGATTCCGTTGAAGTTCATCGGGACCCTGGAGCGGAACGGGCAAAAGATCGCGATACTCAGCGACACCGTGGGACATGTGTCGTACGGACCGGAAGGGGCTACGATCGACGGTCGCTACCGCATCATCAAAATTGGCGCCGAATCGATCGAGATGGCGTACGTCGACGGACGTGGCCGTCAGACGATTCGGTTTACGGGTGGCTAAACAGATGACGAAACGCTTGAACGCGCTCGGGATGCTGCTGGCGCTCGCGATCACCGCCGGCGGCTGCGCGGCGACGCAGGCCTTCCGCCAGGGCGAGGCGCAGATGCGCGCCGGGAACCTGGACGAAGCGGTCGCCGCGTACCGGAAAGCCGTGCAGGCGGCCCCCGACAACGCCAACTACAGGATCGCGATGTCGCGCGCCCTGATCACCGCGTCGCGCGCGCACCTCGAGAAAGCGAAAGAATTCGAAGCGAAGGATCAACTCGAGGCGGCGCTCGGGGAGTACAAGCTCGCGAGCGAATACGATCCGAGCAACCGGGTGGCCACCGCCAAGGTGGCGGAACTCGACCGGACGATTCGGGATCGCATCGAAGCGTCGCGTCCGAAGCCGCCGATTGTCGCGATGCGGGAGCGCGCCCGCGCCGCCTCCGCCGAGCCGATGCTGAACCCGGCGTCGCGCGATCCGCTGAACATTCATTTCAACAACACGCCGCTCAAAGACATCCTGACGTTCCTGTCGAACTACACCGGCATCAACATCACCTACGACCGCGAAGTCACCGATCGGCTCACGACGGTCAACCTCGACGGCCTGACGCTCGAGCAGGCGCTGAACCAGATCATGACGATGAACCAGCTGTCGTACAAGGTCATCAGCGATCGGTCGATCTTCGTGTTTCAGGACACGACGACGAAACACGCGCAGTACGACGAGCAGGTGGTGCGAACGTTCTATCTCTCGCACGCCGACGCGACCGAGATTACCCAGACGCTGAGCACGATCATCCGGCTGCCGGGCATTTCGGTACAGCCGGCGATTGTGGCCAACAAGACCGCCAACACGATTACCGTGCGGGCCACCAGTTCGGTGGTGGGTATTCTCGAGAAAATCATCGAGCAGAACGACAAGCCGAGAGCCGAGATCGTGATCGATGTCGAGATTCTCGAGGTCGATCGCTCCCGGACGAAGAACTACGGCCTGAACCTGTCGGAGTACGCGATCGGCGCGATCTTCTCGCCCGAGGTGTCTCCCAGCGGAACGACGACCACGTCAACACCAGGTGCGCCGGCAGCGCCCGGCACGACGGGCACCAGTACACCGCCGTCGGGTGTCAGGGCGCCGCCGCCCTTCAACCTCAACACGATTTCGCGCGGCGTCAGCACCGCAGACTTCTACCTGGCGGTTCCGACGGCGATCGTCCGCTTTCTGGAATCCGACACCAAAACCAAGGTGATCGCGAAGCCGCAGCTGCGCGGCGCCGAGGGGACCAAGCTCACGCTGAAGCTCGGCGACAAGGTCCCGGTGATCTCCACGGCCTACACGCCCATCGCGACGGGTGGCGCGGGCGTGAACCCGCTGAGTTCGTACAACTATCAGGACGTCGGCGTGCAGGTCGACGTGACGCCGACGGTGACGCTCGAAGGCGATATCCGCCTCGACCTGACCGTGATCAGCAGCACGCGGAAGGCGGACGTCCTCGTCGCCGGGCAACTGATTCCGTCATTCGGCAATCGCGAGGTCACCACGCGCCTGCGTCTGCGCGACGGCGAATCAAACCTGCTGGCGGGACTGCTGCAGGACTCCGAGCAGGTGGGCGTCTCGGGCTTCCCCGGCGCGATTCACATGCCGATTCTGAAGCAGCTGTTCTCGAGCAACACCGGGCAGTTCGATCAGACCGACATCGTGATGCTGCTGACGCCGCATATCGTCAGGACCCACGAGATCAACGAGAACGATTTGAAGCCGATTTACATCGGCTCCCAACAGAACCTTGGCGTGGGCGGGCCGCCGCCGCTGATCGCCGCACAGCCCGAAGCGCCGCCGCCGGTGGTCGCCCCCGCTCCGGCGCCCGCGCCAGTGCCCCAGCGCGTGCCTGGCACGCCGACGGTCGTCGCGCCGCCTGGCAGTTCGCCGGTTCCGGGTACGGTGCTGGTACAACCGCCGGCGCCCGCACCGGCACCGCCCGTGACAGTACCTCCGGAGCCAACTGCGACACAGCCTCCGCCTTCGACACCGGCAGGAACGCCACCGGCAGCACCCGCGCCGCCAGCGGCGACACCGCCAGCTGCGCCACCGGCCGCGGCCGATCCGACCGCGGTCCCGACCGCGTCTCCAGGTGTCGGGGCCGCGCAGGTGATCATGACTCCGCCCTCGCCGACCCTTCGGGTCGGCGGCGGACCGTACACGCTGCCGATCTCCATCACGAACGCGACGCGGCTGTCGACCATCACGCTGACGCTGATTTACGACCCGGCGAAGCTCCGCATCCGCACGGTGCAGGAGGGCGGCTTCCTGCGCTCCGGCGGTGGGTCGACCAGCTTCAACCAGCAGACGAGCGGCAATCGCATCGACATCACCATCACCCGCGCCGGCGACGTGACGGGCGCGACCGGCACCGGCCTGCTGTCGGCGATCCTGTTCGACGCCATCGAAGCGGGAGCCACCACATTGACACTGAGCGGCACGGCGACCGGCCCCGGTGGAGTAGCCATGGGACTGCGGTTTACGCCGGTGACGATTACGCTGCAATGAGCTTTGGCCAGGCACGCGGCTACACGTTCGTCGAACTGCTCGTCGTCTCGACGATCATCCTGATCCTCGCCTCGGCGATCATGCCGCTGGCGAAGGTCTCCGCGCGGCGCCACCGCGAGAGCGAATTGCGACGGGCGCTGCGCGAGATGCGCACCGCGATCGACAAGTACAAGGACCAGGCCGACCTCGGCAACATCAGCCCGCTCGAGCTGAAGCCCGGCAACGAGAACTACCCGCCGGATCTTCAGACGCTGGTGGACGGCGTCGCCGCCGCGAACGATCCGACCGGCCGCAAACTGAAATTCCTTCGCCACATTCCGGTCGACCCGATGACGCACGGCACCGAGTGGGGCCTGCGTTCGTATCAGGACAAGCCCGACTCCACCCACTGGGGCGGCCAGAACGTGTTCGACGTCTACACGACCTTCGACGCCACCGCGTTGGATGGCACGAAGTACAAGGACTGGTAGGCGCGAAATTGGTGCATATCAGGCGCGCCGGTGCCCGCGGCTTCACGATGATCGAGCTCCTCGTCGTGCTGGCGCTGATCGTCATTCTGGCGACGATGGGGATGTCGCAGTATCGGACGAGCGTGATCCACGC
>Ga0068862_100005819_pt1 | contig 10278 bp, 3 predicted proteins | sample KBSSwiS52_FD_66598 | JGI IMG/M metagenome (GOLD analysis project Ga0068862, IMG submission 66598) | Switchgrass rhizosphere microbial communities from Kellogg Biological Station, Michigan, USA - KBS Switchgrass S5-2 | ecosystem: Host-associated > Plants > Roots > Rhizosphere > Soil ... | reverse complement strand
CAACCGCCCTCGCTGGAACTGGACCACGATCAGCGCGCTCATCAGCCCGCGTCCATTGCTCATCGTCAACTCGAACAACGATGTCTATTTTCCAATGGCTAACAATGAGCGCCTTATCACGCGGCTTGAGAGGTTGTACTCGCTCTTTGGTGAGAGCGACAACGTTGATGCGGTTATCAGCGTCGGCGGGCACGGCTATCGTACGGATATTCGCCGGGCAGTCTACGAATTCTTCAATCGGCATTTCAAGGAGGATGCGAGACGGGTCACTGACGCTGACGCAGGCTTGAACGCGGACGGTTCAATCCCAATTGAGCGCAAGCTGGTGCGCGTGTTTCCCGAAGACACGGACTTTCCGAAGGATTCGATCAATACGAAGATTGATGAGCTGTTCGTCACACTGGCGAAACCTTCGGTTCCTGTAGCAGGAAAGTTCGAGACATGGCGTCAGGACTTGCTTGATCGTTTGCGGAAGCATTCGTTCGCGGCGTGGCCTGTGACTGCGCCCGCGGTCTTTGCGCCCATGCCCGGCAGCGAGCCGCGAGCGGAAAAGGAAACCACCGAAGACGGCATCGAAGTCTACTGGCGCTGGCTGCCGGGCAAAGGCGGCGCACGATGGCTTATTGTTCTGAATCCAGATGAGGATGCCAACAAGCTGCCGGAATGGGCGCGCAGTGTAGTGAGCAGCGACTCCGTGTTGCTGCTCAGCACCCGCGGCACGGGTCCTGTCGCGTGGACGCGGGATACGTTTCCCAATCCGGTTGAACGCTCGCTTGCGTTGCTGGGCGCTACGGCCGACAGCGGACGCGTGTGGGATGTGATGACGATTGCCGGTCGTCGCGCTGGTGAAGGGGTGCGTTGGCGCGCAGCCGGGCGCGGTGGAGCAGGCATCCTGGCGGTATACGCGGCGCTCTATCAGCCCGCGATCGAGGCTGTGGCAGCCGTTGATCCGCCCGAGTCTCACCGTCCTACGGTGGCAGGAGGAGCGTATGGTCCGGCGCTGTTGAACGTGCTGCGCGTGATGGATATTCCTGAAGCGATGGGCTGTCTCGCACCGCGACAACTCACGTTGATCAACGGGAGGCAGGCGGCTTTTGATCGGACTGCCGCGATCTACCGCCTGGCGGGCGCGGCGGATCATTTTGCGCGAAGGTGAATTAACGCAAAGGCGCAAAGGCGCAAGGGCGCAAGGGCAACCTTTGCGACTTTGCGCCTTTGCGTTGAAATGTCCCCAGGCTACAACTATGACGAAACTAAGCAAGCACCTGATTTTCATTTTGGCGATCACGACAGCCCTGATCGGCTTCCGCATTAAACCGTCTCTCGCCCAGAGATCCGAAGAGCTGGATTTCGCCTCCGGCCTGGGAGAATTCCGTAACCTCCGGAATATGCTTGCTGCGCACGTCCATCAACTCGCTTTCAATCTTCTGGCGGAGCGTGAGCGCCAGGTCGCGCGTCTCTCTTCGCCGCAGGAGGTGGCTGAGCGCAGGGCTTACATTCGCCAGCGGATGCTGCAGGCGCTTGGCGGCGAATTTCCCGCGCGGACACCGCTCAATGCGCGCACCGTCGGTGTGCTCGAGCGCGACGATTACAAGATTGAAAGAGTGATCTTCGAGAGTCAGCCGCGGTTCTACGTCACGGCCAATCTCTATTTGCCGAAGCGCGGACGCGGCCCCTTCCCCGGTATTCTCTTTCCGCTCGGTCACGAAGAGGGCGCGAAGGCGCATTCCACATGGCAGCAGTTACTCGGCTCGCTCGCGAAGAAGGGTTACGTCGCTCTGGCGTGGGACCCGATTGGACAGGGCGAGCGCGTGCAGATGTACGACGCTGACTGGGGCGGATCGAAAGTACGGCACTCCACGACCGAACACACGATCATCGGCATTCAGTGCCTGCTCGCGGGCGACAGTCTGGCGCGTTACACGATCTGGGACGGGATGCGCGCGCTGGACTATCTGCTCTCACGGCCCGAAGTTGACGCGTCGCGCATCGCCGTGACGGGCAATTCGGGCGGCGGCACGCACACGGCCTATCTCGCCGCCCTGGATGATCGCATTCACGTGGCCGCGCCTTCCTGTTATCTGACTTCGTGGCGGGCGCTGCTCGAAACGATTGGCCCTCAGGACGCGGAGCAGAACCTGCCGCCATGGGTCGGCGCGGGATTGGACCACGCAGATTTTATTTATGCCTTCTCACCCAAGCCTTATCTGGTTCTGTCAGCCATCCGCGACTTCTTCTCGATTGCCGGAGCGCGCGCGACTTTCAGGGAAGCACATCATCTGTACACTTTGCTCGGCGCACCGGAAAAGCTGCAGATGGTCGAGGCTGATGACGGGCACGGCTACACGAAGCCGAGAAGACTCGCCGCCTATCGCTGGTTCGGCCGGTGGTTGAAAGGCGTTGATGATCAGGAGCCGGAACCCGAAGTGGTCATGGCCACTGAGGAAGAGTTGAATTGCACCGAATCAGGGCAGGTGTCGGTCAGCCTGGGCGGCGAAACGGTCTTCACATTGAACCAACAGCGCGTGAAGCAACTGCGTCCGCAGAGCCCGCCGCCGCCAGGCAAGCAGGAGCTGAACGCCTGGCAGGAAGAGACGCGACGGCGAGCGCGCACTCTGACCGCCTTCGAAATCCCGAAGGGACAGGTCACGGTGAAGCCTTATGGAGAAATAAAGCGCGCAGGATATCGCATCGAGAAGCTGATCTATGAGAGCGAGCCGGGCATCGTAGTTCCAGCGCTGCTCTTCGTGCCCGAATCGGGTGAAGCGCGAAAGCCCGCGATGATCTACGTTCACGGGCGCGGAAAATCCGCAGATGCGGCGGCAGGCGGCGAGATCGAGCAGTTCGTCCAGGCAGGCATCGTCGTGCTGGCGATTGATGCCAGAGGTTTTGGCGAAACCCGTTTCAGGGACGATGAGAGCGGGGATGATTTCCCTGTCTACTTCGGACAGTACGACAGTGCGATGACGGCGCTACTGTCGGGTAACACGCTGGTCGGCATGCGAATGCTGGATGTGTGGCGCGGTGTTGACGTCCTTGCCGCGCGCGCGGACGTTGATCGCGCGCGTATTCGCGGCTTCGGCAAAGAGGCCGGCACGACCCCGTTGCTCTACGCAGCAGCGATGGATGAACGTATCAGCAAAGTCGCGCTCGAAGGGATGCTGGTCTCTTACCGGGCCATTGTCGATCAACGAATTCACCGGCAAATCTTCGAGCAGGTGATTCCCGGAGTATTGCGATCTTATGACCTGCCCGATCTGGTTTCGGCGCTTGCCCCGCGGCCGGTTTGGATCGTCAACAGCGTGAACCCATTGGGACAGCGTCTCAGCCTTGCCGAGATGAAGAAGCAATACGCTGCATCACCACTTGCCTTCCGAGCGGCGCAATCCGAGGCTGCGATCCGGATTGCCGAGCGTCGCGGCGATGACAAGCCAACGGTCTTCTATCGAGATCTGATCAATCGGGAGTAAGCGAAGTGAAAGCCTCAAAGTTTTGCTGCGCGCTGATGCTGATAGCGCTGCCGTGTGTTTTTCTCCGCGCAGCAGACGGCTCAGACCAGCTTCCTGCCGCGTATTTTCGACTACTGGAAGCCGGGGCGGCTAAAGTCGATCAGCGATTGAACGAAGAGCCGAAGGCCGATCTGAAGGCTTTGGAATTGCGTGCCGGCTGGCGGCACTTTCCTTACTCCATCCTTGCGCCGGCAGTGCTCTACGCGAAGAAACATCCAGCGAACACGCATTATCGCGATCCGAAAATGCTCGCGCTCGCCGTCCGCATCGGAGATTTGCTCGCGAGCGAGAATGAGAAAGGCGTCTACGAACCGCGGCTTGACAGTGACTGGGACACCTACATGTGGCTCGAGGCCTGGCGGCTGCTCGAGGGCGAATTGGGTGCGGAGCGGCGGGCGCGATGGAAGCGCAACATCGAAGAGAATATCGCGCTGGTCGTGCGCGATGCCCAGGAGAGATTGGACTTTCCATGGTACCACTCGCCCTTCATCGGCACTTCGCCAAATCATTATGTGCAATGGGCGTCTTTGTTGCATCTTGGCGGACTGGTTTTCGGCAATCGCGAGTGGGAACAGTTGGGCGCGCGAGTGCTGCGGCGATTTGCGACGGTCGAGCAATCGCCCGATGGTTACTGGGGCGAGCACAACAACTCGGGCCCGACGACCGGATATAACCATCTCACGTTGACCGGCGTGGCGCTTTACTACGAGCACAGCAAAGACAATGACGTGCTGCCTGCGCTACGACGCGCGACCGACTTTCATGAGAATTACACATTTCTCGACGGCACGCCGGTCGATGTAATCAATGATCGCAATCGCTATTGGGGTGTCAGCGCATGGGGACAGTTTGCCTTCACGAATTTTCCCGATGGCCGGCGCTACGCCGCATTCCTGACGAGCTTCTTTCGACCTGAGACTTTGACCGCTGATCAACTCGGGCGGCTCGCGCAGGACGCCTTGTACTACCACGAAGGGCCGACCGCGCCGATTCCGCAGGAGCTGACAAGTTATGCGCATCGGATGAGCATTCCGGCGGGAATTCGCAAGGCCGGCCCATGGCAGTTTTGCCTGTCAGGGATCATGAACACGCAGGCGATCAACAGCCAGTTCTATCTCGACCGACAGGGCCACGTCAGTGTGTTCCACCAGCGGCTCGGTCTCATCATCACGGGCGCGAACTCGAAGCGGCAGCCCGAGCTCGCAACCTTTTCCGAGAAGCTGCTCGGACAAACTGTGCATATGCCAATGAGCACGCGGCTCCAGATGAGCGATACACAGGACCGCCTCTCGCTCGCCTACAACACATTCTTCAGCGACCTCTACGTGCCCACACCTTCGGAGCACGAATTAACCCTGCGCTTTGCGATCACGGGCCGGGGAAATCCGGCAGAGGACCCGCGTTTGACCTTGCAAGTGTGTTTGAAGGCAGGCGAGACGCTTGAGACTGGCGCCGGCAAGAAGGCTGTATTGGGAAAGGAACGACTGGAACTGACGCCTGATGAACTCGGCGGCTGGATTCGCCATCGCGGTTGGACGATGAAGCTTGATCCGACGGCCCGATTGGTCTGGCCCGTTTATCCTCACAATCCGTACGCCAACGGGCCGGAGACTGACATCGAGCGCGCCGTGGGAGCGCTTAGCGTGCCGCTGCGCTTGAAAGCCCAGCCCGGTCGCTACATTCGAACAGGTGAACAGGAGATAGTGTTCACCATCACAGTGAAGAATTAACGCAAAGGCGCAAGGACGCTACGTTGCGCTTTGCGTCTTTGCGTTGAAATGACAGCCGGAGGGAGTCGTGTTCGAAAAACTGCTATCCACACTAATTCTTCTGGTTCTTGCGACCTCCAACCTCTCCGCGCAGGAGGTGTTTGCGACTTTCGAGAAACCCGAAGAGGTCGCTGCGATCAAGGCGTCGGAGGGCGTACGCATCGCCGCGTCCAAACGCTACCCGGCGTGGAATGCAAATTCGCTTGAAACGACCTTTCCCTCCACCGGAGGGACGATCGAATTCACGCAGATTCCGACTGACTGGCGAAGGAATGAAGCGCTGCTGCTCTTCGCATGGAGCATGCAACCGGCGGAGTTGAAGTTGTGGCTGCGGGATGCAGACCGAGGACAATTCACGCACACCTTTTCGCTGCGCACCGGCGTGAATCATCTGCAACTACGCTTGTCGAAGGTGCGCTCTCTCGATCTGCAAAAGATGCGCTCGCTGACGATTGAATCGCCGCGAGGCGCGACCGTTTATCTGGACTATTTCGCGCTGGACCGCTTTCATCCCGTGCTTGAACAGCGCGGACGATGGGACATCGATTATTCGATGTCTATTGTCACGCCGCATGTCGCGTGGGCGAAGCCTTTCGCGCCGGGCCGCATCAAAGCCTTCGCGATTGCCGATGTCGCGGACGGGCGCGGGATCATCGAACTGGCCGAGAGGCTCGACCTGGATTTCAAAGCCACCACCATTGGCCGAAATCAGGGCACCAACAAATGGGGCTTCGGCGATTTCTACACGCAGCGAAGCTATGGCGGCGAATTCTGGGAATCGGCCTATAGTCTGGCGCACACCTATATCCTCGACGATCTGCTCAACGGCCCTGAGTACGACGTGATCCTTTGGCCGGGCCTGCATGCCTGGGAGAGCTACCCGGCGGAGCTTCGCAACGAGATTCGCCGCCGCGTTGAAGCGGGCGCCGGCCTCGTACTCTTTTATCCGAACAGCAAAGAGAGCGAATTGTGGGATATCTCGCCGCTTGTCAAGACGGGCTCGATCGATCGTGGCAGGAACGCTGAACGACGAGGTCTCGATCAATCACCGTGGATCGCGAAAGGCGATCACTACATCACTCGCGGCGTTCCGCTCGATGCCTTTCCGTGGGGGCATCTGAGCGTTGCGCAGTCACAGGCAACCGGCACTGTGCTGCTTGAAACATCAGGGAGCAACGGGGGCAAGCCCGTGCTGGCAGTAAAGACGGTTGGCAAAGGGCGAGTCGTTGCGTTCGGTTACAGCGAGCGCGGGATGATCCCTGAAGTCGAGAACCTCTTTGAGACAGGCCTCCATTATCCGTATCACGAATACCTCTGGTCATTAGTTGCGCGCGCCGTCGTTTGGGCCGCTAAGCGCGAGCCGCAGGCAGCGATCCGCAATCTGCGATCATCCGGAAACAACCTGATCGTCACGCTCGAGAACCCACCGGAAGGCGCAGAGCTTGTCGCAACCATCCGCAGCAGCTTCGGTGAAATCGAAGGGCAGATGTCGGCGCCGGTTAAGCAACCGACGGTGACGCTCGCTATTTCGAAACCGCTTTCCGGCGGACAGCACTTCGCCGAGGCGCAATTGCTTGAAAAAGGGCGCGTGGTTGATTGGGCTACGCAAAAGTTTGAGATCCCAGCCCAAACCGTCATCCGGAATCTCACGCTGGAAAGTGACCGAGTCAAGGTCGGCGACGCGGTCAAAGCGAGATTGCGGCTGCAAGCTACGAAGGCGGCCGATTGCACGATCATCGCCCGCCTCTTTGACAACTACGACCGGCTGGTGGATGAGCGCCGCTATTCGATCAAAGCACAGGGCGAAACGGAACACGCGATCAGCCTTGATTCTACGGGAGTGCTCACGCATCTGGCCCGCGTGGATTGCGAAGTGCTGACCAATGATCTGCGCCAGGATCGGCGAATCAATGAGGTCTTCGTGCTGCAACCGCGCGTATGGGATGACTATGACATCGTGATGTACCGGTTCGGTCCTGACCCGATGCCTGGAATCTGGCCGGAGATTGATCGGCAAATGCGGCGATTGAATGTCACAACGCTTTCTTCGTATACGCTCAGCCACAGCATCCATGCCAATTACAACGTGCAGGCACAGACGCGCATCAGCGGTCAGGAATCGCCCGACGGGCCGAAGCGCGATTATTACAGCCGGATGAAAAAGAAGTATGCCGAAACGCACGACAAGCAAGTGTTGGTGCGCGAATACTGCCTCAACGATCCGTCCTACCGGGAACTCGTGCGCGGGGAACTCAATCAACTGACGCGACCCTGGGTTCCGCTTAGTCCAATGTCCTACTACGTCTTTGAAGAGCCGTCGCTGACCTGTTACGAAGATGATCTCGATCTGTGTTTCTCAACGCACTGCATGAAGGCGATGCGCACCTGGCTGAAGGGAGAGTATGAAACGCTGGCGGCGTTGAATCGGCAATGGAGTACGGACTTTACTTCGTGGGATCAGGTTGTGCCGGACGACACATATCAAGCGCAGGCGCGCGGCAATTATGCTGCGTGGGCAGATCATCGCAGGTTCATGGAGAAAACGTACGCGGACACGTTCGAATACGTGCTGGGTGAACTGCACAAAATTGATCCGCAGGGCATTTTGCTCAATTCCGGCACCCAGGTTTCCGGCGCGCATAATGGATGCGATTACAGCCTCATAAATCAATTTACCAAACACCTCAATGCGTACGACGGCGGCAATCAATTCGATTTTCATCGCAACTTTAACCCGGAAGTGAAAATCTCCGGCGGCGCAGGCTACGGCGTGTTGGGCAAAGATGTCTTCTACAATTTCTATCGCAACCTCTTCAAAGGGGCGAACGGCGGCGCCTATGTGTTCTGGCAATACTCGACGCTCGATCCCGATTTGACAATGAGCCAGAGCGGCGAAGATATGGTTGCAGGCTTCGGCGAGCTGCGTGGCGCGGGCATCGGAAAACTCGTTGGCACCGGCACTCCCGACAACAACGGCATAGCCATACATTATTCCTATCCAAGCATTCACGGCGCGTGGATAGTGGATGGAACGATTGAACCGCAGGTTGTCTACGATCCAAGCAGCGCCACGATGCGGCGGTTCAACTCCAACCGTGATGGGTGGGTCAAGGCCTTGCGCGATGCCGGGCTGCAATTCGATTTCATAGCGTACGGAGACGTGGAGCAGGGCAAGCTGGTCAGCAAGGGTTACAAGACCCTGATCCTGCCGATGAGCATTGCGCTCAGCGACAAGGAAGCCGCTGCTATTCGCGCATTTGTGCGGGGAGGCGGGACAGTCATTGCCGACGCCTTGCCCGGCGTGATGGACGAGCATTGCACATTTCGAGACGCGGGTGTTTTGTCCGAGTTGTTCGGAGTAACGCCAACCCGCGCCAGCCGCGAAACCATTGTTGCGATGCAGGGAGAACCGGCGCTGAAACCAGCCGGGGCAAAGGCATTGCTGACCGAAGCCGGTCGTTCACTTCTCGTGGAGCAGGGGCGCGCTTACTTACTCAACTTCTTCCTCGACCATTATCCCGAAGACAAACAGGAAGGGCGCGCGCAACCGACGCTGGCGAAATTGCAACGCGTGTTCAGCGCGGCGGGAATCAGGCCGACAGTCAAGCTGGAATCACTGGCGGGTCAGCCCGTCACAGATTGCGAGACCTACCTTTTCAATCAGGGCGCGACGCAGTTGCTGGGGCTGGTGCCGGATAAGGAAAAACCGGCGGCGCAGAAGGTACGGCTGATCTTCAATCGGGCGGGCGCGCTTTACGACGTGCGGCAGCGGCGTTACCTCGGTTCAGGAACTGTATTTGAGACTGAGATCGAACCGGCTGTCCCGCGTCTCTTCGCGCTGGTCGCAACGCGCATCAGTGAATTGGAATTGCAAGCGCCGAAAGAAGCCAAACTCGGCACAGATATAACTATCAATTTTCGGGTGCGGGGCACGAGCCAGTTGCGCTCTGTGGCCCGGGTTGCAGTGACCGATGCTGCAGGCCGCGAGCTCAGTTTCTATGGGGGCAACTTAGATATTGTGGACGGCGCAGGCAGCATCAGATTCAGAACCGCGCGCAACGATCCAAAAGGAGTATGGCGCATTGCGGTCACGGAAATCATCAGTGGAGAGACCGCAAATGCGCCAATCGCGATTCAATAGAAGTCTGAGAGATTTAACGCAAGGGCGCAAGGGCGCAAAGGCGCAACGGCTTTGCATCTTTGTGTCCTTGCGCCTTTGCGTCTTTGCGTTGCTCTTCTGTCTTAACGCTCTTGCGCAGACCCCAAGCCAGGTCAGCTTCACGCAAGGCACGCTCGAGATTCCGACTTACACTTTCGGCCGCTCGGAAACGGTCGCGCCACTTTTCAAAGCGGCGGACAGTACAGCGCTTTACCCGTATGCGAGGCTGGATCGGGACTCGCTCAGCCGGCGCCCTGTTCCTACTCGCTACGAATCACTCACGCTGGAGAACGAATACCTGCGTCTCGTGATGCTGCCCGAACTCGGCGGACGCATCTGGTCGGCGCGCGACAAGACGACGAATCGAGAAATCTTCTACCACACGAGCGTCATCAAACCGACCGCCTATAACCAGCGAGGTGGATGGCCTGCGGGCAACCTCGAAGTCTACGGCCCTTACGACGCGCACATGCTGACGTGGCCGGGTGAGCCTTGGCCGTGGGCCTTCGAACGAGGCGCAGATGGAAGTGCCACGATTCTTCTTTCGCACATCGATCATTTCTTTCGCAACAAGCTCTCGCTGGCAGTGACGCTTCATCCCGGGCGCGCCTTTATCGAGCTGAAAATCCAACTACGAAACAACAATCCTCTCGCTAACCGTTACCTGCTCTGGACCAACGCGGGTATTGCGGCGAGCGACGACACGCGATTCGTCTATCCGATGACACGCACCATCGGACACGATAGTTCCGAGCTGAGTACGTGGCCTGTCGCTCGCGGCGTTGACTTGAGTTGGCAGCGGAACAACCGGAATATGCTCGGCGTTTTCGGTCTCGATCTC
>Ga0068862_100005816_pt1 | contig 10279 bp, 10 predicted proteins | sample KBSSwiS52_FD_66598 | JGI IMG/M metagenome (GOLD analysis project Ga0068862, IMG submission 66598) | Switchgrass rhizosphere microbial communities from Kellogg Biological Station, Michigan, USA - KBS Switchgrass S5-2 | ecosystem: Host-associated > Plants > Roots > Rhizosphere > Soil ... | reverse complement strand
GGCAGCGCGAACTCGAACCGGACCTCCAGGTCCTCGAGCTCCGGCTTGCGCGGGACGAGCGGGCCGACGAGGACGAGCGTCCGCGCCGAGCCCGCGAACTCCTGCGCCGTCTCGCGGAGAGCCCTCAGCGACGCGGCGTTCTCGAGATACGTCTGCGGGTCCTTGAGGAGCCAGACCCCGTCCCCCTTTGTCGTGCGGATCAGGCGGAGCGCGAAGCCGAGATCCGTGGTCCGGGGCGCGTCGGCGGGGTGCGAGGGGGAGAGACCCGAGGCCGCGCTCCACGTCGCGACGGGCAGCGCGAGCTCCGCCGCCACGGCGCGCACCAGCGCCTCGAACCGCGTCTCCTCGACCGTCTCGCAGACGACGAGGGGATGGCGCGATCGGAAGAGCAGGGCCAGGTCTTCGGCGGGGACGTCCACTGTGTTGGAGCTCGGGCGCGAAGTGTATCCGTTGACAGGTCTATATCTTGACTGGGAGGGCGAACATGAACAGACTTCGATAAATCGAAGCCCGACGACCCGTCGGGATTTCCCGTGAAGCGCAGGAGGAACGATGCGAAACACGAGCCGATTCACTCTTCGGAAGCTCACGGTTGCCGCCGCGGTCCTCGCGATCGCCGGCCTCCTGCTGATCCCGGCCCGCGCAGCCGCGCTCGAGGACCCGACGAGCCCCGCGCCCTCCGGGAAGGACGCCCAGGCGACGACCACCGATGACACTCCGGCCAAGAAGGCCGCCGAAAAGCAAAAGGAAGACGAGAAGATCCGGGTGACCGAAGGCGTCACGGTGACGGCGAAGGCGCCGCCTCGCAAGACCGAGATCAGCCCGGACGTCCGAACCCTTCCGGCCGCGGCCACGGTTCTGGAGCGGGCGACGATCGAAACGCGCCCCTATCGCGAGACCGCGGAGATTCTGCGGGCCGCGCCGGGCATGGATTTCGTCTATTACGGACAGGGAGGGGCTCCCTCCGGCTCCGCTTTCCGCGGGTACACGGATCGCAACTTCGGTCAGGATCTCGCGGGCTTCGTCGACGGCGTTCCGCTGAACGTCTTCGGCGCGGTGGCTTCGCACGGGATGATGGACGTCACGTCCCTCCTCCCGGAGTCCATCGACCACATCGATCTCATTCGAGGTCCCTTCGACATCCGCTACGGCGACTTCCACCGCGGCGGGAGCGTCAACTTCGTGACCCGGGAAGGCGCACTGCACCCCTCGGTTTCGGTGTCGGGCGGCAGTTACGGCGAGCTGCGCGGCCTGGCGAGTTACGGAAACTACGACCCCGACCAACGCAAGATCTCGGTGTATGCCAACGTCGACGTCAAGAACTCCGACGGATTCGCCGACAACCAGACCGTCGATTACGTCCGGACCTACGACAAGATCCTGATTCCGCTGGGCGAGAACTCGGATTTGAGCGTCGCCGGGCTGTACTTCGACAGCAAGTGGGATGCTCCGAGCTACCTGGACCGTGACCTGGTTCGAAGCGGCGCGCTGGACGACCAGGCCGCCGTGAATCCGACCGACGGCGGCGACATGCAGCACGGTCTCCTGTACACCCGCCTTCGGGTCGGCGCGACGAACCCATTGACCGCCACGCTCTACGGCGCCAGCCGGGACTGGACGCGTTTTCGCTCGGACTTTCTCATCTCTCCGACGACCACGCAGGTCCGGCAGATAGACGACCGCTGGATCTGGGGCTATCGGGTGGAGAAGAGCTTCGGGTTCTTGCTCGCCGGCAATCCGGGCGTCTTCCTCGTCGGTACGACCCTTCAGCGCGACGACGCGAAGACAATCCAGGATCGAACGCTTCTCCGGCGCGTCATCGGCAACACCGATAACGTCGACGAGCTGCTGACCCAGGCCGGCGGTTATGCGCAGGCGCAGTGGATGGCCCGGACCTGGTTGAAGCTCACGGGAGGTGTCCGGTACGACCACGTGGACTACAAGCTTCACGACAACATCCGAGCGCCCGGTACCTACGTTTCGGACTACGACGCCGGCCGTTGGAGCCCGAAAGTCGGTATCGCCGTGTCGCCCTTCTCGGGGATCGAGATCTACGCGAACTACGCAACCGGAATGCGGTCGCCCACTCCGCGGAGCGAGGTGCGAAACAGCCTCTCGAGCGTGGGGCGCGTCGAGATCGCGAAGACCGAGAGCTACGAGGCAGGCGTGACGGCGCGCGTGCTGGAGCGGCTGCACGTGTTGACCGGCGTCTGGCAGACGGACAACTCGAACGAGATCCGGGGCATCCCGCCGGGAGGGGTCGAATTCGAAAGCCTCGGCAAGTCGCGCCGGAAGGGCGTGGACCTCGAGCTGAACTGGTACCCGTGGTCGGCCACCCGGGTGTTCGGCAGTCTCTCGTTCGTGGACGTGAAGCTCACGACCCCCACGACGCCCGGCGCCACTCACCTTCCGGACATCCCGGAGTACGTCCACCAGGTCGGCGCCGAAACGCACATCGAACCCTGGGCCGGGTTCGGAGGTTTCACGCTCGCGGCCGACTGGTCTTTCTACGGACCGAAGGACTTGAACACGACGGGCACGATTCGCGCCGAGAAGTACCAGCGGGCGACGGCTCGGGTCATCTGGGCCGGGCCGAAGGCATACCGGATCTGGGTGGGCGGGGTTTACTACCCGGCGTCGACCATCGCGGAGTCGGCGTTTCTCTTCGGCTCGAAGGTCGGGGTCCGGGCCAGCCCGCGCTTCTCCGTGCAGGGAGGGGTCGGCTACACGTTCGAGTGAGAGAGGCGGGGCGGCCCGGGCTCCTTCAGCGCCGCGGGAGCGCGAACAGGGCGTCGGCCATCGGCGCATCGAAGCGGACGTCCTCGTAGAGGATCTCGGAGTTCCGCCGCCCCTTCTTTCCTCTCTCGTCCGCCTCGTATCCGAGCCGGCGCATCGGGAGGTTCAGGCCGGCAATCGGACGCTCGTCCAGATATTCGGTGTAGTCGTATTTCGCCGCCTCGTACTTGAGGTTGTTCGCGACGAGCCGACCGGTCGCCTTGTCGAAGTAGTACGTCCAGACGTGCATCCCGCCGGCGTCCCCGGCCCCCTTGTCGTAGGTGACCCGCACCTTCTCGACCCGGGTCTTGCCGAGGCGTTCCTCTCCGGCCGGCTCGAGGTGCACGCCGGGATCCGTCAGCTTGAAGGGCATCGAAAAGACGTAGTGGGATCCGAACGTGTTATTGCGGGCGGAGTTCGTATCGTCCTGCGTCGAGGCGAGCTTGCCGTCCACGACTTTTACGGCCTGGCCGCCCGAGTTGATGAAGACGATCCTCCTTCCATCCTCCTCGAACTCGATCCTGCCCTTCATCTCGGGCCGGAGAACGTAGCGGTGGAACTGCACCCGGCGTCTCTCGACCGAGCCGTCCGGACGGTAGCGGATCACGGTCTTCTTGAACTGGACCGTCCTTTTCGAATCCCACGCCGCCCATCCGCCCGTGTGATCGATCGCCCGGCGCACGATCACTCCCGCGGGGCCGGCCGGCAGCCGGTCGAGCGGAGAAGCCGGGGCGAGCGCGAGGAGGCAGAAAACCGCGGGGAGGAAAGCCGCCTTCTTCACGCCGGGAACGCTAGCAGATCCTGGGCAGCGACTCCCCGAAGGGCAGGTCCAGGATGCGCTGACCCCCGATCGGAGTCCGGGCCACGACGATGCCGGGGTGCTCTCGCGTGACCCGACCGATCCGGGCGGCCTGGCGGCCGAGCGGGTCTCCCCGCATCGCTTCCAGGGCCGCTTCGCTCTCCTGTTCCGGAACGAACGCGACCAGCTTTCCCTCGTTCGCGACGAGCAGCGGGTCCAGGCCGAGGATCTCGCACGCCCCCCGGACGTCCTCGCGAACCGGCACCGCCCGCTCGTCGAGGTCGATACCCACTCCGCGCCGGGAGGAGATCTCGACGAGAGTGGCCGCGACCCCCCCGCGCGTCGGGTCGCGCATCGCATGCGTCCCCGGGGCCGATCTCAGGATCGCGGCCGCCAGCTCGTGGAGAGGGGCGGTGTCACTTCGGAGCTCTCCCTCGAACTCGAGGCCCTGCCGTTTGGAGAGGATGGCGATGCCGTGGTCGCCGATCGGACCCGAGAGGAGAATCGCGTCCCCGGCCTCGACGAAACGGGAAGACAGCCGGACACCGGGCGGAACGACTCCGATCCCCGAGGTATTGACGAAGACCTGGTCACCCTTTCCCCGGTCGACGACCTTGGTATCGCCAGTGACGATCTCGACCTGCGCCCGCGCCGCGGCCGCGCGGGCCGACTCCACGACCCGGCGAAAGTCGGTGATCGGAAAGCCCTCTTCCAGGATGAAAGCGAGCGACAGGAAGAGCGGACGGGCCCCGCCCATCGCGAGGTCGTTGACCGTGCCGTTGACGGCGAGCTCGCCGATGTCCCCTCCCGGGAAGAAGATCGGGGTGACGACGTAGGAGTCGGTCGTGAAAGCGATCCGGGAGCCGTTGACCGAAACGATGGCCTGGTCGTCGAGCGATTCGAGCGCGGCGTTGCGGAACGCCGGGAGGAGAACCTCCTCGATCAGTCGCGCCGTTAGTTTTCCGCCGCCGCCGTGTCCCAGAAGGATCTGGTCCGTTTCGGCGATTGGAACCGGGCAGTCCGCGAAAGGGACGCGCTCGTCGGTCATTCCATCCGGTGTCCCATAACCGGACTACAGGACATCGTCCTCTCCGAGCGCCACGTGGACCTGGTCCCAGAGGAGATGGAGGAGGGCGGTGTGCGTCTCCTGCACGCGATGGATCGACCACGACTTGACGGTGAAGCAGTAGTCGCAGACTTCCGGCATCCTGCCGCCGTCGCGTCCGGTGAAACCCACGGTCAGGACGCTCATTTCCCGCGCGCGCTTCAGCGCCCGGTTGATGTTCGGCGACGCGCCCGAGGTCGAAATGCCGAGGAGCGCATCTTCCGGCCGCGCCAGGAGCTCGAGCTGATCCTCGAAAATCCTCGAGAAGTCGGTGTCGTTCCCGATGGCGGTCAGCGTCGCGGAGCCGACCGAGAGTGCCAGCGCCGGAAGCGGACGACGCTTTTCGATGATCGGGTGCTGGAACTCGACCGCGACGTGCTCGGCGTCGCACGCCGAGCCGCCGTTGCCCATAGCGAGCAGGCGGCCGCCGGCGCGGAATCGTTCTGCGAGATCCCGGACGCATCGTTCCAGGTTCTCCGCGTTCTCCTGGAAAAACTGAATCTTGACGTCCGCGCTCTCGCGCGCCTTGCGGAGGATGGCGTCTCTCACGGGGTCGGCACGGCGGGAAGGTCGGCGGCGCGGGAGTCGAGGTATCTGCCGTACTGGTAGTAGGCGGCGCACGCGCCTTCGGCGGAAACCATGGTCGCGCCGAGCGGCGATTGGGGCGTGCACTCCCGCCCGAAGGCCGGGCAGTCCGAAGGTTTCTTCAAGCCCCTCAGGATCAGGCCGCTGATGCAGATCGGAGACTCCTCGGTCCGGATGTCCTCGACCTCGAAGAGCTTGCCGGCGTCGTGGTCCCGGTACTCCCAGCGGATCTTGTAGCCCGACTTCGGGATCGTGCCGACTCCCCGCCACTTGCGGTCGCCGATCTCGAAGATCTCGAAGACGAGGTCCCGCGCGGGTTTGTTCCCGTCGCGCGTGACCGCCCGCACGTACTGGTTCTCGACCTCGGCTCGTCCGTCCTCCAGCTGGCGGACGGCCATCTGGATTCCCTCGAGGAGGTCGATCGGTTCGAAGCCCGTGATCACGATCGGGACCCGATAGTGCTCCGACAGCGCCTCGTACTCGCGATATCCCATGACGGCGCAGACATGGCCAGGGCCCAGGAAGGCCTGGACGCGGTTGCCGGGTGCCTGGAGGATCGCGGCGATCGCCGGCGGGACCAGAACGTGCGACACGAGCATCGAGAAGTTCGTCACGCCGTCGCGCTTCGCACGGTAGACGGCCATGGCGTTCGCCGGCGCGGTGGTTTCGAACCCGATCCCGAAGAAAACCACCCGCTTCTCCGGATTCTGCCGGGCGATCCGGACCGCGTCGAGCGGGGAGTAGACGATGCGGACGTCGGCGCCGCGGCTCTTCAGCGCGAGGAGGTCGCCCCGTGACCCCGGAACGCGCAGCATGTCGCCGAACGACGTGAAAATGACGTCGGGGCGCGCGGCAATCGCGTGCGCGCGGTCGATCATCTCGAGCGAAGTCACGCAGACGGGACATCCCGGGCCGTGCACGAGCTCGACCGATTCCGGAATCATCCGGTCGATGCCGTACCGGACGATCGAGTGGGTCTGGCCCCCGCAGACCTCCATGAGGACCCAGGGGCGCGTCGCGATTTCGGCGATGCGCCCGGCGAGCCGGGCGGCGATACCCCCGTCGCGATACTCGTCCAGGTACTTCACGAGGGCAGGACCTCGTCGTCGGTGAGATCGGCCGTCAGCTCCGCGGTCTGCCCGATCTCCTGGAGGATCTGGTAGGACCGCGCGGCCTCCTCCGGATCGATCTTCGTGATGGCAAAGCCGACGTGCACGGCCACGAACTCTCCGGGGACCGCGTCCGGGACGTAGGCCAGACACACGTCGCGCGTGATTCCTCCGAACCGGACCTTGCCGAACTTGAGACCCTTCTCTTCTCGGATCTCCAGGATCTCCCCGGGGATGGCGAGGCACATCAGGTCGTTCCTCCATGGATCAACCGCCACGCCGCGATCGCCGCCTGCCCCAGAGCCAGGCCGCCGTCGTTCGGCGGAATCCGACGGTGGAGCAACACGTCGAATCCGTCGGCGGCGAGCCGGCTGGCGGCACGTTCGGTCAGCCGGCGATTCTGAAAGCAACCCCCGGAGAGGGCGACAGCGTCGAGGCCCGTCTCCGTTCGGGCCCTCCGGCACGATTCGAGAATGACGGCTGCCAGCGTTTCGTGAAAGTCGGCGGCGACCTGCCCGGACTCTTCGCCCCGCTTCCGGGCGAGCACGATCGCCCGCACGGTCGGCCGGAGATCGACCTCGAGTGCGCCGACCGCATCCGAATCGAGCTCGAAGGGCAACGGTGTTCCGTCGCGCCGCCCGGCGAGCGACTCCAGCTCGACCGCGGCCTGCCCCTCGTAGGTGATCTCGTTGCGCAGCCCGAGCAGAGCCGCCACCGCGTCGAACCAGCGTCCGGCGCCGGTCGCCAGCGGCGAGATCGCCCGCTTGTCGAGCAGGCGGAGCACCGCGTTCCGCCGCACGGGGTCGATCGCGGTGAGGAGGTCGAGGGGCTCGCCGGCGTCCGCCAGGGCCGCGACCGCGAGCCGCCACGGCTGGCGGATCGCCGCCTCGCCGCCGGCGAGGGCGATCGGCCGGAGGTGACCGAGCCGGCGGAATCCGTCGAGGTCGGCGAGCAGGATCTCGCCGCCCCAGAGGTCGCCGGCCGGGCCGCAGCCCGTCCCGTCGAACGCCACTCCGATCGCCGGGCGGAGGCCTCCGTTGTCGACGAGGCACGACGCGATATGTGCATGGTGATGCTGCACGGCGAGGAGCGGCAGATGCGAACGACGAGCCCAGCGGGTCGAACCGTAGTCCGGGTGGAGGTCGTGGGCGATGGCGGCGGGGGAAACCCCCAGGAGCCGCTCCAGCTTCGCGATGGTCTCCTCGAAGAAGGCGAAAGTCTCGGGGTTCTCGAGATCGCCCAGGTGCGGCGAGAGGAACGCGTTGCTCCCTCGGGTCAGGCAGACCGTGTTCTTGAGCTCGGCCCCGACCGCGAGGACCGGCGGCGCGGAGAAACCGAGCGCGATCGGGTCCGGCGCGAATCCCCGCGAACGCCGGACCGGCTGCACGCTGGAGGCGATGCTTCGGACCACCGAGTCGTCCGACCTCGCATGGATCTCTCGATCATGGAGGAGAAACGCATCCGCGATTCCCGACAGCTTCTCGCGGGCGCACTCGTTGTCCTTCGCGATCGGCTCTTCCGAAACGTTGCCGCTGGTCATGACGAGAACCGCCGGGCCGTCCGTGAGAAGGAGATGATGCAGCGGGGTGTAGGGCAGCATCAGCCCGTATTCCGAGAGAGCGGGCGCGATGCTCGCAGCGAGGCCCGAGTTCGGAATCGCCGGCACCAGGACGATCGGCGCGGCGGGCGAACAGAGCGCCCCCGCCGCGGCGTCCGAGACCATCCCGATCCGGCGGGCCGTGTCGAGATCCCGGGCCATGAGCGCGAACGGTTTGTGCGGCCGGCGCTTTCGTTCGCGCAGGCGGCGGATCGCGTCCTCCCGCCCCGCGTCCGCCGCCAGGAAGAAGCCGCCGAGGCCCTTGACGGCGAGGATCCGGCCGTCGCGGAGCACCGCCACGGCGGCCTCGAGCGCGTCCGCCCGGAGAAGTGGAGCCGTACCCGCTCGGACAAATTCCAGCCGCGGCCCGCAGTCGGGGCAGGCGTTGGGTTCGGCGTGGAAGCGGCGGCTGGAGGGATCCTCGTACTCCTTCCGGCACGCGGCGCACAGCGAAAAAAAGTTCATCGTCGTTCGGGCGCGGTCGTACGGGACGTCGCGGATGATCGTGTACCGCGGACCGCAGTCCGTGCAGTTCACGAACGGGTACCGGTAGCGGCGGTCCGAAGGGTCGAAGAGCTCCCGGAGACATGAGACACAGGTCGCGGCGTCCGATGGGACGGCCGTTCCCGTCTCCGACTGGGAGTCGCTCGCGGCAACGCGGAAGAGGGTTTCTCCGCGCGGATCGAGGGCCCGCGTCTCGACCCCTTCGACGCGGGACAGGGGAGGGGCGCCCGCGCGGAGCAGCTCGGGAAAAGCCTCGACGGCCCGAGCGCCTCCCTCCACTTCGATCCAGACGCCCTGGGAGTCATTTCGGACGAAGCCCCCCAGGCCCTCCCGCGTCGCGAGCCGGAAGACCCAGGGCCGGAACCCCACGCCCTGCACCGTGCCGCGAACGCGCAGGCCCCACCGCAGCCGCGACGTTCCGGCGGACGGCGCCGGATTTCGCGCCGCCATCAGGCCGCTCCGAGAGAGTCCGCGAGCTTCGATATTGCGGCGACGGCGGCGCCGGATGGGCCGGGTTGGTCGAGGAGCGCGCGTCCCGCCCGCTCCGCCGCGAGAACGCCCTCGTCGTAGGGGATCCATCCCGAGATCGGTATCGCGCGGGCGCCGCAGAAATCGCGGATCGCCTGCGCGTCTTCGTCGTTGCGCACCTTGTTCGCGACCGCCGCGATCTTCGGGATGCCGAGCTCGCGTCCGAGCTCGAACGCCCGGCCGGCGGTCTCGAGCGACCGAAAATACGGCTCCATCACGACGAGGAGGGTGTCGACGTGACGGGGCGTGCCGCGGCTGAAGTTCTCGAGCCCGGCTTCCATGTCGGCGACGATCGGACCTCGGGAGGTTCCGACGAGCTCGGCCAGCAGGCTACGCACGGTAGCGTGGTTGCGGCACATTCACCCGGTCCCCGCGTGGCCCACGCGGCCGAGAACGAGGAGTCGCACTCCGTCGGGCGCATCGATGCCGTACCGGTCCGCGATCTCCTCGGGGGTCAGCGCCAGCATCAACCGCTCTTCTCCCGCAGCGTCGAACCGCCGTTCCATCACGTCGCGAGGAACCGTCGGCAGGTTCATGGCCTCCTTCTGCGGGAGACCGAGAGCCACGGCGAGATTCGGATTGGAATCGCCGTCCACCGCGAGAGCGCCTCCCGCCCGGCGGGACAGTAGGCGGGCGAGCGATCCCGAGATCGTCGTCTTGCCGACACCGCCCTTGCCCGCGACGGCGATCCTCATCGACCGCCTCCTCCGTCGTGCTCGTGGTCCAGCTCGCACGAGAAGTTGCATTCCCCGTGACCCTCCGCGAGCATGTCCCGAAAGTCGTCCACGAACCGGCGGCGCGCCTCCGGCAGGCCGTCCGCCGTCAATCGGAACCGGTCCCCCGCGCGTTCGACTGCGCCGAGCGCCTCGAGCTTCTCGAGCGAGGCCTCGATCTCCTCGGCCGGATGCGTCAGGAACCGCTGGAGGTCCGTGACGGAGAGAGCGTCCGCGAAGTTCTGCCCCTTCATCCAGTAGAGGAGCTCCAGGATCTCGTCCCGGCGCCCGAGCTCGACGAGCGCCGGCGACTGCGCCCGGTTCAGAGGACCGTTTCCCCCCGGCTTAGTGGACATCGGCCTTGCTCGGCGTCTCGACCCGAACGATGCCGTCCTCGATCCTGGTCGAGCGCATCGCGAGCGCGATGTCGGGACGTGCGGGGCATCGGCCGGTCCGGACGTCGAAGACCAGTCCGTGGCCGGAACAGGTGAGGAAGGGTCCCTCCAGCCGGGCGTTCTCGAGCGATTCGCCGTCTCCGGCCGGGCAGAGGTCGTCGAAGACGTA
>Ga0068862_100005809_pt1 | contig 10286 bp, 9 predicted proteins | sample KBSSwiS52_FD_66598 | JGI IMG/M metagenome (GOLD analysis project Ga0068862, IMG submission 66598) | Switchgrass rhizosphere microbial communities from Kellogg Biological Station, Michigan, USA - KBS Switchgrass S5-2 | ecosystem: Host-associated > Plants > Roots > Rhizosphere > Soil ... | reverse complement strand
GCCGCGTACACCTGCACCCGCCGGATGTGCAGCTGCGTCGTCTGATCCTTGGCGTCGATCGCCCGCGCCAGCGCCTCGATCGTCGCCAGGTGCAGGTCCGATGTCTGCTGTACGTGCCGCTGCTCGTCCTCGATGCGTCCCATGTACACCTTGTAGGTGCGGTACATGAGATAGAGCGGCGCGAAGGTGAAGGGCGCCACCCAGTAACCGGCGTGTCCCACCAGCGACGCCGCGAGCGCGGCGGTGCCGGCGCCGACGAAATAGCTGGGCGCGCTCCACAGGAAGTTGTTGTGCCAGGTCGTCAGGATGTTGTTGCGTGTCGACAGCGCGATGGCCGTGGCGACGAGACCCGTGTTGAGCAGGAAATAGACCGTCGCGGCGCCCACCAGCGGACGGGCGAGCGCGGTGAATGCCATCGTCGACCCGGTGCCGCCGAGCAGCCGGAACGCGAGGCCGGCGCCCTGCACCGTGATGACCAGCGACGAGACGCTGAACAGGGTGCGATAGAGCGGGTTCCGCTCCTTCTTGTTCAGACTGCACTGACTGAACGCGCTGCCCGCGGCGACGAACATCGTCTCGTGCGGACCGAGGAGCAGCAGCGACGCAAAATCGACGGCGTACGACACCGACATCGTCGAGCCGCCCGTGGTCAGCGGCAGATAGACCTTGAGCGCCGCCGACATCGACGAGAGGAGCAGCAGACCGAGCAGCAGCAAGGGCTGGTCGAACCGGACCTGCGGGAGATACACGAAAAACATCGCGAGGCCGAGGGCCACCACGGTCGAGACGTACAGACGGGCAGACGTCGGCAGGTGCGTCATCAGTGGACTCGCGGCGACGTCGACATCCAGTGGTCGCCCCAGTCTTCCTTGAGCATCGACCAGAGCACCTGATCCAGGTAATCGCCGCCGCGCCGGATCGACCGGCGGAGCACGCCTTCCTGAGCCGCGCCCAGTTTTCTGAGCGCGCCGTTGGCGCGGCCGTTCTGCAGCAGCACGCGCGCCTCGAGACGGTGCGCGCCGAGGGCGCCGAACGTGAACGATCCGGCGAGACGCGCGGCTTCGAGGAATATGCCGCTGCCGCGCGACGACGGTGCGAGCGTGCACTCCCATTCCGCGGCTTCGAAGCTCGGATCGAGCTGGCGGACCTGCAGAACACCGACGACGGTCCGCGTCCCCGCCAGCGTGACGGCATAGGTGAACGAAAGTCCGGATGCTCGATCGCGGACCGCCCGCTCGATGAGCTCCTGCGCGCTGACTTCGCTGACCGGCTCGTCGAGACCGAAGCGCGTCGCGTCGGATAGCGACAGCAGGTCGACGAGCGGCCCAAGGTCCTGCGGGCCGATTTCGCGAAGGACGACAAGGCGGCCGGCCAGGGTCGGCAGTTCGCTACGCCAGTTCGTCGCGCCAATCGCGGTCGGGTCTGTGGCCATAGTCAGATCGGGCGCACACGTACGCGCCTAGTGCTGATCGCGTTGATAGCAACTCTGGCGCCAAGCTGAGCTTTTATAGATAAGAGGTAGGTCCTCAGTAACTTATGAGTAAACAGCCCGGGTCCTGAAAAGCAGTAACAATGTACGTGTATATGACACTAACGATATTCATGGACCACAGTGGTCTGCCCTAGGTTCATATTCGGCAACGGGTTGCGCTTGAGTGCGCCGATTCAGAACACCTCATGTGCCATTTCGGCGCAAAAACCGACCCGGTCGTCGCGGTGATGCGCAATTCCGGGTATAACTGTGGACCGTGGACGAGTCGGGAAAGAAGCGGCCGCTTTCTGACGATCCCGGCTTCATCTCGAGCTTGTCCGACCTGGATCGTGGACTGACAGACGCTGGCGGGGACGACCTTCCGGAGACGGGAACCAATAATCCGGTCGCGGCACCGCGGCGAATCCGCCGTATTGTGCGGCGACGCCGCCGTCTGCCGGCTGACGGCGCGGCGCCGGCGCGCGCCCCTTCGCTGCCGGCAGCACCCGCGGCCCCACCTACGGCCGCAGCCTCCCCGCCGGTTGCCATCCCGGCACCGGTCCGCGACACTCGAATAGGGCCGCCGAACCCCGCTCTCGCCGTCACGCCGGATCCGGCACTGCAGCCCCGCCGTCCAGGGCATCCCTATTCCTCGACGCCCACGGCGGCCGTCGTGCGTCCCGTTCCAGACGACTCCGCGCCTTCACTCCCGTACGAGACGTTTTATGGCCTGACGGAAAAGCCATTCAGTCTGTCCACCGATCCCGTTTTCCTGTATCACAGCACAGCGCACGACCGGACGGCGCAGGCGCTGCTGACTTCGATCGGCACCCGCCCGGGCGTCGTCGTCATCACCGGACCGTACGGCATCGGCAAGACCTCGCTGTGCCGCGCCGTCATCGAGCAGCTCGATCGCCGGACGCTGACCTCATTCCTCGTAGATCCGTTTCTGACCGTCGACGATCTGCTGCAGACGCTGCTGATCGATTTCGGCGCGCTCTCGCGCGACGATCTTGCGGGCGGTCGGCAGCCGTCGACGGATCAGCTGCGGGATACCCTGCATTCGTTTCTCGCGTCGCTGGCATCCCTCCAGGCGGCCGCAGTCGTTCTCGTCGACGAGGCGCAAAACCTGCCGGTGGCGGTGCTCGATGAGCTGCGCGCGCTCGCCGAGATGGGGAAGGGCCGCCGCCTGCTTCACGTTGTGCTTCTGGGCGAACCCGGTCTGGCGTCCATGTTGAAGCAGGAGGCGCTGCGGCCGCTGAATGCCCAGGTCGCTGTGCGAAGCGCGCTCGGCCCGCTGCTACCAGACGAAGTCGGCGGTTACGTGATGTACCGCCTGGGTGTCGTCGGGAACGAGTCGCACGTCGCGTTCAATGGGGCGGCTCTGGCACGCATCTACGAACTGACGGGCGGTGTCCCGCGCGTCGTCAACCTCCTGTGCGATCGGGCGATGTCGCGCGGTGCTGAAGCCTCCGCGCGTGTCATCGACGTTTCGCACGTGAACGTCGCTGCAACCGATCTCGATCTCTCCACGCCGGTCGTCGAGACACCGCAGACGCTGCGGCTGGCGGTCGAGGCGCTCGCTTTCGTGCTGCTGATGCTCGTCGGCGCCGGCGCGGCGTTGTGGGTGTTCCGCGACGACGTGCGGCGCACGGTCGCGCAATGGGAGCACGTGCCGCCGACGCCATCGCCGCCGCGGATTCCGCAGTCTGTCCCGCTTCGCGTGCCTTCGGTGCCGGTTTCCGCGTTGCCGCGGACACGGCCGGCCGGCGACAACCGTCCCGCGTCTTCCGCCATCTAACCGCGGCATGCTGAACGATGCGCGATACGCCCTTCGGCTACTGGTCCGCGCTCCTGGATTCACCGCCGTCGCGGTCCTGACGCTGGCGCTCGGGATTGGCGCCAACACCGCGATTTTCTCGGTCGTTCGCAGCGTCCTGCTCGCCCCCCTGCCATTTGCGCATCCCGATCGGCTCGTCGTCGTGTGGCACGGGTACCCGCCCAACATGCCGCGGGCCTCGGTCTCCGCGCCGGGCTACTACGATCTGAGGGACGCCCGCCACATCTTTGGGGACGTCGCGGCGATGCGGTTGAACAGCCAGAACCTCACGGGCGATGGCGAACCGGAACGCGTCGTCGTCGCGCGTGTGTCGCAGAGCTTTCAGCCGATGCTCGGTTTGCGACTGGCGGCGGGCCGATGGTTCCTCCCCGAGGAGGACGCACCCGATCGAAGGCCCGTCGTCGTCTTGAGTGACGGTCTGTGGCGCCGGCGCTTCGGCGGCGACTCGCAGATCGTCGGGCAGACGATGCGGCTCAACGATCGGCCGCACGAGATCATCGGCATCATGTCGGAAGCCGGCGCCTTTCTGCCGAAGCGTGGGTCCCGGTCGCGTTCACGCAGGCGGAGCGTGCCGACCGCGGCAGTGAGTACCTCGACGTGATCGGCCGCGTGCGCGATGGGGTCGACGTGGCGCAGGTGCCGGCCGCGCTCCAGGCGCTGGCGGACACGCTGCGCCGCCAGTACTACGCGGACTCGCCACGCTGGACGCTCGGGATGCTGCCGATCAAAGACGATCTCGTCCGCGACACGCGGCCGATTGTGCTCGCCGTGTTCGGCGCCGTCGGGCTGGTGCTCCTCATCGCCTGCGCCAATGTCGCCAATCTGCTCCTCGCGCGCGCCGGCCATCGTCGACGGGAGCTCGCGGTGCGCGCCGCCGTCGGCGCCGCCCCCGGGCGCTTGCGCCGTCAGCTCCTCATCGAGACCGCGGTGCTCGGACTGCTTGGCGGCGCGGCCGGCATCCTGGCGGCGGCGGCCGCCGTGCCTGCGCTGGGCTACGTCATCGCTCAGACGTTTCCTCGCGTCGATGCGCCACGCCTGGACATCTTCGCGCTCGGGTTCGCGCTGGCGGCGTCGAGCGCCAGCAGTCTGCTGTTCGGATTGATTCCCGCCTGGCAGCTGTCGCGCCACGACGTGCGTTCGATCCTGACCGAGGAGTCACGCGGCGGCAGCCGAAGGCACACCGGTCATTGGCTGGTCGCCGCGGAACTGGCGCTCGCATTTGCCGTTCTCGTCGGTGCCGGACTGCTGACGAGGAGCTTCGCAAGAGTGACAGCGGTCGACCCCGGGTTCGGCGTGGATCATCGCCTGACCGTGCGGATGTCGCTTCCGCTGGCGCGCTACGCGGCTGCGCCGCAGCGGATGGCGTTTTACACGCAGCTGTTCGATCGCGTGTCAGCGCTGCCGGGCGTGCGAGGCGCTGGTGGTGTCTCGGAACTCCCGCTCAGCGATCTGAGGAACATGGGGACGTTCGAGATCGAAGGGCGCGCGGTGTCGCGCGGCGCTGATCTCCCGCACGCCGACTGGCGGTCCGCGTCGCCTGGCTATTTCAGGGCGATGAGCGTCGGGCTCGTCGCCGGCCGGTTCTTCGAGGATCGCGACGCCGGCGATGCGTCTCGTGTTGCGATCGTGGACGAAATGACCGCGTCGAAGTACTGGCCGGGCGAGAGTCCGATCGGCCGGCGCATCACGATCGACGACGTCGCGCAAGGCAACTGGCGCGAGGTCGTCGGTGTCGTTCGCTCCGTCCACCACGATTCGCTGGAGGCGACGTCCCGCGGGACGCTGTACTTCCCGCTCGCGCAGCGGACAACGGGTGGCATCTACGCCGTCGTCCACACCGATGCGGACCCGTTGTCGCTCTTGCCGTCGCTCCGCGCAACTGTTCGCGCACTCGATCCCGACCTGCCGCTCTACGACGTGCGCACGCTCGACGACCGTCTCAGCGACACGCTCGGTCGGCGTCGGATGGCGACCTGGTTGATCGGCGTGTTCGCGTCGCTCGCGCTGGCACTCGCCGCGGTCGGCGTGTATGGCGTGATGTCGTACGACGTCAGTCAACGCGTGAAGGAAATCGGCATCCGGATGGCGCTTGGCGCCGACCGCCGTTCGGTGCTGGCGATGGTCGTCGGCGGCGGGCTGAGGATGGCCCTGACCGGCGTCGTCGGCGGCGGTGTGCTCGCGTTACTGTTGACGCGGCTCGCTGGTGGTCTGCTGTTCGGAGTATCGGGCCACGATCCGCTGACGTACGTCGCTCTCGCGGTTGTCCTGACAGCGCTGTCGGCGGCGGCCGCGTACGCGCCCGCGCGCCGCGCCAGCGCTGTCAACCCGGTGGAAACCCTGCGTTAGCGGCTTGCCCGCGGGTCGTACGGATCGGCCTGCGCATCCGGATGACCTGGCGCCGGATCGCCGCGGCGGCCAGCGTACGTGTCGCCGGTGCCGTCAGGGATATTCGGCCCGAGGCTCACTTTTCCTTTCCTGATCTCTTTCATCAAGTAAGGTACCAGCAGCGCGAGCGCCAGGCCAATGGCGATGACGATTCCCGCAAGCATGGCGGGTCCGGGATATTCCAACGCAACGAGCAGCTCGACAGCGGACATGCGTCCACCTCCGCCAACTCAACACGCAACGCTCGTGCCTCACAGATTTCCAGAGTTCGAAGCCCGACCGTTCACCTCTGGCAGTCCCCTTGAACGTCTTCGGCTCGGAGGTCAGCCATGGCAGTCGTTCGTGCGCTCCTCATCAGCGTCCTGATCATCCTGGTCGCGTTCGTGGGTTTCGCCTACTGGAGCGGGACCGCGTACTACCACGTGCCGCACCTGGCGCCGTCCGCGGCGGTCGGAACGAGCGGGGTTCTGGACGACGCGGAGATCTCGTCCAAGATCAAGGCGAAGATGGTGCTCGACGACTATGTGAAGGCGCGTTCCATCAATGTGAACACGAAGGACGGAACCGTCACGCTTCGGGGCATCGTCCGATCCGTCGACGAGCACGATCGCGCGCTGATGCTGGCGCGCGACACGGTCGGCGTGACGCAGGTGGTTGACGAATTGCGGGTTGAGGCCCGGTAGCGAGGTCTAACCGGATTTGTCGGCTTTGCCTGTGCGAATCGCCGAGGTGACAGACGACTTCTGGTACTCCGACACACGCACTTCTTCGACCTGGATCACCTTGTTCGGTGCGGTCACGGTGTCGCGGCTCTCGACACGAGACGATGATTTGTACAACTCGTTGAGTGCCATACCTTTTTCAACTGTAACGTTTTCCCACGAAAACGGCAATTCCGCTCACCGCCCGGAGAACGACCTCCTGGCGGGCCGGCGTGAAGAAGCCTCGCTTGCTCGCGTCGAGGTACAGGATGGCTTCCACACGATTGTGGTCCGCGTCATAGAACGGAACGGCCATCCATTCCATCGAGGCGGGATTCGAGCGCCGGGCCTGATCGGGCGTGTAGTTCCACTCGGTAATCAACTCCTGTAGGTACAGCTCGTAGTCGTCGTTCGCCCGACGCCCCACCAGCACCACGTTCTCACGATAGGCTTTGCCGATGATTCCGGCGTTTGCGGGGAAGCGTCGTCCGATCCTCCCGGTTTTCGGCGCGACCCCCACGTACTCGGTCACTTGCTCGAGCATCTCATCGACTGGTACATGGATGGCGACTCGAAGCGTGACGGGCGGATCGAGATTCGCCGGATCGAGCACCGCATACAGCGTGTAGAGGCAGCCTTCGAGTTCGTGCGTCGACTCTTTCTGGCGTGCGGCCGCCAGACCGATGATGTGCTTCCAGATCGTGAATGCCACGACACCGACCGTTCCGATGAAGACGGTTGTCGCCAGCTTCCATCGATCCGCCGACCAGTAGTTCCACGCGGAGGAGAACCCGATGACCGATGCGAAGATGGCAATCAGAACGTCGTAGGTTGCCGTCTGCGTAAAGAGCCACCGAACGCCCTGCGGTGGGCGAGGAATCGGCATAAACGGCGGTCTCAGATTCTCGAGGGGTTCTGGTTTTGGGGTGGATGACGGGACTCGAACCCGCAACCTCTGGTGCCACAGACCAGCGCTCTAACCATTGAGCTACACCCACCATACGAGCGGGTACCGCAGATTGGTAGATTATCAGACTTCCGAGTCTTCGACCGCCGGCGGGTCGCTGTCGGTCATCTCGACGAGCACGCCGTTTTTGATCTGCGCCTGCAGGAGATAGATGTGGCTGGCGCGCTCGCCTTTGGCTTCGTACATCAACTTGTCCGCGCGCTGAATCAGGTCCGCGGCGAGGCGGCGGGCGATGAAGCGGCGGTCGGCGACGCGTCCCAGCCACAGGCAGACGACGCCGACGTCGACGTGCACGGGCTGTACGGACAGCCGGCGGTCTTCGAGCGTCCAGTCGTAGCGTTCGACCGCCTCGCGGAAGCGCTCGCCGATCGAATGCGCCTGATGACACCCGGCGAGGTCCGGAATGAGGAAGCAGAACTCGTCGCCGCCGAAGCGGGCGTGGAGATCCTTGGACCGGTGTTCGTCCTCGGGCGTACGCGCGGTCACACGCTCCTGCGCGAGGAGGTCGTCGGAGCGCACCTGTTCGCGGAGCAGCGCGGCCACGCGCTCGATGATCTGGTCGCCCACCGCATGGCCGAGCGCATCGTTGTACCACTTGAACCCGGTGATGTCGACGAGGCCGACGGCGCACCAGCGCCCGCGCTGCTCGAGCGCCAGGAACGATTCCAGCTGCTCGGTGAACCGCGCGAAGTTCATCAACTTGGTCTTCGGGTCGCGATGCGACTTGTCGGTGAGGTCGTTGACCAGGGCCTCGAAGTACCGCGAAATGCTGCTGACGGTCGCGTCCTTTGCCGACAGCTCGGTTCGGACGTGCGCCATCTTGTCCGCGAATCCCGAGGACAGCGCCTGGACGGCTTCCTGCTTGGACTCCTGCCAGAGCCGCTCGTGGCGGGTGAACACGGCGTCGATGGCGGCGAGGAGCGCCGTCTCGACGTCCGGCGCCAGGTGGAGGTGCTCGCGCACCCATCCCTGGAGGTCGCTCCGGGTTTCGGGCAACGGCCCGGGGGCGATCACCGGTTCTCGTCTCATGACTGCGACACGGCCCTTACAAAGGCCGTACCTGAAGGGTGCATCGGATTCAGGCGTCTTTTTGGGGGCGTCCAAAAAAACAAGACGGCGGCGTATCTCAACCCGCCGTTCGATCTTCAATTCTGGCAGTCGTTAGGCTACCTCATGCGCGCGCTACGCCTATCTCGTCCGTGGCGCCGGATGAGCGGAATACTGTCGAGCGGATTGCCACTGTTTACCCTGCGGCGACCCGCGTCAGCGTCGAGACCAGCCGTTCGGTTTCGATGTTCAGAGCCCGCCACGCGTCTTCGTGGCGATCGAAGGCGGCAGTCCGGCCGATCTCCTCGAGCGTCCTCGCGGCGGTGACGACGCCATCCGCTTCGAAGTTCGCGGCCGCGCCCTTCAAGCCATGCGCGGCGCGCCGCAGCGACTCGCCGTCGCGCTGTTCGATCGCTTCGCGAATCTTTTCGAGATGACGCGGCGCGTCGTCGACGAACAGCTTGCTGATCTCGGCGAGCAGCTGACGGTCGCCGCCGACGCGAGCCAGGACGTGATCGGAGATTTCCGACGGCGGCGGCAGATCCGGCTCCGCCGGTGGCTGTCCCGCGGCCATCTGCTCGACGAGCGTGCACAGCCGCCGCGAGTCGAGCGGCTTGGTCAGGTATTCGTCCATACCAGACTCGAGGCAGCGCTCGCGATCGCCCTTCATCGCGTGCGCGGTCATCGCGATGATCGGCACATGCGCCCCGGTCGCGCGCTCCCGTTCGCGGATGACGCCGGTCGCCTCGAATCCGCCCATTTCTGGCATCTGCACGTCCATCAGCACGACGTCGAACGCCCGGGCGGCCAGCGCGTCGACCGCTTCGCGGCCGTTGTTGGCGATAGTCACCCGGTGCCCGCGGCGTTCGAGCAGCGTCGCCGCAAGCCGCTGGTTGACGACGTTGTCCTCGGCCAGCAGCAGGCTCAGTCGCCGTTCCGGCAGATCGGCGGGCAGCATCGATGCCGGCAGGGCGGCGCGCTGACCGACGTCGCGCGACAACGCGTGCCCGATGGCCGTCAGCAGGTCGCGCTGGTCCACCGGTTTCGTCAGGTGATTGGCAATACCGGCCGCGCGGCAGCGAGCCGTCTCGCCATACTGGCCCGAGGAGCTCAGCATCATGATGGTCGCGCCGGCGATCGGCGCCTCGTCACGGATGCGGCGCGCGACCTCGAAGCCGTCCATTTCCGGCATGTTCGCGTCGAGCAGGACCAGCGGGAAGGGGCGGCCCTGGGCGCTGGCGTCCAGGAGCGCGCGCAGCGCGGACGCACCGCTGTCGGCGACCGTGGGTCGCATCTTCCAGCGCACCAGCAGATCGTGGATCACGCGCCGGTTGACCGGGTTGTCGTCGACCACCAGCACGCGGAGATCGGTCAGGTCGACCGGCGCCAGTTCCGGGCGCGCGTCGCCGATGCCCAGCCGCGCCGTGAAATGGAACGTGCTGCCTTCGAGCGGCGCGCTCTCCAGCCAGATCCGGCCGTCCATCAGCTCGACGAGCGTCGACGAAATCGCGAGTCCCAGACCGGTCCCGCCGAACTTGCGCGTCGTCGAGCCGTCGGCCTGTTTGAACGGCTCGAAGACCGCCTGCTGCTTCTCCAGCGGGATGCCGATGCCGCTGTCGCTCACGAAATAGTGGAGCACGTTCGAATCCCGGGTCGACGACTCGAGTTGCACCTGGACCAGCACCTGGCCGCGTTCGGTGAACTTGATCGCGTTGCCGACGAGGTTCACGATGACCTGCCGCAGCCGTCCCGGGTCGCCGACGACCACGCTCGGCACGTCGGACAGCACGTGGCAGACGACCTCGAGCCCTTTCTGCTCCGCGCGAAGCGCCAGTGGTTTCAGCAGCTCCGCCAGGTGATCGCGGACCGAGAAGG
>Ga0068862_100005807_pt1 | contig 10290 bp, 8 predicted proteins | sample KBSSwiS52_FD_66598 | JGI IMG/M metagenome (GOLD analysis project Ga0068862, IMG submission 66598) | Switchgrass rhizosphere microbial communities from Kellogg Biological Station, Michigan, USA - KBS Switchgrass S5-2 | ecosystem: Host-associated > Plants > Roots > Rhizosphere > Soil ... | reverse complement strand
CTCCAACTACTACACCAACGAGCATGGCCGTTCCTGCGTCAACGGCCCGATCGACATCCGCCGCATGTGGCACTGGCTGCGCGATCCGGCCGGTTCGCCCCGACAGGAACTCGACGCCGGTCTGCGGCCATGGTTCGGCGGCGACCTCATGGTCGCCTAACGGGGGCGCGTGCGGAGGCTACGCGGAAGTTTGCCGGCGCGCGCGTGATTAGGGCGTGCTTGCCGAATCGCGGACCCAACTCGGCGTCTATAACGACGAAGCTGCAGCCCGCACCGAGGCCGCGGGGCTTAAGGCCGCTGCCGACAAATGCCCGAAGATCGAGATTGGGCTGTGATTGATCCATCCATATCGGACCTTGTCGTCAAAGTGTTCGGCGCTGAGCTTCGCTAAGCCCGGATGCGATCTTTAGCTCGGGGAGGTTCGGGGTGGCGACGATCATGGGCACATCGGCTTCCGAGGCGCTGCCGGGAACGTCCGGTGACGACGTTATTTCAGCCGGAAGCGGCGATACCGTCCAAGCTGGGGGCGGCGACGATGAGATTCGGATCGACGGAACGCGTTCCATCGATGGAGGGGACGGCCGCGATACGCTCGTTATTCTTCCGCCAGCGACGTCGAACTTTGTATATCAGTTTGACACGCTCCGTTCGGTCGAACGCATTGATTTCGAATCCCAGAGCGGCGGCACCATCACCGCAGTCTTGCTATGGGGTCGTACCCTCTCCGGGCCAATCGATCAGTTGGCGGAAAGTGGCCTCGCGACAATCGGCGGCGGCGGCGGTCAGGACGTGCTCGGCTTGGCCGCGCTTCGTGGTGGCAGCTTCACGCTTCCCAATCTGACGAGAGTGAACTGGACGACGGGAACGGGAACTCAAATCCTCGAAGGCGACATGGTCATCCTCTATGGAGGGGGTGACTCTTTCAGCTATGAGCTTCATGTTTCCGACGACGGTTCGGGAAGCCATGCGGGGGTCGATCAACTGCGCGGCGGCGGAGGTGCCGATACACTGATCGGCAATAACGGCAGAGATATACTGAACGGCGGAGGTGGGCCGGACGTCTTGCGCGCGGGCGGCGGCGACGATCTGCTGATTGCCAATGGCAATGTGATCAGTTCCGGCGACGGTATGCTCATTTCGATGCCGAGCATTTATGATGGGGGCGAAGGCTTCGACTATCTCGTGGCGAACGGGGGCGCCTCTTTCGCCGGCAGCACTTCCTTCACCTCGATCGAGGCCGTTTATCTGAAGCCGTTTATATCCCCGACGCTGATGCTGAGCGCAGCGCTGCAGCTGACCAGTTCCGTCGCAGCGACGCTGCCGGCTAATCTGCTCTTGGAGGGGAGCGGCCTCTTCCGAGTCGATGTGGTTGCCGGCAGTTTGTTCAGCGCCGCCGCCTATAGTATCGCCCCGGGATCGGACATCCGCATCCAGATCACCGGCAGCGACGACGGCAACGAAACGATCACCGGTACGTCGATCGCCGACGTCATCCTCGGCGGCGGCGGGCATGATGATCTTTTCGGGGGCGGCGGCTCCGACTCGCTGAACGGTGAGACGGGCAACGATCACCTATACGGACAGTCGGCGAACGGCGGCGCCGACGGCGCCGATACTATCGCAGGGGGTGACGGCAACGACTATATCCAGGGCAATGCCGGGAACGACCTGCTCGACGGCGGAAACGGCTCCGATCGAGTCAATGGCGGAGCCAATAACGATGTCATCACCAGTGGGGCGGGCAACGATACGGTCAACGGCAATCTCGGCAATGACATAATCAGCGGCGGCGAAGGCAATGACTCGCTGCGGGGTGGTCAGGGCGACGACAGCATCAGCGGGCAGGAGGGCACCGATGTCATCTCCGGCGATCTCGGCTGGGATACGCTCTCGGGCGGATCGGGCGACGACATGTTCGTCTTCTCGGGGCCAGCCTCTGCCGCGGCAGCTCCCGACCTGATCGTCGATTTCGACGCGCAGCAAGATCGGCTGGCGATCGGTTATCAGCCGATCGCGATACTCACGGATAACCAGGCGGGTTTATCGGACGCGGCAGTTCGGGCGCAGCAACTATTCGACGGCAGAGCCGGCAATCGCGAGGTCGCAGCCGTTCAGGTCGGCAGCGATACCTATATCTTCTTCTCGAGCAATGGCGGCGCTACCGCTGATTCCGCTGTCCAGCTTCAAGGCGTCAGCGCTACGAGCATCGACGCCCAGGATTTCGCCTGATCGAAGGTGGACGTGAAAAAGTGCTGATTGGTTTTACCAGTGAAATCAGCTATTTCTTCAATGAATCGGTGCCCAGGAGAACACTCTCATCGGCACGCGCAAGCGGCGGACTCCCTTGCAAATTGGCAGTCGAAAATCACCGACGCCATCAATACCATCAACAAATCGCCCATTGCTTTGACAACACCCGTTTGACCTACATCGCGTCGAGGTGTGACTTCTGTGCAGCTTGCCGCCCAGGATCGAAACGGTAAAGTCCCCAGTTGGGGCTAACGCAACCAGCCCTTATGCCCGGTTGCGACGGTCCGCCGACTCGTATATTTCACACCTGTGAAAACCTAAGTGCATACTGCTGGAGCTAGGATAGGAGCCTGAGTGATGGATGATATAGCCTACCGCGACGCAGCGCCCGCCGATCAGGCAGCAGTGCGTGCCGGCCGTTTGGCCGATGTGCTCAAGGCGGATGGTGAGAGCATCCCAGCCACGCTCTTGGACAGTCCCGAGCACACATTGGGAACGGCGCCCCTGGACTCGCGCAGATACTATTCACAAGAATTTTTCGAGCTTGAGAAAACCAACATGTGGCCACGCGTGTGGCAATATGCCTGCTGGTCATACGATATCGAGAAACCTGGTGATACGGCTGTTTATCGGAATGCCGATCAGTCGGTCCTGCTCATCCGCCAGGATGATGGATCGATCAAGGCATTTGTCAATTCTTGCCTTCATCGAGGTCGCGAGTTGTGTACCGACGACGTCCAGCACAAGGAAGAATTGCGGTGCCCGTTTCACGGTTTCACATGGTCACTGGACGGCTCTCTGAAGCAAGTACCCTGCCGATGGGATTTCCCGCAAGTGAGGGAAAGCAGCCATCGTCTTCCGGAAGTGCGTTGCGAGCAGTGGAACGGCTTTGTCTTCATCAACTTTGACCCGAACGCGCCATCGCTGACGAGCTATCTCGGCGCGATGGTCGCGCAATGGAACAGTGTTCCTGAATGGGATTACAACAAGCGCTTCATGGCAGTGAACGCCGTGAAGCACATGGCTGTGAACTGGAAGGTTTGCATGGAGGCCTTCATCGAATCCTTCCATGTCACCGAGTCCCATTCGCAGACCTGCATGGTGAGTGGTGACACCATCACCCAGTACGACGTCTGGCCTGACGAGCCTCACTTCAACCGCATGCACACGCCGCTTGGAATGCCATCAAGCAACCTTCAGCCGGTGCCGTCGGACACGGACGTCCTTAAGTGTTTTATCGAGAACTTCGGAACGGAGTTGGCGACAAGAAGTGACGCGACCCTGCTCCCAGGGGAAACCTCGCGCCAGGCGATCACCCGCCTGACCAAAGTGCTGCACCAGCAGCGCTGGGGGGTCGAAGTCTCGCATCTGCCGACCGCGCTTGCTCTTGACACGGTGGAGTACTTCGTGTTCCCGCACTTTGCTGTCTGGCCCACATTGGGAGCTCCGCTCGCTTACCGCTTCCGACCGGGTCGTCATGCGGAGGAGTGCATCTGGGAGACGCAGGTCTTCCTTCCGTTCGAAGGCGAGCGCCCGCCGTCAGGCCCCACGATTGTTGTCGGGTTTAATGAGTCCCTGGCTGATGTACCGGAACTCGGCCCGCTCGGTTACGTCCTTCAGCAAGACGTGGACAACATCGAATCTATCCAGCGCGGTTTGAAGGCGGCGCAAGTCAAGAAGGTCACGCTTGGGGAGTACCAGGAGGTACGGATCCGCCATTTTCACCAGACGCTCGACAGGTATCTCGGCCTATAACTGCAGGTGTAACTCCGCTCCGCTGCTTTGCGTTGCTGGGCTGATTGCCGGAAGCGGTGAGCGCGGTAGCGTGCGCGGAGTTCTGCAAAATCGCTTGAGGAGCGAGGCGGCAAGCTGGCGAACACGCATCCGACAGTGCGGATTCTGAACGGAAGATGTTCTAGACGATAGGTTTTGATCGCGCGTTGAAGCGCGCCGAACGTCGCTCGTTCTGCTTTGAAGATCTCGGAGACGATGACTGCATCATGGCAGCGGCTGGCTCAGTATACCCGCGAGCAACAGCTGCTCGAACGTCCGAGCAAACCGTCCAGCCTCGCGCTGCCGCTCTTCTGGCGTCGGTTTCGTGGAAACGACCAAGGTTGCAGCGAACCACATGGCGATCGCGATTGCCGCCGCATGCTCTGGCGGAACGCCCTCTTGCAGATGCTCGCGCGCCTGCTCGCTAAAGTAGCGAACGCCGCTCATATAAATTGAATTCTTTGGCGGATCATCGACCAATAGGCGGGTGAGCACCGAGCGGATCAGCTCAGGATTTTGCGCGGCGAGCGTCGGAACCAGCTTGTAAGAGTCGGCACCGGGCCCCACCGCACCCCCCGCCAAATTGGCCAGTTCGACGTCAATGGATTCCGCTGTCGCGGCAACCAACGCCTCGTGCGTGGGGAAATGGTGGTACACCGTGCGACGCGCGGTGCCCGATCGTTCCGCTACGGCGCTGACCGTGACGCCCAGCAAGCCCCGTTCCGACCACAAGGCAATGGCACTGGCGATCAGCCTCTGGCGGGTCTTCCGGCCGTTCTCGCGTCCTCGCCGCGCTTCCGGTCCGTTGGCCACGCGCCGTGCTCCTGCCCTCAATTGATCATAGCGGACTTCAGTGACGTCGCGCTCGCGTCGCGCGCAGGCGTTACCAAGAAGCGTGGGCGCATGCAATGACGCAGCTGACACACGCCGCACGAACGGTCGACCTAGCCGCGTCCTTATTGCACACATCTGGATAATTATCTTAGTTGCACATATCTGGATAAGTATGCTACGCCCTGCGCACTGCACCGAACGCTCGTGGGCTGTGCCCAGTCCCGGCCGAACTCGAGAATGCTGAAGGGAAGCTTGTTCTAAGGCCCCAGTGGGAGAGGCAAAGAAAATGAGCAGTTCTGTTAAAGTTGATCTGGATTTCACGTCCGGACTGGACCCGAACACCTTAACGCGGGCGTCAAAAACCCAAAACAGTGGCGCGGGCGTAGTTAATACCAACAAATACGCTTTCCCGATTTCGAAAGAGAAAGATGTAATGCGCACTCTGATTTGGTGCGCTGGGTCAGCGATTGCGTTGAGTGCGACGCTTTCTGCCGGAGTGGCATCCGGACAAGAGATGCGAGGTCCCGAGGAAATTGCGCCTGTTTCGCCCCAGGAGAGAGGTCCTGCAAACCAGGCGCCGAATGCATCATTGCCGGCGGAGTCGGACCTGGGCGAGATCATAGTCACGGCGCGCAGGGTGTCCGAACGGCTGCAGGATGTGCCAGTTGCGGTCACCGCCTACACGGGGTCGGCTTTGCAAGAGCAGGGCGCCCGTGCCATGTCTGACATCAGCCTGCTGACGCCCAGCCTGAGAATTGAAACTGCCTCTGTATCAGGTGCCGCGGCGGTTTTCTCGATCCGCGGCCAGGTGCAACAAGATGCGTTGGCGACGCTCGATCCATCGGTTGGTGTCTATGTCGACGGCGTCTACTGGGCACGGGCTCATGGTATCAATGGCAGTCTCCTTGATTTGCGGGACGTGCAGACGCTCAAGGGACCCCAAGGTACTTTGTTCGGACGCAACACGACCGGTGGCGCGATCCTTTTCACAACCAACGATCCGGATCCCTCCGCGTTTTCCGGACTTGTCTCGGGAACTTACGGCCGTTTTGACTACTGGGCTTTGACAGGCGTGCTAAACGCACCGCTAGTCAGGGATAAAATCGCGATCCGCATTGCTGCGCAGCGAAACAAGCGGGACGGCTACATCCGCGAGACCAGAACGGGTGCCGACTTGGACACCATTGACGATTACACCATTCGTGGCAAGTTACTCGTTGAGCCGACCGATACGTTGAAGATTGTCTTCTCCGCTGAGCGGTTCCGCACCGATACGAGGCAAAATCCTTATCGACTAGCCTATGTGTCGCCAACTGGTCTGGCAGCGCTTGAGTCCATCGTAGAGGTTGACGGCCTGGCTGCCTCCGCCGGGCTGGGATGCTTCGATCCCGCCGGACGAGGTGTCGCCTGTATTGCGCGAGCGCAGGAGTTAACCAATTCGGCCATCTCAGCTGCCGAGACCGATAGATTTGCGAATAGTCTATCCTCGCGCACGTACGCGAAGACAGGTACGTATGGCGTCACTGCGACCCTTGATACGGACTTTGGTTCAATCAAAGCCATCGGCGGATACCGGAAAGTTAACGGTTTCACGTCGCTCGATCTCGATGGTTCCCCTTTTGTGTTCATCGACTTTTCAGAAGCTGAGCAAAATCTGAAGCAATATTCGGGCGAGCTCATTGTCACTGGTAAGGCCTTTGCGGACGCGGTCGATTTCGCCGCCGGCGCGTTTTACTTTCATGAATCCGGCTTCGATCGGACGCGCGCTTCAGTCATTTCAGCACTCAATCCAACGGCTTTGGTTTATGATGGACGTATCGAGAATGACAGTCTGGGGTTCTATGGGCAGGGCACATGGCATGTCACCGAAGCGCTGTCGTTCACCGGAGGCTTGCGTTACTCCGTCGACGATAAGCGTTTGACGACATTTAACGGAAACGAGCTGTCAAATGGTTCCTTCCTTTGTGGCACGACGATTTGCCCGTTCGTACTCCCGACGGCGAGCTTCAAGGGCATCTCCTACACCGCCGGAGTGGACTATAAGATAAACGATGATGTGCTGGTCTACGGCAAGATAGCTCGTGGTTTCCGCTCGGGCGGCCAGAACCTGCGTAGCACCAATTTTATCCCGGCCTCACTCAAGCCTTTTAAACCGGAAATCGCGACATCCTATGAAGCGGGCATCAAGAGCGAATGGCTCGACCGCCACCTGCGGTTCAACCTTGCCGTCCACTATACCCAGGGAAAGGATATTCAGCGTTCGCTAAACCTGGTGACTCCAGACGGTCTGATATCGGCGTCCGTCATCAACAATGCGGGACAGGCCGATTTCTATGGCGGTGAGCTTGAGGCGAGCGCACTCCTCCCCGGTGGCTTCCGCATCGACGGCACCGCCAGCTATACCCATGCGAAATATGTGAAATATGTCGACGAGATCACCGGCTTTGACCGCCGACAGGAGCCGTTTTATTTCTTTCCCAAGTGGACGGCTTCGATTTCGCCTTCTTGGTCGCGCGAGTTCGGCTTTGGCAGAGCCGCGCTGCGCGCGGACTTCGCTTATCAGTCGGAGATGAGGTTCTACCCGCTCGGATTCTACACTGATGCTGGCGGGGCGATTCGCGAGGCTTCGACCGGAGTGCCCGTCTCTGCGACCGATGCGGCCGGCTTCTCTAGGCAAGTCGTTTCGCGTTCGCACTGGCTGATCAATGCAAGAGCGGCTGTCACAATCTTGGAGGGAAGGCTTGATCTCGCCCTATGGGGCAAGAATCTCGGCAACAGCCGAAACCTTGTGTCTTCTCTACCCACCTTTGGCCTTGGTTACGTTGCCAACGCTCGAAGGGAGCCCCGCACTTTCGGCGTCACGGCTACCGTGAAGTTTGCAAATTGACGATCAAGTGGTTTTTCGGGAGTCCGCCGCCTTCTCATCGGAAATTATCCGGCGATCCCGTCCGAAGCTTGCCCCAACATATCGCGAGGCATGGTGAGAGGAGAGTGACATGATCAAAGTGGTTGCCCTTCTGAAGAAGAAGCCCGGTATGTCCCGGGAGGCGTTCATCAAGCGCTATGAGGAAGGTCATGTGCCTCTCATTAAGGAAATAATTCCGTTCTATAACAAGTATAGGCGCAGTTATATCATAGATGACGAAAGATTTAAGTCCAGCCACGTTACAAATGCAGCACCGATTGACCGCGATATCGACGTCTTCACTGAGATGTGGTTTGATACCCGCGAAAATTACGAGAAGATGCTTACGGCCCTCGCCGATCCGGTCATCGGGGGCAGGATAACAGAAGACGAGGGGGATTTTCTCGATCGGGACAAGATGATCGTGTATATGCTAGAGGAACATAATTAGTAGCACGGTTATTTGGTGTATCTCGAACTCCCGGGTCTGGTCACTGGTCGCTCCGTTGAGCCGCCGCAAGTGAGCCCAGAGTTGGATAATCCCCAATTCAGGATGAGAGCGTCTGGCTATTGGCCTGATCGTTGATACATCGCTGTGAACAAGTACCCAGTAAGATACCAATCGGGCAATCTACTGTCCGAAGGGTCGTTAGCAATTGTTCCTCTGCCAGAGGATATGTCGAGAACGCGGATAGAAAGGAGTCAGTAATGAGCCAACAAAGAGATGAGCGGCTAGGCAACATATTTCAGCCATTCACATGCGGATCGATGACGCTGCCAAATCGCACGGTACTTGCTCCCATGTCACGAATGTTTTCGCCGGGAAACGTGCCCAACGAGAACAATTTGGCGTATTATGCCCGCCGCGCTGAAAATGGGGTGGGCCTCATAATCACGGAGGGGACTTGGATCAACTACTCGGGTGCGGCTCATATTGGCGACGTCCCAAGCTTCTATGGGGAAGAGGCGCTTGCCGGGTGGAAACGGATCGTCGAAGCGGTACACGCTGTGGGAGGCAAGATCGCGCCACAGATATGGCACACGGGCCTGTCTGGGGTCGACACGGTGGATGCGCTTGAGTCCATTGAACAGCTCAAGAAGTCGGATATCTCGCATAAGATGAGCCCGTCGGGCTATGCGGCACCGGGGGTGAAGCTCAAAGAAGGTATGTCCGAAGCGGAGATCATAGGGGTGATCGAAGCCTACGCTCAAGCGGCAGCCGACGCGGAACGCCTGGGTTTTGATGCAGTGGAGATTCACGGAGCGCATGGATACCTGCCGGACCAGTTCCTCTGGCATGAAACCAACAAGCGGGAAGATCACTGGGGTGGCCGCACACTGGCCGAACGAGCCACCTTTGTCGTCGAAATGATCCGCGCATGCCGCGCGCGGGTATCACCGGATTTTCCGATCATCCTGCGGCTGTCTCAGTGGAAGCTTCAGAATTATGCGGCGAAGCTCGCATCGACGCCCCAAGAGCTGGAATCGATGCTGCTCCCGATATCTGAGGCCGGCGTCAGCATCTTTCACGGCTCGCAACGGCGTTTTTGGGAAGCCGAGTTTGAAGGCAGCCCACTCAATCTTGCCGGCTGGATGAAAAAGATCACCGGTAAGCCGTCGATCACCGTCGGATCGGTGGGACTAGAGACGGAATTTCTCGATACGCTTGACAATGGTACGCGGCACCACGACACCGTTTCCCTGCGTTCCGATCAATTGATGGACATGTTTGAGAGAGGTGATTTCGACCTGATCGCGATTGGCCGCGCGCTTTTGGTTGATCATTGCTGGGTTCGGAAAGTGCGGGAGCAGCGTTTCAAAGACATCAAGCCATGGGATGTGCGCGCGACTGCCTCTCTTTATTAAATGCTCAGCGGCAATAGTGTGTCGGAAGCGGTCACGGGCCGGGCGGCGGACGATGCGCCGATCGAGGCAGCCGACACCGTCAGTTCGATCCGCGACGTCAAGCATGCCTTCCGGTCCGGCGTGCGCGCCCAGGAAGGGATCGATCGGTGAACGTCGCCCATTGCCGGGCACTGATGAATTCGGCCCCGCGTCCGGACAGGGCAAGACGCTGGTGACGGCGGCACTGGCGCGCCGTCATCGCATTGCAGGGCGAAGGGTCCGTATATTCAAATGCCGGCCAGATTTTCTCGATCCGATGATTCTCGAACAGGCGAGCGGCGCGCCGGCCCGGGGCATGGCGTTGGTGATCTGGATGTGATTCAACGCGATGATGGTGCCAGCTCCAAAGGGCTCGTCGGAACCATCGAAAACACCATCAAAGCTGATGGTATTGCGACGATTTCGGGCGGATGAACCCGGATTCCAATTGGCGGTTCTCACTGAAAAAGTGCTGTAAAATCCGCCGCTTGCTGGACGTTCCCGGACGTTCGCGGAAAGGTCACTGGTGCCCAGGAGAGGACTCGAACCTCCACGGCCTTGCGGCCACTGGCACCTGAAGCCAGCGCGTCTACCAATTCCACCACCTGGGCGTCCGGTGCGGAGGCCGGGCGGATAGCGGCGGG
>Ga0068862_100005804_pt1 | contig 10292 bp, 7 predicted proteins | sample KBSSwiS52_FD_66598 | JGI IMG/M metagenome (GOLD analysis project Ga0068862, IMG submission 66598) | Switchgrass rhizosphere microbial communities from Kellogg Biological Station, Michigan, USA - KBS Switchgrass S5-2 | ecosystem: Host-associated > Plants > Roots > Rhizosphere > Soil ... | reverse complement strand
GTTGACGTCGGTGATCTTCGTGGCGCGCCGGCTCGCGACGTCGAGCACGACCACATCGCCCATCGTCCGTCCTTCGACCGCCTTGTAGGCCATCCGCCGGCCGTCCTGGCTCAGGCTGATGGAAAAATCGACGGTCGCCCCCGATGCGATGCGCTCCGCCCGCCCATCGTCGATCGATACGCGCGCGACCGGCTGGTCGAACATGCGCTCGCCGCGTCCGAACGTGCCGTCGTTCGCCTGGAAGTAGATCGAGCGGCTGTCCCGCGACCACACGAATTCGTTGACCCACGCGTCGTCCATCACGAACACCCGCGGCGCGCCGCCGGCGGTTGCAATTACCGTGAGGCTTCGCGACGACATGATGTCGGTGCGCCCGTTCGTAGAGATGAACGCGATCTGACGTCCGTCGGGCGAGAACACCGGTCCCTGATTGATGCCTTTGCGATCGACGATCGTGCGGGGGTTGCGGCCCTGGACGGCGACCGCGTACACGCGCGTCTCGTAGGGTGCCGAGAATCCGCTGCGCGGCGCGGCGGAGTAGGCGATCTCGCGGCCATCCGGCGACCACGAGAATCCGTCGACATAGTGCATCGGCGGGGTCAGCGTCACCGGCGCTTCGGTCGAATCGAATTTCTGGACCATCAGCCGGGTCGGACGATCGGGCGCGTCGGCGCGGATGACGAACGATCGGTCTTGCCGCTGCCGCTCCTCGTCGGCGGACATCGGATCGCGAGTGAGGTACCCCAGGCTTTTGCCGTCGGGAGACCATTCGTACGCAGACACGCCCTCTGGCGCGGCGGTCAAGCTCTTCGGTGTGCCTCCGGCAACGGGGATTGCGAACACCTGTGGCCTGGTTCCCACGAAGCCAAGGACGGACAGCATCGTCCCGTCAGGCGACCAGCGCAGCTGAGGCCGTGGCACCGGGATGTTGAAAATGCGGACGGTGTCGCCGGTCCGTGTGGGTTGCCCACCAGTGGAGGCGACAACGAACAGCGCCGCTTCGTGTTCGTTCTTGGGAAGGGACGGCGTCGACACCACGTACGCCACGCGTTCGCCGTCCGGCGAGATGCGCACGTCGAGAACGGCCCGCAGCCTCATCAGATCGTCAACCGTCACTGGCCGCGAGGCAGCGGCAGGCGTGGCTCCTGACGAGACGGCAGCGCACAGACCGGCGCACGCGACAGCGGTCAGAAATCGGGTGTTCATGTCGAGGGTGATTGTGCGATCAATCGCAGCCTGACGCTATACTGATCGTTTTCAAGTGGAGGAGGCCGTGGCTTACACGTATCACGACCTGAAGGGGAAAACAGTCCAGGAGCTCCGGGAGATCGCGCAGACCGTCGAACAGCACGACGCGGTGCAAGGGTTCTCGCAGATGAACAAGGATCATCTGCTTCCCGCGCTGTGCAAGGCACTCGGGATCGATACCCACGAACACCACGCGGTGGTCGGTATCGACAAGCCGGCCATCAAGGCCAAAATGCGCGAGCTGAAGGCGAAGCGCGACTCGGCACTCGAGTCCGGGAATCACGATCTAGTCAAGAGCGTCCGCCGCCAGATTCACCGTCTCAATCGTCAGATCCGGGCGCACGTCGCGCCCTGACATCATTTACGTCGAGGAGGTTGACCGTGGCCGATTTCACGTCGCACACCCCTGGGACATTCTCCTGGCCCGAGCTGGCCACGACGGATCAGAAAGGCGCCGTCGCTTTCTATCGCGCGCTGTTTGGCTGGGATCTCAACGATCAGCCGATGGGCCCAACCGAGACGTATTCGATGTTCCAGATGCGCGGCAAGGAGGTCGCCGCCGCGTACACGATGCGGCCCGAGGAGCGACAGCACGGCGCGCCGCCGCACTGGAACAGCTACGTCACCGTGAAGAACATCGACGAGTCCGTGAAGAAGGCCGAAGGCCTCGGCGCGAAGGTTTTCGCGCCGCCGTTCGACGTGATGGACGTCGGGCGGATGGCGGTCCTCCAGGATCCGACCGGGGCCGTGTTCCAGGTGTGGGAGGCCAAGAAGCACATCGGCGCAAAGATCCTGAACGAACCGGGCGCGCTCTGCTGGACAGAACTGACGACCTCCGATACCAAGGCCGCCGAGAAGTTCTACGCCCAGTTGTTTGGATGGACGCCGAAGCACAGCCCGGCCGGCGCGCCCATGGAATACACGGAATTCAGCATCGCGGGGACGCCGAGCATCGGCATGATGCCGAAGCCGGACGGTATGCCCGCGCACATCCCGTCGTACTGGATGCCGTATTTCCAGGTCACCAACGTCGACCAGTCGGCGTCCAAAACAAAAGAGCTCGGTGGCAAGACCATGATCGGCCCGCAGGACATTCCGGGGACCGGCCGGTTTGCCATCCTCGTCGATCCGCAGGGCGCGATGTTCGCGGTGTTTCAGCGCTGAGGCACAACATGTTCGGAAAACCCAAAACCATTCCGTCGAAGGCCGAGGCGTTGCCGGGGCGGGCCGATCCGATGCCCGTTCCCGACACGCATTTCGTCAATCAGCACCGTCTCACCCCACCGTTTCCCGACGGCCTTCAGCGTGCGCTGTTCGGAATGGGCTGCTTCTGGGGGGCGGAGAAGAAGTTCTGGTCGGTGCCGGGCATCTACAGCACGGCCGTCGGCTACGCCGGCGGTCACACGCCGAACGCCACATACCGCGAGGTGTGCACGGGCATGACCGGACACAACGAAGTGGTGCTGGTGGTGTTCGATCCAAAGGTCGTCACCTACGACGATCTGCTGAAGGTGTTCTGGGAGAACCACGATCCCACGCAGGGGATGCGCCAGGGCAACGACACCGGGACCCAGTACCGGTCGGGCATCTATTACTTCGACGAGGCTCAACAACGCGCCGCGGAGCGCACCCGCGACGCGTTCCAAAGCCGCCTGAAGGCGTCCGGTTACGGCGCCATCACCACCGAGATTGTGCCGGCGCCAGAGTTTTATTACGCCGAGGACTACCACCAGCAGTACCTCGCGAAGAACCCCGACGGCTATTGCGGGCTCGGAGGGACGGGCGTCACCTGTCCGGTGGGCGTTGGAGCGAACGCGTGACGACGATTGAACGCAAAGTGCGCAAAGAACGCAAAGCAGGATTTATCTTTGCGGCCTTCGCGGCCTTTGCGTTCTTCGTGGACGCGGGTGCGCAGGTGCCCGCCACGAAGACCGCCACGTTCGCCGGCGGCTGTTTCTGGAGCATGGAGCACGTCTTCGACGAGCTGCCGGGCGTCGTGTCGGTCACCGTGGGTTACGCCGGCGGCACCGCGAAGAAGCCGAGTTACGAACAGGTGGAGATGGGGATCACCGGACATGCCGAGTCGATCCAGGTGGTCTACGACCCCGTGAAGATTCCCTACGAGCGGCTCCTCGACGCCTACTGGCACAACACCGACCCGACCAACGGCGCGGGACAGTTCTGCGACACAGGGTCACAGTACCGTCCCATCATTTTCGTCGCCGACGACGCTCAGAAGGCGGCGGCGGAGCGATCGAAAAACACGCTCGAACAATCGGGGCGGTTCAAGCGCGTGCTCACGAAGATCGAGCCGGCGACAGAATTCTGGCCGGCCGAGGCGTACCATCAGCACTACTACAAGACGCACGCCGCCGCATACCAGATGTACCGCGTCGGCTGCGGCCGCGACGCCCGGCTCCGGCAGCTCTGGGGCCAAGGCCAATAACGATCGATCCGCTTCCGATCGATTCGCACATCGACCTGATCCTCGAGCACGTGCGCCGATCGCGCGCGGCCGTCGTCACCGCCGCGCCCGGCGCCGGCAAGACGACGCGTGTGCCGCCGGCGCTGATGGCGGACGGGCCGGTCATTCTGCTGCAGCCGCGCCGCGTCGCCGCCCGCGCGATCGCGTCCCGGATTGCGTTCGAACGCGGCTGGACGCTCGGACGCGAGGTCGGGTGGCAGGTACGCTTCGAGCGCCGGTTTTCCAGCGAGACGCGGCTGCTCGTCGTGACCGAGGGGATCCTCACCGCACGTCTGCAGACCGATCCGCTGCTCTCGGATTTCCGGACCGTCGTCCTCGACGAGTTTCACGAACGGAGCATCCACGCCGATCTTGCGCTCGCGCTGGCGCGGCAGGCCTGGCGCGCGTCTGACGGCCTGAGAATCGTTGTGATGTCGGCGTCGCTCGACACGGCGCCAGTGTCGTCGTTTCTCGATGGCTGCCCGGTCGTGGATGTGCCCGGGCGCATCCACGCTGTGGACGTTGCCTACACGCCTACGCAATCCGTGGCCGGCGCCGTGGCCGACGTGCTTCCCGAGACCAGCGGACAGGTGCTGTGCTTTCTGGCGGGCGCGGCGGAAATCGCCCGCGCGGCACGGGACATCCAGCAGAGCGTGCCGGGCGTGGACGTGGTGCCGCTCCACGGATCACTCGACGCCGACGCGCAGGATCTCGCCTTGCGACCCTCGCCGCACCGCCGCGTCATTGTCGCGACGAACATCGCGGAGACGTCGCTCACAGTGCCCGGCGTGACGGCAGTCGTCGACAGCGGCCTGCACAAGGTCGCCCGCTACGACGCGGACCGCGGGATCGACAGCCTGGAAACCGAACGCATCACGGCGGACGCAGCCGATCAGCGCGCGGGTCGCGCCGGCCGGATCGCGCCCGGCGTGGTTCGGCGGCTATGGGATGCGCGCGATCGCCTTCGCCCGCGCCGCGAGCCGGAGATTCACCGCATCGACCTCGCGAGCACGGCGCTGGATGTGATCGCATGGGGCGGCGATCCGCGCACGCTCGAGTGGTTCGAACCACCACGCGAAGAGGCGCTCGACGCCGCGCTCGCCCTTCTCGCGCGCCTCGGACTGATACGGTCGGGTGGGTCAGGTGGGTCGGGTGGGTCGAGTGGGTCAGGTGGGTCGAGTGGGTCAGGTGGGTCGGGTGGGTCAGGTGGGTCGAGTGGGTCGGGTGGGTCGCGTGGGGCAACGAGGTTCGTCCAATTGACGGCGCTGGGCGTGCAGGTGCAACGCTTGCCGCTTCATCCGAGGCTCGCGCGCATGCTGGTGGCGGCGAATGGCGCCCGCGACGTTGCTCGGGCATGTGCCGTCCTGTCGGAGCGTCACGTGTTGCCGGAACGAACCGCCAACACGTCCTCCGATCTCCTCTCGGTCATCGACCGCTGGTCGTCTCTGCCCGGGCACGTCAAGCGCGCGGCGGACGCCATTCAATCAACCATCCAATCCGCAATCCGAAATCCGCAATCCGAAATCCTCAGCGAGTCTGCGTTTCTGCGCGCGGTGCTGTCCGGGTATCCGGATCGTGTCGCACAACGCCGCGAGCCGGGATCGCCGAACGTCCTGCTCGCGTCCGGCACCGGCGCGACAATCGCGCGCGAGAGCGGCGTGCGCGACGGCGAATTCCTGGTTGCGCTGGACGTGCGTCGATCTGAATCCGCAATCCACAATCAATCCGCAATCCGACATCCGCAATCCGCAATGATCCGTCTGGCGAGTCTCGTCGAGCGCGACTGGCTCGCGCCGACCAGCGCCGACGTGGTCCACAGATTCGACGAAACCTCGGGGTCGGTGAGGGCCGTCGCGGTCGATCGGTATGATGCGCTCGTCCTTCGTGAACGGCCGGTCGCCGTGGATCCCGAGGTCGGCGCGCGGCTTCTTGCCGAGGCGTGGCTCGCCCGCGGCCCGCGCGAAGACGATCGGCGGCTGTTGAGGCGTCTGAAATTCGCAGGACACGACATCGATGCCGGCAGCGCCGTTCGCACCGCCGCATATGGCATCAAGCGGCTCGACGACATCGACCTGACGCGCGCGTTGGCGCCGGACGTCCTGCGGGACATGGAACGGGACGCCCCCGATCGGCTGGCGGTGCCGAGTGGCCGCCACCACCGGCTCGAATACCACGAGGATGGGACAGTCGGCGCGGCCGTGAAACTACAGGAGCTGTTCGGTCTCGCGGAGACGCCGCGCATCGGCCGGCGCCGCGAGCCGGTGGTGCTGTCGCTGCTCGCGCCGAACGGGCGACCGGTGCAGGTGACACGCGATCTGCGCAGCTTCTGGGACCGCACCTATCCGGAGGTGAGGAAAGAACTGCGCGGCCGATATCCGAAGCATCCGTGGCCAGAGGATCCGTGGCGGGCCCCACCGACGGCAAAGTCAAAACGGAAAAGTTGAAATTTTAACTTTTGACGTCGAAGTTTCCGAACAGCGGCTGGCCGGCCCGCGCCGCGTAGAAGCCGAAGCAGGCGAGGCCGATCACCAGCGCCATCGTCAGGTTGGACGCCGTCGCGGTCCAATGCGACAAGGACAGCGTCAACGGAATGCTCTCGAGCACGCCGTCGACCGCTGTAACGATGACTGAAACCAGAAGGCCGTAGCATGGCCACGACAGCGGTGACCACGATCACCTGGTACAGCGCGGCGATCCATGTCGGCGCTGCGCTGGTCAGCACATTCGTGGTCTGAACCAGGGCCAGCAGGACGACGCTTGCGATGACAGCGAGCGCCGTGCGCCGGAACGCCAGCCGCAGCAGCACGTAGGCAAGGACACCAAACATCGCCTGGAAGATGCCGGACACCAGGCCCTCGTCGAAGAGCGTGTTGACGAGCGTTCCACCTCCGGCGAGCGCGGCGACGTTCGACTGGAACGTCGGCAGCGCCGATGGCTGGCCGAACAGCGGCGGCAGCAGGTGGTAGAGCGCTTCCAGCAGCGCCATGCCGACCGCGATCGCGCATCCGATCAACACGTCACGTCCAACGCGCGGATCGCGGATGTATCCGGACATCAATCGCGTCCAGCCGAGAATGCCGTCCGGCCAGAAACGGCGAACATACGGTTCGAGCGCTGCGTACATCAGCCATCCCACGGCCGTCACGAAAAGCACGGGTCCCATGTACCGGATGAAAAAATTCATCTCGGTGTTCACATCCGACACGTGATGCGCGGCGATGACCCAGCTCACCACGTAGCCGGTTAGCAGAAACAGCGACAACCTGCCGGCGCCTTGGGTGTCCGCGCGCTTCGTGCGGACGTTCCACCGCGAGATCAGCAGCGCCGCAATGACGAGCGCGACGATCGCGAGCGACACGAATCCGCTGAGCACCGCCTGCGTGGTCGTCCGAGTCAGCGGTGCCATGCGCGTGGGACGTGCCCATGGGCCGAGCACGAACAGCGACGTCGGACGGCCGCGATAGGCTGCCGCCTCCACCCGGACGCGATACTCAGGATGATCGGTTAATGGTCCCTCCCAGGCGGCCCGCGTATCGGCGAAGTCGCGCGGGGACCACTGCGGATCGACCGGCGTGAACGCCTTCATGTCGAGACCGGCGGCGTCGAACAGCTTCTCCCACGGCGGCGTCGATGCCGGCGGCGGCGTGCTGTCGAATTGCGAAGGCACCACCTGGAACTCGACGACGCGCCCCAGCGTGTCGACCATCACCAGCGTCATGCCGGAGACCGCCATCGGCGGATCAGCAATGGTCACCTGAAGCTGTGTGCGGCTCGTGACGAGCGGCCGTGGGCTCGTGCGATGCCAGTAAACGAGCGCCCAGGGACTCCCGGTGTTCAAGATGTCCCAGCGTTGCGGCCGCTGATCGACCGTTGGCAGCCAGCGGAGAAACACGTCCGACCGTGCCAGCCCGGACGCGGAATCGGCGACCGGCTCGGTGTAGCCCACCGACTTCAGGAACTGCTGGACACGATCGGCCAGAACGGCCGGCGGCTTGTCGAGAGGGACGCGGCCGGTGATGGTGATCCGCGACGCGATCAACGCGAGCACTATCACGCCGATCGCCACGAATGCGACGGCCGCCAGTCCGCGTCCGACACTCAGGGCCTCGCTTTCGCCGGCAGCCACCAGCATCGCCGGCGACGGCGTTTCTCCCGCCGCCAGCGCCGCGGCCAGCGGATCGCCGCCTGGCAGCGCGGCTGCCACGGCGAGCGCTGACCCCGGCCGTTTCTGCGGATCCTTGTCCAGGCACCGCAGGATCACGCGCTCGACCGAGGGGTCGAGATCGCGGACGACGGAAGAGGGCGTGGTGACCGAGCCCGTGTCGTGCAGCTGCTTCAGATCGCCGAGCGTCTTCGCGTCGTAGGCGCGACGGCCGGTGAAGATTTCGAAAAGGACCAGGCCGAGCGCATAGAGATCGGTGCGAATCGACGCCGGCTGCCCCATCAGCTGTTCCGGCGCCATGTACTGTGGCGTGCCGGCGAACACCGGGACGGAGCCGAACTGCGACGCCGTCCCCGCCGCCACCGAAGCCGCCGGCGCGGCAATCCCGAAATCGGTGATGCGGACGTTCCCTTCGCCGTCGATCATCACGTTGGCCGGCTTGAGATCGCGATGCAGCACGCCGCGTTCGTGTGCGGCGGCGACGCCGGCGCACAGCTGACGCGCCAGCTCGATCGCCTTGTCTTGCGGGATCCGGCCGATGCGTCGCAGCAGCGAGGCGAGGTCCTCGCCGTCGACGTACTCCATCGTGAGGAAGCGGCGGCCGCCAGTTTCGCCGAGGTCGTAGAGGCGGACGACGTTCTTGTGCGAGACTTGACGGGCGGTGCGCAGCTCGTTGTGGAACTGCGCGAGCTTGTCAGGGTCGGTGCCGACGCCTTCGGGAAGGAACTTGAGGGCGACCGGCTGATCGAGCGTGAGGTCGTCGGCGCGGTAGACTTCGCCCATCCCGCCGCGGCCGAGCATCGCGACGAGCCGATAGCGACCGGCGACAATGGAGCCCGGCGCGAAGCGGCTCGTGTCGGCCGCTGGCGTGGAAGTTACGGTTCCGAGCGGCCGCGTGGCCCCGAACGTCAGATCTGCGTCGGACACCCGGAGGATTCTACTGAGGAGCAGCGCATGACAGCCAGAGTGTTTGCAGCGAGCGCGATCGCGCTCGCATTCGGCGCGGCGATAGCGGCGCAGGGCGGCCGGCCGGCGAGTCCGGCGGGTACAGCGGCCACCGAGGTGCTCGGCAAATACGACACCAGCGGCGGCGAAGCGGTCTATAAGGGCGGGAAATGGATCGAGATTACGTACGGCCGCCCGATCAAACGGGGCCGCGATGTCCTTGGCGGCAGCGGCGCGAGCTACGGTAAGGTCGCGAATCCCGATGCACCGGTGTGGCGCGCTGGCGCGAACAACTCGACGCAGCTGAAAACCGAGGTGCCGCTCGTGATTGCCGGGAAGACCGTGGCACCAGGCACCTACACGATGTTCATCGATCTCAAGCCGAACAATTGGACGCTCATCGTGTCGAACTGGAAGGCGCAGACCCGATACGACCCGAACAACAAGACAGAGCTCTGGGGCGCCTACAACTACACACCGGACAAGGACGTGGTCCGCGCGCCGATGACGCTCGGGACCCTGCCGTTGTCCGTCGACCAGCTCACGTGGGCATTCACCGACATGAGCGACGCGGGCGGCAAGGTGACGATCATGTGGGACAAGACGGTCGCCTCCGTGCCATTCAGGGTCGGCTCGTAGAAAGTCTCAACTCTCAACTCTCAGCGCAGTGAGACTTGAGAGTTGAGCCTGGAGCTTTATGACGTTGCTCCGCGATGTGCGCCACGCGCTCCGGCTGCTGCGGCGGACGCCGGGTTTCACGGCGGTCGCCGTCCTCGTCCTGGCGCTCGGCATCGGCGTCAACGCCGCCGTGTTCTCGGTGGTGAACGCCCTGGTCCTTCAGCCGCGGCCCGGACGCATCGATCGGGCGCTCGGCGTTTTCAGCCGCGAGCGCTCGAAGCCCGATCACTACCGCGACTTCTCCTATCCCGCCTACACCGATCTTCGCGATCGCAGCAACGTGTTCGACAGCCTCATGGCACACACCTTCTCGACAATCGGCGTCGGCGAAGGCGATGCGGTCAAGCAGACGTTCGCCGCTCTCGTCTCGGCGAACTACTTCGAAACCCTTGGAGTGCCGCTGGCCGCCGGACGGCCGTTCACGCTCGACGAAGAGCGGCCGGGGACGCGGGCGCCGGTTGCGATTGCGTCGTACGCGGTCTGGCGCAAAACGGGATTGTCGCCGTCGTTCGTCGGGAGCACGGTCCGCGTGAACGGCATGCCGGTCACGGTCGTGGGTGTGACCGCGCGCACGTTCACGGGCACCATGACCCTGATGTCGCCGCAGTGGTGGTTTCCCCTCGGCAGCTACGACATCATCGTCAACGAGGTCTTCAAGCAGCGCACGACCGGATTGACCGACCGCGGCAACTACGCGGTGAACATCGCCGGGATCCTGAAACCGGGCGTTGGCCGTGTCGCGGCGGACCAGGCGCTCGACGCGTTCGCGAAACAGCTGGACGCGGAGTACGCCGG
>Ga0068862_100005802_pt1 | contig 10293 bp, 11 predicted proteins | sample KBSSwiS52_FD_66598 | JGI IMG/M metagenome (GOLD analysis project Ga0068862, IMG submission 66598) | Switchgrass rhizosphere microbial communities from Kellogg Biological Station, Michigan, USA - KBS Switchgrass S5-2 | ecosystem: Host-associated > Plants > Roots > Rhizosphere > Soil ... | reverse complement strand
TCAGCGGCAGCGATACGACGCTGCGCATCACCTATGACGGACAGATCGGCCCCACACAGCAGATCCACGGTTTTGGCATGAAGGGCAGCCTCAAATTCTGATGCGTTGGCGCTTGTCCTACCTGCGTGCGAGAGAACGAGATGACGCGTGACAGGCATACGCTTGGCCAGGGCGCGGAACCCTCACCCGCGTCGTCCGGCGCATCCTCACCCCAGGAGACCGGCGAATCGAGGCCGGTCAATATTTCCTGTACCCGCGGACTGGCCGATTGGCTCTTGCGCAACAACGTCAGTCTGGCGTTCACGTCCTACCAAACAGGGCGGCTTTATCTGGTTGGCGTCGATGATCAGAAGCGCGTGGCTTTCCTGGAGCGTTTCCTTGCGCGGGCCATGGGTTTATGGGCGGACCACCAGCGTCTGCTCGTCGCCACGATCTTTCAAGTTTGGCGCTTCGAAAACGTCCTGCCGGTGCCAGGCGCAGGGAGCGGGCCGGATCGGCACTATGTGCCGCGCGTGGCGCACAGCACCGGTGACCTCGACATTCACGAGATCAGCGTGATGGCGGACGGCCGCATCGTGTTCGTCAATACCCTCTTTTCTTGTCTCGCCACATTGAGCCCAACGCACGCGTTTCGAGTGCTCTGGAAACCGCCTTTCATTTCCAAGCTTGCCGCCGAAGATCGCTGCCACCTCAACGGCCTTGCCATGAGGGATGGCGCCCCGGCCTACGTGACGGCGACAAGTCGAAGTGATGCCGTCGGCGGATGGCGCAATCGTCGCGCCGAAGGCGGCTGCATAGTCGATGTCGCCAGCAATGCGATCATCACAGAGCGGCTGTCGATGCCGCATTCGCCACGCTGGTTCGGAGATAGGTTGTGGGTGCTGAATTCCGGCACTGGGCACCTTGGCTCTATTGATCCTGCTAGCGGCGCATTCGAGCCGCGCGCGTTTTGCCCGGGGTTCTTGCGTGGTCTGGCTTTTCACAATGGCCATGCCATCGTGGGATTGTCGCTGCCGCGTGACGGAAGCTTCGGCGGGCTCGAACTCGATGCCGAGCTAAGGAAGCGCGATGCCGATCCCTGGTGCGGCGTTCAGATCGTAAACGTTGCCTCCGGCGACATCGTTGAATGGATCAGGCTGGAAGGCGATGTAAGCGAGCTATTCGACGTCGCGGTCATTCCGGGCGCGCGATGGCCGGTTGCGACCGGCTTCCTCAACGATGAGATGCATCGGGCCTATACATTCGAGACTTGATGCACATTTGCTCGATTGTAAAGGTCAGCGTGTGCGACCGACGCCGTCGCTCGGCGATCGATGGCGATGGCAAATCCCAAGAGCGGCTTGGCGACTAGACGCCCTGAATTTGATCCCGGATAGCGGTCGCCGAAATTGCCTCCGTTCCCGCGTCCAAATCGATGCGCTCGACGGCGAAGCCGACATCGCGACCATAAAACACGTGAGTGATATTGGGCAAAGCAAGCACGACAAAGCGTCCAGCATGATCCCGCAGGCCCGCTTCTATGCGGCTCTTCACGTCAAAAAAAGACAAGGGGTTCTTGGCGTCCATACCATGCGTGTCGCGGACAGCAACGCACGCTTGGCCAACGCGTGCGATGGCAGCTTCGATCAGCCGGCGATGTCCATCGTGGAACGGTTGGAAGCGCCCGATCAAGAGCGCCGTTGGCCTTCGAGCGTCGAACGTCGGACGCAGCATGGCCAGCACCTTCTCTGCCCAATGCCGTGGACTCCCCTGTGCCGTCACGCGCACATCGACGCGCTCGGGCGGCACGAACATCGCGTTGGTGTCGGCAAAACGCCCTTCCTGGATGCGGTCCACCCAGATCGTGAAGGAGGGAGCAAAGGCGGCGCGGGCTTCGGGCGTAGGACAAATGAAGTCTGCGATTGCCGTGCCGCCGGTTTCCACCACCCGATCGCAAAGCCAGCCCATGCGTCGCGCATGCTCGATGCGATCGGCATGCGAGAAGCCGAGGTCCTTGTTGATGTTGGCACGAACCTCATCGGCATTGAACATGGCCGCGTTGAGCAGTGGAGCAAGCGCGCCAGCCAGTGTCGTCTTGCCCGCGCCCGGCAGGCCCATGATAAGAATCTTTCGGCTCATTGGCTTCCGTCACCAGCGGGCGTCCTGATGCCAAACCTCGCCGCCGGCGTCCCCCCTTTTGATCAGTTGCACGCCGCCGGCATCGCGCCAGTCACATATACCCCCTCGCTTCCCGCAGGCTCACGCTCGCATCAGTGCCGCGTTCTTATCCAGGATGCGCAGGACCTCGTCGCGCCCCAAGTCCGGCACCTCGAGCAACACACGATCGATGCCGGCCTCGCGATAGGGAGCAAGCTTCGCCGGGTCGGCCGGCGCTGCGAATACAGAAATGGATAGAGTCTTTGGATCGCGTCCGGCTTCGGTGGCCGCCTTCCTCAGCCGTTCCACGGCACTCTTGGGCTCCCAACCGCTTCTCGGACGCGGGAACCAGCCATCGCAAAATTCTACCACGCGTTTCAGGGTGTGGTCGCTCTCGCCGCCCAGGAGCAGGGGCGGATGTGGTCTCTGCTTCGGTTTCGGATAGAGCCATACGGGATCGAAGTTGACGAACTCGCCGTGAAATTGCGCTTCGTCCTTCGTCCATAACTCTTTCATCGCCAATACGCGCTCGCGCAGCAGCTTGAAGCGCGTCTCGTAGTTGGCGCCATGGTTTTGCATCTCTTCGACGTTCCAGCCACCTCCCATTGCGAACATGAAGCGGCCACCGGACAGCTGATCTAGGCTTGCCACCGATTTGGCGGTGATGATCGGGTCGCGCTGCGGTATCAGCGCGATGCCGGTGCCGAGCTTCAATTTGCGCGTCGCCGCTGCGGCGAATGAAAGTGCCACGAACGGATCATGCGTATGCTTGTAGCGCTTGGGCAGGTCGCCGCCGGACGGAAACGGCGTCCGACGACTTACAGGGATATGGGTGTGCTCGCATACGAACAGGGACTCGAAGCCACGTTCTTCAAGTGCGCGCCCCAACTCGGCGATGTCGATCCCATAGTCGGTCGGAAAGTGGAAGGCACCAACGTGCATAAGCTCCTCCGAGATCTTGCCGCTTCTCTGAACGCCATAGCATGCATGCACCAGCGGCGCATCGCCCTTAGCTAAGCGCTCCGCGACGGGGCGCGGATATCCCCCTGACCTGCCCGGTTTCTTCGGCTGCGCTTAGCTTGAGAATTCCGCCTTGAGCTGCTCCCCAAGGTTGGACCAGTCTACCGGATGCAAACTAAGCGAACCTGTGATAACTACAGATTATCATCTGATCCATGCTTAACGTCTTCCGCGATAGGGGCTGGCTCGTATCATCGCTGAGGGCCAATGGATTTTGAGTATGAAGCTGACACTCTTGGGAACTGGCACGCCTGAACCATCACTGGTCAGGCAAAGCTCTGGGTATATCGTCGAAATCGGAAGTGACCGCCTTGTCTTCGACGGCGGTCCCGGCTCGTACCATCGCTTCCTCGAGGCTGGGTATCAGCCGACAGACACCACTCATGTGTTCTTCACCCACTACCACTACGATCACTGCATCGAGTATCCTCGCATGGTGCTGCAGCGCTGGGACATGGGGGCAGGAAAAGTGCCTGACCTCGAAGTGTTCGGGCCGGCGCCTCTGACAAAGATCACCGATCAACTGTTCGGCGAGGATGGCGTCTTTTCTCACGATCTGCGCGCTCGCACCGAAAACCCTTCAAGCCTGTTCGTCTATCAGCAGCGCGGTGGCGTGTTGCCACGCGTGAAGCCCAAGCCAAGAGTGCGCGAGGTCAAGCCTGGTGACGTGATATCCGGTAATGGCTGGACCGTGCGGGTCGGCGAGGGGCGCCATTTCCAACCTCAGCTGGAATGCTACGGTTACAGAATCGACACCAAAGCCGGCAGCCTTTGCTACGCTGGCGACAGCGGTGCGGAGTGTGCCAGCATGATCGAGCTTGCGCAGGGGGCCGACGTACTCGTTCACATGCTGCAGATGGAAACCGGCACCGAACCGCCGGGCGATTTTCGCTTCTGCAACGGCACACATCTCGATGTCGCAAGGCTGGCGGCCGCAGCGCAAGTGCGCACGCTCGTTGCGACCCATATCGGTCATCGCATCGATCAGCCGGGAACGCGGGAAAGACTGATCGCGGAGATGACCAGGGAATTCTCAGGAGTGATCATCTGGGGCGCCGATCTGATGACCATCCCGATCGGCGTGGGGTGACGAAAGGAAGACAATGGCTGGACGGGCGCCCGGCAGGGAGGAGCGAGGTTCAATCGGACGAATCTTGCGAAGCCCCGGCGCGCACAGGATCCTGGCGTTCGCGCTCATCATCGGCGCCTGGCAGTTTCTCTCAGGCCGCTACATATCGGCCTATTTCATCAGCAGTCCGTCGGATATTGCCACAAAAATTGTGACGTGGGCGCGGGATGGCACGATCGCGCGGCACGTCACGTCCACCGTGCTCATTACAATCTGCGGATTTGTCCTGGCCAGTGCGCTCGCCATTCCGCTGGCGCTATGGGTTTCGGCCTCGAAACTCGTCGATGCCGTGTTGGGCCCCTTTATCTATGCGGCCTATTCCATGCCCAAGATCGTGCTGGGTCCTGCGCTCGTGCTGTGGCTCGGCATTGGCCTTCTGCCGGCAATTGCGCTCTCTTGCATCACTGCGTTCTTTCTCGTGTTCTACAACGTTTATGTCGGCCTCAAGCAAGTTGCGCCGATTCATACGATCTCAGCAAAGTTGCTCGGGGCTACGCCATTGCAGGCCGCAATGAAATTCCGCCTGCCAGCCGCAGGGCCCTTCGTCGCCACCGGCCTCAGCCAGGGCCTGATCTATGCCTTTCATGGCGCCATGGTCGGGGAAATGACCGCGTCGAACGTCGGTGTCGGCTATCTGATCCTGTTCAGCGGATCGCGCCTGGATTCCACGGCCGTGATGGCCGCGCTGGTTCTGATCGGCCTCATTGCCTTGGCAATCACGCTTCTTCTGGACCATACGCTCGGATTGCTCGGGACGGCCAAAGGAGCACAAGCCATTGCCTAGGCCGATCCTCGCAGCCGAGCCCGATGTCTCCCGACTGGGCAAGAAGGTGCTGTCGTTCGACAACGTCTCGCTCAACTATGACGGCCTGTCCATTCTCGACAACGTCAGCTTTGAGGTCGAGCGGGGCGAATTTGTCGCCCTCATTGGGCCGTCGGGCTGCGGCAAGACAACGCTGCTCAACCTAGCGGCGGGGCTCGCGACACCGGCGTCAGGCACGGTTCGCTACGCTGGTGAGATCTTGCGGTCCGCCAACACCTCGGCGGGATACCTGACGCAGGAGGACGCGCTGCTCCCCTGGCGGGATGTCATTTCGAACGTATCGTTGCCACTGGAAATAAAGGGTGTCGCAAGGGCGGAGCGCGTCGAACGCGCTCGTGCCATTCTCGCCAAGGTCGGCCTCAAGGGCTTCGAACGACACAAGCCTCATCAGCTCAGCGGGGGCATGCGCAAACGCGTCAGCCTTGCCCGCACGCTGATCTATCAGCCGGAGACGCTACTGCTGGACGAGCCGTTCGGAGCGCTCGACGCGCAAACCCGAGTTCTCATTCAGGAGGAACTGCTTTCGATCTGCAAAGACCTCGGCTTGACGGTCCTCCTTGTGACGCACGATATTGTGGAGGCGATCGGGCTTGCCGATCGTGTGGTGCTGATCAGCAAGCGGCCGGCTCGCCTGTGCGCTACCATCGACGTTGCGCACGTCGCGAACCGCAGGTTGAGCCGCATCGAACCGCAGAACGAGCGATATTTCGATCAGATCTGGGACCACTTAAGATCCCAGACCGGCGGTGGCTGAGCCATGCAGCCGTCAGCGAATCCGATTCTGGTCGTTACGCTGCGCCTTCTGCTGCTCCTGATTGCCATCGGCTTGTGGCAATTCCTGCCGAGCTCCGTGCTCGACGAGTTTCTCTGGAGCCGGCCGCTCGATGTTCTGGCCCAGATGTCGTCATGGATCATGGACGGCACTTTGTTGTGGAACGCTGCCGATACCCTGGTTACCGTTGGGCTCGGCCTTGTGCTGGGCGGGGCGGTTGGTGTCGCGCTGGGACTGCTGGCAGGTTTTTCGATCGTCACCGAACGCCTACTGCTCGGCCCGGTGCAAATGTTGTTCGCCTTGCCAAAGATCACGCTCGTCCCGTTGTTCATCCTGTGGCTCGGCGTGGGTACGCAGCAGCACATCGTATTCACCGCCGTCGTCGTGTTCTTCTTCTTCTTTTTCGCCATCTTCAATGGCATTCGCGGCATAGCCAGCGTGCACCACAACAACTTCGAGCTATTTGGCGCAAGTCCCTGGCAGATGTGCCGGCTGCTTGTACTGCCGGCCTGCCGCGGCTGGATCGCGCTCTCTCTCCGGCTCGCGGTGCCGTACGCTTTCGTCTCCGCAGTCAGCGCCGAGGTCGTTGCGTCTACGAGCGGGCTTGGCTACCTCGTCAAAACCAGCGCGTCGGTCATGAATGCGTCGGGCATGTTCGCCGCCATGATCGTGCTGCTCATAGTCTCGCTGGCGTGCAGCCTGACCATCAACCGCTATGCCTCGAATTGGGCTCGCTTCGATTAGAGAGAAGAGGATGAAAGCCATGCGTTTGATCACCTTCTGTTTTGTATCGACCCTCTGCCTCGCTGGCGTCCAGCAACCTGTCGGTGCGGCCGATCGGCTGAGCGTCTCGATGTCGTCGTCGAGCACCTTCAATGCGACGGCTCTGATCGCGAGCGGCGCAAAGATATTCGAGGAGAAGGACCTCGACGTAAGTTTCATCGACGTCGGCGGTGGCACCAATGTCGTCGCATCCGTAATTGGCGGCAGCGCAGACATAGGCATCCTTGGAGTTGGCAACCTCGTCCAGGCGAGATCGAGGGGCCAGGACGTCAAGGCGTTCGCAAGCGCGACGCGCGGCTTTCCCAACTACATCATCGTCACCAACGCCTTCCTTGAGAAGAGCGGCGTCGCCCTGAACGCGCCCCTCAAGGATCGCGTGGCCGCCCTGAAAGGCAAGACACTTGCAGTCAACGATATCGGTGGCTCGGCCGGCGATTTTGCCCGCGACCTCCTGCAGCGCAGCGGTATGCAAGATGATGATATCACCATGATCAACATGCCGTCGGGAGCCGCCCGGCTGGCCGCTCTGAGAGCCGGCCGCGTCGACGCCGCGATCGCGTATTCCCCGGAGCCGGAGACCGCGACGGCGGAAGGGATCGGCAAGGTCTACATCAACACACTCATCGACATCCCCGAGACCAAGAACGTCGAGTATCTGCTTTATGTTGCCAGAGCCGACTTCATCGGGGCCAATCGTGATAAGATCAAGCGCTTCGCGCAGGCGGTCGATGCCGCGAGTGCGGTGGTCGAAAAGGACCCTGCAAAGTCGAAGCAACTGTTTTGGGCGCAAGTCGCGGCGCGCAGCAAGGCGAGCCCCCTGTCGCCTGAAACCCAGAACTTGGTCTGGGAGGCGATGCTCCGGTATATTGCGCGTCCGGCAACGCTTTCTGCGTCCGCGTTGCAGGGCTCGCGCGAATACTTCAAGATCCCCGACGCTATTACGACGGCGGACTTGACCGACACGACAATCCTGCCGGCGAAGCCCGCCAACTAAAGCTCGTCGCGCAGCGGCCCTTGCAGCTCGAGAAATCGGCAGAGCGCTTCGTGGCATGACGATGTCCAGCTTGGCCAGACACCTCAAGACGAGAGAATTGCAATATATTGTCTCGGTTCACGCTCACGGCAGCATTCGCAAGGCGGCGGCCGAGCACAACATCAGCCAGCCGGCCTTGTCGAAGATCATCCACCAGATCGAGAGCGAACTCGGAGTTTGCCTGTTCCTGCGCGCTAACAACCGGACGACGATCACCGATTTCGGCCGCATATTCCTATCGGAAGCCACGCAGATCCTTGCGTCCGTCGGAGCCATCCAGACCAAAATCGACCGCCTGCGGGCTCAGGGACAGAATTTCTATCACGTCGGAGCAACGCCGAATCCGGCTCTGCGTCTTGTACCGGCGGCTTTCATCCGCACCCTTAAGGCATTCCCGCAACTCAACCTGCAATTGACGGAAGACGGTTCCGAGCGCCTCATCGTTGGCCTCCGCGAGCGCATGTATCAGCTTGTGATCGCGCGGGCCATGAGCATCGATCCTCTCTCGCCGTTGAAGTCGACTTTGCTTTACCCGGAGAGCGGTGTGATCGTCTCGCGCCGCGACCATCCACTTGCGCGCAAGCGAAGCGTCAAGCATGCGGACGTGCAATCCTATCCCTGGATATTGCCTCCGCCGGGGCCAACGCTGAATGCGATCGAGATGTCTTTCATCAACGCCGGCTCCGTTCCGCCGCGTCCCTTCTTCGTGAACTACGCGATCTCGATCGTCAGCGACATTCTAGTCCGATCCGACGCACTGACCGTGCTTTCGCGCGCGGTGGCCGGGCCCCTGCTGCGCGCAGGCGTCTTGCGAACGCTGGCGATCGGCATCGAATTCCGGCTGCCGTCTTACGCGGTTTACAGTCTGCCGAGTTCGTTCCCAGACCCCGTCCAGGAGTTTCTCGAGCAGTCGCTGGTTGCCGTCGCTGATTCCGGCGGCACCCGCGAGGCGTAATACGCCTCGCTTGTAAACCGGCCAGCGCCCGATGGGCGTGGAGACTTCAACCAAGCTCCAAATTTTGTGCCGCATCCCCCGATTGCAGGACGCGGCGCGCCCATTGTCTCGGCACACTGTCGAGATGAGCCATGCCCAAGGTGAGAGCCACACGCGTTTGCAGGCCGCGCTGCGTCTTAGGCGAACGAGCGACGCCCCTTACCCGGTCTTCTTCGTGGCCGCATCGAGGCTCGGCAACATCGAGGAAACCTGCCGCTGTCCTGAACCAGCCGCAGGCAAATGTGCGCGCTCGATCAAGGTCATTATGCAGTTTTGGCGGCATGTGCCGGCACGATCCAATCTGAGCGGCATTCGAAATCGCGCCAAACTGAACGATAGCCGAATTTGGCCGGAGAATAACGCGCCTCCGTCGCCGCAATTCCGGATCCAGGTCGACCGCCCCAAGAACGTTATCGACCACTGATTATTGCAATGCCGGCAAGCGCAATGGCCAGCTGCCTTCCGCTCGCCCGCCACAAGATGCAAAGCTTAGCCATATTAAGGATCTACTCGACATCATGCTGTCCTCCAACCTGATGAAGTACGCCCTCTTAGTTGCGCTAGCGGCCATTGCCTTCGTAGTAACGCTTAAGCTTTCACAATTCAGCGACTTCTTCGCGATGTTGTTCGCCGTCTTTGTGGCGGCAACAGTTTCGAGCACCGTCGGATACGCTTTCTCCGCGGTCGCAGCAGGAATTCTTTTGCAGATCATGAACGATCAAATTGCAGCGGTTGAGATCATGTTGATTTCCTCAATTGCGCTGCAAATATACTGCGTGGCGTTGCTTTGGCGGCACATCGTGCTAAGGAGGGTCGCGTGGTTCTTGCTCGGCGGTATTATTACGATCCCCGTCGGGGTGTACGCGCTATTGGCATTGACCACGCGTTCTTACGCCGTTGCTATAGGCCTTGTTTTGGCGATTTACGGCGTCTTTACGCTTGTGAGGCCGCGGCCAAGTATGCCTTCCGGTGGCTTCGGTGGCTTTGCAGACGTTATTGCCGGGTCAATCGGAGGTATAACCGGACCATTGGTGGCTTTTCCGGGCGCGGCAGTCGCTATTTGGTGCGACGCGCGTGGGTGGGATAAGCTGACACAGCGCTGTGTGTATCAGCCATACATTCTTGTCATGCAAATTGCGACATTGGCCGTGCTGGGGATGTTGGGAGAAACAAACCGAATCGATATTGATCATATATTGTTTGTCATTCCGGCGGTGTTGGGCGCGCACATTGGTTTGCGTTTTTTTGCGAGGATGACAGATGCAGAGTTCAGAGCTCTTGCGAACGTGTTGCTTATCTTTTCTGGACTTTGGATTCTCGCTAGGGGGCTATACTAGTGTTCCGCCTCGCAAATCGATCCGAGTTTCCCCCTTACCGTCCAGTTCGCCCAACCGAGCATCGCGATCGGTTCCGGGGCGAAGATTACTTTGCTTCGCTTGAATGGGATGCGCACGCCGCTGCGTGCTGAGCAAGTCTGAAGCCCTGTGAGGCGCGACCTCGTGAAGAGACGTGGTACAGCTACGTCATCTACTCGCGTGCGATCGGCAAGCATGCGGCTGGGCGTGCCTCACGTCTGTTGCTGGGTTTACAATGGAAATATTGT
>Ga0068862_100005799_pt1 | contig 10294 bp, 9 predicted proteins | sample KBSSwiS52_FD_66598 | JGI IMG/M metagenome (GOLD analysis project Ga0068862, IMG submission 66598) | Switchgrass rhizosphere microbial communities from Kellogg Biological Station, Michigan, USA - KBS Switchgrass S5-2 | ecosystem: Host-associated > Plants > Roots > Rhizosphere > Soil ... | reverse complement strand
CGCTCCGGTGTCCACAGTGACCGGTACAAGGTGCTGGGCTTCGTCATCAGCGGGTTCTGCGCTGCGCTCGGCGGTCTGGTGACGGCGGCGCTCGTCACCGAGGCCAACCCGGCGGCGAACCCCGGCATCATCTTCAACGCGCTCACCGCGGTGGCACTCGCCGGTGTCGCGCTGAGTGGCGGGCGGGGTTCGCTGCCGCGGGTGCTCGTCGGCGCGCTGATCCTCGGGACGATCTCGAACGGGTTGACAATCAAGGGAATCCAGCCGTACTGGGCGACGACGCTCACCGGCGCGCTGCTCCTCGCGTCGCTGGGGCTGGAGAAGTGGGTGTCCACAACGGTGTCGCGCCGTCTTGTCGCGACGGCCGCGGCGTCGGCCCATACGGGGACGAGGTGAGTGGCGTGAGCGAAACGCCGGCGCTGGAGTTGCGCGACATCGACATGCACTACGGGTACGTCCGCGCGCTCGACGGCATCGACGTCGCCGTGCGGCAGGGCGAGGTGCTCGGCCTGCTCGGCGACAACGGTGCGGGCAAGTCGACGCTGTTGAAAGTGATGTCGGGCGCCCATCAGCCGACGAGCGGCACGATCCTCGTGCGGGGCGCGCCCGTGGTGTTCCACTCGCCGAGCGACTCCACCCGCGCGGGGATCGAGATGGTGTACCAGGACCTGGCGCTCGTCGACGCGCAGGACATCGCGACGAACCTCAACATCGGCCGGGAGATCCTGCGCCGCGGCCCGCTCGGCTGGCTGGGCTTCGTCGACCACAAGGCGCAGCGCAAGCGGTCGGCTGCCGAGCTCGACAGGCTCGGCGTGCGGACGGCGGCGATGACCCGTCCGGTCGAGATGCTCTCCGGCGGCCAGCGACAGGTGGTGGCGCTCGCCCGCGCGGCGAGCCGCGTCATCGGCGGCGTGCCCGGGCCGCCGGGCGAAGCTTCGCGGGCCGGGCTTGCCGGCGGCGTGCTGCTGCTCGACGAGCCGACGGCGGCGCTCGGGTACGAGCAGACCCGCCAGGTGCAGGCGCTCATCCGGCGGATGGCCGAGAACGGCGTCGCGTGCGTGCTCGTCACCCACAACCTGCCGTTGGCGATCGACGTGTGCGACCGGATCGTGGTGCTCAACCGCGGCCGCAAGGTGGCCGACGTCGCCACGTCCGCAACCGACAACGACCAGCTTGTCGGCTGGATCACCGGCGCCCGCGCGTCGATGTTCGCCTGACATGGGACAGTTTCCGCCCGGATTCCGGTGGGGCGTCGCGACGTCGGGGCACCAGACCGAGGGCGACAACACGGCGAGCGACACCTGGTTCGCCGAACACGTGACGCCGACGGTGTTCCGCGAGCCGTCCGGTCCGGCGTGCGACGGGTACCGCCGCTGGCGCGAAGACGTCGACCTCGTCGCCGGCATGGGTCTTACGGCGTACCGGTTCTCGGTGGAGTGGGCCCGCGTCGAGCCGGTCGAGGGTTCCTTCGACGACGCGGCGCTGGACCACTACGGCGCCATCGTCGAGCGCTGCCGTGCGCACGGCATCGACCCGGTCGTGACGTTCAACCACTTCACGTGCCCGCACTGGTTCGCGGCGCGCGGCGGCTGGCTCGCCCCGGCGGCACCGGCGCTGTTCGCCCGCTACTGCGGCGTGGTGATGGACCGCATCGGGGCCGGGATCGCCGTGGCGGTGACGCTGAACGAACCGAACCTGCCGCGCCTGCTGTCCTGGATGGACCTGCCGCCCGTGGTGCGGGACCTGGAACGCGCGACGCTGGCGGCCGCCGCCGAGGCGGCCGGGGTCGACAGGTACCGGCTCGCGAACGTGGTGCTGCCCGAGGAGTTCGACGCGATCGCCGACGGCCTCGCCGCCGGGCACGTAGCGGGCAAGGCGGCGATCAAGGCACGCCGGCCGGCGCTGCCGGTGGGGCTCAGCGTGGCCATTGTGGACGATCAGGCCGTCGGCGACCCGGGCGTGCGCGACCGCAAGCGCGCCGAGGTGTACGAGCGGTGGCTGAAACTGGCCCGCGACGACGACTTCATCGGTGTGCAGAACTACGAGCGGGCCCGGTACGACGGTTCCGGCCCGCTGCCACCTCCGGACGGCGCGCCGCGCAACCACATGGGCTCGGACATCTACCCGCTGTCGCTGGCCGGCGCGGTGCGCTACGCGTACGAGGCGACGGGGGTGCCGGTCTTCGTGACCGAGCACGGCTTGGCCCACGACGACGACGCGCACCGGGCCGCGTTCATCGAGCCGGCCCTGCGCGGGCTGCTGGACGCGGTGCACGAGGGCATCCCGGTGCTCGGCTACCTGCACTGGACGCTGCTCGACAACTTCGAGTGGGTGTTCGGCTACGGCGTCCAGTTGGGACTGTTCACAGTGGACAGGAAGACGTTCGAGCGGACACCGAAGCCGAGCGCTTCGGCGTACGCCCGGATCGCCAAGGCGAACCGGGTCTAGAGATGGGTCTCCTGCCCGGGCTCCAGCCGCCGCACGACGCCGTCCGGGCTGAATGCGGCGAGCATCCCGGCGTACTTGGCGGGGTCGGTCGTCTCGCCCTCGTGCATCGGCACGGCGACGCGCGGGTTCACGGCCCGCACGTAGTCGACGGCCTCGGCGAGCTTGAGCCACGGGCCGTCGACGGCGACGGCGAGCACGTCGACCTCGCCGGGCGGGGCGGCGAACGAGTCGCCGGGATGGAAGAACGCGCCGTCGTCGACCAGGTAGGCGGAGTTTGTGCAGCCCGGAATCGCGCCGTAGACGCTCGCGTGGAGTCCACCGTGGACGTCCACAGTGGTGCGTCCGAACGTCAGGCGCTCGCCGGGCCGGGCGACCTCATGGGTCGGAAGCTCCGCCGTCGCGGTGTCGGGATCGACGATCAGGCGGGCGCCCGGGTTTGCGGCGAGCAGTGCGGCCAGGCGCGGCACGTCGATGTGGTCGGGGTGCTGATGCGTCACCAGGACGCCGGCGAGATCGGTGACGCCGGCGAAGTCGGACATCGTGCCCGGGTCCACGAGCAGGCGGACGTCGGTCTCCACGAGCAGGCACGCGTGGCCGAGGTGGGTCAGCTTCATGGTAGCCCACCCTACTCTCGCGTACAGAACACTTCTTCCGCCCAGCGAACGGTCCGGAGGCAGCGGTGCATCACGTCGGCTACTGGGTGCCGGACCTCGCGGCGGCGGCCGAGACCGCCTCGCGCACCCTCGGCATCGGCCCGTTCCTGGTGCACCGCAACGTGCGCTTCGACTCGTTCCGGCTCGCCGACGGCACCGGGATCACCGATCCGGCCTACCTCGACCACAGCGCCGCCTTCGCCGCCTGGGGGCCGATCGTGCTGGAGCTCGCCGAGGTGCACTCGGTCGACGCCGGCCTGGCCGCCGCGTACGGCATCTCCTTCGACCGGGTGGGCCACGTGGCGTGGGTGGTCGACGACCTCGACGCCGAGGCGCAGCGGCTGGCGGCGGCCGGGTGCCGGCTCATCCACACCGCGTCCACGGGTGCCGTCGCTGTCGCGTGGTTCGACGGCGGGACGCTGTTCCCACACCCGATCGAGGTGCACCGGGCCGGGCCGCCGATCCTCGCCATGCACGGTCGGCTGGCCGCCCTCGCCGACGGCTGGGACGGCCGGAACCTGTTGCGCGGCATGTAGCGCCTTCACTAGTGTCAGCCGAACTGGTGAAACTAAGTTTCATTCACCGAGAACTGGAGTGCTGCCGTGACCGACACCCGACCGCTGCATGTACTGATCGCCGGTGGAGGCCTGTCGGGCCTCGCGCTCGCCCAGGGGCTCCTGAAAGCCGGTCACGCCGTCGACGTGTACGAGCGCGACCCGGACTTCAACCGCAAGCAGGGCTACTACCTGCACATGAACCCGTTCGGCGGCGAGGCGCTGCGAGCGCTCCTGCCGGCCGACCTGTTCGAGCTGTACCAGGCGACGTCGCGCAAGACGTACCGGCGGCAGGAGTCGATCGTCCTCGACAACCAGTTCAACGAACTGAGTTCGCAGCCGCATCTCGGCCCGCCGAACGGCGGGGACCGGCCGCACACCGGGATCCACCGCCGCACCCTTCGGCAGATCCTCTCCGCGCGCCTCGGCCAGGTGTTCCACGTCGGCACAGGGATCACCGCGTACACGGAGGACGCCGACGGGGTAACGGCCACCCTCTCCGACGGCAGCACGGTGCGCGGCGACGTGCTCGTGGGCGCCGACGGCATCCGCTCGGTCGTGCGGGCGACCCGGCTGCCGGAGGTACCGATCATCCCGACAGGCATCCGCGGCATCGGCGTCTACGGCCGCACACCGTTGACTCCGGACCTGCGCGAGATCATGCCCGAGGTTCTGATGGGTGGCGTGCTCATCGCCGTCGACAGGGCCGGTAGCCGGTTGCTGATCGGGGTGTACGACCCGCGCGAGCCGGTCGACGAGGCGCCGAAGGCGATCGCTCCGGACGTCACGCTCGACCCGGTCGAGCCGTACGTCATGGTCAGTTGCAGCGTCGCGCCGGGCACCGTCGTCCCGCCGTCGGCGGAGTGGACCGAGGAGACGCCGGTGCGCATGCGCGAGTCGATGGGTCGGGCCGTCGAGGGCTGGCATCCAGCGGCTGCGGAACTCGTCGGCCGGATGGAATTGGGCTCGATCTTCATGATCCCGTTCGGGTTCATCGTGCCCGCCGAGTCGTGGGAGCCGTCGCGGGTGACACTCATCGGCGACGCCGCGCACGCGATGCTCCCGACGCTCGGCATGGGCGCCAACCTCGCGCTGCGCGACGCGGCCTCGCTGGCCGACCAGTTGTGCCGCGCCGGCCGTGGCGAAACCGACCTGGTGACGGCGATCGGTGCCTATGAGGGCGACATGCGCGAGGTGGCGTACCCGTTCCACCGCATGACGCTCGAGCACGACAAGAACTTCGGCGGCGGCGCGCTGCAGAAGGCCGGCGCGGATTCCGGCACCGGCGCCGGATGACCGGTCGCCTGGCCGGCCTGGCCGTCCTCATCACCGGGACCGGTGCGGGGATCGGCCGGGCCACGGCGCTCGTGTGTGCGCGAGAGGGTGCACACGTCGTCGGCGGTGACCTGAACGCGGCCGGCGCGGCGGAGACCGCGGAATCGGCCCGCGCGGCGGGCGGCCGGATGGACTCGTGCGCACCCGTCGACCTCGCGACCGAGGACGGCGCGCGGCAGTGGGTCGACGCGGCCGCGTCGCTCGCTGGTGGGGTGGATGTGCTGGTGAACAACGCGTCCGCGATCCGGTTCGGGCCGATCGACCGACTGTCCTATGCGGACTGGTCCTTCACCATCCGGCACGAGCTCGACATCGTCTTCCTCGTCACGCAGGCCGCGTGGCCACACCTGGTCCGCGGGGGCGGCGGGTCGATCGTCAACGTCGGGTCCATTTCGGGGTCGCGCGGCGCGTTCTTCATGCCGCAGAACGCGCACGGCGCCGCGAAGGGCGGCGTGCTCGCGCTGACCTACCAGTTGGCCGTCGAGGGCGGGCCGCTCGGCATCCGGGTCAACGCGGTGAGCCCGGCGATGACGGAGACGCCGCACACCCGTCCACTGTTGACGGACCCCGACGGCCCGGCGGCGGCGATCCGCGAGCGGGTGCCGCTGCGCCGGTGGGGCCAGCCGGAGGACGTCGCGAACGCGATCCTGTTCCTCGCGAGCGCCGAGGCGGCGCACGTCTCCGGCGCCAACATCCCCGTCGACGGGGGAGCGGCGGCGGTCGGATGAGGCTCGTGCTGCGTGGCGAGGACGGCTACGAGGAGGCGCGGGTGGGCCGCGTCTTCAACGCCCGCCGCCCGGCGCGCTATCCGGACGCGGTGCTGCTCGCCTCGTGCGCCGACGACGTGGTGGCCGGCGTCCGGCTGGCCAACCGTCGCGAGTGGACGGTCGGCGTGCGCTCCGGCGGGCATTCGTGGGCGGCCTGGAGCGTGCGCGACGGCGGGCTGCTCATCGACCTCGGTGCGCTGAACGGGCTCGATTACGACGCGGCCACCGGTGTGCTGTCGGCCGGCCCGGCGGCTCGCGGCGGCCATGACGTGGCCCCGTTCCTGGCCGAGCGCGGGCGGGCGTTCCCGGTGGGGCACTGTCCGGGCGTCGGCCTCGGCGGTTACCTGTTGCAGGGCGGCCAGGGCTGGAACGGTCGCCGGATGGGCTGGGCGTGCGAGAGCGTCGCGGCCGTCGACGTCGTCACGGCAAGCGGCGAACTGGTCCGCGCGGACGCCGACCACAACAGCGACCTCTACTGGGCTGCGCGCGGCGCCGGCCCCGGCTTTCCCGGCATCGTCACGCGCTTCCACCTCGGGACCTATCCCGCGCCGGCCGGGATGTGGCACGACACCTGGACGTTCGCGCTCGCCGACGCCGACGCGTTGCTGCGCTGGCTGCACGACCTGCTGCCGGGGCTGGACCGCCGGGTCGAGCCGGTGGTCGCGGCCACCCGGCTGCCCGGCGTGCCGCTGCATGACGGCGTCGCCCATCCCGGAACGGCGCTGTTGCTGCACACCACGGTGATGGCCTCCGATCCATCGGAGCTTCTGCGCCCGTTCGCCGACGGGCCGTTGGCGAGCCGCGCGCTCGGACACGCGTGCGGGTCAACCGATCTGGCCGAAGAGAGCGTGGCGCAGGCGGCGCAGAACCCGGACGGGTACCGGTACGCCGTCGACTGCACGTGGACCGATGCGCCGGCCGACGTGCTGGCGCCGCCGCTGATCCGGTTGTGGAGCGAGCTGGACACCCCGCACTCGTTCTCCATCTGGTATGGCTGGGCGCCGGACCGCGCGCTGCCCGACATGGCGTTCTCCGTCGAGGGAAACGTGTACATCGCCACGTACGCGATCTACTCCGATGAGGCCGACGACGAGCGGTACCGATCCTGGGTACACGATCGGACCGCCGACATCGCCGCGCACGGATCGGGTGTGTACCTCGGCGACACCGACTTCACACGTCGACAGGACCGGTTCCTGTCCGACGCGAACTTCCGCCGGCTCGAGGAGATCCGCGCCCGGTACGACCCCGACGGCCGCTTCGCGTCCTATCTGACCACCGACCGGGAGGGCCTGAACGTCCGTGGATGAATCCGTTCGCCTGGACCACGTCGGGCTGTCGGTGCGCGACCTCGACGCCGCCGCCGCGTGGTACTGCGCGGCATTCGGCTACACCCGCGAGGTGGCGCTGCGGGTCGAGCCCATCGACCTCGACATCGTGATGCTCATCCACCGCATGCACGGCGACCGGCTGGAACTGTTGCACCGCCCCGGTTCCGCGCCGGGTCTGCGGGCCGCCGATCCCGCGCGGGCCGCGTTGAGCGAGGCGTACGGCCACATCGCGTTCGGCGTCGAGGATCTCGATGCGACGTTCGACCGGGTGGTCGGGCTCGGGGCGCGACCCGTGACGGCGCCGGGACAGTCGCCGGAACCGGGAGTGCGCATGGCATTCGTCGCCGATCCGGAGGGGAATCTGGTGGAGTTGTTGTCACGGCCCGGTGCCGGTCGATGAGCGCCGGTCGGATCCTGGGCCTCGGCTGTGGCGTGCCTCGTGGCAGCGCCGAGATCGCGCTGACGGCGGCGCTGCGGGCCGCGCAGGCGGCCGGCGCCTCGGCGGAACTGGTGCGGCTGGCCGACCTCGACATCCCGGCCGACGACCGGCCCGGCGACATCTGGTGGTTGTGGGAGAAGCTCGTCGGCTGCGACGGGCTCGTCGTCAGCACGGCCATCATGTCCCGCACCGTCACCGCGCGGCTCAAGCTGCTCGTCGACAGGCTGCTCGGGCCCAACGCCGACGCCGCCATCATCGAGCACCTGGTTGCTCTGCGGCGCGACGGCACCGAGCCGACCGTGCCGTTCCGGGTCGACGAGCGGGTGCTCAAGCCACGGGTGGCCGGGTTCCTGGCGGTCGGGGGATCGCTCACTCCACAGTGGAAGATGCTTACCCTGCCGCTGATGCACACCACTACGTTCTCAATGCACATGGCGGTGGTCGACCAGGTGGTGTTCGGCGGCGCCGGCACGCCGCAGTCGATCCTGCTCGACGACGCGGCGATCGAGCGTGCGGAACGGCTCGGCGCGAACGTGGCCGGCCAACTGGGCGTCCCGTTCGACGAGGCGCGCTACCTGGGTGAACCGGGACTGTGCCCGATGTGCCACCTCAACGTCGTCGAGTTGCGCGGAACCAGCGTCGAGTGCGCGACCTGCGGCAGCCGCGGCGAGTTGCGCGCCGACCTGTCCGTCGCGTGGACCGACCTCACATCGTCGGTGATTTCGATGACGGAAAAGCGCGCCCACGCCCGCGAGATCCAGGAGACCGCGGCCCGGCATGCCGAACTGCGCGCGAAAATCGACGAGCGGGTCCGCGTGTTCGGGGAGTTCGATGCCGTGGCGCGGCCGAAGTGAATTCGACCGCGCATTCCTTGCGGGTCGAGCACCTTGACCACGCGCTGGGGATACACACGCGCTCGCCGCGGCTGTCGTGGCGGCTGCCGGACTGCGCGGCCGGGCAGGTGGCGTACCGGATCCGCACCGACAACGGCTGGGACACCGGTCGCGTCGTCGACGAGCGAAGCCTGCTCGTCCCGTACGCCGGCCCGCCGTTGCGCTCGGCCGAGCGGGTCGCCTGGAGCGTCAAGGTGTGGACCGACGGCGGCGAATGCGACTGGTCCGCTCCGGCGTGGTTCGAGACAGGGCTCCTGGAGCCGAGTGATTGGACGGCCCCGTGGATCGAGCCGGCGTCGGACGCTCCGCAGCCGCCGGGCGAGCGGCCCGCTCATCTGTTGCGGACGCGGTTTCGTGTCGACCGGACGGCCGTTGCGCGGTTGTATGCGACGGCCCACGGGCTCTACGAGGTCTTCCTCAACGGGGTTCGGGTCGGTGACGCGGAACTGACCCCGGGATTCACACAGTACCGCTCCCGGCTGCAGGTGCAGACGTACGACGTCACGTCCCTGATCCGCGCGGGGGAGAACGTGCTCGCCGTGGTGCTTTCCGACGGGTGGTTCCGCGGGCAGGTCGGTGCGCTGCGGTCCGCCGATCAGTGGGGCGACCGGGTGGCCGTGTTGGCACAACTCTCCGTCGGCGGCATCTCTGCCGTCGGCAGCGAGTGGCGTTCGATGTCCGGCCACATCGTTGCGGCCGATCTCATCGCGGGCGAGCGCGTCGACCTTGGGCGCCTACCCGTCGGTTGGAGCGAACCGGGTTTCAACGACGCGACCTGGGCTCCCGCGTCCGTCGCGGCGCACGGGTACGGGTCACTTGTGGACACGCCGGCGCCGCCGGTGCGCCGGGTCGAGGAGCTGGTGCCGGTCGAGGTCATCCGGCCCGCGCCCGGCCGGCAGGTGGTGGACCTCGGTCGGAACGTCAACGGATGGGTGCGGCTCGGCCGCCTCGGGCCGGCCGGAACGCGGCTCGTGCTGACCCACGGCGAGCACCTCGACGCGGCGGGCTCGGTGACGACCGACCATCTGCGGCCCGCGTTTGCGTTCCTGCCGGCGCCGTTACCCGCCGGAATGGTCGACGAGGTCGTGTCGGCCGGCCGGCCGGGCGAGGTGTTCGAGCCGCGCCACACGACGCATGGCTTCCGGTACGTCCAGATCGACGGGCATCCCGAGCAACTCGGCCCGGACGACGTGCGCGGTGTGGTGGTGCACACCGACATGCGGCGCACCGGCTGGTTCTCGTGCAGCGACGAGCGGGTCAACGGGCTGCACGATGCGGCGCTGTGGAGCTTTCGCGGCAACGCCTGCGACATCCCGACCGACTGTCCACAGCGCGAACGCGCCGGCTGGACCGGTGACTTCCAGCTGTTCCTGCCCGCGGCGGCGTTCCTCTACGACGTGGCCGGCTTCGCGACCAAGTGGCTACGCGACGTCGTCGCGGACCAGTGGGACGACGGCACGGTGGCGAACATGAGCCCGTGCCCGCCGGCCGAGGGCCGGGACTCGCCGATGGCTCAGTTGAACGGATCTGCCGGTTGGGGCGATGCGGTGGTCGTCGTTCCGTGGGAGCTGTACCGCACGTACGGCGACGAAAGGATCCTCGCCGAGATGTGGCCGTCGATGACGGCCTGGCTGGACCGGGCGACCCGGATCGCGCGCGAGCAACGGCATCCTGACAGGGCTTTCGCCCGGCCCGTGCCGGCGGCACACGAGGAGTACCTGTGGGACAGCGGCTTCCACTGGGGCGAGTGGCTCGCGCCCGGCGAGGAACCGGGTGACTTCGGGGCGTTCGTCGGCGCGGACAAGAGCGACGTGGCGACGGCGTACCTGGCGCACTCGGCCGGCCTGATGGCGCGGATCGCGGCCGTGCTCGGG
>Ga0068862_100005798_pt1 | contig 10294 bp, 8 predicted proteins | sample KBSSwiS52_FD_66598 | JGI IMG/M metagenome (GOLD analysis project Ga0068862, IMG submission 66598) | Switchgrass rhizosphere microbial communities from Kellogg Biological Station, Michigan, USA - KBS Switchgrass S5-2 | ecosystem: Host-associated > Plants > Roots > Rhizosphere > Soil ... | reverse complement strand
ACTAATATCGGCTCGCTCACGGAAACGCAGGCGGCGGCGCTGGACCTCACGCAGATCGCGGCCTTTACGGCTTCGCAAATTGCGGCGTTCTCGGACACCAACTTGTCGGCGCTCGACGCCGATCAGGTCGACGCGATGACCATCACGCAGGTCAAGGCGATTACGGCGACGCAGATCGACGCCCTTTCCGCGGCGGACGTCGCCGAGTTCACGACGACGCAGCTGGCGGCGATGACGACGACGCAAATCGGCGCTCTGACCGAAACCAACGTGGCGGCGCTGGCCGACACGCAGGTGGGCGCGCTGACGGCGACGCAAGTGGCGAAGCTCACCACCGATACGCTGAAGGCCTTCGACAACGTCCAGGTCGCCGGCATGACGACGGCGCAGGTCCGAGCCATGACCACAACGCAGGTCGGCGCGCTCGACTCGACCGATATCGCCGAGTTCGGCGATGCGCAGATCGCGGCGATGGCCACGACGCAGATCCAGGCCTGGTCGACCACGGTGATCAGCGAACTGCAAGCGGCGCAAGTCGCGGCGCTCGACGTGACGCAAATCCCGTCGCTGACAACCACGCAGCTCGACCACCTGACGACCACGAATATCGGGGCCATGAGCACGACCCAGCTCTACGCCTTCACCTCGACGCAGGTGGCGAGCCTGGATGGCGATCAGATCGAGGCCTACCTGGCGGCCTAACCTCCGCCATTAAGGCTTTGACAAGCCAAATCGCTGGAGCGTCGCGCCCGCGCGGGAGACCCCGCGCGAGGGGCCCTCATGTCCGAAAATGTATTTCTGGCGGCGCTGCAGAAGATCACCGGCGGCGCGCTCGCGCTGAACGAGCTGATCGCCGCGGCGCAGGCGCTGACCAGCGCGGGTCAGGCTGAGCAAGCGAAGCAGCTTTACCAGGTCTGGATCGCCATGAACGGCGAACATCCGCTGATCTTCATCGCGCACTTCAATTGCTCGACACTGCAAGCGCAGCTGGGCGATGCGGCGGGCGCGGAAGCGTCGTTGCTGGCGGCGTTGAAGGCGAACCCGGATTTTTCGCCGGCGCACATCAATCTGGGCAGCGCGATGGAACGCCGCGGCGCAGCGAAGGACGCGGTCGAGCAATGGAAGACCGGCCTCGAGCGCATGAGCGCGATCACGGGCGATGCGATCAATTACAAGCTCACGCTGCTGAAACAGATCAGCCGGGTGATGAGCGACAACCAGCAGCACGACGGCGCCGAGGCGGCGCTAACACAGGCGATCGACATTCTGCCGGATCAGCGCGATGTGCTGGAGCAATACGCGGCCTCGCGCTTGGCGCAGTGCAAGTGGCCGATCGCGGACGTTGGCCCGAAGCTTTCGCGGCATGATTTCGTGACGCGCTTCCATCCCCTCTCGGCATGCGCCTACGCGGACGATCCGCTGATGCAGCTCGGTCTGGCCGATCATTATGTGCAGGCGCTGACGAAGGACGAGATTTCGACGAGGTCCGACCGGCGGAGTGCGCCGATCGAGACGGGACGGCGGCTTCGCATCGGCTATGTGTCGTCCGACATGCGCACGCACGCCGTTGGCTATCTGATGGTGAACCTGTTCGAGGCGCATGATCCGAGCGCGATCGAGGTGTTCATCTATTATTGCGGTATTCCCGCCGACGACGAGATACACCAGCGCATCAGGGCGGCAGCCGAACATTGGACCGACATTCGCCCGATGAGCGATGACGAGGCCGCAGCCGCTATCGCGGCGGATGGCATCGACATACTGGTCGACGTCAATGGCCACACGCGTGAGGCGCGGCTGGGTGTGTTCGCACGGCAGCCTGCGCCGGTGATCGTGAACTGGCTGGGCTATCCCGGCACGATGGGTAGCGCATTCCACCACTACATCATCGGCGATGAGGCCGTGATCCCCGAAGATCACGATCTCTACTATTCGGAGCGCGTGCTGCGCCTGCCTTGCTACCAGCCGAACGACCGCAAGCGCATTGTGCATCCGGAGACGCCGTCGCGCGCCGCGTTCGGTTTGCCGGACGAAGCGTTCGTGTTCTGCTGCTTCAACGCGGCGCACAAGATCACGAGCTTCTCGTTCGAGCGCTGGATGGAGATTCTGCGTCAAACGCCGAACAGCGTGCTGTGGTTGTTAGACTACAACACCGAGACCAACGCGCGGCTGCGCGCGGCGGCAGAGGAACGCGGCGTCAGCAGTGAGCGGCTGGTGTTTGCGCCGAAGATCGTAAATACGCGGCATTTGGCGCGGTATCCGTTGGCCGATCTGTTCCTGGATACGATCCCGTATGGCGCTCACACGACGGCGTCGGACGCGCTGTGGATGGGCGTACCGGTGCTCACGCTGCCGGGGCGGTGTTTTGCCTCGCGCGTGTGCAGTTCGCTGGTGCGGGCGGCGGGGATCCCGGAGTTAGTCTGCGACACGCAGGAGCATTTCGTGCGGCGCGCGATTGCGCTGGCCACGACAGATCGGCTGGGCCTCGCGGCGCTTCGCGAGAAGCTGATCGCGGGCCGCGATACGTGCACATTGTTCGATATCGATCTGCTGGCGCGTAAGCTGGAGGCGCTCTACGCGCAGATGGCGCATGAGTATCGCGCCGGCGCCCTGCCCCAGCCGGACATCTCCAATCTGCCGGACTATCTGCGCGTTGGTGCGTCGTTCAATCACGACGCGGTCGAGATTGGGCTGTCAGCGGATTATCACGGGCACTATCTCGCCGAGCTTGCCAAGCGGGCGCTGCGGCGGCCGCTGAGCGCGGATACGCGGTTGTGGGCGGGTACGGCGATTGCGCCGGCAGCCGTCAGCAAGACGAGCCGCGCCGCTTAAAACTCAGTGCGAGGTGCGCAACAGGTCGCGGTTGCGCTCGGCCACTTCGTAGTAGCGCGGCGACGCGGTGACGGCGGCGGCCAGCAGGCGATCGGCGACGGCGGTATCGCCGCGGCGAGCGGCGGCGATGGCGACGTTGTTCAGCGCGGCCGGCAGGTCGCTTTCGCTGACACCCGCGAGGGCCGCGTCATAGGCGCCGGTCATGGCGAGCGCGATGCGACGGTTGCTGGCGGCGGTGGCGAGGTTGGGGCGCAGACGCAAGGCTTCGTCAAACACCGGAATGGCCGACGCCGGTGAACCGCGCTGCATCAGCGACATGCCCTTATTGTTGTAGATGCTGGCTTCGGTCGGCGCGGCTGCGATGGCGGCAGCCCAAGCCGCGTCAGCGGTTTCCCATTCAGAGCGAGAGTCGGAAATGACACCGAGCCCGTTCCAGGCGCGCCACAGATTGGCGTCGGCGCCGACGGCGGCGCGAAGCTCGACGTCAGCAGCGGCCATGTCGCCCGCCATCAGGTGCGCGAGGCCCATGCCCTGATGCGAAACGGGGTTCGCGGCGTTGGCGTTGAGCGCGGCTTGAAAGTGGGTGCGGGCGGACGCGAAATCGGTCTCGCCGAGAGCACCCTCACCCAGGCCGATGCGCGCGAACTCGTTGTTGCGATCGACGCTGAGGATCAGGCGATACTTAACACAAGCGTCGTCGAATTGGCGGTTGGCGAGCGCTTGATCGGCTTCGCCGAGAATGCGGGCAACGACGGCAGTGTCCGCGCGCGCGCGGCGCGCGGGCTCTTGGATCGCTTCGCTCGATGAGCAAGCCGCGTGCGCGGCGGGAGCGACGGCCAGCATGATGAACCCGGCTGCGATTGCCGAACCGAATTGAGCGACTTTCATACTCACGACCCCGTGCCAACCTGAAACAGGATGCGGACGAAGCGAATGACGATGGGCGTGAAGATGATGCCCATGAGGCACGGGAAGATGAAGAACACCAGCGGAATGGCGATCTTAATCGGCAGCTCAGCCGCCTTGTGCTCGGCCTCGATCAAACGCGTCTTACGCAATTCTTCAGCATAGACACGCAAGGTCTGCGCCAAGCCAGCGCCCAATTGGTCGGACTGGATGACCAAAGTGAGGAAGGTCTTCAGGCGATCGTCCGGAATGCGTTCACCAAGCTGGCGCAACGCCTCGCCGCGGCTCGACCCGGCTTGCATTTCCAGCAGCGTAATCTGCAGCTGCTCGCTCAGAACCGGGTGTACGTCTTTCAGTTCTATCGACACGCGCTGCAGAGCTTGGGTCAACGACGATCCCGCTTCCATACAAACGACGAGCAGGTCGATCGCGTCCGGCAGCGCGAGGCGAACGTCGAGCATGCGCTCAGAGACGCGCGCCTTGACGACCATTACCGGCAAGAAGAGGCCAACCGCGGCCGCCATGACCACCACAACGCTGCTGATCAGGGCGTTGTCGACCTTCAGTAGAAGCAGCAGGAAGCCCGCGGAGAAGCCAAAGGCGAGCGCGAGAAGGACGCGCACCGCGGTAAAAATTTCGACCGCCTTGTCGGCGTAGATGCCCGCACGCAGCAGCTGCAGGCGCAGTTCGCCGATTTCTTGGGTGGCGTCGCCCTTATTGGCGCGCAGACGTTCGCCCAGCTGCACGAGCCACGACAAGCCATGGTCGGCCACCGCGCTGCCCGCATCACGGCGACCGCCGGCCGCGAACGAGAGACGACGGCGAACGCTTTCGTCAGCAAGATAGATCAGCGCCAAGGCCACCGCGAACATCGCGAGCGAGAGACCGATGACAATGGAGAGGGTCATACCGTTCAGCATCGCGCCCTCTAAATCTTGAAGTTGACCATGCGCCAGATCCAGGCCGTGCCGATAACGAGGAAGATCGGCGGCACGGTCATCATCGGCGCAAACAGCGGATCGTTGGCGACAAGGCCGTAGAATTCAGGCCGCACCAGAGCGAGGACCGCGAACAGGAAGATCGGCAGGAAAGCGAGGATCATGCACGAGAGGCGGCCTTCGGCGGTGAGCGCCGAGACCTTCTTGCGCAATGTCGCCTTGTTGCGGATCACATCGGAGAGTTTGAGGAACACTTCGGCCAGGTTGCCGCCGGTGTCGCGCGTGATCTGGATCGCGGCGACGAAGAGGTGGAGCTCGGCGGTCGGGAAACGTTTGACCATGTTGGTGAGCGCTTCGTCGCGGTCGAGGCCGAAGGCCATTTCGTCGATGGCGATGCCGAACTCGCTGCCGATCGGATCGGGCGCCTGCTCGGCGACGATGCCGAGCGCCACCGGGACCGGGTGACCGGCCTGCAAGCTCCGCGCGACGAGGTCGACGGCGTTGGGGAATTGCTCGAGGAAGTCTTTCTTGCGGCCGCTGGCGGCCATGGCGACCATGCCAAAGGGAATGCCGAAACCGGCCATCACGCCGAACACCAGCGCCAGGATGAAGGGCACGCCGGTCAAGCTGATCAGCAGAACGAAAAGCAACGACAGGCCGCCGCTGACGCCCACGAGAGCGGCCGGCGAAATCTTGGCGCGCGCCATCCACAACATCTGTGAGAGCCACGGCGCGCGATCGGTGATGGCGTGCGAAAGCGGTCCGCCTTTGCGCTCCTTCATAACAGAGAGTGCGGCTTGCGGATCGTTGCGCTGCGCGATTAGAGCCAGGCGGCGGTTGATTTCGCGCGACTCGGGCGAGATCGAACGCACGAACAGCCAGAGGCCTTCGATCGCGAGGACCACCGCGACGAAGATGAAGGCGTAGACGATGTATGCGAAGGCGCCTGACATCGCTCTCCCCTACGCCATCTGCATTTCGGCCGGGATCGGAATGCCGAGGGCTTCAAAGTTACGCATGAAGTTCGGACGCACGCCGGTCAGAACGAAACGGCCGAGGACGCGGTTGTTGGCGTCGACGCCGGTTTGTTCGAAGCGATAGATCTCCTGCATGGTGATCACGTCGCCCTCCATGCCGTCGATTTCCTGGATGCTGACAACGCGGCGCGTGCCATCGGGGAAGCGCTTGATCTGAATGACCACGTTGATGGCGCTGGCGATCTGGGCGCGCATCGACTTGGTCGGCAGATCGATGCCAGCCATGCCGATCATCTGCTCAATACGGGTGAGCGCGTCGCGCGGCGTGTTGGCGTGAACGGTGGTGATCGAGCCGTCGTGGCCGGTGTTCATGGCCTGCAGCATGTCGAACGCTTCGCCGGAGCGCACTTCGCCCAGGATGATGCGATCGGGGCGCATGCGGAGCGCGTTCTTAACAAGGTGGCGCTGGGTGACTTCGCCCTTGCCTTCGATGTTCGGCGGGCGGGTCTCCAGGCGCGCGACGTGGCGTTGCTGCAGTTGGAGTTCGGCGGCGTCTTCGATGGTGACGACGCGTTCGGCGTGCCCGATGAAGTGCGAGAGCGCGTTCATCAGCGTGGTCTTGCCGGTGCCCGTACCGCCGGAGACGACGATGTTGAGGCGCGCGCGCACCATGCCCGCCATCAGGGCGGCGCCGCTGCTGGTCACCGAGCCGATCTCGACCAGGCGGTCGATGTTGAACGGGATCTTGGAGAATTTGCGGATCGAGAGCAGCGGGCCGTCGAGCGCGATCGGCTGCACCACTGCGTTGACGCGCGAGCCGTCCGGCAAGCGGGCGTCGACCATGGGCTGCGATTCATCGACGCGACGTCCGACGCGATCGACGATGCGTTCGATCACGCGCACAAGGTGATCGTTGTCGGCGAAGCGGACATTGGTGAGTTCGATGACGCCAGCGCGTTCCACGTAAACCTCTCGGTACGTATTCGCGAGGATATCCGACACGGTCGGGTCACGCAGCAACGGCTCGAGCGGGCCGAAGCCTTTGAGTTCGTCGATCAGATCGTCTGTCAAGCGAACCTTTTCGCCAGAGCTCAACGGCAGCCCTTCCTGCATCAGCAGTTCGGAGATGGCGCGATCGACTTCCGGGCGAAGCTGCTCGGGCGGGATGCGTTCCAACGTCGAGAGGTTCATCTTCTGAATCAAAGCGCGGTGAATGCGCGCTTTGAGATTGAGATAGGCGTCAGCCTCGGCGTCTTCCGGGGCCGCCGGCGCGGCAAGCGACGCGTACTGGGTCAGCAACGACGGCGCGTTGGCCGCGACCGGGACGCCATGGGCGCCATTCGCTACTTTGCCACGATCGGTGAATGAAAGACGCATGACCTACCTCGCCATTTGGCGCTGGGCGCGCGGATACTGTTTGCTCTCGATCATCTGCGTGATCTCACCGCAAAGCGGACGGAGTTCTTTCGCGAAGCGCGTGTTCGGCGCCGTTTCCCAAATCATGCGGCCGCGATCGCAGGCGACGCGCACGGCGGGATCCTCGCAAATCGAGCCGATCACTGTGGCGCCAAGGGCGCGGCGCGCCTGGTCGACGATGTCGTTGCCGTCGAGCACGCTGTTCAAGCGGTTGAACGCGAGAGACCAGCGGCCGGGCTCGACATTCATTTCGGCGGCTGCGTCGAGCGCGCGACGCGCACCGGCGACACCGCGGACGGCGGCGGTCGACACCATCATCAGGTGATCGGCGCGGCGGAGCAGCGTGCCGGTCCAATCGGTCCAGGCCGACGGCAGTTCGACGATGACTAAGTCGTAGCAGCTGGCGGCGACATCGACGATGTTGAGCGCGACATTGGCGTCCATCGCATCGAGCGGGACGACCTTGGACGGCGCACAGAGCACGTGAACGCCGCTGCGGTGGCGTTCCATCAAGCCATCGAGAAAGTGGGAGTCGAGACGTTTGGGCGTGCGCAGGATCTCGGTGATGTCCTTGCGCGCTTGAATGTCCATGGCCAGCGCGGCGTCACCGAGCTGGAGGTCGAGATCGAGGATGGCGACTTTGAGCGGATCGAGCCGATCGCCGCGTTTGCCGCGCGGCGGGTTGGCGAAGTGACCTGCGATGTTGACGGCGAGCGTCGTGGCGCCGACGCCGCCGGCGGATTTCACGATGCCGAGGACGAACGCCTTGGCTTCACCATTCTGGCCAGGGCCGATGGATTCACCGAGGGAGGTCAGAATCTGCTCATGGTTGACCGGGTGCGAGAGCACGTCTCGAGCGCCGGCGCGGAACAGGCGGCGCACGTCTTCCGGCGAAGCATCCCGCCCGGCGACGACGATGATCTCGGCCGACGGGCACCCTTCCCGCGCGGTTTGCAGGTCTTGCAGCGCGGAATCCGTGCGCAGCGCTTCCAGCACGACGACATTCGCGTCTTGCAGATAGGAGTCGTTGGCGACGATGCCCGACCAATGGATAAGGCGCGCACGATAGGTCGCCGCCGCCGCTTTCACCGCGGACAGCAGGTCTTCGTCATACAATCGTGCTGCGATGCGAACTTCCGCCATCGCTAAACCCCCGCGCCGTTAAAGTCTTCACCGACCAACGTTGCGTCGAAGCTCGGCATGGTTACTGCGCCGAAGCCCAACAGGTCGTCGATGGCGATGAAATCGTAAGTCATTCCGGTCAGCCGCACGGTCACGAGCGGCACGGGAGATCCTCGACCGACATAGCCGAGCCCCGAACCGCGGAGCACCACCTGCACGTTCTGTGCCTCGATGTCGGGCGCGAACTGCTGCATGCGTGTGACGAGTGCATTAAGTACAGTTGCCTGACACGCACCGGATGGTGAGCCCGCGTTGCAGGTGATGGTCCAGGCGCTGGAGCCGGACACCGAAGCGCAGTTCGTGCCTGCGGTCGCAGACGTGGTTACGCCGCAATCGGAAATGCCGGTCACCACCGGGCCACGCGTCGCGACGTAACGCGCGCCGACGCCCGTTGCCGTTTCGGCGGCGTTGTATTGGTGAAAGGCGAGGCCGAATTCGATCAGACCGAACGTCAGCACCATCAGCATGGTGAAGACGAGCGTGTACTCGATCAGCACCGCGCCGGACTCGTTGTCGTTAAAACGTTTGATCGGGCGCTTCATGGCTACTCCCCGATCCAAAGCTGCTGGTGCGTGGCCTCGAGATTGATCGACCCGATGCCCAGAATGGTGAGAAGGCCCAGGTCCGCGTACGGCGCCGCGGCCTGTACCTGGATGACCGGCATCTCCGCGTGACCGCGATAAGCGGCGCTAGAGTTGTTGACGCACTGCGCCACGCTGACGGCTACCGAACTAACGTTGGTCCAGTTGGGCAACAGCGCTGTGCCGCCGGAGGTGCGGCCAGTAATGGCCAAGTTCTGCGCGGCGGTCGTGGCTGTGCCACTGACGGTGCAGCCGGTCATTGGCACACGGGCGAGATAGCGGCCGGCGTCGCGGACCCCCTTCTCCATCACGTGGTATTGCCGCATCGCGTTGGCAAACTCGGCCATGCCGCACATCAGGAAGATAAGCAGCGGCGCAAGGAGCGCGAACTCCACCACCGCCGCGCCGTCGCGATCCTTTATGAAACGGAGGGGATTGCGGCGGCCCTTCATCGATAGAGCTGCACAATGTCGTGGAGGACGCCATCGTCATCGCCGAGCTGAACGATGTCGACGATTTCGCCCATGATTTCGACGCCGGTCGGCGGTTCGTTCACCGGTTCGGTCAGGAAGATCTTGAGGTACGTGAGTGGCGGGACCGTCATGGTCCCGTGGACGTTCTCATCCAGGCAATTCACTACCGCGACATAGAGAATGCGTCTGTCGGCCAGTTCGTTTGCGTTCGCCGGCGGGGACGCCGCTTGCTCGAGGCCGTTGGCGATCTCGTATTCATACTGCGCATAACGCGTGTAGCCGTCGGTCGACGCCGTGCAGCCTGCGGGCCGCGGCACACTCGAGCTGCCGAAGTTGGCGGTCCAGTAGGCATCGCAGTTCCAATGACCGTTGCCGAAACGCTCTGCAGGGTTTGCGATGAGGTTGGCGTCTTTCGGCATCGTCCGGACATTAACGTCCGGCGCGAACTCGGCGTTGTTGCCGGCGCCGTTGAAGCCAGGCGCTGCGTAAATGCCGAAGCGAACATTGAGCGCGTTGCGCGCGCCGTTCTTGGCGCCGGGCTCCGTCGTGACTTCACGGCCGTAGCAAATGTTGCCGCCGGCGGTTGAGGCAAGGGCATCTCGCAGGGCGTTCGCGCCGCTGGCCGTGACTTCAAGATAACCGAAATTGCCCGGCGCCCAGGCTGCGTTGGCGCCGCCTTGGTGGAACAGGCGGACTTGACGGCCGCGCCAGACGCTGATGTCGAACGCTGCGCCAGCGTTGCCCCCCTGCTCCGCCGGGTTGCAGATCATCATCGGGGGCGCGCGGCAGATCGCCTGATTGCAGCCGGCGACAGCGACGCGGGCGATGTTGATGGTTGGCGTGGCGCCGACCGCCAATAGAAACGTGTTGTCGTGCTGTAGCGGCGTGGTCGTGACCTCGACGAATCGCGCCAGCAGTGGGTCCGTGGTGACGAAGGTCGCCGTGATCGGCAAATCGTCGCTCGACGGCAAACCGCGGAGATAGCGCAC
>Ga0068862_100005794_pt1 | contig 10299 bp, 7 predicted proteins | sample KBSSwiS52_FD_66598 | JGI IMG/M metagenome (GOLD analysis project Ga0068862, IMG submission 66598) | Switchgrass rhizosphere microbial communities from Kellogg Biological Station, Michigan, USA - KBS Switchgrass S5-2 | ecosystem: Host-associated > Plants > Roots > Rhizosphere > Soil ... | reverse complement strand
TTGATGAATCCGATGTTGGCGCGAGTCGTTCCGTCTCCGCCGAACGACCCATTGCGGACCGCCGCCTTGATGGTCCCGGATCCGGCCTTCAGACTTTCCCGTCCGACGTACGCGATCCCGTTGGTGCCGCCGCCCGCGGCCGGACTGTACGTTCGCGCCTCGGCGAGGCACTCGTCCACCCGGATGCCGTTCGCGTCGAAGGTGACCAGGAGCGTGCCGAAGAGCGCTCGGCCGGCGTCGGCCGCGCGAATCAGGCCCCCGTCCTTGAAGGTCTCGATCATGTCCTCGTAGTAAAGCGTCCGGTTCGATGGGAGCGCTCCCGCGTTGAGCGCCGCCGTCGTCTGCATGGAGCCGTCGGCCGGCGACCGATAGGTCAAGTGCAGAGTGATGTTGGCCGTTTGGTTCGAGGCGTTTCCGATGGTCATCGAGGTTCGATAGAAGACGGCGCCCTGGACCTGGGTGACGACCGGGACTCGCAAAAGGATGTCGGCGGTGGCGCTGGCCGATCCGAGAACGAGGAGGAGTGCCAGGGCGAAGCGAGGGTTGCGCATCGAAACCTCCCTTTTCTGACTTGTGGGGTGTGGCCGGCTCGGACGGGATCGGGCGGGATCCTATCAGTCGAAGGAGGTTCGGCCCGTCGCGCGATAGACTCCCGCCCTTATGGCGATTCTTTCCACCAAAGAAGACACCCCGACCCGCACGGTTCTCGAGATCGAAATCCCGGCCGAGGAGGTCGAGAAGGCATTTGCCCAGGTCCGGCGCGCCTATGCGCGAAAGGCGGCGCTTCCCGGTTTCCGGAAAGGCAAGGCTCCCGAAGCCGTCGTCGCCAAGCGGTTCGCCGAGGAGATCAAAGGCGACGTGCTGGAGAACCTCCTGCCGGACGCCGTGTCCTCGGCGATCGAGGAGCGCAAGCTCGCGATCCTCGGCAGGCCCCACGTCGAGGACCTGACCTGGGAGCCGCCGGGTCCGATTCGTTTCTTCGCCCGTCTCGACCTCAAGCCCGCGGTCGATCCCGGGGAATATGTCGGCGTCCCGGTCGAGGACGTGGCCGTCGAACCGAGCGACGAGGAAGTCGTGAAGGTCATCGACCGGATCCGCGAAGCGAACGCCGAGTTCCATCCGGTCGACGGCCGGGCCGCGGCGCCCGGGGACTTCGCCGTGGCGGACATTTCCGGGTCCTTCGTCGAGATCCTCGCTCCGGGGCAGAGCCCTCGAACCTTCCGCGACGAGAAGATCACGCTGGAGGTCGGGCACCCGGATTCCATGCCGGAGATCAACGAGGCGCTCCGCGGAGCGCTGCCCGGGGAGACCCGCTCCTTCCGCAAGACCTTTCCGGAGGACTTTCCCAACGACGAGTTCCGGGGCAAGACTGTCGACTACGAGGTCACCCTCGCGGCCCTGAAGGAGAAGCGCCTGCCGGCGCTCGACGACGAGCTCGCCCGGGCCGTTTCGGAGGGGGACACGGTGGAGACTCTCCGAGAGAAGGTCCGGGGGCGCCTGCGCCGCGAAAAGGAATCCGAGCGCCGGCGCCGTTTCCGGAAGGCGATCCTCGAAGCGCTGCTCTCGCGCCGCGACGTTCCGGCGCCCGAGGTCCTCGTCGAGTCGGAAACGACTTCGGCGCTGCGGGACTACGCCCGCTATCTCGCGGCGAGCGGCGTCGATCCCGAGAAGGAAGACTGGGCCACGCTCCGCGACGAGGCGCGCCCCGGCGCCGAACGCCGGGTGAAGGAGTACCTGCTGCTCGATGCGATCGCCGAGCGCGAGAAGATCGAGGTTTCCGACACCGAGCTCGAAGCCGAGTTCAAGCGGGCGGCGGCCGAGCGCGGCGTGGAGCCCTCGGCCCTGCGCGAGCAGATGACCAAGGCCGGCGGGCTGGACGCTCTTCGCGACGAGATGCGCCTCTCGCGGGCCGTGGACCTCTTGATTGCCGGCGCCAAGGTGCTACCCTCGGGAATGCCGGTGGAAGTCAAATAGGTTGAACCGGCTCTCTATGTCTATGGACGACGACTACGAAGGGGGCGGCATGGTTCTGGTTCCCATGGTGATCGAGCAGACGAGCCGAGGCGAGCGGGCGTACGACATCTATTCCCGCCTGCTCAAGGACAACATCATCTTCCTCGGCCAGCCGGTCGACGACACGATCGCCAACCTGATCATCGCCCAGATGCTCTTCCTCGAGTCCGAGAATGCCGAGAAGGACATCGCGTTCTACATCAATTCGCCGGGCGGCGTGATTTCGGCGGGGATGGCCATCTACGACACCATGCAGTACGTCAAAAACGACGTGTCCACGATCTGCGTCGGCCAGGCGGCCTCCATGGCAGCGGTGCTGATGGCGGCCGGAGCGCCTGGAAAGCGTTACTCCCTGCCGAACTCGCGTTTCCTGATCCACCAGCCGCTGGGCTACGGACTGCAGGGACAGGCCACGGACATCGAGATCCACGCAAAGGACCTTCTCAAGATGCGCGAACGGATCAACCAGATCCTCGCGCAGCACACGGGCCAGCCGCTCGAAAAGATCGGGAAGGACACCGACCGGGACTACATCCTCGAGGCCGAGGACGCCAAGAAGTACGGCCTGGTGGACGCCATCTACCACCATCGCGACGATGTGGCGCTGAAAGCGGCCGGCTAGGCTCACCCGAAGGGCGCTGGAATCCCGTTCCCTCTCGACCGCGTACATCCGGTGGGATGGATCGACGCAGGCTCGGTTTCGTCGCTTCGCCGGCTCTGGAATTCCCTGACTCCATGGCCGTTAAACCTGATCGGGGTATGTTAGATTTTGAGGTGCGGATCGGTTGACGGGGAGGGAACGACGACCCTAAAATGGTCCCATCCCTCCGGAGGCTGAATGTCGAAAAAAACCGGGAACGGCGATGTGCTGCGCTGCTCCTTCTGCAACAAGAGCCAGAGGGACGTCAAGAAGCTCATTGCTGGCCCCACGGTCTACATCTGCGATGAGTGCGTCGACATCTGCCTCGACATCATCGCGGAGGACCGGGTCCTCGAGACTCAGGCTCCCGAGACCAAGCTCCCCAAGCCGAAGGAGATCAAGGAGTTCCTCGACAGCTACGTGATCGGCCAGGACCAGGCGAAGAAGAAGCTTGCCGTCGCTGTCTACAACCACTACAAGCGGATCGACTACCTCGAGAAGAACCGCAAGCTCGACGTCGAGCTCCAGAAGTCCAACATCCTCCTGATCGGCCCGACCGGCACCGGCAAGACGCTCCTGGCCCAGACCCTGGCCAAGCTGCTCTCGGTGCCCTTTACGATCGTCGACGCGACGACCCTGACCGAGGCGGGCTACGTCGGCGAGGACGTCGAGAACATCATCCTCAAGCTCTACCAGGCGGCGGGCAACGACAAGGAGAAGACCGAGCGCGGCATCGTCTACATCGACGAGGTCGACAAGATCGCCCGCAAGGGCGAGAACCCCTCCATCACCCGCGACGTCTCGGGCGAGGGGGTCCAGCAGGCCCTCCTCAAGATCCTCGAGGGCACGGTCGCCAACGTTCCGCCCCAGGGGGGCCGCAAGCACCCCCACCAGGAATTCATCCAGATCGATACGACGAACATCCTCTTCCTCTGCGGCGGCGCTTTCGTGGGTCTCGAGGACATCATCAGCCGGCGCATGACCGAGAAGACGATGGGCTTCGGCGCCCGGATCGCCACCAAGAAGGAGAAGCGGTCGAGCGCCCTGCTCGAGAAGGTCCACCCCGAGGACCTCATCAAGTACGGCATGATCCCCGAGTTCGTCGGCCGGCTTCCGGTCGTGGCCACGCTCTCGGAGCTCGATCAGGCCGCCCTGGTCGAGATCCTCAGGGAGCCCAAGAACTCGCTCGTCAAGCAGTACCAGACGATGCTCGAGTTCGAGAACGTCCAGCTCCGGTTCTCCGACGACGCGATCGAGGCGATCGCCGAGGAGGCCCTGGCCCGCAACGTCGGCGCCCGCGGCCTCAAGATCATCATCGAAGACCTGATGCTCGACGTGATGTACCAGATTCCTTCGGACGACGACATCGAGGAATGTGTGATCACGCGTGACGTCGTCAAGCACCACACCAACCCGATCACGATCCTGCGCAAGGCCGGATAAAGGCGCCACCCGGAGCCTTCCCTCCGACAGATTGGAACCCAGATGAAAACCGATAGCACCGGCCGCGGCCTGGAAAGCCTGCCGCTCGTCCCGCTTCGGGACATGGTCGTGTTCCCTCACATGATGCAGCCCTTCGTCGTGGGCCGCGAGTCCTCGATTCGCGCCCTCGAAGCGGCGCTCACGACGCCGGTCAAGCGGCTGTTCCTGGCGGCGCAGCGCGACCCGCAGCTCGACGACCCGACGCCCGAGGACATCTACGAGGTCGGCGTCATCGCCACCGTCGCCCAGTCCCTCAAGCTGCCCAACGGCCACATCAAGGTGATGGTCGAAGGCGTGCGCCGCGGCCGGATCATGGCCTTCGAGCGCCGCGGGACGTACCTCTCCGTCGCGGTCGAGGTCCTCCCCGTGCGGCCGGTCGACCCCGAGAGCCTCAAGGACTACATGGGCAAGGTGCTGGCGCTCTTCGAGCAATACGCCAAGCTCTCGCACCACCTCGCCTTCGAAGGTCTCGCGGCGTCGCTCAAGATCGACGATCCCGAACGCTTCGCCGACACGCTGTCGGCCCATCTCGCCGTCGCCACCGCCGAGAAGCAGTCGCTTCTCGAGGCCGAGTCTCCGTACGAGCGTCTCCAAAGGCTCCAGGACCTGCTGGAGGTCGAGATCGACAAGGTCAACATCGACCGCCGGATCAACAACAAGGTCAAGAAGCAGATGGAGAAGGCCCAGAAGGAGTACTACCTCAACGAGAAGATCAAGGCCATCCACCAGGAGCTCGGGCGCAAGGACGACCGGACGGACGAGGTCGAGGAGCTCAAGAAGAAGATCGAAACCTCGGGCATGCCCAAGGAAGTCCGCGAGAAGGCCGAGCAGGAGCTGCGCCGGCTGGAGGCGATGCCCCCGGTCTCCGCCGAGGCCACGGTTTCGCGCAACTACATCGAATGGCTCGTGGGCGTGCCCTGGAAGAAGGCGTCCCGCGAGTCCAAGGACCTGACCCGAGCCGAGAAGGTCCTGAACGACGACCACTACGGCCTCGAGAAGGTCAAGGAGCGGATCCTCGAGTTCCTGGCGGTCCGCCAGCTCGTCCAGAAGACGAAGGGCTCGATCATCTGCTTCGTCGGGCCTCCGGGCGTCGGCAAGACCTCGCTCGCCAAGTCCATCGCCCGCTCCCTGAACCGCCAGTTCGTGCGGCTCTCGCTCGGCGGCGTGCGCGACGAGGCCGAGATCCGCGGGCACCGGCGGACCTACATCGGCGCCTTCCCGGGCCAGATCATCCAGATGATGAAGAAGGCCGGCACCGTCAACCCGGTCTTTCTGCTCGATGAGGTCGACAAGATGTCCTCGGACTTCCGGGGCGACCCGGCCTCGGCGCTGCTCGAGGTCCTGGACCCGGAGCAGAACCACTCCTTCGTCGATCACTACCTGGACGTCGAGTACGACCTCTCGAAGGTCATGTTCATCGCCACGGCCAACATCGCGGACCCGATCCCGCCGGCTCTCAAGGACCGGATGGAGCAGATCCCCCTCTCGGGCTACACGCCCAACGAGAAGGTCGCGATCGCCCGGCAGTTCCTGGTGCCCAAGCAGCGCGAGGCCAACGGTCTCAAGGCCGAGCAGATCGAGCTCCCCGACGAGACGATCATGGGCGTCATCGAGAGCTACACGCGCGAGGCCGGCGTCCGGAACCTGGAGCGGGAAATCGGCGGCGTCTGCCGCAAGGTCGCCCGCAAGATCGTCCAGAAGAAAGTCGAGACTCCGGTCAGGATCACCGCCGAGACCCTCAAGGACTTCCTTGGCAAGCCCCGCTTCCGGAACCGCCGCAAGGGCGAGGTCTCGGAAGTCGGCATCGCCACCGGGCTGGCCTGGACCGAGGCCGGCGGCGAGATCCTCATGACGGAAACGAGCCTGCTCAAGGGCAAGGGCAACCTCACGCTGACGGGCTCGCTCGGCGACGTCATGCAGGAGTCGGCCCGGGCAGCCGTGTCGTACGTCCGCAGCCGCGCCGAGATGTATGACGCCGATCCCAACTTCCACGAGAAGTTCGACATCCACATCCACGTGCCGGAGGGCGCCATCCCCAAGGATGGGCCGTCCGCGGGCATCACCATGGCCGTTTCGCTCTTTTCGGCGGTCACGAAGATCCCCGTGCTCAAGGACGTGGCGATGACGGGGGAAATCACGCTCCGGGGCAAGGTCCTGCCGGTCGGCGGGATCAAGGACAAGCTGCTGGCGGCGTTCCGCGCCGGCATCCGCACGATCGTCCTGTCGGCCGAGAACGACAAGGACCTCGACGACCTGCCGGAGGAGATCCGCAGCCAGATGGAGTTCCACCTCGTCAACACGATGGACGAGGTCATCAAGGTCGCGATGGAGGCCCCCCGCCTTCCGGGAACGATCGAGCCCGAGGGCAAGCCGGCCGAGGGCGGCATCGTCGCCAACTGACCCGCGAACGGAGGCTTGACCTTCCGGACCGCTTTTTGCATAGAATGCAGGCCTCGGGGAGCTGATCGGCTCGCCCGCACTCCCGAAACTCCCCGAAGCCGAACCGCCCTCGTTTAGGACTGTTTCCACGGCGTTCCCGCCGCACCACACAGCAAGAGGACATACACAGATGGCCAGACGAAAAGGCACCAACGACTCCGACGTCGAGACGCTCGAAGCGCCTCCGGACGGGCTGCCCGACACGACGGGCGAGGAGGAAGTGGTCGTCGAGCCGGGAGACACCCTCGACATCCGGGCTCTCCACGAGATCAAGATCCCGCAGCTCCTGAAGATCGCCAAGGACCTGGAGGTCGAAAACGCCACCGGGATGCGCAAGCAGGATCTGATCTTCAAGATCCTGCAGGCTCAGACGGAAAAGAAGGGCCTGATCTTCTCGGAGGGAGTCCTCGAGTGCCTGCCCGACGGGTTCGGCTTCCTCCGCGCCCCCGAGTACAACTACCTGCCCGGGCCCGATGACATCTACGTCTCGCCCTCGCAGATCCGAAAGTTCGACCTGCGGACCGGCGACACGGTTTCCGGGCAGATCCGCCCGCCGAAGGAAGGGGAGCGCTACTTCGCCCTCATCAAGGTCGAGGCGGTCAACTTCGAGCACCCCGACGTCGCCCGCGAGAAGATCTTCTTCGACAACCTGACGCCCCTCTATCCTCAGGACCGGATCCGACTCGAGACGCCCAACATGACCTCGCGGGTCCTCGACCTCGTCGCCCCCGTGGGCAAGGGCCAGCGCGGCCTCATCGTCGCTGCGCCGCGCACGGGCAAAACGATGGTCCTGCAGTCGCTCGCGAACTCGATCTCGACGAACCACCCCGAGGTCACGCTCATCGTTCTGCTGATCGACGAGCGGCCCGAGGAAGTCACCGACATGCAGCGCTCGGTCAAGGGCGAGGTCATCTCCTCGACCTTCGACGAGCCCGCGGCCCGCCACGTCCAGGTCGCCGAGATGGTCATCGAGAAGGCGAAACGCCTGGTCGAGCACAAGCGCGACGTCGTGATCCTCCTCGACTCGATCACGCGTCTCGCGCGCGCCTACAACGCCATCGTGCCGCCGTCGGGGAAGGTCCTCTCGGGCGGCGTGGACTCGAACGCCCTGCAGCGCCCCAAGCGTTTCTTCGGCGCGGCGCGTAACGTCGAGGAGGGCGGCTCGCTCACGATCATGGCGACCGCGCTCATCGACACGGGCTCCCGCATGGATGACGTCATCTTCGAAGAGTTCAAGGGCACGGGCAACATGGAAGTGCACCTCGACCGCAAGCTCGTCGACAAGCGCGTCTTCCCGGCCATCGACATCAACAAGTCGGGCACGCGCAAGGAAGAGCTCCTCATGGACAAGCAGGAGCTCAACCGCGTCTGGGTGCTCCGCAAGGTTCTCAACCCTCTCTCCACAGTCGAGGCCATGGAGCTTCTGACCGAGAAGCTCGACAAGACCAAGAACAACGGAGAGTTCCTGAACATGATGTCGCAGGGCTGACCGTGCCGCGATCGCATCCGCGATCGCGAAGCGGTCATCCCGAGGCGCACGGCGCCGAGGGATCCCAGACTGACCCGCGAAGCGGGTCATCCTGAGCGAAGCGAAGGATCCCGAACTCGAAGCCAAGATGCTCCGCATTTCCGTCGTCGACTTCCTCAACGCCCGGCCGCTGACCTGGGGGCTGCTTCAGGACCCTCCGCCGGGCGTCGCCGTCTCACGCGATCTCCCTTCGGTCTGCGCGGCGAAGCTCGCGTCCGGGGAAGTGGACGTCGGGCTCATCCCCTCGATCGAGTACCAAAGGATCCCGGGCCTCAAGATCGTGCCCGGCCTTGGCATCGCGGCGTCTTCGGAAGTCCGATCGGTCTTGCTCGTCTCGGACGTCTCCCGCGAGAAGATCGGCTCGGTCGCGCTCGACCCGGCCTCCCGGACCTCGGCGGCGCTCACGAGGATCCTGCTGAAGCGCGTCTACGCCGTGAACCCGCAGTATCTCGACGGAAAAGCGAAAGCGGATGCCCGCCTCATCATCGGTGATCCGGCGCTGAAAACTCGCCTGAACGGCCACGTCGTCCTGGATCTGGCCGCGGAATGGCGGGCGTTCTCGGGACACCCGTTCGTTTTCGCCTTCTGGGCGGTCCGCGAAAACTCCGTGTCTCCCGACATCGCCGGGATCCTGCGCCGCTCACACGCCGTTGGAGTCCATCAGTTCGACCGCCTCGTTCGCGAGGAGTCGGCAGGCTCGGGACTCTCGGAGCCGGTCGTCGAGGACTACCTGAAGCACGCCCTCCATTTCGAGCTCGACTCCGGGGATCTCGAGGGCCTGGCGCTGTTCTACCGCCTCGCCGCCGAGGACGGCCTGATCTCCGGCGCCAGGCCCTTGCGGTATCTCTAGCGGCGTCCGCCGATCTACGGGTTCCGACTCGGCATGTCGATCAGATAGCCGCGCAGGATCACCTGCTGCAAAGGGAGAATGCCGTTCCCCGAGGTGTCGAAGAACTGGCCCTGAGGACAGATGGTGACACCAGACGCAACGACGAATCCCGTCGTCAGTTGCTCGCTCGACCCCGGCAGGGCGCGGATGTGCTCCGCAGTGATCAGGATCATTCTCGATTGGAAGGCGTTCGGAATCAGGTTGGGGGTCTGAGAGCCGTTCTCGAGTCGGATGGACATAGTCACGCTATCGCCGGGGTTGAATTCGTGCGACCCGGGTTGGGGCAACGCGATCCATTCCACGTCCGTGACGACCAAGGCTCGCCCTGTAGGGATCTGGAACTTCGTCAAGATTCCGGAGGGAAAGAGGCGAAAGAGCTCGAAGTTCACGAAGGGATTGGTGCAGTTCTGCGGCGTATCCGTGAATTGAGAAACGAGCACGACGTGGTCGATGGCCTTTTGCCCCATGTGACTGTCGGGAGGAGATGCCGAGAGTGTGGACGCCATCGCGACCATCCCTCCCCACAGCGCCCACCGGGTCATCGACCGGGACTTCCTAGAACACAGGGACCTCATGACGGCCTCCTTTTCTCTCGTGCGACAGGATCGGCGCTCGCCGCCGATCACCGAAAGTGGAGGTCCAGCGCGCGAGCCTCCCCGTGCATGGCGAGGACGACGCGGGTCTGGCCTCCGCCTGATCTCAAGCCGATCCGCCTTCACGGGCACGTTGCGAAGGCGGAGGTGTCTTGGACCGGCGCAAAAGCGGTCCCCGAGGCATTGAAATACGTGCGCTCCTCGCCGGATACGGTGTCCACGACGATCAGCGTCACCTCGACGTTGGTCAGGCCCGCCGCGAACACCCAGTAATGCGAGTTCAGGCCGCACCCCCTCAGGACCTTCACGAAGATCTCGAGGTTGTCCGGGTCGAAGAACCAGAAGAGTCCGGAGTCCTCGGTAGCGCGGCGAGAGCGCATGGGCCCTTCGCGATCCTGGGCCGGAACACGAAACGACCCATGGACTCGGAACCGCCCGCCGTTCAGGCACAGGTCCAAGTCCGTGTCGGCGCAGGCGCTGTCGATCAGGGCGAAGGCGTCGTCCACGAAGACCTCGATCGAGGTGGCGTCGGCCGAGCCGTTGAAAGCCACGCCCCCAATCGCGACACGCGCCGATCCCGCCCCGGGCGGCGCGACACCCGTCGTCTGCACGCCGATCCAGGTGTCGCGCGGGGCGGGACCGATGCTCCCGATATGCTGATCCAGCTGCTCACCGCCGCAGGAGGAGCCGGGGTAGAACCTTGCGTCGACGATCG
>Ga0068862_100005791_pt1 | contig 10301 bp, 11 predicted proteins | sample KBSSwiS52_FD_66598 | JGI IMG/M metagenome (GOLD analysis project Ga0068862, IMG submission 66598) | Switchgrass rhizosphere microbial communities from Kellogg Biological Station, Michigan, USA - KBS Switchgrass S5-2 | ecosystem: Host-associated > Plants > Roots > Rhizosphere > Soil ... | reverse complement strand
CCTACGCGACATACCCTACCCGCCTCGTCGAAATCGAGGCCCAGCACCAGCGTACTGCCGCAACTGCGCGAGCGAGCCTCGGCGCGTTCGGTCAGTGCGTCGTCGAGGCGATAGCGCGCAAGCCCCGTCGCCAGGGCGAGGACTTCCGGGGTATAGAGCACGGCGGCCGAGACCATGGTTCAGGAACCCTTGACCGGTTCGGAGGCTGCCGCGGCGGCTTCTCGGCGGCGTTCGGCGATCACCTTGACCATCGCCTTGCTGGCAGCATCGACGAATGGATACGTGCGGGCCTGCGTGATCCACGTCGGCCGTCCGCCGACACCCCATACGGTATCGTAGCCCAGGACGAGAACGGAGAAACCGAGCACCAGCACGATCACGCCCTTCACCGCACCGAAGCCAAAGCCCAGGACCCGGTCGATCGGCCCCAGCACTGATCCGCGGCTCTTGCGGCCAGCCCAATTCGCGATGAACTTCATCACGGCGTAAGGTACCAAGAGCAACAGCGCGAAGGCCAGCACAGCGGCGCCAGAACCCGTACCGACGTGCGGCGTCAGCCACGCGGTAAGCTGTGTGTGAAGCATACGGATCGCGAAAACGGCGGCGACCCAGGCGATCAACGCCAGGATTTCCTGGACGAATCCGCGCAGAAAGCCGGTCACGGCGCCGATCCCGACGAAGAGCAGCACGGCGATGTCGAAACCGGTCATGGGGCGCCGTTACTACGAAGCGGACAGCACCCGGTCAACGAGGTTCGGCAACAGCGAGAGTCCGTCGTAGCGCACTCCCTGCTCTCCTGCCGAAGCACCGTTGGCGGGGCCGAAGCCGCGACCGAAGCCGAGCTTTGCGGCTTCGCGCTGGCGGATCGCGGCATGGGCGACGGGGCGTATTTCGCCCGCGAGCGAGACCTCGCCGAACCAAACCGCGTCACCGGGAAGCGGCTTGTCGCCGAGCGCGGAAACGAGCGCCGCCGCCACCGCCAGATCTGCTGCCGGATCGGCGAGACGATAACCGCCCGCGACGTTGAGATAGACCTCGGCGCTGGAGAAGTTCAGGCCACAGCGTGCCTCCAGAACTGCAAGCAGCATGGCGAGGCGGCCGGAATCCCACCCCACGACGGCGCGGCGCGGGGTGGCCCCGCTTTGCAAGCGGACGATCAGCGCCTGGATCTCGACCAGCACCGGGCGCGTGCCTTCCATGGCCGGGAAGACGGCACTGCCCGCCACGGTCTCCTCCCTCCCCGAGAGGAACAGAAGCGAGGGATTGCCGACCTCGGCGAGGCCCGCGCCTTCCATCGCGAAGACGCCGATCTCGTCCACCGGGCCGAAGCGGTTCTTGATGCTGCGCAGGATCCGGTACTGGTGGCTGCGCTCGCCCTCGAAGCTCATCACCACGTCCACCATGTGCTCCAGCACGCGCGGACCCGCGATCGAGCCGTCCTTGGTGACGTGGCCGACCAGGACGAGCGTGACGCCGTTCTCCTTGGCGTAGCGGATCAGTTCGAAGGCGCAGCCGCGAACCTGGCTGACGGTGCCGGGCGCCCCTTCGATCTGGTCGGAATGCATGGTCTGGATCGAATCGATCACCAACAGCGCGGGCGGATCCATCCCGCCGAGTGTGGTCAGGATATCGCGCACCGAGGTCGCGGCGGCGAGCCGGATCGGGGCGTCGGACAGCCCGAGCCGCTCGGCCCGGAGGCGCACCTGCCCCGCCGCTTCCTCGCCACTGACATACACCGCCACGTTACCCGCCTTGGCGACATGCGCCGCCGCCTGCAGCAGCAGCGTGGATTTGCCGATGCCGGGATCGCCGCCCATCAGAATCGCCGATCCAGGCACCAGCCCGCCGCCGAGCGCGCGGTCGAACTCGGCGAGGCCGCTGGTGCGGCGCGTCAGCTTTTGGCCGGGAGCATCGAGAGACTCGAAACGGATGGGCCTTCCGCCCGAAGACAAGTCATGCTTGGCGGAGAACACCGTCTGCGGCGCATCCTCGGCAAGCGTATTCCACTCACCGCAGTCCGCGCATTGGCCCTGCCAACGGTTGCTGACGCCTCCGCAGGCCTGGCAGACATATCGGCGCTTGGGCTTTGCCATGACATTGCGCTAGTAGGAACATTTGAAGAACGCAAGTGCCTTGTCCACGTCCCGATCGGGACGGCCGCCCTCGCCTTCTCAGTCGCCCAAGCCAGTCCACGCGCTCTTGATGCGTTCGAAAAAGCTCTTGGAGCCGGGGCACTCGTCGCCGGTTTCGGTTTCCTGCAGCTCGCGCAACAGTTCCCTCTGGCGGGCGGAGAGCTTGGTGGGCGTCTCGACGGTCACCTCGATCACCATGTCGCCCCGACCGCGTCCCTGCAACACGGGCATCCCCGCGCCACGCTTGCGCAGTTGCTTGCCCGACTGGATGCCGGCCGGAATATCGAGCGCGATCCTCTCGCCGTCGATCCCGGGTATCTCGATCGCACCGCCCAGTGCGGCGGTGGTGAACGTGATCGGGACTCGCGTGACGATCGTCGTGCCGTCGCGTTCGAACACCTTGTGACGCTTGACGTGGAGGAAGATGTAGAGGTCGCCCGGAGGCGCTCCGAACGGACCGGCCTCTCCTTTTCCGGACAAGCGGATGCGGGTGCCCGAATCGACGCCCGGTGGAATATCCACCTCCAGTGTCTGCGGCTTGTCCACCCGGCCCTCGCCCCGGCACGCTCGGCAAGGCTTTTCGATCACCTCGCCGCGGCCATGGCAAGTCGGGCAGGTGCGCTCGACCATGAAGAAGCCCTGCTGCGCACGGACCTTGCCGTGGCCCGCGCACATCGCGCAGCGCCGTGCCCCCGTCCCGGGTTCCGCGCCCGAGCCGTGGCACGGCTCGCAAGCCTGTGAGACTTCGATGGAGATTTCGGTCTTCTTGCCGTGGAAGGCATCCTCCAGGCCGATCTCCATGTCGTAGCGCAAGTCGGCGCCCCGCCGGGCCTGCTGGCGACCGCCGCCACCGAAGGCCTGGCCGAAGATCGATTCGAATATGTCGCCGATGTCGCCGAAGTCCGCGCCACCCTGCCCCCCGCCCGGGCCGCCGTTCTGGAACGCCGCGTGGCCATACCGGTCGTACGCCGCGCGCTTCTGCGGGTCCTTGAGGCAATCGTATGCCACGCTGATCATCTTGAAGCGGGCTTCCGCTTCCTTGTCGCCGGGATTCTTGTCCGGATGCCACTTCATGGCGAGCTTGCGATATGACGACTTGATCGTCTTATCATCAGCCGTGCGCTCGCACTCGAGCAGTTCGTAGAAGTCGATTTCAGTCGCTGACACGTATTTCTTCCCCGCAGACAACCTGACCGCCGCCGGCGCGAATCGCACCAGCGGCGGTCATGGTTTTCATCAGGTTATCAGCCCTTGTTCTCGTCCACTTCGGAGAACTCGGCATCGACCACGTCCTCGTCGCCCGAAGGCGCACCGGCGTTCGGCGAGGAAGCAGCGGCCTGCTCCTTCTCGTAGATCGCCTGGCCCAGCTTCATCGCGACCTCGGTGAGAGCCTGCGCCTTGGCAGTGATCTCGGCGGTGTCGCCACCCTCGATCGCGGTCTTGGCGGAAGCGATCGCGGCTTCGATCTCGGACTTCAGCGAAGCGTCGATCTTGTCGCCGTTCTCGGCCAGTTGCTGTTCGGTCGCGTGGACAAGGCTCTCGGCGTTGTTCTTCGCCTCGGCGGCCTCGCGGCGCTTCTTGTCGTCCTCGGCGAACTTCTCCGCGTCCCGAACCATCTGGTCGATGTCGGCATCGGACAGACCGCCCGAAGCCTGGATGCGGATCTGCTGCTCCTTGCCCGTGCCCTTGTCCTTGGCGGACACGTTCACGATGCCGTTGGCGTCGATGTCGAAGGTCACTTCGATCTGCGGGACGCCGCGACGGGCCGGCGGAATGCCGACGAGGTCGAACTGGCCGAGCAGCTTGTTGTCCTGCGCCATCTCGCGCTCGCCCTGGAACACGCGGATCGTCACCGCCTGCTGGTTGTCCTCGGCAGTCGAGTAAACCTGGCTCTTCTTGGTCGGGATCGTCGTGTTGCGGTCGATCATCTTGGTCATGATGCCGCCCAGCGTCTCGATACCCAGCGACAGCGGAGTCACGTCGAGCAGCAGCACGTCCTTGACGTCGCCCTGGAGCACGCCGGCCTGGATCGCCGCACCCATTGCGACCACCTCGTCGGGGTTCACGCCGGTGTGCGGATCCTTGCCGAAGAACTCCTTCACGACTTCGCGCACCTTGGGCATGCGGGTCATGCCGCCCACGAGAACCACGTCGTCGACTTCCGAAGCGGAGATGCCGGCATCGGCGAGCGCCTTCTTGCAGGGCTCGATCGTGCGCTTGATCAGGTCGGCGACCATCTTCTCCAGGTCGGCACGGGTGACTGTCTCGACGAGGTGAAGCGGGGTTGTAGCGCCGCCTTCCATGCGCGCGGTGATGAAGGGCAGGTTGATCTCGGTCGAAGCGGTGCTCGACAGCTCGATCTTGGCCTTCTCGGCCGCCTCCTTCAGGCGCTGCAAGGCAAGCTTGTCGGTCCGGAGATCCATGTTCTCCTTGGCCTTGAACTTGTCCGCCAACCACTCGACCAGCTTGGTGTCGAAGTCCTCGCCGCCCAGGAAGGTGTCGCCGTTGGTCGACTTCACCTCGAACACGCCGTCGCCGATCTCGAGGATCGAGACGTCGAAGGTGCCGCCGCCAAGGTCATAGACCGCGATGGTCTTGCCGTCCTGCTTGTCGAGACCATAGGCCAGCGCGGCCGCGGTGGGCTCGTTGATGATACGCAGCACTTCGAGACCCGCGATTTGGCCGGCGTCCTTGGTCGCCTGGCGCTGCGCGTCGTTGAAGTAGGCAGGCACGGTGATGACGGCCTGCGTGACGGTCTCGCCCAGATAGCTCTCGGCGGTTTCCTTCATTTTCTGCAGGATGAAGGCGCTGATCTGGCTGGGCGAGTAATCCTCGCCGCCGGCCTTTACCCATGCGTCGCCGTTCTTGCCGCGCACGATGGTGTACGGGACGAGTTCGGTGTCCTTCTTGGTCACCGGATCGTCGAAGCGGCGGCCGATGAGGCGCTTCACCGCAAAAATCGTGTTGTCGCCGTTCGTCACCGCCTGGCGCTTCGCCGGCTGGCCGATCAGGCGCTCGCCATCCTTGGTGAAGGCGACGATCGAAGGCGTGGTACGCGCGCCTTCCGAATTCTCGATCACCTTCGGCTTGCCGCCGTCCATCACGGCCACGCAGCTGTTGGTGGTGCCGAGGTCAATACCGATTACTTTACCCATTATCCCCATTCCTCACGCCAGTTGAAGACACCGCGCGGATCGCCTCCTTTCTTGAAGCAAGGCGGCTTGGCGGCTCGGTGACGTCACATCGTCGGGGGGCGATATAGGGCGGGTTTCGCTTGGCACAAGAGCGTTCCCAGCGCATGAGGCGGCGGCCGTTCCAGACGGTTTCAGAGAAGGATTTCACGCCATGACAACCCAGCGCGTGCACGCATTCGTCGCTCTCGCGGCAGTCGCTCTGGCGCTTGCCGGATGCCAAGGATCGCAGGAACCGGGAGCCGAAGAAAGCGCCACGCCGAGCGGCGTCGCCAATGCGCCCGCGCCCGATGGAAAGCCCGGCATCAGCGCGAGCGACGGGCGGCTGATCTTGCCGGCGGTACCCGGGCGCCCCGGTGTCGCCTACTTCTCCGTGAAGAACGCTACCACCGCCCCGGTCGAGCTGGCCAGCGTACACATCGACGGAGTCGGCAAGGCCGAAATGCACCAGACCGCCGGTGGGACCATGACGCCTGTAGACAAGGTGGAAATCGGCCCTGGCGCCGAGATCTCCTTTGCGCCGGGTTCGCTCCACGTCATGACGTTTCAGATCGATCCGAAACTCAAGCCGGGGGACGCCACCGAGCTGACCCTCACCTTCGCTGACCGCGACAAGACCTCGATCCCGCTCAAGATCGAGGCGCTCGGCGGCGATATGGGCGGGATGCACCACTGACGGGGGACTGCCTCTGCCCGCCCGGGGGCGAACGTCCTCTGACCGAGGGCGAACGCGCGCTGGTGCGCGAAATGTTCGGTGATGCCGTCGATTGCGTGCCGGTGCGGGTCAGGCGGAGACGCTGGTTTCCGTTCCAGCCGGTCGGCACGCTGATGGCGCCGACCGGGCACATCCACTTACATCCCCGCTCACCACACTATCGCGACGACTTCGCGGCGGCGGACGTCCGGCTTCAGGCGCTGTTCCTGCATGAGATGACTCACGTCTGGCAAAGCCAGCAGCGCGGCCGATGGTACCTTCCGCTGATGCGCCACCCAGCATGCCGGTACGATTATGCGCTGAGGCCCGGCTGGACACTGGAGCGCTACGGGATCGAGCAACAGGCCGAAATCGTGCGGCACATATTTCTGCTGGAGCGGGGTATCATGGTGCCCGGAACTGCAGGGCTGGCAGCGTACCGAGGTGTATTGCCGTTCAAACGAGAAGGCGCGGGAGGGTTGACCCGCCCGCGCCAATCTTTTGACGAACCCTTAAGCGAGGATCAGCAGTCGCGATCCCAATAGCGACGGCCGTCGCGATCGTAACGATAGCAGCCGTCGTTCTTGGACTTCTGCGAGCCCGCCACCGCGCCGGCGGCAGCGCCGATCGCAGCGCCTGCGCCCACGTCACCGGCGATCGCGCCAACGCCAGCGCCGATCGCGCCACCGGCCAGAGCGCCCTCACCCGCGTAGTTGGAGGCGCATCCGCCCAGCGACAGGGCGCCGGCTGCGACGAGGGGAAGAATCAGCTTACGCATCAGTTGTCTCCGTGACCCAACAATAATCATGCCGGGTCAACGGAAAACGGCGCAGGTTGTTCCTCGTGGCATCCCGGCTTGTCGTCCGTGGATGGCCGATGACCGGTGTGGAAACGGTTTGAAACGAAGTTTTGTCGCCCCTGGCTCGATCCCGGACCGGTTTCGGACGAGATCAATCTCGCACCGAGCCGCACAGCCGCAAGCGAGCGACATTGCGGAACCGGTCCCGGGTCGCGCCCGGGACAACGTGGCTTAGTCCGGCTTCTTGGCCACCGCCACCATGGCGGGCCGCAGCAGCCGATCCTTGATCATGTACCCGGCCTGCAATTCCTGGACGACGGTGCCCGGTTCGGCGTCGGCCGAGGGGATCTCGATCATCGCCTGGTGCTGGTTGGGATCGAGCGGCAAGCCCACCGCGGCGATGCGGCTGATGCCGTGGGCGGCGAACACCTTGTCGATCTCGCGCCCGGTCGCCTCGATGCCGGCAACCAGGTTTTTGAGCTTCTCATCCTCGCGCAAATCCGCAGGAATTGCGGAGAGCGCGCGCGAAAGATTGTCGGACACCGACAGGATGTCCCGCGCAAACCCGGTGGCGGCATAAGCGCGGGTGTCGGCGATATCCTTTTCGAGCCGACGGCGCACGTTCTGGGTTTCCGCGCGGGCGTAGAGCACGTCCTGCTTCGCCGCGGCCAGTTCCTCGCGCAAGCGGGCAAGCTCCTCACCCGTGCCATTCTGCTCGAGCAGCTCCTCCGGAACGCCCTTCAATTCCTCGGCGACAGCCTCGTTGTTCGGCTGCGTCTTCTCTTCGGTCATGTCTTGTAAAACCCGCTAACCAATAAGTTTGCTCAAGCTCTGTCCCAGGCTCCGAGCGGTGAAGTCCACCATGGGGACGACGCGCGCATAGTTCAACCGAGTCGGCCCGATAACCCCTACCACGCCGACCACCCGCCCTTCGCCGTCGCGATAGGGCGAAGCGATCACCGAGGAGCCGGACAGCGCGAACAGCCGGTTCTCCGATCCGATGAAGATCCGTGCCGAACGCGCATCGCGCGCCAAGTCCAGCAGGTCTGCGACCGACTGCTTGTTCTCCAGGTCGTCCAGCAGCGAGCGCACGCGTTCCAAGTCGGACAGCGCCGTCTCGTCGAGCAAGTTAGCTTGCCCGCGCACGATCAGCACGCGGCGCCGCGCTGCGTCCTCGGTCCACATGGCAAGGCCCCGCTCCACGAGGTCGCGGCTTGCGGCATCCAGCGCGCTGCGGCCGGATGCGATATCCGCCCGCATCGCTGCCGCCGCCTCGGAGAGTGTGCGGCCGGCAAGGTGCGCGGAGATGTAGTTCGATGCCTCTTCAAGCGCGCCGGGAGGGATCGTGGCGGACAGCTCGACGATGCGGTTCTCCACCGACCCATCCACGCCGACCAGCACCGCCAGCACCCGCCGATCGGCGATCGAGACCAGCGAAATCTGCCGCAGCAGTACCTCGCGCTGCGGCACCATCACCACCCCGGCCCCCGCCGAGATATCCGACAGAATCGCACTCGTCGCCTCCAGAGCCGCCTCGACCGGGCCGGGTTCGGACAAGCGCCGCTCGATCGCGGCCCGTTCCTCGCGCGTGGGTTCGGCGACCTGCATCATGCCGTCCACGAACAGGCGAAGCCCCGACTCGGTCGGCATCCGCCCGGCGCTCGTGTGCGGCGCTGCCAGCAGGCCCAGCCTCTCCAGTTCTGCCAGCACCGAGCGTATCGAGGCGGGGGAAAGGTTCACGCCCGAGCCGGCGAGCGTGCGCGAACCCACCGGAACGCCAGTCGCGATGTAACCTTCCACCACGAGACGGAAGATGTCTCGAGCGCGGGTGGTCAGTTCGGAGATCGGAGGGCTTGCCACGTCTCCCTATCTAACCATCGCCCTTGCGGCCTCAAGCCTCTTCCGCCAAGGCCGCGCCGACTACTTGCGAGAGGACCTTCCATGCGACCTTCCGGCCGCGCGCCCGACGAGATGCGCGTCATCGATATCCAGACCGGCTTCACGAAGCACGCGGAAGGCTCCGTGCTGATATCGTTCGGCGACACGCGGGTTCTCGTCACCGCCTCGGTCGAGGAAAAAGTGCCGCCGTTTCTGCGGGGCAAGGGTGAAGGCTGGGTGACAGCCGAATACTCGATGCTGCCCCGCGCAACGCACACTCGCGGCAGCCGTGAGGCTGCCAAGGGCAAACAGTCGGGCCGGACGCAGGAGATTCAGCGCCTGATCGGTCGCAGCTTGCGCGCCGTGGTCGACATGAAGAAGCTCGGCGAGCGCCAGATCGTGCTCGATTGCGATGTGCTGCAGGCCGACGGGGGCACTCGCACCGCGTCGATCTCGGGCGCCTGGGTGGCGCTGCGCATCGCGGTCGACAAGCTGATCGCCGACGGCAAGATCAAGGAAGATCCGATCACCGGCCGTGTTGCCGCAATCTCCTGCGGCATCCATGAAGGCACGCCGGTGCTTGATCTCGACTATATCGAGGACAGCAACGCCCACGCCGATGCGAACTTCGTGCTGATCGAGGGTGGCCTGATCGCCGAGGCGCAGGCGACCGCCGAGGGTGCTCCCTACGACGAGGAAGCCCTGCTTCGCCTGCTTCGCCTCGCCCGCATAGGTTGCGAGCGTATCTTCACGGCGCAGGCCGAGGCGGTAGGGCGGTGACACGCCGCCTGGAGGGCAAGCGCCTCGTCATTGCGACGCACAACGCGGGCAAGCTGAAGGAGATCGCGGCCCTCCTCGCTCCCTATGGCATCGAATGCATCTCGGCCGGAGCGCTGGGCCTGCCCGAGCCGGAGGAGACCGGCACCACCTTCATCGAGAATGCGCTGCTGAAGGCGCATGCCGCCGCCAAGGCCGCGCAGATTCCGGCGCTGGCGGACGACAGCGGCCTATCGGTGACGGCGCTGGGCGGCCGCCCCGGCGTCTACACGGCCGACTGGGCGGCACGGCAGTGGTTCGAAGGACCCTCGGGCCGCGACTGGTACATGGCGATGGGCAAGGTGGAGGGCCTGCTGGCCGAGCACGGCCCCGAGGCCGACCGCGGTTGCTGGTTCTCCTGCGTGCTTGCCATCGCATGGCCGGAAGGCGACAGCGCCGTCTACGAAGGGCGGGTGGACGGCCATTACACCTGGCCGCCGCGTGGCACGATGGGCTTCGGCTACGATCCCGCGTTCGTGCCGACCGGCTACGACGCCACCTTTGCCGAGCTTTCCCTTGAGGAGAAGCAGCGCATCAGCCATCGCGCCGACGCGTTCGCGAAGCTGGTGGCGGATCAGTTCGGCTGAACGTCAACCTGGCGCAGCGTCGCGCCCGGGGTGCTTAATGCTTCGCGGCGCGCGGGGCGGTTTCGTCATGAGGAACGCCGCCCCGGATCCAGCCCGGGACGGCGCGGTGTTTCTCTGCTAGGCTCGGATCATGGCCCGCGCCCTTTATATCCACTGGCCGTTCTGCCTCGCCAAGTGCCCCTATTGCGACTTCAACAGCCATGT
>Ga0068862_100005789_pt1 | contig 10302 bp, 7 predicted proteins | sample KBSSwiS52_FD_66598 | JGI IMG/M metagenome (GOLD analysis project Ga0068862, IMG submission 66598) | Switchgrass rhizosphere microbial communities from Kellogg Biological Station, Michigan, USA - KBS Switchgrass S5-2 | ecosystem: Host-associated > Plants > Roots > Rhizosphere > Soil ... | reverse complement strand
AAGCGCAATGCGTTCTATGCCCAGTCCGGCGGCGTGACCGCCGTCATCAACGCGAGCGCCGCCGGCGTGATCGAGACGGCGCGCAGGCACAAGGACAAGATCGGCAAGGTCTACGCGGGACGCAACGGCATCATCGGCGCACTGACCGAAGACCTGATCGACACGAATCGCGAGAGCGCCCGCGCGATCGCCGCGCTCAAGCACACGCCTGCAGGCGCGTTCGGCTCGTGCCGCTACAAGCTGAAGGGGCTCGAGGACAACCGCGCTCAATACGAGCGGCTGATCGAAGTGTTCCGCGCGCACGACATCGGGTATTTCTTCTACAACGGCGGCAACGATTCGGCCGATACGTGCCTCAAGGTGTCGCAGATCTCCGAGCGGCTGGGCTATCCGCTAGTCGCGGTCCATGTGCCGAAGACCGTCGACAACGACCTTGCGGTCACCGACAACTGTCCCGGGTTCGGCTCGGTCGCCAAGTACGTCGCGACCTCGATGCGCGAGGCCGCGTTCGACGTCGCCTCGATGGCGAAGACGTCCACCAAGGTATTCGTGCTCGAAGTGATGGGCCGGCATGCCGGCTGGATCACGGCCGCGATCGGCATGGCGGAAGACGCCGCGACGCCGATCCCGCTGGTGCTGCTGTTCCCCGAGATCGCGTTCGACGAGGCGAAGTTCCTCGCCGCCGTCGACGCCAAGGTCAAGCGTTTCGGCTACTGCTGCGTCGGCGTGTCGGAGGGACTCAAGAACGCCGAAGGCAAGCTGATGGCCGAAGCCGGCACGAAAGACGCCTTCGGCCACGCGCAGCTCGGTGGCGTGGGCCCGCTGATCGCGGCGCTGCTCAAGGACAAGCTCGGCTACAAATACCACTGGGCCGTTGCCGACTACCTGCAGCGGGCCGCGCGTCACATCGCGTCGAAGAGCGATCTCGATCACAGCTACGCCGTAGGCAAGGCGGCCGTCGAGCTCGCCGTCGCGGGCAAGAATGCCGTGATGCCCGCGATCATCCGCACATCGAACAAGCCGTATCGCTGGAAAGTGGTGCCCGTGCCGCTCTCGCAGGTCGCCAATGTCGAGAAGATGCTGCCCCGGAACTACATCAGCGCGGACGGCTACGGCATCACCGCCAAGGCGCGAGCCTATCTCGCGCCGCTCATCCGGGGCGAGGATTTCCCGCCGTTCAAGGACGGCCTCCCGCAGTACATCCGGCTCGCGAACGTCGCGGTGCCGAAGAAGCTCGGGACGGAGTTCAAGATCTAGCTCCGCGGGCGCTCGCCGCACCCCGAAGTCAGAGCCTTCTCAGGGTCAGAGCGCTCCCTTAGGGTCAGAGCGTGTTCCGGCTCGACTTGAGGGGCACCAAACTGGCACAATAGCGTGTTTTTGAGGCGGCGCCCGGTCACCCCGGATGCCGCCACCGTGGATTCCGAAGGTGGCGCCTCACGATCGACGAGGCGCGCGCCAAGGCCGACGGGCCGGGCACAGGCCCCAGGCGGGATTCCGCGGTTTCGGGCCGTCTATTTTTGCCATCCACCGGGTAGGGAGAGTTTCATGTCGACAGGGGTCATCTTCGCGCTCGTCTGCGCGGTCGCAGCGATCGTTTACGGCATCGTGTCCATCGGCTGGGTCATGGCGAAGCCGACAGGAAACGATCGGATGCGCGAGATTGCCGCCGCCATCCAGGCAGGCGCCAAGGCTTATCTCAATCGGCAGTACATGACGATCGGCATTGTCGGCATCGTCCTGTTCGTCGTCATCTGGTGGGCGCTGGGCGGACCCACTGCAGGCGGCTTCGCCGTCGGCTCGATCCTGTCAGGCCTCGCGGGCTACATCGGGATGAACGTGTCGGTGCGCTCGAACGTCCGCACGGCTGAAGCCGCGCGCACCGGCCTCAACGAGGCACTCGCGGTCGCATTCCGCGGCGGGGCCATCACGGGCATGCTCGTGGTCGGCCTCGGCCTCCTCGGCGTCGCGGGGTTCTACTGGTACCTGCTGGGCTCGGCGCATGGCAGTCCCAACCTGATGAAGGAAGGGCTGCACCACGCGATCCAGCCGCTCGTAGGCCTCGCGTTCGGCGGCTCGCTGATCTCGATCTTCGCGCGTCTGGGCGGCGGCATCTTCACCAAGGGTGCGGACGTCGGCGCCGACCTCGTCGGCAAGGTGGAGGCGGGGATTCCGGAAGACGATCCGCGCAATCCGGCCGTGATCGCCGACAACGTGGGCGACAACGTAGGCGACTGCGCGGGCATGGCGGCCGACCTCTTCGAGACCTATGCGGTCACGATCGTCGCGACGATGCTCCTGGGCGCGCTGCTGCTGCCGACGATGGCGGAAGCGGCCGTGACGTATCCGCTCGTCCTCGGCGGCTTCTCCATCCTCGCGTCGATCGTCGGGTGCTACTTCGTGAAGGCGCGCTCCGGCGGCAAGATCATGAATGCGCTCTATCGCGGGCTGATCGTCGCGGCGGTGATCTCGGCCATCGGCTTCTACTTCATTACCGAAAAGATGATGGGCGGCATCTCGGCGGCCTATCCGGAGATCACGACGCTGCGCCTGTTCGGCGCCGCGCTCGTCGGTCTCGCGCTGACCGCGGCGATGGTCGTCATCACCGAGTACTACACCGCCACCGAGTACAAGCCGGTGCAGCACGTCGCACAAGCGTCGACGACGGGACACGCGACCAACATCATCGCCGGCATCGGCGTCTCGATGAAGGCGACGGCGTGGCCTGTGCTCGCGGTCTGCGTTGCCATCTGGGTCTCGTTCGCACTCGCCGGCCTCTACGGGATCGCGATCGCCGCGACATCGATGCTGTCGATGGCGGGCATCATCGTCGCGCTCGACGCCTACGGCCCGATCACCGACAACGCGGGTGGCATCGCCGAGATGGCGAAGCTTCCCGACTCCGTCCGCGCGATCACCGATCCGCTCGACGCGGTCGGCAACACCACGAAAGCCGTGACCAAGGGGTACGCAATCGGCTCGGCGGGTCTCGCCGCGCTCGTGCTCTTCGCCGACTACACGCACGCGCTCGACTCGGCGCACATGGGCGTCACCTTCGACCTCTCGAACCACAAGGTGATCGTCGGTCTCTTCATCGGCGGTCTCATTCCGTATCTCTTCGGCGCGATGGCGATGGAGGCCGTCGGCCGTGCCGCGGGGGCGGTGGTCGTGGAAGTGCGCCGGCAGTTCAAGGAGATCAAGGGCATCATGGAAGGCACGGCGAAGCCCGAGTACGGCGTCGCCGTCGACATGCTGACCAAAGCGGCGATCAAGGAAATGATCGTGCCGTCGATTCTGCCGGTGCTGGTCCCGGTGGTCGTCGGTCTCGCTCTGGGGCCGCAGGCGCTGGGCGGACTGCTGATGGGCACGATCGTCACCGGCCTCTTCGTCGCGATCTCGATGACGACCGGCGGCGGTGCCTGGGACAACGCGAAGAAGTACATCGAGGACGGCCACCACGGCGGCAAGGGCTCCGATGCGCACAAGGCGGCCGTCACCGGCGACACGGTCGGCGATCCGTACAAGGACACGGCCGGCCCCGCGGTGAACCCGCTGATCAAGATCATCAACATCGTCGCGCTGATGATCGTGCCGCTCCTCGCCAACCTCTACGCCGACAAGCCCGCTGCCGCCGTCCCGGCGAAGGCGACCGCTCCGGCGGCGATCTCTGCGCCTGCAGCGACTCCGCCTGCGGCGCCCGCCGCAACACCTGCGCCGGCCGCATCGGCGCCGGCTGCGACTCCGGCAGCGCCGGCCGCTGCGCCTGCGTCCGCACCTGCTCCCGCGTCGGCGCCCGCAAATCCGCCGGCGTCACCGGCGGGTGCTCCTGCTGCTGCGCCCGCTGCTGCACCGACGCCAGACCCCGCGAAGAAGTAAACGCTTAGCGCGCGCACCCTCTCGTCGAGCGGGACGGGAGGCTTGCCCCCGGCGCCCACTCCGCGCCGTGCGCCACGTATGATCGCGTGGATGAACGACCGGAATGCGACACGCCGTGCCTGATCCGCATCGCATCGTGATCGTCGGCGGCGGCGCCGCGGGCCTGCCGCTCGCCACGCGGCTCGGCGACAGCTTCGGGCGGCGAGGGCAGGTGACGGTCACGCTCGTCGATCACAATGCCTCGCACCTGTGGAAGCCGTTGCTGCACGAAGTGGCGGCGGGACGGGTCGACGCTGATTTGCACGACGTCGACTACTTCCTGCTGGCGTACTGGCACAACTTCCGGTTTCGCCAGGGCGCGGTCGTCGGCCTCGATCGGCAGCGCCGCGAATTGCGGCTCGGCATCGTTCGCGACGAAGACGGCGCCGAGATCCTTCCCGAGCGCATCCTGCACTACGACACGCTCGTGTTCTGCGTCGGCAGCGTCAACAACGATTTCGGAATTCCCGGTGTCGCCGAGCGCGCGATCTCGCTCGATGCGCCCGCCGATGCGGAGCGATTCCATCGGCGCCTGCTCGCTGCCTGCGTCAGCGCGGACGAGCGCAGGGCGCATGGTGATCCGGCGACGGTCGATGTGGTGATCATCGGCGCGGGCGCGACCGGGGTCGAGCTCGCCGCGGAAGTGCGGCATTGCACCCGTGCGCATGCCAGCTACGGCCTCGAGTACCTCAAACCGGAGCGCGACGTCCGCCTGACGCTGATCGAAGCCGCGACGCGAATCCTGCCCCCGCTTTCGGAAGAGATCGCGAAGGCCGCGACCGAGCTTCTCCGGAACCTCGACGTCGAGGTGCGCACAGGAGAGCGCGTCACATCGATCGGTGCCGACGGGGTGCATACGGGCAGCGGCGCGGTGCTCCACGCGGATCTGGTCGCGTGGGCAGCCGGCATCAAGGCGCCCGCCTGGCTCGACGCGCTCGACGGGCTCGAGGTCAATCGCAATCATCAGCTCGTGGTCGAGACGACGCTCGCGACGACACGCGATCCGGACATCTTCGCCCTCGGCGATTGCGCCGCGTGCCCTTGGCCTCAGGGCGGAAAGAACGCGATCCTGCCGCCCCGCGCGCAGGTCGCGCGGCAGCAGGCGTCCTTGCTTGTCAAGAGCATCAAGGCGCGCCTTGCGGGCAACCCGCTGCCGACATTCAAGTTCACCGACTTCGGGTCGCTGGTGTCGCTGGGCGAGGTCTCGGCGGTGGGCAACCTGATGGGTCGCTTGATCGGCGGAAGCCTGCTGGTGCAGGGACTGATCGCCCGCTGGATGTACGTCTCGCTCTACAAGATGCACCAGGTCGCGATCTTCGGCTATCTGCGCGTCGCGCTCGACACGCTTTCACGCCTCGTCCGGCATCGCCTCGACCCGCGGGTGAAACTCCACTGAGTCCCCTGAGTGGCGCCAGGCGCGGCACGTTACGGCACGTAGCCCGCCCTTAGGGCACATATCCCGCCCTCAGGGCACAAATCCCTTCGCGCCGAACTGCCACAGCAGGAAAGCGAGCGTATCGGCAAGCTCCTCGTTGCGCTGTTTCTTCGTCGAGCCGAATCCGTGGCCGCCATCGTATTCGACTCGGAGCAGCACCGGCTTGCCGCTCGCGGTGGCCGCCTGCAGCCGCGCGGCCATCTTCGCCGCTTGCCACGCGTCGACCCGCGGATCGTTGATGCCGGTCGCGACGAGCACCGCCGGATATTTCACGCCGTCCCGGATGTGGTGGTACGGACTCATCGCCAGGAGCGCCCGGAATCCGCCTTCGGTCTCGGTCGTGCCCATTTCGGTCTTGTCGAGCTCGCCGTTGGTCTCGAATGACGAGCGCACCGCATCGGAGACCGGCACCTGGTCGATCGCCGCACCGAACAGATCGGGGCGCTCGGTGATCGAGCGGCCCACGTAGATGCCGCCCTGGCTCCCGCCCTGGATCGCGAGTTTGCCGGCGGAGGTGTAGCTGTTCGCGATCAGCCACTCCGCGCACGCGATCGCGTCGCGCCACGTATTCGGCTTCGTCGCGCGGTAACCGCCTTTGTACCACTCCTCGCCGTTCTCGCCGCCGCCGCGGACGTGCGCCACGGCGAACACGCCGCCGCGCTCGTACCAAGCGAGATACTGGGGGCGGAAGAATGGCGTCTGCGAAATCCCGTAGGCACCGTAACCGTAGAGAATCGTGGGCGCGGTGCCGTCGAGCTTCAATCCCTTGCGATGGACGATCGACAACGGAACGAGCGTGCCGTCGTGCGACTTCACCTTTACTTCGCTCGAAACGAGATTGTCGGGATTGTCGTAGCGGCCTTGCGGCTGCAGCTTGGTGTCGACAACGGCGCCGCGCGCCGCGTCGTAGGCGTAGTAGCCGCCGAACCGCGTCCACGTTCCGGTGTTGAACACGACACCCGGTTGGCGCGGGTCCGCCGCGAGCGCGTCGATGTCGCCTGAGAACGGCAGCTTGAGCGAGACCGTGGTTGCGCCGGGCGTGTGCTCGACGCGCAAAAGATCGCTCACGCCCGCCGACATCCGGCGGACGTAAAGCGCATCCTTGCCCGCGGCGATGCCGGTGACGACGGCGCTGCTTTCCGGCACGACCACGGTCGCCGCAGCGAGGTCGGGGCTCGCCAGGTCGACACGCAGCACTTTGAAGTGCGGCGCCTTGCGGTGCGTCAGCACGTACAGCGTGCTGCCGATCAACGCGGCGTCCGTCACTTCGTCGTCGAGACCCGCAACGCGGCGCCACGCCGGAACGCCTTTCGCAAGCGATGCCACAGGCGCGGCCCAGACCGCGAATTCCCGCTGGTTGCCATTGCCGACGATGCCGAGTGCGTACGTCGAGCCGGGGGCCGTGACGACGATCGGCGTGGCCAGAGGATCCGTGACGATGTCCGCCCCGACGCCAGCGCCCAGGATCGCGCGATCCCCTTCAGGATCGCTGCCCACCACGTGCGCATACACACGGCTCTTCAGATATTTGTCGGCTCGCGGCGCGTTGGGCGAGAGCTTGGCGAGCCGGTTGTAGAGGAGGAGGTTGTCCTCGGTCCAGGACGGCGGACCGAATTGCGCGCGGTCGATCGCCTCGCCCATGTCCTTGCCGGTCGCGACCTCGACCACATGCAGCACGCTGTTCTCAGATCCCCCTGGTGAAATCCCGTAGGCGACGTACCGGTTGTCCGGCGACGGCGCGAAATAGTCGATGGCGAAGTGCTCCCGCCGCGCGCCCCGGATCGTGTCGGGGTCGACCAGCAGGCGCTCCTTGACGGCGAGCCCGACACGGACGTAAAGCCGTGGAATATTTTCGCTCGCCAGGCGTTTTAGATAGTAGTAATGACCGTCGTTGACCTGGACCGCCGACACCCGCGCGGGCACGGCGTCGCCGAGCTCGGTGATCCGCGCGAGGAGCGCCGAGCGTCCGGGTATGCGATCGAGCGTCGAGCGTGCGAATTCAGCCTGTGCCTTCATCCAGGCGGCGACTTCCGGATCCTTCATGTTCTCGAAGTACCGATAGGGATCCGGGACGGTGACGCCGAAGTAGGTGTCCGCAACGTTGCGCACGGGCGCAGTGGGCGGCGATGCGGGTGCGGCGGCCATCGCGCACGCGGCGACGAGCAGCAGCGATCCGCCAAAGGTGCGGAAAGAGATCGGGAATGGCATGCGAAGAGAAATGAAAAGGCGCGCGGCCGATGGACGGTTCGACATGGCGCAGCCCTCAATTATCCCATCGCCGGATGGCCGGGCCATCGAAACTTCTGCAGCGGCGCCGCGCGGCCCGTATCATGCCGCCCATGAATGCCGAGCTCTTCTCCGCGACGATCCTGCTGATCCTCGTCATCGATCCCTTCGGCAACGTGCCGCTCGTCGTCGCGGCGCTCAAGAACGTGGCGCCGGAGCGCCGGGTGCGAGTCGTGCTCCGCGAGTGTGCGGCCGCCTACGTGATCCTGGTCGCGTTCATGCTGGGCGGCCGGACGTTTCTCCAGTGGCTTCACCTGTCCGAGGAGTCGCTGACGATCGCCGGCGGCATCATCCTGTTTCTCATCGCGATACGCATGGTGTTCCCGCGCCCGGAAGGCGTGTTCGGCGATCCGCCGGGCACGGAGCCGTTCCTGGTGCCGCTCGCCATTCCGTCGATCGCCGGTCCGTCGGCGCTGGCGACGGTGATGCTGATGGCGTCGCGCGACCCCGCGAAGATCGGCACCTGGCTCGTCGCGCTCTCGGTGGCGATGGCCGCGACGACCGTGGTGCTCGCGTTGGCCGACCGGCTCCAGCGCTGGCTCGGCGAGCGCGCGGTGCTTGCGTTCGAGCGGCTGATGGGACTCGTGCTGACGGCGCTCGCCGTGGAGATGCTGCTGTCGGGCGTCCGCTCGTTCGCCGGCGGTCTCGCTAGGTAGCGCCCGGTCCCACGATCATGCTGCGCTTCGTCGACGCAAGGTACGGTGGCGTTGCGATCGCGCTGCATTGGCTCACGGTGGTGCTGGTTGTCGCCAACCTAACGCTCGGCGTGTCGATGGTTCCGCTGCCCCTGTCGCCGCGAAAGCTGCAGTGGTATGCGTGGCACAAGTGGATCGGCATCACGGTGTTCATCGTGACGTGCCTGCGCCTCGCCTGGCGCAAGAGTCACCGGCCGCCGCCGCTCGTGCCGATGCCCGATTGGCAGCGGCGGGTCGCGGACACATCCCATCTTCTCCTTTACACACTCCTGACGCTGATCCCGATTTCGGGATGGCTCTACAGCTCGTCGACGGGCGTGCAGGTCGTGTATCTGGGACTCTTTCCGCTGCCGGATCTCGTCCCCAAGGATCGGACGCTTGCGACGATCTTGAAGTGGACCCATTACGGACTGAACTCGACGCTCTTCGCGTTGGTCGTTGTTCACGCGCTCGCAGCGCTCAAGCATCACTTCATCGACCGCGACGGCACGCTCACCCGGATGCTGCCGGTGGAATGGACACGGAGCCGCCGATCATGAACCTTTCGCGCCTCGCTCGACTCACGGTGACAGCGATCGCCTTGGCCGCGCCGTCGGCCGATGCGCAAGACGTCATGGTGGACAAGAGCGAAATACGCTTCGTCGCGAAGCAATTGGGCGTCAACGTCGACGGCCGCTTCCGGAAGTGGAAGGCGAGCGTGGTGTTCCTGCCGTCGGACCTTGCGAAGTCGAAGGCCGAGTTCGATATCGACCTCGCCAGCATCGATCTTGCAAGCGAGGACTCGGAGAAGGAGATCCGCGCGACCCTGTGGTTCGACACGGCGAAGTTTCCGGTCGCTCATTTTTCCTCGACGGCCATCAAGGATCTCGGGGGCGACAAATACGAAATCGCGGGCGCGCTCACGATCAAGGGTGTCAAGCGCGACGTGGTCGTGCCGATTGCGATCAGGAAAGACGCCGCGGGCAACCGTGTAGGCGAGGGTACGTTCACGCTGAAGCGGCTGGATTTCAACATCGGAACGGGGATGTGGGCGGACACGACCACAGTGACGAACGAAGTCGCCGTCCGCATCCGCATCGTGCTGCCGCCGGCGGCGTGATTCGAAGCGCCGAGCGTCGGCGATGCTTTAGAGACGACTTTTCCGGGCACCGTTACCTGCCGCGTCGAGCGTCTCAAAAGTCGTCTCTGACCCTATTTTCAAGCAGAGACGTCCGGGTCGATCTGGCGCTGGATCCAGGCGATCTGATCCTTGAGCAGCAGCTTGCGGCGCTTCAACCGCGTGAGCTGCAATTGGTCGTGCGACGTGTGGTCCGCGATTCTTTGAATAACCCCGTCGAGATCGCGGTGCTCCACTTCCAGCGCAACGAGTCGCTCCATCAGATTGACGCGTTCGGCGTTGCCGATCCCCGTCAACATGGCTGCAAAATCTCCATAGGCCATTCTCCGCGGGCGGCCCGGTCGCTGGGAGGGCTTCGGCGGCTTCCGTGGCGCCCAGCCGTCAGCATAGGCCGAAAGCCGACCGGATGAAACCATCCCCATAACGCATCGCGGCAGCGCGGTCCCTTTATAATTCGCATTCGATTCGCAGTTGCACGTGCCGCCGGTCAATCCCGCCGACGGGCCCGCGGCTGCGGGGACCGCCCCGGCGTCCGACGCCTCGGTTTCCGCATCCAGCAGCGACGCCGCGCAGCCCGCCACTTCCCGTCCCGCCACGACCATCCCAAGGCTCGCGGCGCTGCCCAAGCTCGCCCCGAATTTGCCGGCGGCCGGCCACAAGGCGCGCACGGCCGGGCCCGTAGGGTCCGCCGACGCCTTGCTGCTCGCCCAACTCGCGGTGGCCGCCACCAGCGAGAAGCGGCTCGTCGCCGTGATCGCCGCCGATGCGCTCTCCGCCCAGCGGCTGGCCGACGAGCTGCCTTGGTTCGCCCCCGAGCTTCGCGTGGCGCTGCTGCCCGATTGGGAAACGCTTCCCTA
>Ga0068862_100005787_pt1 | contig 10309 bp, 11 predicted proteins | sample KBSSwiS52_FD_66598 | JGI IMG/M metagenome (GOLD analysis project Ga0068862, IMG submission 66598) | Switchgrass rhizosphere microbial communities from Kellogg Biological Station, Michigan, USA - KBS Switchgrass S5-2 | ecosystem: Host-associated > Plants > Roots > Rhizosphere > Soil ... | reverse complement strand
GCCTTGAACCGCGCCGTGCCGGTGGTCTGATCGATCATGTTGTCGGCCAGCACCAATTTCCCGTGGTCGAGCACGGTCTTGCCGTCATCGGCGATCGCGGTCGCCTGCACCGGCCCGGCGGCCAGCGCCCGCTGCACCGCCTGTAGCTGGTCCTCCGGCAGGGTGAAGATCACCGAGATCGGGTGGATCTCCGCAATCGTCACGATGCCGGTCGTGTCGGTCGCATGCACGTTGTTGCCCTGGTCGACCAGCCGGAAGCCGGTGCGTCCGTCGATCGGCGCCTTGATCGTGGTGTAATCGAGCTCGGTCCGCGCATTGTCGATCGCCGCCTGGTCGCCTTGGATCTGCGCCTGCGTTTGCGCGACCAGTGCTTTTTGCGTGTCGAGCTGTTGGCCGGTCGCGAAATCCTTCCTGGCCAGATCCTGGAAGCGCTTGAGGTCGAGCTCGGCGTTCTGCAGCGTCGCGATATCCTGCGCCTTCTTCGCCGTCGCCTGGTCGAGCGCCGCCTGGAAGGGGCGAGGATCGATCTGTGCCAGCAGATCGCCGGCCTTCACATCCTGGCCTTCGGTGAAGGCGATCTTCTCGATCTGCCCATCGACCCGCGCCGTCACCGTCACGGTGTTCAATGCCTGCACCGTGCCGAGCCCGGTGAGCGTGATCGGCACATCCTGTCGCGTGGCTGTCGCGGTATCGACCGGCACGGCCTGCGGGGTCGCCTGTGCCTGCGGCAGGTTGGCCTTGGCTGGCGGGTCATTCCACCAAATCCAAGCGCCCGCGCCGGCCGCACCGATCGCAAGCAGAGGAAGGAGCGTTCTCACCTTCATGTCCGGGTCTCGCTTCGAGGAATTTGCGGCAGCGCAACACGCAAGTAAGAGTGTGACGCACGGCTTCCAATGAACCTGTGCCGCTCCCGGTGCAGGGCTCGTCGGCAGTTTGCGCATGGGCGATCACAAATCCCGGAGCGCGTGGCTTTCGCGGCTGTTTTCATGCGATAATCCGCCCGGCTGTCAGGTCAACGACAGCCGGTCCTGCTCACCCCGGTTCTTTGGGAGTCCGCGATGAAACGCTTTCATCTGCCGCGTCTGGCCGCCGCTTTGCTGCTGGGATCGCTCGGCCTCGGCGCACCCGCCGCGCTCGCGCAGGATTCCACGATGCAGGATGCGCAGAAGCAGGCGGTCGAAGGCATCGGCAAGCTGCTCGAGGCGCTGCAGCTGTTCGTGAAGTCGGTGCCGCAATATTCGGCACCGGAAGTGTTGCCGAACGGCGACATCATCCTCCGCCGCGTCAATCCCGAGAAGAGACCAGCACCGGAAGCACCTAAGACTCATGACGACGGCACCAGCAGCACCTGACCGCGCATCCCTTAACGCCTTCTGCCGCCATGTCGACATCCGGGTTCCGGGAAGGCCCGGCGGCCCGCTGGCCGGCCTCAACTTCGCGGCCAAGGATATCTTCGACATCGAAGGCCACGTCTGCTGTTGCGGTAACCCCGATTGGCTGGCGAGCCACGGACCGGCGACCCGCACGGCGCCGGTCATCACGCGTCTCCTCGACGCCGGCGCAACGCTGGTCGGCAAGACCATCACCGACGAGCTCGCCTACAGCCTCAACGGCCAGAACTTCCATTACGGCACGCCGCGCAACGGCGGCGCACCCGACCGCATTCCCGGCGGTTCTTCCAGCGGTTCGGTCTCGGCGGTCGCGAACGGTGCCGCCGATTTAGCGCTGGGCTCGGATACCGGCGGCTCGGTCCGTATTCCCGCGGCCCTGAACGGCATCTGCGGCATCCGTCCGACCCATGGCGCCACCGATCTCACCGGTGTGATGCCGTTGGCCGCGAGCTTCGACACGGTCGGCTGGTTTGCCCGCGATGCGGCGCTGCTGGCGCGCATCGGCGATGTGTTGCTGCCTGCAGACAGCGCGCAGGAAGCACTGGGCCGCGCGATCCTCATTCCGACCGATGCCTGGGCGCTGGCCGATCCGGAAGTGCGCGCGGTGGTGCAGGCAGCGCTCGATCGCCTGAACCTGCCGCGACGGCAAGACATCGACCTCGCCGGTCCGACCGGCGGCCTCGATGCCTGGCGCATCGCCTTCCGCACCATCCAGATGCGCGAGATCTGGGCCCAGCACGGCGCCTGGATCGAGAGCCGCAAGCCGCGCTTCGGCCCGGAGATCGCCGAACGCTTCGCGCTCGCCAAGGAAACCGCCGCCAAGCCGGAGCAGGGCGAGGCGGAATTGCGCAAGGAGATTCGCGCCTATGTCGATGAGGTTCTCGCCGCCGGCGCGGTGATGCTGATCCCGACCGCCGCGGACATCGCACCGCTGAAGACTCAGTCCTCAGCGGAATCGCTCCGCTTCCGCGATCGCACGCTGAGCTTGACCGCGATCTCCAACCTCACCGGCGTGCCGCAGGTCCAGATTCCTGTGGGCCGTGTTCAGGGCGCGCCGGTCGGCCTCTCCTTCATATCGGGGCGCGGCAGCGACCGCGCGCTGCTCAAGTTCGCCGCGGAGGCGTTCCAGCGGCTTTCTTGACCGCTCACCTAAAACGGGTAGCATGCTCGAAGGTGGGGCAGGGAATCAGCCGTGGAGACGATCGCGTACCCGTACAAGCCGAAGACCCGGATGATGTTCAGGGGCTTCTTCTTCTTTGGCGTCGGTGCCGTGATCCTGGCCTTCTCGGCTCTCACCAATAAGAAGGGCCTCGTTATCAACGGCCTCATTCACCTCGATCCGCAGGGGGCGACGACCTTCAATTGGTTCATGGCGGCGATCTGCGCGGTGTTCGCGGTTTTGGCCTTCATGCTTATTCTGTTCGGCCTGTTCAGCAATCAGTTCCTGAGCCTCAGCGAGACCGAACTCTCGGCCCCGAAATGGCTGCTCTCACCGGCGAACACGATCGTGCCATTTTCCAGCATCCAGCGGCTCGAGTTGAAGACGGTGGGTAAGCTGCACTTTCTCGCCGTCCATCACACCGAGGGCAAGCTCACCATCCAGGCGCAGAAGTTGCCGGATCAAGAGGCGTTCGCAGAAGTGTGCGCCCACCTCGCCGACCACCATTTGGGACCGGCTGACGGCGTCTAACTGTCGTAGGAGAGGATCGTGCTGAACGGCACGCCCAGCCTGGCGCGGCCGGAGAGGAAGGTGAGCTCGATGATCGAGGCCGCGGCCACGACGTCGGCGCCGACCTGGCGCAGCAATTGGATCGCCGCCGCCATGGTGCCGCCGGTCGCCAGCAGATCGTCCAGAACCACCACGCGCTCGCCCGGTTTGATCGCATCGGCCTGGATCTCGACCACGTCCTGGCCGTATTCCAGGTCGTAGCTGTGGCGGATGATTTCGCCCGGCAGCTTGCCGCGTTTGCGGACCATGACGAAGCCGACGTTGAGCAAATAGGCGAGGGGGGCGGCCACCAGAAAGCCGCGGCTCTCGATTCCCACCAGCTTCGTCGGCTTGAAGGGCTCGATCGCGGTCTTCAGGCGATCCACGGTCTCGCGCCAAGCCTCGGGATTAATGAGGAGCGTGGAGATGTCGTAGAACAGGATCCCCGGCTTCGGGAAATCCGGGACATGGCGGACATGCGCCTTCAGGTCGAACTCGGGCTTCATCGCTTAGGTCCGGGGCTGGTGCGATAGGCCCAACGGTTTAAGGCCGGGCCCAGCCCGGTGGAAATGCGCCGGGCGCAGGCTGTATAAGCCATTTGCCGGTCTTGTCAAAGCGACAGCGGCCACGGCGAGGAAGCTTGGGGGAGCGGCATGGCGAAGGCCCAAAAGATCGACAAGATGGACCTCAAGATCCTGGCGGTGCTCCAGGCCGACGGGCGGATGAGCAACACCGAGCTCGCCGCCAAGGTCGGCCTCTCGGCCAGCCCCTGCCACGCCCGGCAGCGCGACCTCGAGAAGCAGAAGGTGATCCGCGGCTACCGCGCCGACATCGACATGGCCAGGCTGACCGACTATGTCGAGATCCTGAGCTTCGTCACGCTGCACAAGCACGGTCGCACCCAGCAGGGCGCCTTCGAGACCCTGATCCAGGACACACCGCAGGCGATCGCCTGCTACCAGATCTCCGGCAATGTCGACTACATCGTCCATTTCATCTGCCGCTCGGTCGGCGACTACGTCTCGCTGCACAACGAGCTCATCGAGCAGGAACCGAACATCGCCTCGGTGACCACCAACGTCATCATGTCGGAGACCAAGAAGTTCGCCGGCTATCCGGTGAAGGAGCTGGTCGAGCCGGCGGCGCCGAAGGACAACTGAGCACTTCGCTCCCTTCCGGCGGTGTTTGGTCCGAGGGCTGTCACAAAACCCCGACCAGAAGAATCCACCGATTTTTCCCCTTAACCTTGGTAAATCTCCTGGTCGAGGTGGCAAAATCGGCAGCAAGCCCCTAGCCTTCCACACTATTTTAACCCCTAGATCAGATGATGATCGCCGCGTTGGACCGGTGGAAACACCGCTCCGGGGCGGCGTTTCTCTTTAGAGCCCGAAACTGAACCTCTGACGCACGAAGTGGAAAAATAACGAGAGATGAACAGCAACCTCGCCAAGGTCGCCCGCAGCCGTTCCTCGAACACCCAAGCTGTGGCCAATTCGAATGTGAAGCTGGCGGTTGCCGCCACCAGTGACGCCCTGGCGCCGGATCATTCCCGGATCATCTCTTATCTCGAGGCCAACAAGCCCGCGACGCCCTGCCTGGTGGTCGATCTCTCGATCGTCGCCGGTAAGTATGGCGCCCTTCGCGCGGCACTCCCGGCCGCTGAGATTTTCTATGCCGTGAAGGCCAACCCGGCGCCGGAGATTCTCGGCCGCCTGGTGGCCTTGGGCTCCAGCTTCGACACGGCGTCGGCCGGCGAGATCCGCCAGGTCCTGGCCGCCGGTGCGAAGCCCGCGCAGATCTCCTTCGGCAACACCATCAAGAAGCCGGCCGACATCGCCTTCGCGCATGCGCAAGGCGTCGATCTCTTCGCCTTCGATTCCGAGGCCGAGCTCGCGAAGATCGCGCAGCACGCCCCGGGTGCGCGCGTCTTCTGCCGCATCCTGGTGGAAGGCAAGGGCGCGCTCTGGCCGCTCAACAAGAAGTTCGGCTGCGTTCCGGAAATGGCCGCCGACCTGCTGATCTCGGCGGCGTCGCTCGGCCTGAAGCCGGTCGGCGTCTCCTTCCACGTCGGCTCGCAGCAGCTCGACCCGACCCAGTGGTCGGCGGCGATTGCGAATGCTAAGTGGGTGTTCGACCGCGCGGCCGAGCAGGGCGTCACCTTGAGCCTGATCGATCTCGGCGGCGGCTTCCCGGCCACCTACGGCCCGGGCGTCCCGACCGTGGCCGCTTACGGCGCCGCGATCCAGCGCGCGCTCAAGGCGAGCTTCGGCGCCAACCAGCCGCAGATCATCATCGAGCCCGGCCGCTACATGGTGGGCGATGCCGGCGTGCTGGAGACCGAGGTCGTGCTCGTCTCGCAGAAGTCCTATGACGACGACCGCCGCTGGGTTTATCTCGACGTCGGCCGCTTCGGCGGTCTGGCCGAGGTGGAGGGCGAGGCGATCCGCTATCGCATCCGCCCGGTCGCCGAGAGCAAGGCGCCGGAAGCCCCGGTCGTGCTGGCCGGCCCGACCTGCGATTCCGCGGACATCCTTTATGACAAGGCCGGCTACACCCTGCCGTCCGACTTGCAGAGCGGCGACAGGCTCCGGCTCTATTCGACCGGCGCCTACACGACCACCTATTCCGCGGTCAATTTCAACGGCTTCGACCCACTCCGGGCGATTTACATCTAGCCCTTTCGGAACGGCCGCGACCGCCCCAGATATAGACCTGGGGCTGGTCGCGGCCGTCTTCGCCGTGCCATAGTCTTGCCCCCGACTTGTTTGGTATGGGGACTTGTTGGTATGGGCATCCCGATGCGGCGCCGAAATTTCCGGACCCTGGCGGCTTTGAGCCTCGTGGCAGCGCTCGACGCGCATGTCGCGCTGGCCGGTGCGCAGCGTCCGATCATCGGCCAGTGGTGCGGCGTTGACGATTACGTGATCAACGTCGCCGCCGACCGCATCTTCTTCCACCCGCGCCGTGGCTTCTATTCGCCGCCGGCGATCAACGTCAGCGTCGGCCAGGACAGCGCCCGCTACAGCCAGCGCTATGAGTCGATGCAGGTGACGGTGAGCTGCACCTTGGCGATCACTGGTGCGCAAGCGGCGACCGAGAGCTGCGACAATCCCGAAGAGAGTTTCTATCCCAAGCAGGGCGAGACGGCGGAGCTGCATCGCTGCATGCCGAAGCCCGAGCCGAGCGTCTGATCGAATCTGAAATGACGACCGATGCGGGTTGGGTGAAAGCAGACGCCGGGAGCGAGGGTCAGGCCTGGCAGTTCGGCGGCGCCTGGACCTTGAGCCATGCCAATGCGCTCGACCAGGCCACATCGGCGCTCCGGCCCGGCGCCGGCGCGCTCACCCTGGATCTCTCCGCGGTCGAAATGATGGACACGGCCGGCGCCTGGCTGATCATGCGCACTGCCGAGCGCGCGGGTGCCGGCGGTGCCAAGCTGCAATGGGTCCAGCCGCCCGAAGCGCTGATGCCGCTGTTCCAGCGCGTGCTCGACGCCGGTCCGGAGCCCGCCGAGAAGCCCAACCAGCGCGTCCTCTTCCTGGACTGGCTGGTCGACCTCGGCGCTGCGACCGAGTCCGTCCTCAAGGACTCGCTCGACCTCATCGCCTTCTTCGGCGCACTGGTGGAGACGCTCGGCCGCATCATCATGAAGCCCGCGCGCCTGCGCTGGGTCTCGGTCGTCTCGCATATCGAGCGCACCGGTTTGAACGCGCTGCCGATCGTCGGCATGATCTCCTTCCTGGTCGGCGTCGTGCTCGCCTTCCAGGGTGCCGATCAGCTCCGTCGGTTTGGTGCTCAGGTCTTCACCGTCAACATGGTCGGCATCTCGGTGCTGCGCGAGATGGGCATCTTGCTGACCGCGATCGTGGTCGCCGGACGTTCCGGCTCCGCCTTCACCGCCGAGATCGGCGCCATGCAGGTCAACGAGGAGGTGGATGCACTCCGCGTCACCGGTCTCGATCCGATGGAAGTGCTGGTGGCGCCGCGCGTCATCGCGCTGATGATCTCGCTGCCGCTGCTCGCCTTCTTCGCCGACATCATGGGATTGCTCGGCGGCGGCATGATGAGCGTCGCGCTGATCGATATCAGCTTCGGCCAGTACTGGCGGATCCTGAACAACGCAGTCAACCTCAACACCTTCCTGGTCGGCATCATAAAGGCGCCGATCTTCGCGCTGCTGATCGCGCTGGTCGGTTGCTTCGAAGGCCTCCGCGTCTCCGGCAGCGCCGAGAGCGTCGGCCGCCTCACCACCCGATCGGTGGTCGAAGGCATCTTCCTGGTGATCATCTTCGACGCCTTCTTCTCCGTCCTCTTCTCCTACCTGGGGTTCTGATCCATGGCCGACTGGAACGAACCCCTCATTGCCCCGCCGATCATTTCGCTCCGCGGCATCGTCAACCGCTTCGGCAAGCAGGTGGTGCATGACGGCGTCGATCTCGACATCAAGCGCGGCGAGGTGATGGGGATCGTCGGCGGGTCCGGCACCGGCAAGTCGGTGCTGCTCCGGACCATCATCGGCTTGAACCGACCGGCCGAAGGCACGATCGAGATCCTCGGCAAGTCGATGCTGGAGATGAACGAGCGCGAGCGGCGCCAGATCGAGGAGCGTTGGGGCGTGCTGTTCCAGAACGGGGCCCTGTTCAGCTCGCTGACCGTGGCCGAGAACATTGAGACGCCGCTCAAAGAGCACACCCAACTCGCGCCGGGGCTCCGCCGCGAGATCGCCGACTTGAAGATCCGCCTGGTCGGCCTCGCCCCCGAAGCCGGCGCCAAGTTTCCCTCTGAATTGTCCGGCGGCATGAAGAAGCGCGCCGGCCTCGCCCGTGCTTTGGCGCTCGACCCGGAAATCCTGTTCCTCGACGAGCCGACCGCCGGGCTCGATCCGATCGGCGCCGCCGAGTTCGACGAGCTCATTCAAAGCCTGCAGCGCAGCCTCGGCTTGACCGTGGTGATGATCACGCACGACCTGGACAGCCTCGCGGCGATCTGCGACCGTATCGGCGTGCTGGTGGACAAGAAGATCAAGGTCGGCACTTTGGCGGAATTGCAGCGAGACGATCACCCGTGGATCAAGGCGTATTTCCACGGGCCGCGAGCCCGCGCCGCCGGTATCGGTGGACCGATGGTCGGTGCAGCCGGCGAAGCCGCGCCGCAACCGCAACCCGCTAGCTGAGAATCGCAATGGAGACCCGAGCCAGACATCTCGCCGTGGGCGCCTTCGTCATGGTGCTGGTCATCTGCGGCGGCCTGTTCGCGATCTGGATCGCGAAGTTCAGCGGCCAGGTGACCTTCGTTCCTTATTTCACGCGCTTCAGCGGCTCGGTCTCGCAGATGCGGATCGACACCACCGTGCTGTTCGGCGGCATTCCGGTCGGCCGCGTCACCGACGTGCGCATCGATCCCGAGAATTCCGAGCTGGCGCGGGTCGATTTCGTGGTGCGCGACCACACGCCGATCCGCACCGACTCCCAGGCCACCATCGAGATTCAGAGTATCGCCGGCGGCGTCGGCCTGCAGATCAGCCGCGGCACCAGCAACGCCGATCTCCTGGCCCCCGGCCTGGAGGTGAAGGGCGGTGTCTCGCCGCTGGAGCGCGTGATGGCGCAGGCGCCCAACCTGCTCGCCAAGCTGGCCGTGATCGCCGAAAACCTGAACAAGATGCTGAGCGACCAGAATCGCGATGCGCTGACCCAGACGCTCGGCAATCTGCGCGATCTTTCGGTCAACCTGAACAGCCATCAGGACCAGATCAATACGCTGCTGAACAACGGCAACACCGCCGTGGCCAACTTCTCCGAGGCCGGCGCTTCGCTGAAGAGCCTCGCCGACCAGCTCAACAAGAGCGCCGGCGCGATGACCGGCGATGCCCGCGAGGCGGTGAAGAGCTTCCAGCAGATGTCCCTCGCCTTCAAGAACACTGCTGACCAGCTGAACGGCGTCATCACCGACAACCGCGCGCCTTTGAAACAGTTCACCGGCAGCGCGCTCTATGAGGCGACCGACCTGATCGCCCAGCTCCGCGAGCTTGCGGGCTCCATGGCCCGCATCTCCGAGGAGATCGAGCGCGATCCGGCGCGCTTCTTCCTCAGCGACCGCAACAAGGGAGTGAACCCGCAGTGACTCCCTTGAAGCCCTTCGGCCGCCGCCGCTTCCTCGTCCTCTCGGCTGCAGGTCTCGCCGGCTGCGGGCTCGTCCCCGACGTCAACAAGCCGCTGACGCTTTACACCGTGAAGCCGAAGCTATCCCTCGCCGCGCAACCGGCCCAGGTGAGCTGGCAGCTCGTCGTGGCGGAGCCTTCGGCCGAGCGCGACATCGACACGACGCGTATCGCATTGAGCCGCACGCCGAACGTCATCGAATATTTCGCCGACGGCAACTGGTCCGACACCGCGCCGAAGATGGTGCAGGCCAAGATGATCGAGGCCTTCGAATCCACCAACGCCATTGTCGCGGTCGGCCGCGACGCGGCCGGCTTGCGGGCCGACTATGTCCTACAATCCGACCTCCGCGACTTCCAGGCCGACTACACCAACGGGGCCGCGACCGCGCATATCCGCCTCATTGCCAAGCTGGTGCAGATGCCCGACCGCCGCATCACCCGCACCGTCAGCGCCGAAGTCTCGGCCCCCGCCGCCGGCAAGGACCTCCCCGCCGTCGTCACCGCTTTCGAACAGGCGCTGGGCCAGGTCTTGAGCAAGGTCGTCTCCGGAATCCTCGCCACCAGCTGAGTGTATCCCATGTCCGATGCGTTGATGTCTCACGTGTTGCACCGCGACCTGAAGAAGACTTTGCCCGTCGCGGTGAAAGGCGAGGGCGCCTATATCATCGACATCACCGGCAAGCGTTATCTCGACGCCTCGGGCGGACCCGCGGTCTCCTGTCTCGGCCACTCGCACCCGAAGGTGATCGAGGCGATCGCCAAACAGGCTTCCGCGCTCGCCTACGGTTACACCCTTTTCTTCACCTCGCCCGCCATGGAACAGCTCGCCGACCGCCTGGTCGAGCAGGCGCCGGACGGGCTCGACAGCGCCTTCTTCGTCGCCGGCGGCGCCGAGGCGGTGGAGAGCGCGATCAAGCTCGCGCGTCAGTATCATCTCGAACGCGGCGAGCCCTCGCGGAAACTGTTCATCTCCCGCCGCCGCAGCTACCACGGCAACACGCTCTCGACGCTGGCCTTGGGCGAGGACGTCACCCGCCGCGCGCCCTATGA
>Ga0068862_100005783_pt1 | contig 10312 bp, 11 predicted proteins | sample KBSSwiS52_FD_66598 | JGI IMG/M metagenome (GOLD analysis project Ga0068862, IMG submission 66598) | Switchgrass rhizosphere microbial communities from Kellogg Biological Station, Michigan, USA - KBS Switchgrass S5-2 | ecosystem: Host-associated > Plants > Roots > Rhizosphere > Soil ... | reverse complement strand
GTGCGGAAACAGCTAGTGCTGTAAATCGTCCCGGTGGTGCTGGCGGAACTGGAATATTTGTCGCAACTGAATACCGATGAAAGCCAACTATTACATTGTATTTGATTTCGACGGCGAAGGCGATCCGCCAACACAACACATCTGGAAGCGCCCAGAAGAAACACACATTGCAAAACTGGACGAACGGCCACAGTGCAAAGTCGGCAACTGGTCTTGGGAACATAACGATTGGGAACCTGGACCAATGGCCAAGGAAATTATTGCAAAGTTAAACGCTTAAATGCCAAAAATCTCCCATTGGTGCCTAATCAATAACAGCGGGATGCACAACATCGCTGCTGCTCTGGTGGCTGGAGAGCTTGCGCTTGGCCTTAACAGCGTTCTCGTGGATTGCGTCAATCCTGCCGCGTGGCCTGCTGCCGACAATGCTGACATCCACGTTGTCCATACGCATTTGCCCGATGCCTATCTTCACACGGATAAGCCGAAGATTTGGGTCGCCCACGGCACGCCAGAAGTGATGTTTCACAGCGGGTATGAAGCAGGCATCGGCGCTGTGTATGGTCACGGAGATCCGTGGATGATGGCGCAATATTGGCTTCAGCATTGCGATCTAACCGTCACCTTCTGGCCACGGCATCAGGCGATCTGGAAAAGCCTTTGCGACAGGAATACGCGCGTGGAATGCATCCCGATGGGGATCGATAAGGAATTCTGGAAGCCGATTGTGAGTGGCGGCAAATACGCCGGGACGCCTTCAGTGTTCACCGCCGAGAACCAGTACGAGATTAAGTGGTATCTCGATCTGTTCATGGCGTGGCCGTGGATCACGAAGGAATTGCATCAAGCAAGACTCCACGCGATTTACCTGCCCAAAGACCAGCATCGTTGGTTCTTTCCGCTGGTCAATCGGAACGGGTGCTCGTTCCACAGTTACATCGGCCCGCAGGTGTTTTCTCCAGAGAACCTACGAAACGCCTTTTGCTCGACCTCGTTTTACATCGGCCTCGTGCGCTACGGCGACTTCGACAAAATCTCACTTGAGGCTAACGCGAGCGGGGCCAAAACGATTAGCTATCGCGGGAATCCGTACTCGGACTTTTGGATTACAGAGGGCGATCAGCGCGTGATGGCGGATGAGTTACTTGCGATATTAACTGGTAAAACAGAGGCAAGAGAGAAAACTTCCGTTGCGGAATCAAAAGACATGGCTGCTCAAATGTCCAAAATCTATGAGTCTCTGGTTTAACGACAATATCACTCACTTCGTCTCTGACTCAGCAGAGATAGGATACGGCACAAAGATTTGGCACTTTGCTGTGATACTCGATGATGTCCAGATCGGCCATGATTGCTCAATTGGCAGTGGGGCTGAAATCGGGCGCGGCACCATCATTGGAAACAACACACGAATCGGCAGCGGTGTTTTCCTGCCTTCGAACTCGCGCATTGGCAACAATGTGTTCATCGGTCCAAACGTGACTGCGACCGACGACAAGTATCCGCGTGTCAATAATCCCGATTACAATGCTCAGCCACCTCGGATCGGAGATGGAGCCGCTATCGGTGCAGGAGCCATATTGCTTCCCGGTGTAAGAATCGGTGAGGGCGCAATGATCGCCGCTGGCGCTATCGTCACCAGCGATGTGGAGCCGAACGCCTGCGTGAAATGCGAACCCGCGCGCGCATTCGAAAGGACGTTTTAGATGGCTCTCCCAACCAGAGTCTGCTTGGCAACGTCGATTCCCGGACCGAGGGGGACCAACGGGCTTCCCGGCGCTGATGGTGCGGACGGTGCATCGGCCAGCACTATCCTGACTGCCGACTTCACCGTTCCCGAACAAGGCAGCAGCGCCGACGCGAGCGTTGAGGATTCTTCGGTGTTCAGCATCGGACAAGTGATTTACCTCGCACTGGCTGGCTACTTCCAAGTTGTTGGCATTCCCGATGCGACGACGCTCACGCTGCTGAATCTGCGCGACGATGCGGCAACTGGTATCGGCCTGACTGAGGCTCAGGTATTTTTCGGGACTGGCGATCCCAACGGCGTTGTCACCGCAACTCGGCCCGCCGTTTTCTATGACAGCACTGGCGCTGTCTGGCTCAAGACCGGCACGGGAACGAATGATACCGGATGGGAGCAGGCGTTGTGAAATACCTACTACACATTATAGCGATTCTTCTTTGCTGCGTTCCGCTGCATGGACAGATAGATCCGTACCGCAAAAACATCCTGACCACCAACTTTCTGACGTTGGGAACAAACCTCTATTTCACCAACGGCGTGCTCGAAGCGTCGGCTTCGCCAGTGACCCTACCGTTAACCGTTGCTAACGGTGGAACTGGCAACGACCTCAGCGGAGGTCTTTCCGGCGTGATCCCATACTTTGACTTTGCCAGTGGAAGATTTGTTACGACTGGCATCTCATACACCAACGGAATTGTTTTTGAATCTACGTTGGGATTCCTGAGTGTGTTCCGCACGAACACCACAGGCGACATCATGCTCAATTTGCAAGAGGGAGGGGCGTCTGCACCTTCGATACAGGGCTACTCGGACAAGTTTGTGGTCGCCAATACGAATCTGACATTGGACGCCGTTGGCCCGTTTTCAATTCGGCTGCGAATCAATGGCAGTAATGTATTGGAAGCGGTAGCGGGCAGCATATCTTTGAGCGGACAGACAAATCTGGTGGCCGACAATGGTTCGTTCCTGACCTACAACGGCAATCCCATCGTGGGCGCACTCGCCGGGACTGTATTGAATAGCGTTGCCTCCGCTGGCCTTCTGGCCGTTGACGCGAGCAAGACAAACGGGATCGCTGCCACTCTCGCGCACATGACAAACGCTCTCGGATTCACCGGCAGCACGACCACATTTTTACGCAGTGACGGCACCCAGGCAACCCCGACGGATACTTGGGGGCCAGTCGGAACGATGGTCGGATCGGGCATGACAGCGGCGGGCGTGATCCCAGCGACCACCGGGACAAGCGGGACAAATTTCGTATCATCTCCCTTTGCGGTCTCTAGCAGCACAAATGTTACATTGACTGGACGCCTATCTGCCAATGCACTGACAGCCACCAATCTCACCGCGAGTCGCGCTTTGGTTAGCGATGGTGCCAGTGGGCTTACCAATTCAACGACCACTTCTGTTGAACTAGGCTACGTCAGCGGTGTGACTTCGGCCATTCAGACCCAACTCGACGCCAAGCAATCCACAACCGCACCTGGTTCTGATACGCGGATTATTTATAATGATGGCGGTGCCTTCGCCGCAGCAACTAACGGGACGTGGAACAAAACCACTAGGTTGGCTACGTGGGACAATCTGACCGTCACAACCAACTTAACAACTAAGAACATAACCGCAACCGGCACAGTCACGGGTCAAGGTAATATGAACGCCGGGGCGGGCTTCAGTTTAGGATTTACAGGTCGCGGTCATTTTTTCGCCTCATCCGATGGCGTTTGGCAACTGTTCAACAACAACGAGAATGCGATCACCAGCTTGCAGATAAATCGCCCCAACCTCAACAAAACAGCTAATTATACGATTCTTGCTGCCGATTCGGGTTCCGTACTTTGTAATGTTGGTGCGGTAGCTACCAACAGGTACGATTTACCAACGGCTACAGTTGGATTGGAGTACGGTGTTGTTGTTGATGCTGCGTTCAATGTTCAGCTACAGGCTACCGGAGGCGCTATCATCCACGATGGAGCGGTAGCTAGTGCAGTCAATGGCGATATTCACAGCGACGTTCCCTACAGCGTTCTCCAAGTCCGATGCCATAGGGCTAATCACTGGGTCGTTCATTATAAATCTACCGGCTGGACCGGGCCGCAATAAATGGGCGCATATCCAAACAACGTAGATGCAGGCACGGTGATTCCGAGCGGGGCAAAGCTCACGCCTGCTGGTCCCGAAGGGCCGATAGGTCTTGGGCCTACCGGTCCTACCGGGCCTATCGGTGTTGACGGTCCACCAGGTCCGGCAGGCCCGCAAGGAGTTGCTGGCGTTGCCGGTCCCGCAGGTGCAGTAGGTCCGGCAGGCCCGGCAGGTCCGGCAGGAGTGCCGACAGCGATATACCTTGCACGCAAGGGATTGCTCGGTTCGGCAACAATAGCCTTCGATAATCCAGGGGATCAGACGATCACCCTAAACTCGGCGCGCTGCCGGATAAGCAGCATAATCATCGAGGGGAGCAGTTACAGCCCACTTGCGGAGCCGACATGCGCGATTTATACCGGCATCGGTGGGAGCGGTAACGTTGTCGTTGACCCTGGGCAGGTTTTCACCTTGGCAACCTCAATTGATTGGATGGAGTTCACCTTGGCGTCTTATGCACTGGTCGCGCTCGTTGTGTCTGGGGTGCTTTACCTGCGACTGGGAGGCTTTGGGACCGCAGGTGCAACAGTCCGGCTGTGGGTGTTTGGCGAAAAATTTGACTGATATGGTAAAAGACGCGAGACGTTTGACCGACGGCTTTACTACACTCGAATCGGGTGTGGATTCCGGCCTTGCGCCTTCGCTCATCAAGCCGACGCAGGTAGCCAGCGCTGTAAATGCTCAGATGCGCGGAGGCTACATCAAACCTCGTCCCGGCGTGAACAAGCGCACGCTTCGATTCCCCGGCGTCGATCCAGCGCTATTCGAGGATGCCAAGTTTCAAGGGGCGCATCGCTATCGCACTGCATCAGGTGATGACGTGCTCATGGCGGAAATTGGCGGTCGGATGTTCAAAATAGACATCGCCAATCAGTTCAAGGTTCAGGACATCACGATTCCCGGCGACCCCGATTCGTCCCTACTTGAGTTCTCGTGGATGATTCAAGCCGAGCAGTTCTTTCTTAAGCAGAACGGGGTGAGTTCCCCGTACATTTTCGACGGGGCTACAGCTCGACGCGCAACTCCGAACGAGATTCCCGTCGGCACCGTCATGGCCTACGTCATGGGCAGAATTTGGATCGCGTCACCGGATCGGCACCAATTTGTTGCTGGCGATCTGGTTTATGGTCCGAGCGGAACGGCAACCTACAATTACCGCGATGCGGTCCTTAAGATGACTGAGAACGATCTGCTCGCTAGGGGCGGGGCATTCTCGATTCCAGACTCGGCGGGGCAGATAACGGCCATTGTACCGATTGCGGTGCTGGACACCTCGACCGGACAGGGGCCGCTGATCGTATTCACCGAGACGCACGCCTTCTCGATAAACGCTCCGGTTGATCGCGCTATTTGGAAGCTGGTGACCTTTCCAATTGAAACGATTTCGATGATTGGCGCTGGGCCGGTTAATCAAACGGTGGTGTCTCAGGTGAATTCCGACCTGTGGTTTCGCTCGCTTCAGGACATTCGCAGCTTCATCGTCGCTCGCAGGAATTTTCAACTCGGCGGGCAAAACACTTGGTCCAACAGCGGCATGTCGGATGAGATAAGAACTGTTCTCGATTTCGACCAGCGACAAACGCTCAGCCATGCCAGTTCAATCGTGTTCGACAATAGGCTTCTTGAAACAATTAGCCCGGTATGGACGAGTAAGGGCACGTATTTTCGGGGGATGGTTGCTCTGGACTTTGCGACTGTATCTGGCATTGGGCGCCAGAGTGCCCCAGCCTGGAATGGGGTATGGTCCGGCCTAAAGATCCTGCAATTAATAACCGCAACCGTGAATAAAGTGGAGCGGGCTTTCATGTTTGTCCTATCGGCGGCGAACAAAATCGAATTATGGGAATTGTCTCGTGATGCAAGGCAGGACAATGGAATAAAACCAATCCAGTGGAGTTTTGAGACAAGAAGTTTTCGTTTCAATGATCAAGGCTTCGGCGAGAAACAATTAATGACGGGGCAGCAGGCGATTGATGAAGTATTTGGAACGGTCAATTTCAATCTGATGTTCCGGCCTGACCAAATGCCAATTTGGACACCTTGGATAAGCTGGAGCGAATGTGCCGTATCCGAAGATTGTTCCACTCCCGAATGCGGACAACCCCAAGTGGGACCGCAGCAGTACAGATTGCAGTACCGACCGAAGACGAAATTTCCACAACCCTCAGACGCTTGCAACGAGTCGGTGAGCAGACCGATGAATCTGGGGTTTGAATTTCAGGCGCGAGAGGAAATCACCGGCCACTGTCGATTTAAGAATTTTCTTCTGCACGCTCATTGGCGCGATGAGTCGCCAGCAGGAGAATGCCCGACTGCTGGAGAGTGCGTAGGAGTTTCGGGATGCGACGTTAATCCATTCACGTATAGCGCCGAATAATGCCAACCCCCACAACAATTCCGTTGACCCCTCCGAGCCTTCCTCCCGGCTATTGCTATCCGGGGACGTGGCAACAGTTGCTCATTGATTTCTTCACGGGTGCGTTCGGAACTATTCCCGGCAATCTCGGTATTGGCTTCAATTTCGGCTCGGACATTCCCGGCGTTGACGACCAGAACAAGCCTTGGATAAGAACAGACGTTTCTGGCGGTGATCTGGGAACGTGGACATTTGGCTATGGGCGGTGGACGAAGAAGCATCCCGTCCCTGCCTCTTCTGACATGCGGCAGATTTGGGTTGGGACATTGGCGGACCTTTACGCCTTCGACGGTGGAGACGGCGTTGACCCGACCGTGACGCCTCCAACGCAAGTCACGGGCAGCTTCTGGGAACAGGACACGGACTTTGCCGCACGAACGATTGTCGGCGTGGGAACGCTGCCGGTGTCAACGACAGTTCTGGCCGTGGGCGACACGGGCGGATTGGATCAGGTGAAGCTCACGCTTGAAGAAATGTTTCCCCACACGCACACGCCGCAGGCTGAGGAACAGGCCGGTAAACCCTTGAATAAGGCATGGGGTTCAGATCCCAACCCGCCTTCTGGCGGTGGAAATGTGTATCCCAACAATGATGGATTGGCTAGTATCGGCACAGTGGAAACCCCTATCAATACAACCCTAGCAAATGCAGGTGGCGACACTTCGGCAACGCCTCCGGTCGATTCAAAGCCGCATGAGAACATGCCGCCTTACGTCGCGGTTTATATCGTAAAGAGAACGGCGCGCGTTTACTATACAATTTGATGAGACTCACATTAGGCGCGGCAAGGCCAACCATTGCCAAGGTTCTTGGGGTTTGCGCGACCAGCGATAAGGTTCCCGCATATCTCAACGAAGCTGTTCAGCGCCTACTTCCGCGCGGTAAATGGAAGGGCACGTTTCAGCGTTATCGTACCTGCATCAATTCTGCGTGTATCACGCTCCCCAGACATTTCGAAGTCGTCGAAGGTTTTGCACTTTGCAATTGCCCTGGAATGATTCGCAACGAGTTCTTTGAGTTCCAAGGGACTTCCTACGGCATCCTTGGTGAAGGCGACTGCCCCGGCAACACGCTAATCACTCGCGGTCTCGCCGTTGCCTTCGATGAGATGAGCAGCCGAACTCAGAAGATTAAAGTTTACGCGGACATCGACGAAGATCCAGACGCCTACATCCTCCTTCAAGGCTTTGACGAGAACTCGAATTGGATTCTGACGCAACTTCCAGACGGAACGTGGATTGACGGCGAGCGCGTGCCACTGAGCACGACGTTCCAGATCACGGTGAACTATTTCAGCAGCTTGACCGGAGTGCAGAAGCCAGTCACGAACGGGAACATTCGCCTTTACTCGTACGACGTGCCAAGCATGGCCAATGTGAATGCGCTGGCGGTTTACGAACCTGACGAGACACTGCCGCAGTATCGGCGCTACCTGATTCCCGGCCTTAGCATGTCGGGCACCAACAACCAATGCGACAACGACTGCGACCTTCACACGGTCGATCTGCTCGTCAAAATGGCATTCATTCCCGTGGCGCGTGATACCGACTATCTAATCATCGGAAATCTTCAAGCCCTAAAGCTCTGCGTGCAGGGCATCCTTGAGGAAGAAAACGGACAATACGATAACGCGATGCGGCTTATCGAGGGCGCGGTCACGAACGAATACGGAACACCATCGCGCAGAGGCGGAGCGATAAATCTACTCGAAGAAGAGTTAGCCAACTTCAACGGCGACGGCCCCGTGGCCACGCCGCGTTTCCAAGACCCAGCGTTATTCGGCGCTGGATACATCGAGAGTATCATCTGATATGTCAGCCAATGTGTTAGGCAATGCGTTAGGATTGACTCCCGCTTACGGGACGAGTGATTTTCTGCGTTATATCCCAGACCTGCCGGAGATAAGCGCACAGACCGAGCAGAAGAAAGCAATTGCCGGAAACATTGCGGCTCTACCAGAGGCTACCCAACTCGCCGCCGGGATCAACAAGTTCAATTTCCAGCAGTTGCAGGACATGCTGAAGGCAGCGATCCCTAATTACGACGAGATCATGCAAACGGGAGGAAAGCAAATCTCATCAATGCTCAGGGGTGAAGTGCCGGAAGATGTCCAGAGAGTGGTTCAGCGTTCGCGCGGGGCGAAGTCTTTTGCTGGCGGCTATGGAGGATCGGGAATGGCTGGCGCAGCAGAGGCAGAGGATCTGGGATTAACATCGTTGGGCATCATTCGGGAAGGTCTTTCTGCGTCTGAGCGCTGGTTGCAGGCTGCGAGTTCCAGGTTGCCGCGTTTGGCCGATGCCACCTCGATGTTCATTAGTCCTCAGCAACAGATTGGATTTGCGGTCGAGGAACGCAACAATCGGTTCAACTATGATCTATACAAAGCGAAGGTCGCTGCAAGTGGAAGCAGGTTGGAGCACGGCTTAGCAGGTCTGACCGATTGGGTTGAGGGCACTCTAGCGAGCGCGGCGACGATGGGTATCAGCGGTGCGATGGGGGGCGGTGGGAGCGGTGGATCTGGAGGCCAAGGCGGCGGCATGGGCGGAACGTCTAGCATGTTCGGAGGTGGCGGAGGAGGCCGAGGAATGGATTCATCAAATGCTTGGTATAACGATACATTTGATGAGTGGGGGAGATTGAAATAATCCCTAAACTGCAAGTTCAATTAATGAAAGTACGACATCAAATAAGTTGCTTCGAGTTTGACGACACCCAAAACACAAAGTCTAAACAAGCTATCAGGGACGACATAACGACATTACTTGGAAGGGCAGGTTACGAATTAGAAACTCGCGGAGATTCTGATGACAGGAAGTTTGCATTTGCGGCTTTACGTCTTGCAAGATTAGTTGGGCGTTTAGCCGGTCTTAAACAACGCCCACATTCTCATGCCTGAACTGAACCTCAATCGGGCTACTTGGCTGTGCCCAAAATGCAAACGACGTCAGGCAGCAATAATCGAACATCGGGAGGCGCGCTGCTGCGACTGCGGATACGTCCTGGTGCTCATGACAAAGACAAATCGACAATTCGCAGGCAGGCGGTTTATTGGACTGAACTCGGCGGCAATTGTGCAATTCGATTAAAATGGCTGAACTGAACCTCAACTACGAACCCGCATGGTTGCAGCAACGGCCTGACAGCAACCAGCCGATGAGTCTTGCTGAGGCATTTCAGTTGAAGCAGCGGCAACAGCAGTTGGACATTGAGAAGGCGTTGCTTCCGTTAAGACAGCAGGAGATGCAGGCGCAGATTGCGAATGCGGCGTTGGATCATCAGATTAAACAGGAGAAAATTTCAACCGCGCTGGACATCCAGAAATCGAGTGCGGATATTTGGGGGCAGATAGGGCAAACCCAATGGGACAATCCGGCATCGGTGAGTCGGCTTTACGGCAAGATTGCCGAGAAGGGCGGCAATGTCGATCCGCAAGCCTTGCAGCTAATCGAGGGCAGCGTTCGCGGTGCTCAAATTTACAGCGCTAAGCAAGCGGCGACAGATGCAAGGGCTGAATCAGTCCGTGAAACCCTAGCAACCAGGCAATCAATCTCGGATGCGCAAATTCAAGCCGCGAAGGAAAGAATGGATGCTGCAATCGTAGCCCGCAACGAACTCGCTGTCACAAATAATGAGGCGAAGGCAGAGCGAGAAGTTCTGCGGCAGAACCGACTGCTACTGAATCGAGGCAAAGAAGTCACGTGGGATGAATTTTTCAACCGTTCACTTGGAACGTATGTTCGCAGCACCGGCAAGACGCCAGAGGAAGCAGCTCCAGCTTTGCGAAAGCTCTATGATGATTTCATCGCGCTTCCGAAGGGGCAACCAGCAGCGACAAATCCCAAAGACCCACTGAACCTGTTTCCTCAATGAGCGAAGTAATGACCAAATTACTCGAAACGTATCCGGCTTACAAAGACGTGAACCGGGAAGCACTCATTGATGCTGTCGGCAGGAAGTATCCCGTCTATTTAGAGCAACCCGATTTCAAAGAGGAATTCGATGCG
>Ga0068862_100005779_pt1 | contig 10316 bp, 10 predicted proteins | sample KBSSwiS52_FD_66598 | JGI IMG/M metagenome (GOLD analysis project Ga0068862, IMG submission 66598) | Switchgrass rhizosphere microbial communities from Kellogg Biological Station, Michigan, USA - KBS Switchgrass S5-2 | ecosystem: Host-associated > Plants > Roots > Rhizosphere > Soil ... | reverse complement strand
AGCGGATCGATGAGCCAGGGGTCGATGTCCAGCATCGTCGAAAATTCCTTCGCGACGTCGTGGAAGACCGTGAAGTGGTGCGACTTCTTGCGGTTGTACCAGCCGGCCGCGAGCGGCGGCGCGATCGGCTGATCGATGTCGGCAAGGATCTGCGGCGACCCCGCCGAAAGATCGTTGTTGAGCAGCACCATGCACGGGTCGAAGTCGGCAAGGCCCACGCGCCGGCCGTTGCGCCGGATCGGCTCCAGCGTCAGCGAGCCCCAGCTCGGAAGATCGATCGAAGTGGGCGCCTGCAGATCCGGGATCAGCGATCCCACCCGGACCCGCATTCCGGCTTGCCGCAGGATGTTCTGCAGGGTCTCGACGTTCTGCAGGTAGAACGTGTTGCGGGTGTGGTTCTCCGGAACGAGCAGGATGCCGCGCGCATCCGGGCACACGCGCTCGACCGCCGCCTGGATCGCCTGCACGCAAAGCGGCAGGAACGCCGGGTTCAGATTGTTGAAGCCGCCAGGGAAGAGATTGGTGTCGACCGGTGCCAGCTTGAATCCCGCATTACGCAGGTCGACGGACGCATAGAACGGCACCGTGTGCTCCTGCCACTGCGTGCGGAACCAGCGCTCGATGTCCGGCATCCGGTCGAGGATGCGCTTCTCGAGTGCCTGCAGCGGGCCGGCGAGTGCGGTGGTCAGATGAGGAACCATGGGAGGCGCGCCGAAGGACGGGCACCGATTGTAGCGGAACGCGCAGCCTGGAAAAAAATGGGGCGCCGTTGGGGGCGCCCCGAATATTCCAGGAGAGAGCCTTACTGCTGGGTGAAACTCCTTTAGATGCGGTACGCGGACTCGCCGTGCGAGCTGATGTCGAGACCCTCCCGCTCTTCTTCTTCCGTCACGCGGAGGCCGATCATCATGTCGACGATCTTGTATGCAATGAACGCGACGATGCCTGACCAGACGACGGTCGTGCCGACACCGGTGGCCTGGATGATGAGCTGGTCCCAGATCGAGTAATCGGGGCTCGTCTTGTTGGCCACGTAATCGTAAATGCCCTGGCCGCCGAGCTTCGGCGCCGCGAAGACGCCGGTGAGCAGCGCGCCGAGGATCCCGCCGACGGCGTGCACGCCGAAGACGTCGAGCGCGTCGTCCGCGCCCAGCATCTTCTTGAGGCCGTTCACGCCCCACAGGCAGACGATGCCGGCGAGCAAGCCAAGGATCAGCGCGCCGTTCACGCCGACGAAGCCGCAGGCAGGCGTGATCGCGACGAGGCCGGCGACGGCGCCCGACGCGGCACCCAGCATCGACGGCTTGCCCTTGAGCACCCACTCGGCCAGCATCCAGGACAGCACGGCGGCGGCGGTGGCGACGAGGGTGTTGATAAACGCAAGCGCGGCGGTGTCGCCCGCTTCGAGCGCGGAGCCGGCGTTGAAGCCGAACCAGCCCACCCACAGCAGCGACGCGCCGATCATCGTGAACGTCAGGTTGTGCGGCGCCATCGAGTCCTTGCCGTAGCCCACCCTCTTGCCCACGACGTACGCACCCACGAGTCCCGCCACACCGGCATTGATGTGCACCACGGTGCCGCCCGCGAAGTCGAGGGCGCCTTTCTGCCACAGCCAGCCGCCCTTAGCGGACTCGGACGCGAGTGTCGCCGCATCCTTGATGCCGTCAGGACCGGGCCAGAACCAGACCATGTGAGCGATCGGCAGGTACGCGAACGTGAACCACAGTACGGCGAAGACCAGCACAGCCGAGAACTTCATCCGCTCGGCGAACGCGCCGACGATGAGCGCCACGGTGATCGCCGCGAAGGTCGCCTGGAACACGACGAAGACGTATTCCGGAATCACCACGCCCTTGCTGAACGTCGCCGCGGTTGCGAACGACCCCACGCCGTCTTTCACAGTGAAGATGCCCGACAGGAAGAGCCGGCTCAGCCCTCCGAAGAATTGGCCGTTCTCCGTGAACGCGATGCTGTAGCCATAGATGGCCCACAACACGACGATGAGCGAAAAGATGACGAAGACCTGCATCAGAACGGACAGCATGTTCTTCGAGCGCACCAGCCCGCCGTAGAACAGCGCAAGGCCCGGGATCGACATCATGATCACGAGCACCGTCGAGACGAGCATCCACGACGTATCACCCTTGTTGGGCGAGGGCGCGGCCGGTTCCGCCGCTGTGGCAGCGGCAGGAGCCGCGGCATCGGCCGCAGCGGGCGCGGCGGCAGGGGGTGTCGCGGCCGGCGCCGGCGCTTTCGCGTCCGGCGTGGTTTGCGCGAGGACGACAGGAGCGCTCGCGTCGCTCGATGCCAGAGCGAGCGCGGGCGACAGCGCACCGGTGAGGGCTGCGCCGAGAGCAATCAATGCAAGCAGACGTTTCATTCTTTTCCCCTCAAAGCGCATCCGCGCCGGTCTCGCCGGTACGGATGCGCACGACCTGTTCGAGATCGGAGACGAAAATCTTGCCGTCGCCGATCTTTCCGGTTTTCGCGGACTTCTCGATGGCTTCGATCACACGATCCAGGAGCTCGCTCTTGATCGCGGCCTCGATCTTGACCTTCGGCAGGAAGTCGACGACGTATTCCGCGCCGCGATAGAGCTCGGTGTGCCCCTTCTGCCGGCCGAAGCCCTTGACCTCGGTGACGGTGACGCCCTGGACGCCGATTCCCGACAAGGCCTCGCGGACCTCGTCGAGCTTGAACGGCTTGATGATTGCGGTGACGAGTTTCATGTTCTCCCTCGCGGAAAAGCGGTTGGACGATCGATGACGTGCGCCGCGCTCAGAACGTCTTCTTGACGTAACCGACGACCACGTCCTTCGCGGTGTTGTAGCCGGTCGCGTCGGTGTAGAAGGCCTTCTTGGCGTTGTTGCCGCTGTAGTACGCGCCGAACTCGAAGCCCTTCAGCAAGCCGTCGCCGACGGCATAGGAGCCGCCGATCTTCCAGTCGTTGTACGAGGCCTTCGAGTTTCCGCTGCCGTCGTGACTGACGTTGAGGATCCCGTAGTGTCCGATGACCGTGAAGCCCGTATCAGCGATCGGATAGTTGGCGTAGAAGTCGAAGTACCACGTGCCGTCGGTCTTCTGGCCGGTCGGCTGCGCGCCGAAGTAATCGTCGAGGTTGTACGAAGCCTTGGCGCCGAGCCACTTCCAGTTGAGCGCGCCGTAGATTTCCCAGGTGTTGGCGCTGACCACTCCGGGATTCTTCTTCCCCGGATAAAGGTAATAGAGCGTGCCGACGTCGAGGTTCCAGTCGTCGTTGATCGCCCACTTGTAGCCGCCGTAGAAATCCCACTCGAGGCTGGAGCGCGTGTAGAGATTGAAGTCCTCGAGCCAGCTGATGTTCGATCCCCACGTGCCGAGGTAGAAGCCGCTCGAATGCGCCCAGTCGAATCCGCCCTGCACCGCGGGCTTGCCTGCCGTCTGGCTGATGCCGCGGAAGATGTATTCGGTGAAGAGGCCGGCGTTTGCGGTGAGCGTGTAATCGGGGGCCGGCGGCGCGGCCGGCGGGGGCGTCTGCGCCAGCGCAGCGGTCGGCAGGAAGGCGGCGACGGCTACGGCTTTGGCAAGGGACAACGGAGACGACGTCTTGGGCATGAGATCCTCTTTTTGCAGTGAAATGACGGACTGGGATGGCGGTTGCCGCGTTACCTGAGCATTTCATGTGCCAATAGAAATTAGTAAATGAATACAATAACTTAGACGATAAGATCGATTGCGGGAGCTGATAGGAGTGCACATGTCGCACCGAGCTGGTGCGGCAGGGGGGGAGGGTCGCACCAACTCGGGGCGGGGTGCCGAGGTGCGTAGGGCCTGCTGCAGGGCGAGGCTCTTTTGCTAGACTCGATCCGTTATCCGATCCTCATCGGGAGTCGGTCATGCTAGGCAGCCAGAATTTCGACGAGATCGCCGCGCGCATCAGCAAGGCGATCGAGAACTCGCCTGCGAAGGACGTCGAGAAGAACGTGAAGGCGATGCTTTCGTCGGGCCTCGCACGCCTCGATCTCGTGCCGCGCGCGGAATTCGACGTGCAGACCGAAGTGCTGCGCAAGACGCGCGAAAAACTGGAAGTGTTGGAGAAGCGCGTCGCGGAATTCGAGGCGAGATTTCCGCCGGCTGCGTAGTGGTGCGTTGCATCGGGCCTAGGCCAAACGACGGAGTGCGGCGTGAGCCGCGACCGGATTACGCTGAACGAGGCGCCGCCCTTTCGGCGGGCGCGACTCTCCGCGCGGATCCCTGCACATGTCGCTTGCCGTCGTCCTTTCGCGCGGTTTGTCCGGCGTCGACGCGCCGCTCGTCACCGTCGAGGTTCACCTGGCGGGCGGATTGCCCGCGTTCAATCTCGTCGGCCTGCCTGACACCGAGGTTCGGGAATCGCGCGATCGCGTGCGCGCTGCACTGCAGAACGCAAAGTTCGAGTTCCCGGCGCGCAAGATCACCGTCAACCTGGCACCCGCGGATTTGCCCAAGGAGTCCGGCCGCTACGATCTGCCGATAGCGATCGGCGTCCTTGCGGCGACGGGTCAGGTTCCCGCAACTCTGCTGCCGCGCTACGAGTTTGCCGGCGAGCTGGCGCTCGGCGGGTGGTTGCGTCCGATCCGTGGAGCGCTGCCGATGGCGCTTTGCGCGCGGCGCGACGGTCGCGCTTTCGTGCTGCCGGCGGAGAGTGCGACCGAAGCAGCGCTGGTGCGTGACGCCGTGGTCTACCCGGCGACGTCGTTGCTGGAAGTGTGTGCTCACTTGGCGGAGCATCGGCCCCTGACAGCGCTTAAGTCGCCGTCCGGCCCGACGCACGAAGCCGGGACCCCGCTCGACCTCGCCGATGTCCGCGGTCAGGAGCCGGCGAAGCGGGCGCTTACCATCGCGGCAGCCGGCGCGCACAGCCTTCTAATGATGGGCCCTCCGGGCACCGGGAAATCGATGCTGGCGCAGCGACTGCCGGGTCTTTTGCCGTCGCTTTCCGAGGACGAGTCGCTCGCAGTCGCGTCGATCGCGTCCCTCGCAGGCAGATTCACGGCCAACGGGTGGGGCGCGCGACCGTTTCGGGCACCCCATCACACGGCCAGCGCGGTCGCGCTGGTCGGTGGCGGCAGCGATCCCCGCCCGGGCGAGATTTCGCTCGCGCATCACGGCGTGTTGTTTCTGGACGAGCTGCCGGAATGGGACCGCAAGGTGCTCGAGGTCCTGCGCGAGCCGCTCGAGTCCGGCGTGATTCATATCTCGCGCGCGGCCCGCCAGAGCAGCTTCCCCGCCGATTTCCAGTTCATCTCGGCGATGAATCCCTGCCCCTGCGGCTGGCTGGGTCACGCGAGCGGGCGCTGCCATTGCACGCCGGATCGCATCGCCCGCTACCGGCATCGCATCTCCGGTCCGTTGATCGACCGCATCGATCTGGGGATCGAGGTGCCGTCGTTGACGGCGGAATCGCTTTCGATCACGGCTGTCTCCCGCGATGGGTCGAACGGACCGGCCACGAGCGCGAGCGTGCGGCAGCAGGTCACCTCGGCCCGTGCGCGACAGCTGTCGCGACAAGGCAAGCCCAACGCGCGACTCGCCTCGCGCGAAGTGGAGACGTTTTGCCAGCCCGGCGCGGCAGGTACGGCGCTTCTTGCGCAGGCGATGGCAAGGCTCTCGCTATCCGCCCGCGCCTACCACCGGATTCTCAAAGTGGCGCGGACGATCGCCGATCTGGTCGACAGTTCGGCAGTCACGGCCCCGCACGTCGCCGAGGCCGTGAGCTATCGGAAGTTCGATCGGATGTGAGCAAAGCACTTATGCTGTTGTCATAGTAAAATAGCGGCTCCGACACGACTTAATCGGATCATGCGAGCGACCCATCATCACCACGAAGCGAAGCGCACGTCTCCGTTGGCGCTGTGGCGCTACGCGCACGATTATCTGCGGGCGGCGCAGACGCTCGGCCGTCAGAACAAGATCGCCTGCCACGAATCCCAGGCGCCCTATCACGTGGCGAGCGAAGGGCTCGTGTTCACGGTCAAGGCGTTCCTGCGCACGCGCGGAGCGTCGATGACCGAGCTCGACCGCATCATCGGCTGCTCGCTGACCGAAGCGCTTATTCGCGGCGAGGCGCAGGGGCTGCCTCGCATTCCCGCCCGCTGGAGCATGGCCGTCGCGGAAGTGGCCGCGTGTTGCCAGGAGCATCAGTTCGTCTACTTCACGACGACGCACGAGACGTTCATCGACGTCGATCCACTGGTCGAGGCCGGCGTCTGGCTCCTCGACCGCATCGCGCCGGACGTCGCCGAGCACTACGCGGAGCACCTCGCGGATGACGCCAGTCCATCCGCGGAGGAGTTCGTCGGCCGTCTGCGCGCCGACTTGCGGGCCACCGCGGACGTCGCGGTGGCGTAACACACCCGCGTCACGCAATCAGCGCGACGCTCCTCATCCCCCGCAGCGCGAGCAGCACGCTCCCAAGGGCGCACGCGTCGGCGTAGCCCAGCATCAGCACGAAGCTCTTCGCCGCACCGCGCAAGAGCCGCGCCCTCCCTCATCCCAGACATCGGTGATGCGTAAGCTTTGCCGTTCAAAGACCTTACCGTCACCAAGTCTTTGTTGAGTGACTACGAGTCGTTTTGCTGCGTTGCATCAATACGCTAGCACCGCGATCGGTCTCCTTGATCTCATTGATCATAAACGACGATTTGATTCTCGCTGGTCGCATGCCTATCTTGTCGTTGTGCGGCGCCGCAAAGCAGTTTCGATGCGGCACCCGATCATGAACAAAGGAGTTTGCTATGCGAAACGATTCATTTCCCCTGCGCGACCCGGTTGGCGTGGACATTTTTCTCGTCATGGCACGGGCGCTCGCCCCTGCACCGTTCCTGCCCGATTTCCGCGCGCGATGGGACCGACCTGACCGCACGGAACGGAGGTCAAATCCGCCCGAAGTCGCTGTCGCCGACAGCCCCAGCAACCTGGTTGCACCTCAGGCAGAACCAGCGCGGCGAAAAATCGGAATCCTGGAGCGACTGGATCGCTGGTTCTGGGCGCAGCAGCAGCGCGATCTCGAGGCCTATCTCGCCCAGTCCGCGGATATCCATGAACTCGAGCACCGCATGCGCAACGTCGAGCGTGGCGCATGGCATCGATTCAACTGACCGCTCCTTCAAAGCCGAGAGGTGACCTCATGGAAGATCGAATTGCGACGCGCCACGACGCGACTCAATCCCGCGCGCGCGGCGCCCTGCTAGCCTGCGGATTCTGGATGCGCGCCGCCTTTGTCGGCGCGAGCGCAGTCGCGGTCGCGCTGGTTCAGCTCTTTGAAGGCGAGTGGAGTGTGCCGCGCGTGCTCCTGTGCGCCGGCGCGGGCGTCGCCGTCGCGTACCTCAGCTGGCGTCGCGCACAGGCTGCGCTCGACGCGATGGACGAGATCGACGGGGCGGCTACGATGCCTGGCGCCACACCTGCTGCAGCGCATCGGTAAGCGCCTCCAACAAGGGGTCGGTGGCCCGGTCGGCGAGGTGCACGAGCCAGAGGCTGGTCGTGACGCCGGGCCCCTTCCAGACGACGATGCGCCCTGCTTCGACCGACTGCGCGGCGATCTCGTCGCGGATGAGACTGAGGCCGACGCCGGACTCGACGAGATTGTGGATCACCGACTCGTTGTCGGCCTCGACGATGCGTTCCGGAGACGGTGTGGGCGCGTGGAAGAGCTCCATCACCAGCCGGCGGTGCGTGCTGGGCTCGGGCGCCACGATCCACGGCCGCGAAGCGATGGCCTCCCACGAGGCGCTTTCGAGTTCGTCCGCCCAGGCTGCGGGCATCGCGACGTGGTAGCCGATGTCGCGCAGCTCGATGGCCGCGAGATCCGCGTCGGGCGCGGCACCGAAATAGAAGCTGGCGTCGAGCGCTCCGCCGCGCACTCGCGCCAGCGCGTCGCTCGACATCACCTGCGCGAGCTCGAGCTCGATCTGCGGATAGAGATCGCGTGCCTGCAACAGCAGATCGCCGACTCGCAAAATCGACGGCTCGAGCACGGTCCCGACCTTCAGCTTTCCGGTCGGCTCGCCGCGAAGCTGCTGGGCCGAGTGCTTCAAGTGCTCGACCGCGCTGATGATCTGTGCCGATTCGGCGAGGAGGCGCCGCCCGGAAGGCGTGAGGCTCATGCCGGACGACGAGCGTTCGAACAGCGTGACTCCGAATCCTTCCTCCAGCGCCTTGATGTGGCCCGACACCGCGGGCTGGCTCAAATGCAGCGCCTCGGCGGCCCGGGTGAGGTGGCCGAAATCGGCAACGGTGACAAAGGTGCGAAGTTGATTGAGATCCATGAGACTTTCGGCCGCCATCGGCTAACCCCTACATTGCACCAAAATGACGCATTGCAACAAAGGACTGGCAGCAGATCAAAAGTGGAGGTCATGATAACCGCTCCGGCAGCTACCTGCACTCGCCGCCGGTCGGTTGGCGCCCCTGAGGCTTCTAATATAACTAAATTAATTAGTATGTTGTATCTAAACGATAGAGGAATACCCGGAGAAACGCTCACTGGCTTGAACTCTGTCGCCAGGCTTGCAATCGTACGCGAGAAATTCCCGCCAACGCACCGCGCGCCGTCAGTTCTGCTGCGTCGCACAACGCAAGGAGTCACCGAATGACGACCGTCCAACGCCTCACAGAGCGCGCGCGTGCGGGGCTCGCCGACCACTTTCTCAATTTGCTGACGGAGGACCGCCGCCTGCGGTTCGGGTCGTCGCTCTCGAGCGATGGCGTCGTCCAGTACGTCGATCGAATCGACTTCGACCGCGACACCATCTTCGGTGTCCACGACCTCAGTCTCGTCCTCGTCGGCGTGGCTCACCTCGGATTCCAGGACGACCACGCGGAGCTCGGGCTGTCGGTGCTCGACGGACACCGCGGACTCGGCGTCGGGAGCACGCTCTTCGAACGCGCCGCGGCGCATGCGCGGAACCGCTCCGTGCCGCGGCTTTACATGCATTGCCTGCGCGAGAACGCAGCCGTCGTCCACATCGCACGCAAGTTCGGGATGCAGATCGTCGCCGAGGCGGGCGAAGCGGACGCCCATCTCGAGCTGCCGCCTGCGTCGCCGGGCTCGATCGCCGGAGAATTCGTGACGGACCGGCTGGCGCTGTACGATTACGCGCTCAAGTCGCACGTCGCGACATGGAGGGGCGTCAATACGGCGCTCTCCGGGAGCCGTCCCGCGCGCTAGCGGCGGCGCTTCCGGCGTCGCGACATGCGGGAACAGGACGGCAAGTGATTCCCGATCGCTATCTCGCTCATCTCAACGGCACGCTCGAACGGATCCGCGCCGACGGCTTCTACAAATCCGAGCGGGTGATTCGAACGCCCCAGGCGCCCGCCATCGTGCTCGCCGGCGGCGCCCCGGTCGTCAATTTCTGCGCGAACAACTATCTGGGGCTTGCCGACGATCCGCAGCTCGTCGCCGCGGCGCGGAGCGGTCTCGACCGCTACGGTTACGGCATGGCGTCCGTGCGCTTCATCTGCGGCACGCAAAGCGTCCACCGGGAGCTAGAGGTCGCGCTCGCCGCGTTCCTCGACGTGGACGAGGCCATCCTCTACTCGAGCTGCTTCGACGCGAACGGCGGCCTGTTCGAGACGCTCTTCACCGAAGAGGACGCCGTCATCAGCGACGAGCTCAACCACGCGAGCATCGTCGACGGTATCCGCCTCTGCAAGGCACGCCGCTATCGCTATCGCAACAACGACATGACCGATCTCGCCGCGCGCCTCGACGAGGCCGATGCGGCCGGTGCGCGCTTCAAGCTGATCGCCACCGACGGCGTGTTCTCGATGGATGGCATCGTCGCCGATCTCAGGTCGATCTGCGATCTCGCCGAGGCACACAACGCGCTGGTGATGGTCGACGATTCGCACGCCGTCGGGTTCGTCGGCGCGCACGGACGCGGCACGCCCGAGCTCTGCGGAGTCGGGGGTCGCGTCGACATCCTCACGGGAACGCTGGGAAAAGCACTCGGCGGAGCTTCGGGCGGCTACACGGCGGGACGCGCCGAGATCGTCGAGCTCCTGCGCCAGCGCTCGCGCCCCTATCTCTTCTCGAACTCGCTGGCGCCTTGCATCGCCGCCACCTCGCTCGAGGTGCTGAAGCTGCTGGCGAGCGACGAGGGCGCCGAGCTGCGGCGTCGCGTGCAGGCGAATGGCGAGCGCTTTCGCCGCGAGATGACCGCGCAGGGCTTCGACCTCGTGCCGGGCGGGCATCCGATCATCCCCGTCATGCTGGGGGACGCCGCACTGGCGACGCGGATGGCCGACGCGCTGCTCGCCGAAGGCATCTACGTGATCGGCTTCTCGTATCC
>Ga0068862_100005775_pt1 | contig 10321 bp, 13 predicted proteins | sample KBSSwiS52_FD_66598 | JGI IMG/M metagenome (GOLD analysis project Ga0068862, IMG submission 66598) | Switchgrass rhizosphere microbial communities from Kellogg Biological Station, Michigan, USA - KBS Switchgrass S5-2 | ecosystem: Host-associated > Plants > Roots > Rhizosphere > Soil ... | reverse complement strand
GTGGATGCCGGCGATGACCGCGCCACCCGGGTTGCCATATGGGCTGGGCGGCAACGCGGCCGCGAATGGCACGACGGCCGCCGCCGTTTCCTCGCCAGTTGCCTTCCTGTCCGGCGCGAAACAGGGCGGCTGGCCCTCGGACGGCCAGGGGCTATGGCTGGCGCTGCTGCTGCATCCCCGGAAACGGGTTCCAGTGCTGGCGGCTGCGGTCCTCGCGCTCGTCCTAGCCTGCCTCATCGCAATGCTGATCGCTCGTCCGCCCGCGCGAGGCCCGGTTCCCAGCACGCCCGAAATCGCTGCAATGCTTTCCGGTGGTTCGATTGGGACGCCCACGATCATTCCCACCGATTTGCCCGCGAGCCCGCAGCAGGACGACTTGGCGCAGGACCATCCCCCTCCGATCGAGGGTAGCGAGGCCAGCCGTCGCAACCTTGCCGATCCGTTCGAGGATGTCGGACGCGCGGCGGAGCCATTCCGTTTCATCGGCACGGGACAGGATCGCGCGCGCGCATTGACCTGCCTGGCGACGGCGATGCTCTATGAGGCAGGGAACGACCCACGCGGCCAGTTGGCTGTCGGCCAGGTCATCCTCAACCGAGTGCGTCATCGCGCGTTTCCGGCTTCGGTCTGCGGCGTGGTGGCGCAGGGCAGCGAGCGGCCGACAGGCTGCCAATTCACGTTCACATGCGACGGCTCGCTTGCACGGCACTATTCCGCGTCGGCTACCGCAGGCGCCGCTTCGCGCGCGGATCTGATGCTGAGCGGACTCACCTTCCCGGGGGTGGGACGCGCGACTCACTACCACACCACCGACGTCTACCCATGGTGGAGCGCGCGCCTCGCCAAGATCGCGCAAGTCGGCACGCACCTGTTCTTCCGGTGGCGCGGCACCTGGGGCACCGATGCCGCGATGTCCGGCAAACGTATGAGTTCCGAACCCGCGATCGCCTTCATGGCGCCGTCGCAGACGAACGCGCAGGAGGCGGGGGCGGCGTCGGAAGTGCCAGCATCGACATCCGGAATGTCGCCTCGCATATGGGCCGATGTCGGTGTGTTCGACGAGCTTGCCCAACCCGCTCGCCGGGCACCAGGCAATGCGATCTCCGGTGTCGGGGACTACGAGGGCGCAGGGCGTGCTATCGACCGAAGCCTTGCGCAAGCCCCCGGCAGCAGCGCAGCCACTGCCCCGGTGCTGGGAAGCGCTGTTCTTGCCGGCAGCCGCCTCTTGCGGGCCTTTCCCGACAAAGGCGTCTTCTACATCGAACTGGCGACCGGGGCGTCTTTATCCGAATGGCGGCGTGCCGCGACCTTGCTGTGCGGTGGGCGCGGGGAGTGCCGGGTCTATGGGTGGCCTTCCGCAGCTTCAACCCCTGCGACATTCCCGTTCGACGCCGGCGCCCGGCGAACGCTCAGGTTCCAGTTCGCGCCGGCGCGCGCGCCCGTGATCGGCTCCGGTCCGGTGCTCACCGAACCCAAGACATTCGGTAGCGCTGCCATTCCCTGAAAGCGCGAAGCACAGCACAGCCGGAGCATTGCTGAAATGCCGGCTCAGCCGAACGGCAAAGTAGCCAGATAGAAGATCGCCCCCACGGCGGCGGAGGCCGGGATGGTGATTATCCACGCCACGACCACGCTTTGCGCGACGCCCCAGCGCACGGCAGTCGCCCGCCGTGACACGCCCGCTCCGATCACGCAGCCGGTGATGGTGTGGGTGGTAGAAACAGGGATGCCCAGCAACGAGGCCGTGAACACCACGATCGAGCCGGACATCGAGGCGCAGAAGCCCTGGTGCTGGCTCAGCTTGGTGATACGGCTGCCCATCGTTTCGATGATCTTCCAGCCGCCCGTCATCGTACCCAGCGCGATGGCGACGTAGCAGCAGATCGCGACCCAGTGAGGCACCTCAAATGTGCCGCTGTAATACCCGGTCGAGTAGAGCAGCACGGTAATGATGCCCATCGTCTTCTGCGCGTCGTTCAACCCGTGGCTGAGCGAGTAGGCGGCCGACGACACGAGGTGAAGCGCGCGAAAGCTGCTCTCTGCCGTCCGCGATGTCGCGCGCACGAACAGCCAGCTTGTCAGCAGCATCAGCACCATCGCGATCGTCATCCCCAGCAACGGCGAGAGAACGATTGCGATCAGCGTCTTGCTGAGCCCCGACCACTGCACCCCGGTGATGCCGGCATGGGCCACCCCTGCGCCGATCAGCCCGCCCACCAGCGCATGGCTGCTGGACGAGGGGATGCCCTTGAGCCAGGTGACGACGTTCCAGAACATCGCGCCGACGAGCGCCCCGAAGATGACGGCGGGAGTGATGAGGTCCTTGGCGATCAGTCCGCCGCCGATCGTTTCCGCGACCTTGTGCAGGCTCGGGAAGAGAAGCGTCAGGAAATAGGCCGCGAAGTTGAAAAAGGCCGCGAACAGGACTGCCATGCCGGGGCTGAGCAGCCGGGTCGCGACCACCGTGGCGATGGAGTTGGCCGCGTCGTGCAGGCCGTTCAGGTAATCGAACGCCAGCGCCACGACGATGAGGCCGATCAGCAGCGGAAGTGCCAGCTCGTGCATGGGTATCGCTCAGGCGTGATCGATGACGATGCCGTCGATCTCGTTGGCGACGTCCTCCAGCGCGTCGGTGATCCGCTCCAGATGGTTGAAGATTTCGCGCCGCACGATGAAGCCCATCGGATTGGTCGATCCGAATGCCTGGTACGCCCGCTTGAGGCCACTGGCGTGGATGGTGTCGGCGTGGCCCTCCATGCGAACCAGCCGTTCGGTAAGCTCGTGGAGCCGCTTGCCGTTGGCGCTCACGTCGCGCAGCAGCGGCACCGCCTCGCTCAGCACGCGGGTGCTCTCCACGATCAGCGCCACGATGTCGCGCATCTCCTGGTCGAACTCGGTAAAGTCGTAAAGGTCGATCGCCGAAGCGGCCGATTGCATCAGGTCGATGGAGTCATCGATGGAGCCGACCAGGCTGGTGATCGCACTGCGGTCGAACGGCGTCAGGAACGTGCGCCGCACGAGGTGCAGAACCTCGCGGATGATGTCGTCGGCGTCGTGCTCGCGCTCGTTGATTTCGCGGATATGGTCCTGCCGACCCCGGCTTTCGGAAAAGAGGCGGGCAAGCGCGTCGGCCCCGGCGACTACCGTGGCCACATGCGCCTCGAACAGGTCGAAGAAGTTCGCCTTCACCGGCAGCAGCTTCTGAAACCAACCGAACATCTGACTCATCCCTGTCTTCTGGACCATGGCGCCCAGCATCGTGGTGCGCGCGGCGGCGGCGCGAAATTCGGTGGCGGCGAAGGAGCGGATCAGGTCGCGCAAGTCCGGCTCGTTCACGTTGTCGGCGGCGTCTGCAAGGCTGAACCAGCGCCGCTCGCGCTCGGCGCTTTCCTTCCAGTTCGGCAGTTCCTGCTTCACCGCCAGCGGGAATACTTCGACATCGACCATCAGCGACGACCCATTGCCGCGCCGCTTGCGGTAGCGGTACGAGCCGAGTGGCGTCGGGCAGACCCATCCGGTCACGCCGGCCTCCTCCTCGGCTTCCACCGCCGCCGCCGCATGGGCGCTGAGGCCGGTCATGCCGTTGCCCTTCGGGATTACCCAGCGCCGGGTGCCGCGCGAAGTCACCAGCAGCACGCGGATCGAGCCTTCGGCGCTGTCGTCGATACGGTAGGGAAGGGCGGCTATCTGGCGAATTTTCCGTGCCTCGCTCTGCGGTCGGCCCCTTTGTGACCATCATGCGACAATGTCAAAGGTGTCGCCTTGTCCGCCCTTGTCACAAGCGGTGTCCCACCCGCTCAGCCGGCCCGCAGTTCGTCGGCGAGCATCCGGAATTCCTCGGCTCGCGGCGAGTTCTTCCGCCAGACCAGCGCGATCTCGCGATTGGCATTGGGAGAATGGAGCGGGCGCGCGACCACATTGGTGCCGTTGAGGATGCCGGCGTCGAGCGCCATTTCGGGCAGCATCGTCAGCCCCAGACCGTTGTCGACCATCTGGACAAGCGTGTGCAGGCTGGTGGCGATCATGGCCGCCGAGGTCCGCAGCTCGGGGCGGTTGCACGCGGCCAGCGCGTGGTCCTTCAGGCAGTGGCCGTCTTCCAGCAGGAGCAGGCGGTTCTCGTCGATCAGCTCGGGCTCTATCTCGGCCGGCGGATCGCGTGGGTTATCCTTGGGAAAGGCGACGAAGAAGGCGTCCAGCTCGATCGTTTCCTTCTCGACTTCGCCGGTGGCGTAGGGCAGCGCGAGCAGCACGCAGTCGGCGCGGCCATGGTGAAGCGATTCGACAGCCGCCGCGCTCGGCTCCTCGCGCAGGAACAGCTTCAGGTTGGGCCGCTCGCGCCGCAAGCGGGGCAGCATGCGGGGCAGTAGGAACGGCGCGATGGTGGGGATCACGCTCATCCGCATCTCGCCCGAGAGCGGCTTTCCGCTCGATTGGACGAGGTCCGACAGTTCTTCGGTCTCGCGCAGGATGCGGTGCGCCTTGGCGACGACCGCATTGCCCAGCGGCGTGAACCGCACTGCACGCTTGGTCCGCTCGACCAGCACCACCCCCAGCAACGCCTCCAGATCGCGCAGCCCCGCCGACAGGGTGGACTGCGAGACGAAGGTAGCATCGGCTGCGCGGCCGAAATGGCCGTGCTCGTGCAGCGCGACGAGGTACTGGAGCTGCTTGAGGGTGGGTTGGTAGACGGTCACGGGGTCAGGCTATGCCAATCCGCGGGCCGCCCGCCAAGGGGTGGACCATAATCGTCGTATCTGAACTCGATCCGGGGGCGGCTGCGGCAGCGTCGAATCCTGCTCGCGGCCGAAAGCCGGACATGCTCGGTCGACCGTGGTTGCGATGTCGCGGCGACGTTACTCGACGCGGTCGTCGACGTGGGTCATCTTCAGCCGGCCATTCTCCACGGCGAAGGCGAGCTTGCCCTCCACAAGGTCCAGCGCGTCCTTGCCGAAAGTGCCAAAGCGCCAACCGTCCAGCATGGCCAGGTTCTTGCGTACGCCGGCGGCGAGCATCTCCAGTTCCTCGTTACGGGCGAGAAGACGGGCGGCGACGTCGATTTCGCGAGCGCGAATCTTCAGCAGCAGCTTCAGCAGATCGGCTACCAGCGCGCCTTCCTTGCCCAGCGGCGCCCCACGCGGGACTTTGGGCGGCAGTTCGCTCTCCGGCAGCGGCTCGGCCTTGGCGAGCGTGTTCATCAGCCGCTTGCCGATCTCGTTGTCCTTCCAGCCTTGCGAAAGACCGCGAACCTTGGCGAGGTCCGCTTGCGTCTTGGGCGGATGGCTGGCGATGTCGGCCAGAGTCTCGTCGCGGGCGATGCGGCCGCGCGGGATGTTCTTGTCCTGCGCTTCGTGTTCGCGCCACGCGGCGATGGCTTTCAGCCGGCCGAGTACGGCTGCGTTGCGTCCGGCGGCCTTGATGCGCTTCCAGGCCAGCGAGGGATCGTTGCGGTAGTTCTCGGGATCCGCGAGCTTCTCCATCTCCTGGTCCAGCCACTCGCCCCGTCCGGTCTTCATCAACCGCTTAAGCATCTTGGGAAAGATCTTCGAGAGGTGGGTGACATCGCCGATGGCATATTCGAGCTGCCGATCGGTAAGGGGCCTGCGCGACCAGTCGGTAAACCGCGCACCCTTGTCGATGGTCAGGCCGAGCCAGGATTCGACGAGATTGGAGTAGCCGATCTGCTCGGACTGGCTGATCGCCATCATCGCGATCTGCGTATCGAAGATCGGGTGCGGGGTTCGGCCGGTGGCATTGAAGATGATCTCCACATCCTGCCCGCCCGCATGGAAGACCTTCAGCACGTCCTCGTTGTCCGTCAGGAGGTCGAGCAACGGCGACATGTCCAGGCCCGGCGCCATCGGGTCGATCGCGGCGGCTTCCTTGGTGTCGGCGATCTGCACCAGGCACAGTTCCGGCCAATAGGTGTTCTCGCGCATGAACTCGGTATCGACCGCGACGAAGTCCGACTTGGCGAGGCGGGCACAGAGGGCAGCCAGGTCCTCGCTCTTGGTGATCAGCGGATGGATATGCATGATTGGCGGCGTTACGCCCAAGCGTTGCTGCGATCAACGGCAGGCAGGGGCAATTGCCCAGCTTATTGCGGATGTCTTGACTTCACCACGCAAGAAAAAGCCCCGACCTTGCGGCCGGGGCTCTTCGTTTTCGTCCGGAGGCGAAAGGGGATCAGTCGACGATCGCCACCATGTGCGGCAGCTTCGCGATCGCGCCACGCACTTCGGCGGTGTCCTCGATCTCGACGATGCGGTGCATCTTGCCGAGGCCCAGGCCGATGAGAACCTTCTTTTGGCTCTCGGGGCGGCGGATCGGCGAACCGATCTGCTTGATCTTGATGGTCTTCTTGGAGTCTTGGGCCATGTCGCTTACTCCACGATAGCTTCGGCGGCGGCCTCGGCCTCCACCTCGCTCGAGCCACCACGGCCGAGAAGGTCGGCGACCTTCTTGCCGCGACGCTGCGCCACCGACTTCGGCGAAGTCTGCGTGGTGAGGGCGTCGAAGGTGGCGCGGATCATGTTGTAGGGGTTCGACGTGCCGACCGACTTGGTCACCACGTCATGAACGCCCAGGCTCTCGAACACGGCGCGCATCGGGCCGCCGGCGATGATGCCGGTACCGGCCGGAGCGGTACGCACGTTCACGCGGCCGGCGCCGAAGTGGCCCTTGCCGTCGTGGTGAAGCGTGCGACCTTCCTTGAGCGGAACGCGGATCATCTTCTTCTTGGCCGAAGCGGTCGCCTTGGTGATCGCCTCGGGGACCTCGCGGGCCTTCGAGTGGCCGAAGCCCACGCGACCCTTGCCGTCGCCCACGACGACCAGCGCCGCGAAGCCGAAGCGCTTGCCGCCCTTCACCGTCTTGGAGACGCGGTTGATGTGCACGAGCTTTTCGATCAGCTCCTCGCCACCTTCGTCGTCACCGCCACGGCCACGACGATCGTCGCGACGGCCACGGCCGTCACGATTGCCGCCGCGATCGCCGCCACGGCCACGACCGCCGCGGGGACCACGATCGCCGCGTCCACCCTCACGGGCCTCCACCGGCTGATCGGCGCTAGCCGCGACCGGCTGCTCGATGTTGTTTTCGTCTGGCATGATCAGAACTCCAGCCCGCCAGCGCGGGCGGCTTCGGCCAGCGCCTTGACGCGGCCATGGAACAGGAAACCGCCACGGTCGAAGACGACAGCGGTCACGCCGGCGGCCTTGGCCGCCTCGGCGAGCTGCTGGCCCACGCGGGTCGCGGCATCGGTGTCGGTGCCCTTGCCGCCCAGCGTGTTGGCGGCAGCGACAGTGCGACCCTGCGCGTCATCGATGATCTGCGCGTAGATGTGCTTGCCGGTGCGGTGGATCGACAGGCGCGGGCGGTTGCCCGAGCGCGCGCGCAAAGCGGTGCGGACGCGGCGACGGCGCCGCTCGAAGAGGGACAGCTTGGCCATTACTTCTTCTTCCCTTCCTTGCGGAAGATGTACTCGCCACGGTACTTGATGCCCTTGCCCTTATAAGGCTCAGGCTTGCGCCAGCGGCGGATCTCGGCGGCGATTTGGCCGACCTTCTGCTTGTCGTTGCCGGAGATCTCGATCGTGGTGTTGTCCGGCGTCTTGATCTCGATACCCTCGGGCACCGCGATGTCGACATCGTGCGAGTAGCCGAGCTGCAGCTTCAGGGTCTTGCCCTGAGCGTTGGCGCGGTAGCCGACACCGGTGATCTCGAGCGTCTTGGTGAAGCCCGCGGTCACGCCTTCGACGAGGTTCGATACCAGCGTGCGCTGCATGCCCCAGAAAGCACGGGCTTCCTTGGTATCGTTGGCCGGCTTCACGAGGATGCCGTCATCGCCCACCGTGTAGCTGATCTCGTCACGCATGGTCAGGGTCAGGGTGCCCTTGGGGCCCTTCACTGACAGCACGCCGTCCTTGATGTCCGCCGTCACGCCATTGGGGATCGCGACCGGACGCTTGCCGATGCGGCTCATCAGAACACCTCCGCGAGCACTTCGCCGCCGACGTTCTGGCTGCGCGCCTCGGCATCCGAGAGCACGCCGCGCGGCGTCGAGACGATGGTGATACCAAGGCCGTTGCGCACGATCGGAAGTTCTTTCGAACCCGAATAGACGCGGCGGCCGGGCTTGGAAATGCGGGCGATATGCTTGATCGCGGGCTCGCCCTCGAAATACTTCAGCTCGATGCGAAGCTGCGGGTGGGCGCCCGTGGCATCGTCGCTGAAGCCACGGATGTAGCCTTCGCGCTGAAGCACTTCGAGCACGCGCGCGCGCAGCTTCGATGCCGGCGAGACGACAGAGTCCTTCTTCGCCTGCTGGCCGTTGCGGATGCGGGTGAGCATGTCACCCAGGGGATCGGTCAAAGCCATGTCAGATAATCCTTACCAGCTCGACTTGACCAGACCGGGGATCATGCCCTTGTTGCCAAGGTTCCTGATCTCGATACGGTTGATCCCGAACTTGCGGTAGTAGCCACGCGGACGGCCGGTCGTGGCGCAGCGGTTGCGAACCCGGGTCGGGTTGCCGTTGCGCGGGATCTCGGCCAGCTTCAGGCGGGCGATGAGACGCTCGGTCTCGTCGAGCGACTGGTCGTCGGCAACCGCCTTCAGCGCCGCGTACTTCGCGGCATACTTCTTGACGAGCTTCTTGCGACGCTCGTTCTTGTTGATGGAACTCAGTTTCGCCATGGACTTAAGCTCTCTTTCCTAGACCGCTCACGCGGCCTGCTTCTCTTCGGCCGCTTCGGCCGGGAACGGGAAACCGAACAGGCGCAGCAGCTCGCGCGATTCTTCGTCGGTCTTCGCGGTGGTGGTGACGATGATGTCCATGCCACGCACCTTGTCGATCTTGTCGTAGCTGATCTCCGGGAAGATGATCTGCTCCTTCAAGCCCATCGCATAGTTGCCGCGGCCGTCGAACGACTTCGGGTTGAGGCCACGGAAGTCGCGGATGCGGGGCATCGCGATGGTGATCAGGCGGTCGAGGAACTCGTACATCCGCTCGCGGCGCAGAGTGACCTTGCAGCCGATCGGCATGCCCTCGCGCAGCTTGAACTGCGCGATCGACTTGCGAGCCTTGGTGATGACGGGCTTCTGGCCGGCGATCGCTTCCATTTCGGCAGCGGCGGTCGTGACCTTCTTCTTGTCCTGGCTCGCCTCGCCCACGCCCATGTTGAGCGTGATCTTCTCGATCCTGGGGACTTCCATCACGTTCTTGTAACCGAACTTCTCGGTCATCGCCTTGGCGATCTCCGCCTCGTACTTGGTACGCAGGCGCGGAGTGTACTTGTCAGCCATCGATCGTCTCCCCGGACTTCACGGCCACACGGACCTTCTTGCCGTCCTTGGTCTCGAACCGGACGCGGGTCGGCTTGCCGTCCTTCGGATCGGCGAGGCCGACCTTGCTGATCGCCATCGGCGCCGGCAGGCGATCGATGCCGCCCTGCGGGTTGGCCTGGCTCGGCTTGCGGTGGCGGGTCATGACGTTCACGCCCTCGACCACGACCTTGCCCTCCTTGGGGAGGACCTGGACGACGGTGCCGGTGCGGCCCTTGTCCTTACCCGAGCGAACGACGACGCTGTCGCCCTTCTTGATCTTCGCGGCGGCCATCACAGCACCTCCGGTGCGAGCGAGATGATCTTCATGAAGCCACGGCCGCGCAGCTCGCGCACCACGGGGCCGAAGATACGGGTGCCGATCGGCTCCTCGTTCTTGTTGATCAGCACGGCCGCGTTCGTGTCGAAGCGGATCACGCTGCCATCGGCGCGACGCACGTCCTTGCGGGTACGCACGATCACCGCGCGGTGAACGTCGCCCTTCTTGACGCGGGCGCGGGGCTGCGCCTCCTTGACCGACACCACGATGATGTCGCCGACGCCCGCGGTCCGACGCTTTGAGCCACCCAGCACCTTGATGCACTGGACGCGCTTCGCGCCGCTGTTGTCCGCGACGTCGAGATTGGATTGCATCTGGATCATCGATCCGGTTCCTTCTCAACGGCTTGCCGGAACCAGTCCGGCAGTTCCAAAAAATCTCTCGTACCCGCAAGCTGTGCAGGGCGCCGAGGGATCGGCGCCCATACGCAGTTTAGCGCGCGCTGTCCACGTCGAGATTGGCCTCGATCGCGGTGCCCTTGCTGGCAGCCAGGCGATCGAGCACCTTCCACGTCTTGGTCTTGGAGTACGGCTTCGTCTCCTCGATCCGGACGCGCTCGCCGGTGTGGAAGGCGTTGTCCTCGTCGTGGGCGTGATACTTCTTCGAGCGGCGGATGATCTTCCCGTAGAGCGGGTGCTTCACCTTGCGCTCGACCTTCACG
>Ga0068862_100005772_pt1 | contig 10321 bp, 9 predicted proteins | sample KBSSwiS52_FD_66598 | JGI IMG/M metagenome (GOLD analysis project Ga0068862, IMG submission 66598) | Switchgrass rhizosphere microbial communities from Kellogg Biological Station, Michigan, USA - KBS Switchgrass S5-2 | ecosystem: Host-associated > Plants > Roots > Rhizosphere > Soil ... | reverse complement strand
GCGCCGCGCGAGCGTACCTTGGCGGCATTGGTGAGATAGGTGAGCGAGCGCGCGGCGTCCGAGAAGGTCGACTGGAAATCCCGTATTTCAGTCCAGAAGGCGGCGCCGTTGAGGGTGATGCCGGGAAGCGGCGTTGTCTTCACGCCGACCTCGTAATGATCGACCTTCTCAGGCCCGACGACGGGGTCCACGCCGTTCGGCAAATTGGCGATGTTGAGGCCGCCCGACTTGTTGCCGCGCGCATAGGTCGCATAGGTCAGCACATTGGGCGACAGTTTGTAGGCGAGCGTCGCCTGCCCCGAGAGGCTGTCGTTGGTGGTGCGCGCGGTGTAGCTCCTGACGGGGCCGAAATTGTTGCGGATCGCGATGGCTGCCCCAGCGATCGCGGCTGGCAGCGTCGACAGGTCGGTCCCTCCAATCTGCCGCTGGTCGAAGTTGCCGGACTTCTTTTCATGCGTAAAGCGCAGCCCGCCGGTCAGGGTCAGCCGATCGCTCAGGTGCCAGTTGGCCTGTGCGAATACGGCATAGCTGTCGGTCGTGGCGCGGGAATCGCCGACGAACCTGAAGCCGTTCAGCGCCGCGTTGCCGATCGCGGCCGGCACGGTGGGCGGAAGCGCGAAGCCCGCCGCGTCGCTTCCGAACTCGGTCAGTGCCTGAGTCGGCAGTGATTGGTGAAAATAATAGAGGCCCGCGACCCAGTCGATCGTGCGCGTCCCGGTGGAGGCGAGGCGCAACTCCTGGCTGAACTGCTTCTGATGCGTCGTGGTCTGCGAAAGGTTGAAGACCGACAAGCCGGTTGCGTCCGAATCGTTATGCGGCTCCCAGTCCCAGGCGCGGTACGCCGTGATCGACGTCAGCGCGACGCCGCCCAATGCCCATTGCGCGTTCGCGGAAATACCCCTCTGCTTCACCGTGTAATAGGATGGCGCATTGATATCGGTGACGCGATCGAAGGCGTTCAGAGTCGGCAGCGTGTAATTGAGGCTGGCGGCGCGCTGGTAGAAATTATTGGCGATCGGGACGCCGCCGGGGAGCGTCGTGACGACGCCGGCGGGCAAACTGACGCAGCAATCCTCCGCCCGCTTCGAATAGTCGCCGATGATGCGCAGTGTGAACGTTTCGGTCGGCTTGATCAGGATCTGGCCCCGCAGCGTCTGGCTGTTGAGGTCGAGCAACTTGCCGCCGGTTCGCACATTGTAGACCGTACCCTCGCGATAGGTGTTGGACGCGGTCAGGCGGATCGCGACCTTGTCGTCGATGATCGGCACCGACGCGGCCGCTCGCGCCTGGACATAATCATAATTACCGACGCTCACTTCCGCAGTGGCCTCGGGCGTGAAGCTGGGCGCGCGGGTCGTGATGCTGACGGCCCCTGCGGTCGTGTTGCGGCCGAACAAGGTGCCTTGCGGCCCTTTCAACACTTCCATCCGGTCGATATCCACAAGATCGAACACCGACTGACCGGGGCGCGCGTAATAGACATCGTCGACATAGACACCAACGCCGGAATCAAGCCCGTCGCTGCTCACCGACGCGTTGCTGCCCAGGTTGCGGATGTTGATGTTGGTGTTGCGCGGGTTGATGGCGAAGATCTGGAGGCTGGGGATCTGCTGCTTGGCCTGATCGAGCGTGGAGACATTGGTCGATTCGAGCCGCGCGCCGCCAATAACGCTCAGCGCGATCGGCACATCCTGCGCATTCTCGTCGCGACGCCGTGCGGTGACGATGATGGCGCCGCCGTCTGGCGTGTCCAGCGCAGAATCCGCACTCGTCCCCTCCTCGGCCTGCGCCCCGTCCGCCGCAACGACGGCGTACAAGAGGGCGATCGACCCCAAGGTGGCGCGCCTGGTTCGACGAGAATGTGATCCGCCTGTGCTCATGTTGATCCCCGTGCGGCCGTTGAGCCGTCTTGATGTGTAATCATCGGGCAAAAGGTTTCGCCCGGTCTCGAGGCGTACCGTGATGGAGAGGTTGCAATTTGTCTACCAACATAATTGAGTATTGGGAAGTTTTTGGTTGGCGCACCTAAATCTAGGCTATGCGCGCTTGAGCGTCGGAGGTGGGAGGCCCACTTGCCGGGGTAGCGGCCGCGGATCGGGGATTTCATTCTGACCCGCACGGACTGCAAGTCATACGACACTGACCTGCTCCCCAGAAATCATGCCATTGGTAGGTTAGCTCGTCAGATGGAGACGAGCGATGCGGCGAGGCCGTTTAATCGAGGATCAGATCACTGGCGTGCTGCGTGAGCACGAGGCGGGCGTGAAGACCGCCGAGCTATGCCGGAAGCACGGCATCAGCGATGCGACGTTCTACAACTGGAAGGCGAAGTACGGCGGCATGACCGTGTCGGAGGCGGCGCGGTTGCGCACGCTCGAGGACGAGAACCGTAGGCTGAAGATGAGATGCCCTTTATGATCTACCCTGCTGGGAAAGACATAGTCGTCCACCGTACCGCCGCGCCGATCCAGCCAAGCAAGCCTGCCCGAGCGCCCGGCAGCAACTCGAACTGAACGGGCCGGCCCGTTTTTGCTGCATCACGACTGACCGCGTTCGGATTTGTCCGCCGCTGACAATGTCGCCGATCTTCATCTGCACCAGGTCGCAGCCCCGAAGCTTGCTATCGATCGCCAGATTGAACAGCGCCCGATCTCGCAGGCACCGGCGCTGATTGAGGTAGAAACGAATTTCCCAGATCTGCTTAGGTTTCAGAGCCCGCTTTGCACCCAAGGTCCTTCCGGTATTCCAGACCGGGGCGCTTGGTGGCGGTGAGTTCGGTTTCAGGCATCTCCATGGTCGTTCTCCCATGGCCACATTGGCCACTTGCAGAACGCTTGCCGGCGAGGTCGCGGACGAGTTGCTTTGGGGCTTGTGCCGACCAGTTTGCGACATTCCTTGGCCGGTTATTGAACGTCCGCTCGCTTCGAAACCGGTCATTCGTTTAGATCGAGCAGGCGGAGGGCTGTCCGCTTCGCATCCAGCCGTTATCATCATGTGGAGGTGTAGGCGCGTTGGTCCTTCTGCATCCACGGCGATAGACATTTAGACAGAGAAAATTGACTATGTCCCGAGTCTCTATTTGAACGGCTAGGTGTCATGAGATCGAAGATCCTTCTTGCCGTATGGCTCTTGGTCGCGCTTTCTGCAGGCCCCGCGTCGGCGCAGATGGCCGGGCATGACCATGCCGCGATGGAGCGGCTTGGCAGCGTCAGCTTCGAGACCTCGTGCAACGCGGAGGCGCAGCCGCGCTTCAATCGCGCCGTGGCGCTCATGCATTCCTTCCAATTTGGCCCGGCGATCGACGGCTATCGCGCCGCGCTTGCGGCTGACCCCAGTTGCGCCATCGCTTATTGGGGGATCGCGCTGAGCAGCTGGAGCAACCCGTTTGCCGGATTCAAATCGCCGTTGCAGCTGAAACAAGGCCTCGATGCGGTCCAGGCCGGCCGCGTCCTGAACGCCAAGACCTCGCGCGAACGCGCCTATATCGAGGCGGTAGCGCACCTCTACACCGAGACCGCGATCTCGGACCAGGACGCTCGGACCGTCGCTTACGAACGCGCGATGGAGCGCGTGGCCGCCGACTATCCCAAGGACACCGAAGCCAGGATCTTTTACGCCCTGGCGCTGGCAGCGGCCGCCGATCCCGCCGACAAGACCTACGCCAAGCAGCTGAAGGCCGGCGCGATCCTTGAAGGCCTGTTCGCCAAGTACCCCGACCATCCTGGCTTGGCCCACTACATCATCCACGCCTATGACGAGCCGGCCTTGGCGTCACGCGCCGCCGGGGCGGCCAAGCGCTACGGCGCGATCGCGCCCTCGACGCCCCACGCTCTACATATGCCCTCCCACACCTTCACACGGATCGGCGACTGGCAGGCCTCGATCGACACCAACCTGGCTTCGGCGAACTCGGCGCGGGCCGCCGGCCAACCAGCCGACGAACTGCACGCCAGCGACTACATGATCTACGCCTACCTGCAGACTGGACAGGACAAGGCTGCGGGGCAGCTTGCCGAGGCCTGCGTCCAAGTCTTTTCGCACTTCGATCCCACCAAAGCCACCGGCGCCGCGCCTGCTTCGGCGGCCTACTACGCCCACGCCGCGATCCCGGCGCGCTACGCGCTCGAGCGTCGAGACTGGGCAAGCGCGGCCAAGCTCGAACCGACGCCGAGCCGCTTTCCCTACGCAGAATCGATCACCTATTTTGCCCGGGGCTTGGGCGCGGCGCACCTGAAAGACGCGGCCGCCGCGCGGTCGGCGATCTCATCGCTGGACCAGATCCACGACAAGCTCGCCCAGCAGGGCGAGGACTATTGGGCAGGGCAGACGGATATTCAGCGGCGGGAAGTTGCGGCAACCCTTTCGTTGGAAGAAGGTCATGTCGCCGAAGCACTGACGGGTATGCGCCAGGCTGCCGACTTAGAGGACAAGACCCAGTTGGCGTCTGTAACGCCCGGACCGTTGGCGCCGGCCCGGGAAATGCTGGGCGAGATGCTGTTAGGGAACAACCAGCCGGAAGAAGCGCTGGCGGCGTTCGAAGCGTCGCTTGTTCAGGAGCCCAATCGGTTCTGGTCGCTGTACGGTGCCGCCGAGGCGGCCAAGCGAGCCGGTAACGGCCTGGGCGCCAGGGCCTACTTCCATAAGCTCCTGGCCATGTCGCCGCCCCCTGAACCCCATGAACGGCCGGAGTTGTCAGAGGCGCGCCGGCAAGCAACGCCCTGAACGCGTCCCTCCAAGTTCAGACATCTTGCCTGTACCCATCACAATCCCGCTTGCCTTGCCAAAAGCCGTCGAAAGTTGGGGCAAAGGCGCCTCAGGAAAATCACCCCGCGCTGGGTGCTTGTCCCGGAACGTTGCTTCGACGAAACTCTTCCGACGTGTCGTCGAGGAATACGTACAGAGCCACGATCTTTCCGTCCCGCACGATGATGACATCCCACCCGGCATAGGCCGCTTCTTCGCCAGCGCGGCCGGAGCCCCACGCGATACGCCCGGCGTTCTGAAGGACCTGTGGTTGGCCGTGCGGCGAATATACAAAATCCGGGTGTGTCGCCCGGAGGTCTCCGGCGAACCGGCTGATCGCCTTGTGCCCCGTGATGGCACCGGGCGGCACATAGAGGATGCCGTCTTCTGCCCAAAGCTCGTCGATTGCAGCGCGACGCCGCTCGGCATCTCCCTCCCCGAACACCTCCTGCAGGTTGCGGTCTAGCAATTCGCGGATGCGGTCCGCAGATTCCATGGTCTGGAACATCGTGAGTTTCCTTATGGCGGATCGGCCGGGTCTGGGCGCGAGCCGGCCCAGCGGCCTGCGCCCATCCTCGGCCAAGCGTTTGGACGGTCAGATTTGTGCCTGACCGCCGTCTACGAAGAGTTCGATGCCGTTGATGTAGGAAGCCTCTTCGGAGGCCAGGAACATCACCGCCTTGGCGATCTCTTCGGGCTGGCCAATGCGGCCGGCGGGGATCTGGCCGACCAGATAGTCCTTGGTGCCCTGCGCCTGCTCACCGCCGCCGAAGAGGTCGTTCAGGCCGGCCGTCTCGGTAAGACCGGGGCTCACCGCGTTGACGCGAATGTGGCGCTCCTTGAGGTCGAGAATCCAGCTGCGGGCGAAATTGCGGATCGCCGCCTTGGTAGCCGAATAAACGCTGAAGGCGCCCGTGCCTTTGATGCTGGTAGTGGACGCGGTGAGGATCACCGAGCCACCATCGCGCAGCAGCGGCAGCGCTTTCTGTACCGTGAAAAGAACACCCTTCACGTTGCTGCCGAAGGTCTTCTCATAATGCTCCTCGGTAATCGCGCCGAGCGGGGCGAGTTCTCCACCCCCGGCGTTGGCGAACACGACGTCGATCTGCGCATGCTTCTGCTGGACGGCATCGTAGAGCCGATCGATATCGGCGAGATCCGCCATGTCGCCACGTACCCCCACTACCCGGCCATTGATCTGCTTGAGCGCCACATCGAGCGCGTCCTGGCGGCGACCGGTGATGAAGACCGAGGCACCCTCCGCCGCGAAAGCCTTTGCTGTCGCAAGGCCGATCCCGCTCGTGCCGCCTGTGACCACCACCACCTTGTTTTCGAACCGGCTCGTCATTGTCTGTCTCCTTCGAGATCCGGCGAAGCGCCGGTGCCCGACGTAAATGCGACGAGAACGATGATGCCTATAGTGGGCAAATATGGCACTTAGCGTTTCACGGGAGGAACGCTGATGAGGATCGACCTCAACGACTATGCCTATTTCGCCGAGGTGGTCGCCCACGGCGGCTTCGCAGCCGCCGGGCGCGCTTTGCGCGAGCCCAAGTCCAAACTGAGCCGGCGCGTTGCCGGTCTGGAAGAGCGGCTGGGTCTGCGTCTGATCGAGCGGTCCAGCCGCCGCTTCCGTGTAACTGACACGGGACAGGCATTTTATGAGCGATGTCGGGCGATGCTGGCGGAAGCCGAACAAGCTGAGGCGCTGGTCGTTCAGGCGCAGGCCGAGCCGCATGGTCGGATCCGTTTCAGTTGTCCCACCGGTATGCTGCAACCGATCTCGGGGGTCATTTCTTCCTTCCTGGCCCGCTATCCGAAGGTACGGCTGCAACTGATCGCGACCGACCGCGCCGTTGATCTGATCGACGAGCGGATCGACCTGGCGCTGCGCGTCCGTGGGAGCCTGACCAGCGACGCCGCGCTGACGATGCGATCGCTCGGCACATCGACGCGCATCCTCGTCGCCAACCCGCAGCTTGCGAGCCAGGTCGGGTGCATTGAAGCTCTCGCGGCGTTTTCGGCGTTGGCGACCAACGATGTCGCCGATGATATCGAATGGCATCTCGAAAGGGAGGACGGCCGCAAGCACGTGGTTCGGGTCGAGCCGCGTTTGGGATGTGAGGACATGGCGGCTGTGCGCGACGCCGCCGTGGACGGGCTAGGGGTGGCCATCCTTCCCGATCACGTCTGCCGAGAAGCGATAGAGGCGGGGAAACTCGTCCGCGTGTTGCCGGCCTGGCGGGGGCTGCAGGGCATCGTGCATCTGGTCTTCACAACGAGGCGCGGGCTGCCGCCCGCCGTCCGCGCGTTGATCGACCATTTGGCCGCCAACTTTCCGCGCGACGTGACTGTCGGCCGCATGGGCGGCGTGACCTGATTGCCACGAATAAATCGCTCTCGGCCAACTCAAGACATTCAGCATCACTGATGTAAGCGTGAGCTTTTATCGCAACCCGCCGTTCGGATCGCGCAACCGGCCGATCGTAGAGCGGCCAGTCCAAGCAGGGGAATCGCACATGAACGGGCGGTCGGTGTCGGGAAGCGGCAAGAGTGCCTCGAATGACTGAGGTATGGGTCCCTTCGGACCTCAGTGCGCTTCGCAAGCTACACGTCATCGCTAATTTACGAGGCGGCGCGAACTTCTGACGCGCTTCGCAGCGTCATTGTGTCCGTTACGAACGATGCGCGTATCCAAGGCCGGAGGCGGTGAGTTTCTCCAGCATGACGTGTTGTTTTTCGACAAGCGCATGAAGGCGGTCCATGCGGAGGCCGTCCAGCTTTTCGTGCACCGCCATGATCTCGAGCTCGGCCTTGAGGTTCACGTCATAGTCGAGGGCCGCGGCGACCCGATCGCGGTTGGCCTGGCGGTTCTGCGACATCAGGATGATCGGGGCTTGCAGCGCCGCGACCATGGACAGGATCAGGTTGAGGAAGACGAATGGATAGGGGTCGAACGCCCGCGCATGGGCTGCCATCAGGAAGCCGTTCAGCCCCACCCAAAGGATCAAGGTGGCGACGAACAGCAGGATGAATGTCCATGATCCTCCAAACCGGGCGACGCGGTCGGCGATGCGGTCACCCGCTGTCTCGGTACTCTCGACGGTGTCGTTGACACTGGGCGTGGCGGGCTGCTTGCGGCTGGCCACTGCCACGATCAGGCGCTTGTCTCGGGCCGAAAGGCAACCGACCCCCTCGTCGAGCAAGCGGCGCGCAAGATCGGCGACGATGACCGGCTCGCTCCTGGGTGTCTCGGCCGAATCAGTCATCCAACTGCTCGGGCGGCTGCAAGGTGGCGGGGACGGTCTCCGAATTCTCGTCCGCCCTTGAGGCGGCCCAGATCGGAATGGCGATTGTCAGGCAGGTCAGCGTGACGCCAGTGGCATAATACCAGTTCATGGTTGCACCTCTGCTTCGTGCCAGCGACGCATCCGCCATCCCGACAGGACAGGCGAAGGGCGTCTGCCATCTTGAGCGGAAGCGCGAGCATCTCCCGGTCGCTACCTTGCTCGAGGCGGAAGCGATGCCAAATGATATGGGACACGGCGCTGCGATAGCCAGAGCTCCGGGGCCGATGTTCCCCCAGAATCTTCTGCGCATGCATTCGGACCGACCTGCCGGTCCGCCGGCTGAGGGATCGTTAGGGCGCGAGGCGGGGACGTGCTAATCAGCCTCATCGTCGCTTCCGCCCTGAGCACCGCGACGGCTGAGAGACCGATAGCGCTCCCGCTTGAAGACGGGAGACGGTCATGCCGATTATCCGCGAAAATCATTTCGTTCGTGCGCGGGCTGAGCGCGAGATGGCCAGGCTGTCGGCCACCGATGTCGAACGCAACATCCACAACAAACTCGCCGAGCTGCATTGGGCGACCGGTCGCAATCGGCCCGCTGAGCCGGCGATCGACGGCGGGGCCGCTTGAGCATGGACGCGCTGCTCGATCGCCTACCCCTCGCCGATCCCCGCGTGGACATTCGCGCGGCGGAGGGGTCGCCGCTTCCGCCGGACCTACTGCGGCGGATGCACGGCTATTGGCGGGCGGCGAACTACCTTTCCGTCGGCCAGATCTACCTGCGCGCCAATCCGCTGCTGGAGCGTCCGTTGACGTTGGCCGATATCAAGCCGCGGCTGCTCGGCCATTGGGGCACCACGCCTGGGCTGAACCTTCTCTACGTCCACCTCAACCGGCTCATCGTCGAGCACGACCTCGACATGATCGCGATCATCGGCCCCGGTCATGGGGGTCCCGGCATCGTCGCGCATACCTATCTGGAAGGGTCCTACACCGAACGCTACCCCGCGATCGAGCGCAGCCGCGGCGGCATGGAGCGGTTGTTCCGGCAATTCTCCTGGCCGGGCGGCATCCCCAGCCACGTCGCACCCGAAACACCTGGATCGATCCATGAGGGCGGCGAGCTCGGCTACTCACTCGCCCACGCGTATGGCGCCGCGTTCGACAATCCCGACCTGATCGTCGCTTGCGTGATCGGCGACGGCGAAGCGGAGACGGGTGCGCTGGCCGCTAGCTGGCACAGCAACAAGTTCCTCAATCCCGCACGCGATGGCGCCGTGCTGCCGATCCTGCACCTCAACGGCTTCAAGATCGCCAACCCAACGGTGCTCGCCCGGATCGGCGACGAGGAACTGGCCAGCCTGCTGCGCGGCTATGGGCATGAGCCGTTCTTCGTCGAGGGCGACGACCCGATGCTCGTCCACCAGCAACTGGCAGGTGCGCTCGACACGGTGCTCGACCATATCCGCACCATCCAGCGCGAGGCGCGCTCGGCTGCGGCGAGCGGCATGCGGCCGCGCTGGCCGATGATCGTGATGCGGACACCCAAGGGCTGGACCGGGCCGAAGATCGTCGACGGCAAGCCGGTCGAAGGCACGTGGCGCGCGCATCAGGTCCCGATCCCCGACTTCGACGATCCCGGGCATCTTGTCCAGCTCGAGGAATGGATGCGCAGCTACCGTGCCGAGGAGCTGTTCGACGAGACTGGCAAGTTCCGTGACGAGTTCGCCTCGCTGGCGCCGACCGGGCACAGCCGAATGAGCTCCAACCCGCACGCAAATGGCGGCGAACTGATGCGCGCGCTGGGCTTGCCCGATTTCCGCTCCCACGCCGTCGCGCTCGCCGTGCCGGGCGGCGTCAGGGCGGCCGCTACGGCGACGCTCGGGGCCTATCTCAAGGAAGCGATGGCACTCAACCTGGGTGCATCGAACATGCGGCTGTTTGGCCCCGACGAGACCGCGTCAAACCGCTTGCAGGCGGTGTACGACGTGACCGGCAAGACCTGGATGGCCGAAACGAAGCCGAACGACACCGACCTCAGCCAGGACGGCCGCGTCATGGAGGTGCTAAGCGAGCATCTCTGCCAGGGCTGGTTGGAAGGCTATCTGCTGACCGGGCGGCACGGCCTGTTCTCTTGCTACGAGGCGTTCGTCCACGTCGTTGACTCGATGGTGAACCAGCACGCCAAATGGTTGAAGACGACGCGCAGCATTCCCTGGCGCCGGCCGATCGCCTCCCTCAATTATCTGCTCACCTCGCATGTCTGGCGTCAGGATCACAACGGCTTC
>Ga0068862_100005767_pt1 | contig 10325 bp, 9 predicted proteins | sample KBSSwiS52_FD_66598 | JGI IMG/M metagenome (GOLD analysis project Ga0068862, IMG submission 66598) | Switchgrass rhizosphere microbial communities from Kellogg Biological Station, Michigan, USA - KBS Switchgrass S5-2 | ecosystem: Host-associated > Plants > Roots > Rhizosphere > Soil ... | reverse complement strand
ATCACCACCTGGACTTCCGGTACTTTTTTTATTTTCTCATAGCCGGTAACCATTCCCTGCGTAAAACGGTGAACAACCAGGATTTTTGTTGGAAGATTATTTTTTGTAACAAGAGCCGCGAGGTAGTCAATGGCGGAATTGATGTCTTCGGCATTAAAAGTCCCTATTTTTTTACCGGGGGTTTCGCTATTTTTCATTGAAAATTCCGGATCAATTCCCAGGTGAACATTAGGCAGTTGCAGGTATTTCTCCAATTGCGGCACTTCATCGTTAACTGTACTGCCTCCTACCTGGATATCCAGGAAAACCAGTGCATTAATTTGTCTTGCCCAGTCCATAATCGTATCTACCTGGTGAAAAGGCATCCGCATCCGGTGTTTACCATCTTTGCCGGGGCTTCCCTGTGCAGTCACTGCTACATAATGTAATGCGGGTATAACTGGAGTGAGGCTATCGGCTTTTTTCCATTTATCAATTTCTCCCTGCAGTTTACTAAACATTGCATCTTTAGGAATTTCTCCTAAAATTCCCATACGTTTGGAATACAGGTTGCCATAAAAAGCGACAACCCTGTTGAAAGGGAAAATTGCTCCAGGTAAAGGAAGAGGTATTTTAACGGGCCACCTGCCTGTGGTATCGGAATTGGCCATCGCCAGCATTTTCTTATTATAATCTGCAGTATCAAATCTTTCTTTTGTTCCTGCTTGTTTTATGGCAGTTGTGTCCTTTTCGATTCCTTCGACTTGTTTGGCATCCGCGCTACTAACATTACTGCAACTAATGCTGCACCAGGCTAACAGGCAAAACAAGCAAATTATAAGAGGGGTTAGTGAATTTTTCATAGGGAGCGAAGTTATTCTAAAAATGTCTATAGTAACGTAACGACTAAAAATTTATTATAAAAAATGATTTAATTAACTAAGTCATAGAAAAGAGAACATATTGATTAACCTTTCACCGGCATTGTTTAGTCTGCCGGTTAGCAACCACCAGGGGCTAACATTATATTTTAAAGCAATACTTAATCTTCCAGCCCGCATTGAATCATAAAGCCGTTAGTAAAAACCTTCCGTGATTGTTCGCTTAAAAGACTCTTCCTGCATTTTTTCCATGTCGCAATATTATCTCCATACATTTTTTGCAAAAGAGGGGGATTCAAATTAAAATTGATCTTTCCCCAATGGAGGGTGTACGGGATGTCTAATTCTTCCAGCCGGTCCCATACTTTTTTGAAAAAGGTCCTTGATACACCCGATTCAACACCGTCCAATTCTAAGATACATGTTTTGGGGAAATGAGTGAACCCGAGCAATGCCCCGGTTCCTTTTACATAGCGTAATGCAATTCCACCGGGAAAGGGATTTTTTTTATTGATGCGCACAATCTCTTCAATTACCCTGCTGGCATTGGAAGCGTCAATACCAATAGCAGCGCTGCCAGCTTTCCCCCTGAATTTAGTATTGCTGAATGTTTCACCGACTGTTCCGGTCATGCTTTCAGTTGATTGAAAAGCGAGCGGAAAGAATTTATTAACTAATGTTGGAACAAGCAAAGTTGAAAGACCCGGGCCTAAAGCATCCAGGATAGTTTGAACCACCCCAAGCATATCGTCACCATAGGTAAAGCCTTTGTCATCTCGTGGAATCTTTGGATAATCCGTCCTGTAGGGGATTTTATACATGGTTTTTAAAAACACACCTTTACCCGGATTACCGGGCTCAAATTTCTGGGGATTAACAAGAATTTCGAAATGATAGAGTTCTTTGCCGGGAGCGTCAGGCGGTGCAGGCAGGTCGTCTAAAATTCCCGAAAATTCAAGATTATTCATAGCAAATCTCAATGCGTCATCATATACTATATTGCCTGCACGAAATTGCTCCAATAAGAAAATGGGTTCAGTTTCAAGCAATATGCCGTGAATAAAACCAAAGCTGCCAAAGCTTACTATGGCTGCATTAAACAGTTCATCGTCCTGGATAAGTTCTGCCCCAAGCCAGTTAATAAACTCAGCTGAGGCGACGGGGTTTAATTTTTTTTCCAGCCATACGTGCCTGTCGGGTCCTACCACCATATGTAATCCAACTATTGTGTCATGAACAGCTCCCACTTTAAATGCGGAACCATGTGTTCCGGTTGAAATACATCCGGCCATAGATTGCCCGTTACTGGCGCCAGAGGCTTTTAATGATCTTTTAGGATTTGAATCCTGCTCCAGTTTTTCATTTACATCCAAAACACTCATGCCGCATTCAACAAAAAAAAGATCGGCTGCTTCTTTTCCCTTTTGGAGGTATTGCGGCGCAACGAAAGAATTATTTAAATGCCAGGACAGCCGCAGGGATTTTGTATCTACCAGCCCTCCATCACATATTGCAACTTCGGAGAAAGACCAGCCATTTCCCAAGGCCCGCATTTGAATATTATTGTCAATAGCATATTGGATCAGCCATTGAAAATTCTTGGTAGTGTCCTGGTACTGATTAGCGGGTGGCGAATTGGGTATGGTTAACTTGAAAGACGAATTTTCTTTAAAAGTGTGAACAAAATTCTCGTGACCGTTTTCCCATTTTGTAACAGGCAATCTTTGTATTCCGTCGGGTAAAATTTCATTTGCCATAAAAGTCGTTATTAATGTCCTAAATTTCCGGGAGCCGGGCTATAAGGTGCGCAACACCATTCAATTCTTTGAGGCATTACAATACCCAGTGTTGCAACAGATAATAATGCAAAGCCAAGGTTGTTCTTTATTGTTACTTTATTCATGTGATTGGAACGGGGATCACATTTTGGATTAAGATCTTTTGGCTGCACAAGCCCCCAGAGAAAGGACCAGGTTGTTTTTTTATTTAAAGGGTTGTTTTCAAATGTATCGCAATCATATTTGGATACAATACGGGTTGTGGTACAGGATTCCTGTGTAAAGGTTGCAAGTATAACTACAAATAATATCGTGTGCCTGCGTAGGTAATATGCTATCATTTCCAATATTTTTAATTAATAAATCTCTTGTTTGTAAAGAGAGTCTTCGCAAAAAACAGGATGGTCTTATCCGGGTGATTTAAAGTATCAACTCTAAAAAACCTTGCTGGTTTGATTCGGGCCAAACCTCCTGGTTTATCAGCTTGCCGTTTGCTGAAATCTTTCCAGTTGCTCTTTTTCACTTTTTGTGGTTATTTTTTTTGCAATAGAAATTACTATTATTTCAGCAGCTACAATGAGTAAATAATCAATAGAATGCCGGGAATACTGACCGACAACCCAAAAATAGAATATAGCGGCAACACTGCAAACTGTCCCTGTTAACACCAAACTCCACTTCAATAATTCAAATCCGAGGAATGCATTATGAACAGCAGGCCTTGATGCCTCAGGGTTGGGGCGGATTTTGTTTAATAAATAAATATTCTGTAAAATACCACACAACAAAGAAATGCATTGCAGCCATGCTAAAACCGCAAATAACATATGCCCGAAAGAAGTCATTTTCATAGACACTTTCATACATAGAATAAAAACGGATCCATAGACCGCAGGTATTAAAAGAAAATCGAAATAGAGCTGTCCATTTAAAGCACTTAAAGATTTTTTTGATAATTCAACAGGCAACTTGAATACACCTTTAATAAAAATTACCAGTTCCTGTGCGGAGGCTGGAAATTGAAGATCTATAATACTGAACTTTCTTATTACTACATGCATAGTGTATAGATTGGCGCTTTGAATGCTCATTATAAAACTAATGAGCAGCATTGCTCCAAAAAAAATACAAAAATATATCCAGTCAATATGCATGTAAAAAGACATATACGGTTATTTATTCTGATTACTAATGAACTGCGGCAGCTGCGCTTTCTTTATTTAAATTTAATGTAACCTGCATGGTTATTCTGTCATTTTTATAAGTGTCCCAGTCGAATTCAAGTAGAAATTTAGTAGCGGTTTTTACGCCGAGTACAAACATGTCAATTTTATCCTGGTCCGTAATAAAAAAATTAAGCCAGTTATAGTCGGATAAAGGAATTTTGCCGATGCCTTTTTCATAAACTTTATTTTTTAGCAAAAAATCTTTATCGTAATAAAATCTGATCGTATTAAACATTCTTCCGAAATAGCCCGGAAGGCTCCAGCTTGTTGCATTTTTATCATTGTCGTCGGGCTTACTGTCATCAAGATCTATCCCGAAAGAAGGAAGCCGGGGAGTAATCACTTTTGGATTGTAAAAAATATTAATAGGAAAATTAGAAAGCATACCCCCGTCAACAAAACGTGCAGTAGATGGTGGATCAGGTTCATTCATTGTTTCCAGCCATGCTTTTTTAATTTCATCGGTGGTGCAGGGGATATTATTGATCATATAAGATTCAAAAAAAACAGGGATGGACATTGATGCTCTTATAAAGCCTGCGGGCTGGAGTGTGTCGATGTTTGCTTTTTCCCTGAAGAGGTAACACATTTCAGGAAACTGAATTTTGTTTTTTGTAACCAACTCGGATGCTATAAAAGTTACGTCGCCCTGCAAACTTTTTACACCTTCGGGATTGTCCACTCTTAAATGCAGTGGTGGAATTGCGGCCGCTTTCTTATTCAGATCCGAAACTGTACGCACATCGTTTGAAATAAGCTGTTGCTTGATCCAATCATAGAAAAAGTCTCCGGGATTAATGCCGAATCCTGAGTTTTTGAGCCGCTTGAACAGCCTTGCCGAATAAAAAATAATGAAGCCGATTAATAAAAAATAAAATCCTGTGAGCACAAAAAATAATTTTGTCATCACAGATAAAAAGCGGATTGTTTGTTCAAGGCCAAGAAAAACAACATCGCCGGTAAGCAATAAAACGGCAATGATACATATCCAGGTGATCCATTTTTTTGCTTTGATCGTAAAGTCATGGTGGGTAATAAACTTTTTAATGATCCAGCGTGCCGCAGGGTGGCCGTCAACAAGATTAAAAAAATTAAGGTCGCAAATCTCTTTTAGAATAGGGAGTGATTTTGCTTCTTCTTTTTTACCAATTACTGTCATAAGCGCCGTATTAATGGCGCCCGCGCTGGTGCCGGCAAGCCGTAAAAAACGAATGCCCATTTTTTCCAAAATATAGGTATAACCTACCAGGGCAACACCCAGCACTCCGCCGCCCTTTTGAACAAGATTTACATATTGATTTCCCTGTTCATCTAAAACATCAGATACAATAAAAGGCCTTCCATCCCGCGGGAAGGCGGCCTCAAGTTGCTGAATACAATTAATAACATCAGGGTGGTTGATAAAATCTTCAGTGGCCAGCGTTTTTTTATTAGGTTTATCACCTGGAACTTGCGTAGACATGAGGCTTTAATTGGGCACCTAAAAGTAATGGATTGACTTTGGAAAGACAATACCCTGAATAAAAGTTATTACAGTTGTTATTAAAAGAGGTGTCCACAAGTTCAAAATCGAAGCGGCAATTTAGAATATGCGCATACACAAAAACTTACTGGCAGGAAGAACGGAATTGGGATGGTGCCGTGAATAAAAGAATCACGAATTAATATAATTATCGAGATGCCTGATGGTTTGCTGCTGTTTTAATATGGTTTCTTTTACCACATCCGTTATGGAGATAATGCCCTGGAGCTGGTTATTTTTAAATACAGGCAGGTAGCGGATTTTGCTATTGCTCATTAACTCCATGCAATGTTCGATAGTATCATCCGGGTTTACATGAGGGAGGTCAGATGACATGATTTCTGATACTTTTGTGTCGGTGGAATTTTTGCCTTTCAGTATAACTTTACGCGAGTAATCCCTTTCAGTTACAAGACCCAGGTATTCTTCATTTTCCATAACGAGAACCGAACCGATATTATTATCAGCCATAACTTTTAATGCGTCTAAGACTGTAGTATCGCCGGAAACCGAGATTGCATTATTCCCCTTACGGGACAGTATATCCATAACATAACTCATAGTAAGTAAAAGTTTAAAGTAAAATACAAAAAAGAAAGGGTTTCTCAAAAAAAATCGAAGGATTTTAGGGAAATAGGTTCAGCCGGCAATTGTAATCTTTAAATAATTCCCTTTTTTTAAATGATATTTGCTGCCAAAATGAAATGGCAGGTGGTTCGGCTAAGTAAGGGCATAATAGAAGGCAACCTTTAATTTTTTTTTAATTACAATTATTTGCTATATTTGTAGCAGTCCTATTACCGAAACCGTCCCCTTGGGAATTATTACCTTGTACCCTGGGAAACCTGCTTTTTTATTTAATCATTTTTAAATTTTAAATTGTAGGTATGAAAAAAATTTACACACCTGAAGTCGCAGACACATTAGTAGCCATTGGAATTATAGCCGGGTTTTATGGCTTAATGGCGGCTATAGCCTTACTTTCGGGGCTATAGTTCTCTAAGACTCAAGTTCTTAAATAGCCTTTCCGGGTTCCTTTTAGAACCTGGAAAGGCTATTTTTCTATTCCACAAAACAATCATTTCAGGATTATTGGTACATTGTTGGATTGTTGTCCCGATAGCAATCGGGAGGTTGAATTGTTATTTCCGGGAAAGCAATTTACATCTAACCAATTAACCAATTAACTATGTAAACAATAACCAATCAACCCATTAACTATTAACCAAATTGAAATCTTAATTCCTAATCAGATAAATTGTAGTCAATGGAACAACAAATAAATTCTCCGCACCCTGATCCCTCGAAAATAATGCAGGTTGGTATGGGATTCTGGGCATCAAAAGCTTTGCTGGCAGCCGTAAAATTTCGCCTCTTTACTATTCTTTCCGGAAAAGCAAAGGACGCAAAAGCTATCAAAGCTGAATTACAACTTGGAACTACAGACAGGCATGTTTATGATTGGCTGGATGTACTGGTATCACTGGGTTTTTTAAAACGCGAAGGCCTGTTGGATGATGCCAGGTATTCAAATAGTGAAGACACGGAAATTTTCCTTGATACAAATAAACCTTCCTACATAGGGGGCATTTTACAGATGGCCAACAACAGGTTATATAGGCACTGGGCAAATCTTGAAGAGGGATTAATGACTGGTGAGCCGCAAAATGAAAGTAAGGGCGGATCCAATATGGATTTCTTTGAAGAACTGTATAAGTCGCCTGTGAAACTACATGAGTTTATAAATGCTATGTCAGGTATTCAAGCGGGAAATTTTATGACATTGGCCAAAAAGTTTGATTTTAGTAAATATAAAACCATGGCTGATATTGGAGGAGCTGATGGCTTTCTTTGCTGCATGATCGCTTTGCAGCATCCCTCAGTGACATTTATTACTTATGATCTGCCGCCGGTGGCTCCCGTGGCAAAGGAGAAAATTGCGGGGTTCAACTTAACCGGGAGAATAGAAGTTGCAAGCGGTGATTTTCTAAAAGATACTATTCCTTCTGCCGAAATAATTAGCATGGGAAATATTTTACATGGCTTAAGTGAAGAGTCCAAAATTTCATTGATCAAAAAAGTATATGATACTTTACCCGAAGGCGGTGTATTGATGGTGATAGAAAACATAATTGATAATGAAAGAATCAAGAACACGTTTGGCTTGTTAATGAGCCTGAATATGCTCATTGAAAACGGAGATGCCTTTGATTTTACTCCGAATGATTTTGAAAACTGGACTAAGCAAGCGGGTTTCAAAAAAACAGAACTGTTACCGCTTGCGGGTCCAACAAGCGCGGCAATTGCTTATAAATAAGGCATTAGTTGATAAGGCAATAGGCAAAAAGGCAAGGGGCAAAGAGGCAGGCGATAATTTCTCAAAAGCTTTTGGCAAATGTTCTATGACCAATGACTTAATGACCGATGGTGCACGATAGTTCAAAGTTTAAGGTCGTTGTACAAACCTTGAACCTTGAACCTTGAACCTTGAACCTTGAACTAAGAACTAAGAACTTGTGAAATTATTTATACTTCATGTTATTACTTTCATCTGCATCAACATAAATATCGGTTACCAGTTGCGCTGATTGCAGCTGTTTATTGCCACTAATGTCTATGGTTACCTGCTTTTGGCCAGCGGCCCATATTTGCGGGGATCTATGTATAATTTGTGTGCTCCCATTAGTGAAATTTAATCGAAGATCCAGGGGAACAGGAAAGCCCCCGATATTAGAAATGATCACCTGCTGGGTATTACCGGTGCGAATATTATCAACCGCCAGGTCAATATAATTATTACTAAAAAACCAGGCATTCCAAAACCAATTCAGGTTTTGATCTGAAACATCATTAAAAGTATAGAAAAAATCCCATGGCAGGGGATGCTTTCCGTGCCAGCGGTCCATAAAAGCATGCAGGCACTTTCTAAACATAGTATCGCCCAGCAGGTCTTTAACAGCTAAGTAAGCCAGCGATGGTTTTCCATATTCATTATTACCCAATCCACGTCCCCCCAGGTCTTCACCTGGTGTCATGATCGGAAGATCCTGGCTAGCATTATCATCATGTATCCAGTTGTTCACCCTGAATTGTTTATAAAATTCGTCTGCAGAATCTTTTGACATTATGGACCGGTTGTACAATAATTCAAAAGTGGTTGCCCACCCTTCATCCATAAATCCATAACGGGTTTCATTAATGCCCATATAAAAAGGGAACCAGGTATGCGAAATTTCATGCTCTTCCACGAATCGCGTAAAATTTAAATCGGCATATGTTTCATCATTTGCCATCATCGGGTATTCCATCCCGGCATAGCCCTGGAAAATGGTCATCTTTGGAAAGGGGTAGGGGATACCCGGCCATTGAATTGATAAAAAGCTTAATGAGCTTTGGCCGATTTCAACCACATGTTGAAAATCCTTTGCCGTATCATTAAACGCGGCCTGGATGCTGGCTCTGCGATTTGTTTTTTCATCCACCACCACACTCGATGCATCCCATACATAATGGTCACTTAATCCAAATGCCACATCTGAAATATTATTATATGCAAACGTCCATGTGTTTACCGGGTTTTGCTTTGTAATATTTTTTGCCGCAAGATCAGCGGCCCCGGCAACATGTATTATTGCGCCGGCTTTCATAGATTGATGCAGGCGTTCCAGGTAAACAGGCTGCAGTACTTCGTTTGCATTTTGCAAATTTCCTGTTGCCCACACGAGGTAATTCTTTGGCACTTTAACATTCAGGGTATAATTATTAAAGTCATTATAAAACTCAAGGGCATCATTATGTTCAACATCATCCCAGCCATTGTAATCATCATAAACAGCAACCCGCGGGTAAAAATAAGCCAGGTAATAAGTAGTCGAATCAATCATTCCCTCCCTGCCGCTTTTTAAGGATATTTTAAAATGCCAGTCAAATCCAAGCTGAACCGAATCATGCGGCAACAGGGGTGTTGATAAACGGATAAATTGTACAGTAGAAGGGGATCCATTTTCCGCCCATTTTTTTGGCAGCCCGTTTTCGGTATATGCATCTACGTGTACGCCATCCGTTAGATAATCTGCTACGGCAGGCCCTAATCTTGCGGCACCCGGTTTATGAATATTTTGAATGAATTTAAAAACCAGGATATTTAATGTGTCAGGGCTGTTATTAATATAAGAAATCTTTTCGCTCCCTTTTATATTGCGGTCCGGTGGCATGGCTGTGAGGGTAATATTATAATGTCCGGTGTTCTGCCAGTATTTTTTGCCGGGCCATCCATCATTGGACCTGGTTTCATTTTTATACGTTTTCTTTAAATCGCGGGGCCAATAAAGATTTTGGGCATATACTGAAAATTGAGGAAGTATGAAAATCAAAAGGAAAGAAATTCTTTTCATATTTACTTTTTAAAAATCTAATATATTGGATAAGGGATTTACCCTTCGGATGTTTTATATAAATGGCAAAACAATAGTTTTTATTGGATAGTTAATAATATATGCAATCTCACCAACTGGTTTTCGCCCTGCAACCCTTCCAGTCGCCAGGACATGTTAAGCCCGGATGTGGCTTTGAAACCTTTACAGGTAAGTGTTTCAGGATAAATTTGAAGTTTTCAAATGGCAATTATGTAATTTTAATTTAAAATGATATCATGGAACATAAAAAAGAACTGGAGGATTTAAATAAAAAATCTTTGGAGAAAATTGATGAGTATTTAAAAACAAAAGGGAACCTTGATAAAGAACATCATGAAAAATTACACGAAGCAAAGAGAAAATGGCAAAGTTCCTGGACGGATTTTATGGATGTTCTCATGTACCTGGAAAGATTAGAACTATAACCAGCATTCATTAGCGATACTATTAGCGCTCCTTATTACGATTCTGGTTGGAATTCATTTCATTTTATCAATTTTTTTTAAAAGGTTTATTCTACATTT
>Ga0068862_100005766_pt1 | contig 10325 bp, 15 predicted proteins | sample KBSSwiS52_FD_66598 | JGI IMG/M metagenome (GOLD analysis project Ga0068862, IMG submission 66598) | Switchgrass rhizosphere microbial communities from Kellogg Biological Station, Michigan, USA - KBS Switchgrass S5-2 | ecosystem: Host-associated > Plants > Roots > Rhizosphere > Soil ... | reverse complement strand
CTTAAGGAGTGTGAGGGGACCATTTCTAGCCCCCTCACTTAGTCTAGTTACGAGCCGTTGATACGGACGACACGCCGGCGGTCAACGGTGTTGGCAGTAAGTGCCACATCGAATCGGACCTGGTGTTCGCCAGTATTGAACACGGAGTTCTGCCACATCCGGACGGACAGCGGAACCTTGGTGAGGGCCTTACGGCTACCAATACCCGTGGCCGGCATGATGAGATCAGCCGTATTGACGATGATCGCGTTCTTGTTCAGGATCGCGCGAGGCTTAGACACATTCGAAGCGGCTTGCTTGAAGGTGATCGAGGCACCGTTGGCCGGGGCAACAGAGCACGTAGCGTGAGCGGTATTCACACGATCGGTGTTGTTGGCCGGGGACGCAACCGGAATGATGATCGCCGGGAAGATACGGACAGTGACCGCACCAGCAACAGCCGTGGCATCACCGATGACCCGGAATTGTTGGAGGTAGTCGTTGGCCGCTTGACGGCGGTTATCGTAGGCGAACACGTTGGCAATGGTGAACACTTCGCCGTCCTTAACGGTTTCAGTGCCAGCACCAATGCTAATGTTCAGGGTCTGCGTCATGAACTGACCCGGGGCCGGCGAGATCGCCACAGCCGAGTAGTTCACATTCTGGGTCGCACCAGCAACCGTCGAGGTACCATGAGTACCAGCGGTCAGGACACCCAGTTGTTGGGTGAACAGGGTCGGGATACCAGCGATGGACCCTTCCCAGCCGTTGCGGTAGATGCCCGAACCAATATCCGGCAGCGCGGAGTTACCCGAGCTGAGGTTGGCATTTTGGTTCACGACTTCCGAGCCCAGGGCTTGCTTGTCGCCATAGGTCAGAACGGCACGGAGGTCCGTGTCTTCAACGCCGAGTTCCTTCAGACGGGTGTAGCCAGAGGCCACATCGTCGTACACGGAGACGGCATTGCCGGCGGTGCCGATCCAGTTATTCGAGGCGTTCACAGCGAACTGCATAATGTACGCATCGATCTGTTCCGACAGGCTAAGGGCCGCAGCCTTCAGCGCTTCGCTCTCACGAGCAGCACCAATGTCACGGATCTTAACGAAGTCCGCCCAGCCCATCGAGGAGCCGAACACGTCTTGCACCTTGTATTGCTCCGAACCGAACACAGTGTCTTGGACGCCCGACGTGGTCAGGTCTTGGACACCGGAGGTGGTGCGGGTGACAACGTAGTGCGGAGTGACCTGTTCAACGACGGTCAGGCCGTTGCGGTCATTCATCTCGTTGTCAAACTTGCGCCAAGTAACAAGCTCGGCGGAAGTCAGGTTATTTTGGAAGATCGCGGCAAAGGAGTTAAGGACAAGCTTTGCCTGATCAACAGTAACAGTACCTACCATTTAATCAGTCCTTCTATTCTATGAGTGTTTGTTATTACTTCTTTTTGAAGAACTCTTTCTGAAAGGCGTCAAGATCATCCGTGTCAGGGCTGACAGAGACGAAGGCACCATTACTGCCCCTGGACCTTGCGGCTGCTGGGGCGGGAGCGGGAGCCTTTGAAACCTTAGGCTTAGCAAGAGTCTTCTCTGCCTTAGCGTCGATGAACTTCGCTTCGATCCGACCTAGTGCGAGGGTCGCCTTCTGTGCACCACTATTTACGATCTCAATTGCTTCGGCAGGGTTATTCGACAGATAGTAAAGAACAGCGGGACCGTGATCCATGGACATCAGGACAGTTGACAGGTACTGTGCGTAGCCAGCTTCGAGGTTATTGAACCCGTCCAGAAGCTCCTTGCCTTTCTCTTGGAAGTCAGGGTATTCGACCTTAGCGGCCTCAACCTTTTCATTCCAGGATTGGACCAAGACTTGCTGGGCCTTCTCCGCTTCGGTTTGTTGCGCCCTCTCAGTGGCTTCTGCCTCTGCCTTTTGACGCTCAGCATTGAGCGTGTAACGAGTAAGGTCTCGAATATATTGAGGGTCAAACTCACCGAGTTCGTACTTGTTAGTCCCGTCATCATTCAGGTCGTCAGGAGTGGGTTCACCAGGTTCAGGCTTCGCTTCTTGCTTGGGGGCAAGGGCAGCGATCCTAGCTTCAAACTCTTCGCGCAGTGCTTGGAGTTGGGCTTGGCCTTCACGCTTGGCTTCTTCACGCTGACGGACCAGTTCATTGATCCGGTCTTGAACCGTAGGCTTAGGCTTGGGAGCTTCTTCCTCGGGCTCAACTTCTTCTTCACTCTCTGTATCGTCTACTTCTTCTTGAGAGTCCGTCTCAGGCTCGTCAACTTCACCTTGTTCCGCTTCTTCTTCGACCTCATCAGGTTCATCGCTGGTCTGCGATTCGTCTACGATGGGCTCTTGATTCCGACCAAAGAATTCACCAGAGAAAGCGTCAAGGTCGTCAGTTACAGTCTGTACTTCGTTCTCACTCATAAGTATAAAAGCGGTCCTTCAACCGATTGCGCGCCTAGTTTATTGCGCCTGTTCCGGCCCGGTCGGCATCGCATTTGCACCGGGCTGAGGCGTGGTAAGCATTTCCTGGGCTAGGCCCTGGATAAATTGTTGCATCTCATCATCAGAATCATCGATGATATCTTTGATGCCTTGCGTCTCGCTGGGATCCTCGACACCGAAGTTCCGGTTCATCGCAGCAATCCGCTTCGTTTCATTGTCATACGCTTCGAGTTCGAGCTTCTTGAACTCAAGGGTCTTGTCTTGCTTGAGCTGGATATTCTCCATCGATAGCTTCTGGAGTTGCTCTTGCATCGCTTGTAGTTCCTCGGGACTCGGCACTTGCATCGCACCATCCCGATCCTTCTCGTCCAGCAGTTGAGCAGGGATCGTCTTCTTCAGACGCTCAGCCAACTCTTCCGCTCCCGGCCAGTCTTGAGCTTTCGCCACAAGGTCACCGGCCACAGTCATAAGTTGGGGCCACACTTGAATGGCATCCATCATGGCTTCAGCAGCGGCAACACGCCGGGTCGTATAGCTCGACCCAGTGGTAAGGGCCACATCGTATTTGCCCGTGCTAAGATCAATCGAGTCGGGATTCATGGGGTCGTTGACCCGCTGGAACTTCACCGCTTCATCGGGGCCGATAAGCCGGACCACACGAGTACCGTCATAAATTTGCGGGATCAGTTGGTTGATAACATCACCCCCCTCTAAGAGGGCAGCATCCGCATTGTCGTAATACGTCTGACTGGCTATATCGCCTTCACGTTGCCTGGACATAATAGCCCGGCCACTGGTTTCATTGGACTTGATACCAAGACTGGCATCATGGATACCGGACACATCCTTCATGTCCTGCGTGTTCATCTGGACTTCAGTGAACAGAGCCTGTTGGGGAACAGGCGGCTCAATACGCTGAATGTTCTGACCAATGACTGCTTCATCATTGACAATCAGCAGGGGATCGCGCGTGAGGTGCGCCTTACGGAACGCCTCTTGCCGGCCCTCAACAGCAGACTGAGTGGCAAGCCATTGAGCCTTAGGTGCATAACCCAGTTGCTCAGCGGCAATGGAGCGCCAGAAGTTTCGCAGCCTACTCGGGTCCTTCATGAACCGGACGAGGCCGTAACGAACACGCCTACCAGCCACATTCACGATCCTACCAGACATCCGGATGATCGGCACCCGGTTCAGGCGATACTCATAAGGCCCAGCGAGGATCTCGGTGCCCGTGCAGTAGTGCATCTGGGCGTACCGGACCCAAACAATCCGGGTCTTGGTGGGCGGACCGTTGGCATCCAGGATTTCCTGCATGTTAGATTCGTCGATCTCGAACATCTTGCCGTTCTCGAAGAGAGCAAGAGTCTTTTGGCGCTCAATCATGCGCCAGTATTCAGTCACTCGATAGGATTCAGCATCGACCCAACCAAGAAGGCTAAGTTTGCTGGTCTTATCGATGTCATTCAGGTCCGAGCCACCGCCCGCATTGGGCCACTTGCGCTCGAATTCCTTCTTGCCGATGCGATCATCAACGAAAACTCGCTGAGCATCACGACCAGTTGGGTCAACCGAGAAGCGATCCCACACAACAGCCATCGCGTCCTCGATCGGACGGATGAAGATGTCCTGATCGAACACATCGTCCTTCGCGTACTCGACGCAGATCTTATAACCACCGTCTCCGCACTGAACCATGGACTCAAAGGCTTGATCGTAGGAGCGATCGGCCCTGGATTGCATCTCAATGTTGCGGATCAGGTCACCACGGACACTGGCGACGTCCTGATCAGCGTTATCAGAGGGCACAACCTTGATTGCCTTGCGGCTTTCACGCCAGTCACCCACCAATTGAGCGGTGAACTGAGGAATTGTATTGACCACAAGACAAGGAAGACCTTGACGCTGTTGAAGAACGACAGGATCCCACTGCTCTCCCGCCGAAAATCGTAAGTCGTCAAGGGCTTCGGTACGATTTAGACGATCGAAGTCGACGTCAGCCTCGTAGTTGTCCCGCATGTCGCGGATAAACTCATCTTGATCGGCGAAACCTTCAGGCACATAGTCCTTAGCAACTGGTTCACATTCCAGAAGATCAGGCTGCTTGAGGTTTTGTTTCTCTTCTGGTGTCAAATTCCCATCCATCCATTCGGATTGTTGGCCGCCCAATCGGGAACGGCATAATTATCGACCTTATTACCGGGATTTTCTAGCCTACCCCGGCCAGTTTCATCCACCAACCTGCGTCCAGTGATCTTATCGAAGATCTCGGTAAGACCCCAAACCAATGCGTCAACCCGATCAGGGGATCCATTGGAGATTGTACGCAGCATGTCAGCACTAAACATGCACATCTGGTCTTCAAGCTGGTCAAATCTACCAACGTGGTGGACTCTGCCCTGCTCATAGAGAGCACTGATGGGCTCGGCCCGGACGATCTTGCCACGACTGGCGTGGACCAACTTAACTGGTACGGTGCGATCAACAGCTTTAATTGTTGACTCAACCATCAGGCCGCCTTGGTTCTTTTCCGCAATGATCTTATCTGCAGACCAAGACCGATAGAGGCTTACCGCCCGCTTGGCCCAATCTTCAGGGGATCCACGAACTGTACCGTCCTCAAGAACATAGCCTCTAGCATAACCCTCACTGTCACGGGCAAGACCAACAACAACAATACCATGTTCGTCACTACCCTCGTTGTTACTTACTGCGGGGTCAACCGCTACATACACACGTTCAAGATCCTTCGGGACTTCACTCACTCGATTGAGATCGATTGATTCCCTAGACCACAAGGCCCCAGGGATGTCAACTAGGATCTCACCTTCAAGTTCTTGACGACCAATCCGGGTGCCACCGTAGCGATCATAGAGTTGCTTGATCGTATTGGCGGCGAGGTTGGCCTGGTTGTCAAGAGTGGCACCCCTAGTTACGATTGTGTCCCCATCAAGTGTTAGCTTCTTGATCAGGGGCAGTGGCCGAGGAGTCGTAGTGACTAGGGCCTGGGGATGATAGCCTAGACGCAGACCGAACTGCAATTGGTCCCAGGTTTCTTGCATGTACCTGAACTTGGCCAGTTCATCGACCCATGCGGCGTGATGCTGAGGGCCTCGGAGCTGATCTGGTTCAGTGGCATTGTAGACCCATGCCTTGACCCCATTGGGCCACGTCAGGCATCTGTTAGTTGGTGACCATTCTGGTCTCGTGTCTTTCGGGTGACAAGCCAGGATACCTGAGTCCCCGAGTACCATAACGTCCCGCGCATCAGCGGCCGTCTCAGCCACGAGGGCAATTCGCTGCCATCCGGAGGCGGGAGCCGCAAGGGGTGATGTTCCAGTTGCATTCTGTCTAATCCATTCAGAACCCATCCGGGTCTTTCCAAACCCCCGGCCGGCCAAGACCAACCAAGTGTTCCAATTACCCGTTGGGGCTATTTGATTCTTTCGGGCCCAGAATTCCCAGTGCCACCTAAGTTCCGCCTTCTCCGTTTCCGTCAGGGAATCTAACCACGTTTGACGTTCCACTGGGTCCATCTGTGCCAGTAGCTCGGCCGGCGATAGATTTGATTCGGTCGGTAAAAGCAGCGGCGGATTCCTTTATGTGTTGCTCATGCTTGATCGCCTCACCATCTGGACCACTGATTTCTTGGCGATCCTTCCAGAGGGCAATCGCCTTTCCGGCCAGTTCGATGGCCCGGAGTGCGGCCTGAGGATTCTTAGTCTGCTCAGTCTCGATGATCTCGGCGAGCTTGGATAGGAGATATTCAGCCTTGAGTTCTGCGGTCCTAACGGTGACCTCTTTGCGCTCACTGTGGCGCTTTCCGATCTCAGCCCTTACCGCTGGCCTACGCATTAGCTCGGCTGCGCGGGTCTTATTGTGAATCCCGGAGTCACTGTAACTAGACAACCTGAACGCCTCGGTGGCGTTTAGCTTGGCCTCACCGAAGTACAAGTCGATAAACTCTAGTTCCCTCGGTGTCAGCTTACGCAGAGGAGTTAGTCCTTAACTTTCTTGAGGTTGGGATTCTTGGCCTTTGCGGCGGGACTAGCCTTACGGGTAGCACTGGCCAGCATGGCTCCAGCCTTCTTCATCGGCACACCTTGCTTGGCTGCCATCTTCTTCTGCACAGCTTTGAACGACATTAGGAGATCCCTCCAAACTTATTGAGTTTGACACAAGTGAGACTGACCTTGGCATTCGGTACCTCAGTCGCAAGGGCACCCATTACTCGGGTCTTGCTAGCTTCGCATGTGGGTTGGTCCTGATAACCGAATACCTTGGTCTCAAATTGACCAGACATCAAGACGATAATCACCAAGCCCCACATACCAACTAACTCCTAGGCTTATCTCCACTATCAATATTATACTATTTCTATGGCCACAAGTCAACCCACATTCGTGGGATTAGACAACAAATCCCTCATTTAAGTGTAACCCTTAAGGTATTTTACGTAAGTAGGTTTGTTTAAGTGTATCATTTAAGGTTATGGATAGTAGGTATGGATAACCATGTAACTTATAATATCTCTATAAGTATACTTAGTAAGTATTATATAGGGACTCAACTGGCACATGTCAAGGGGCACCGAAGGAATTATTTTAGGAATTCTGATTTTTTATGAAACGACTCAGGCACCCACCCAACGCTGAACAGGGATAGCGCGTTCGATGGTACCCCCCGGGGTGGGGGCGAGGTGGCCCTGGCGAGGCCCTGGCGAGGGCAGGGGAGGGGGCGAGGAGCCAGTCCAAGGGGGTGGGGTGGTAGGGTACTAGCCGGATGGGGCCTAGGGGCCTGTATGGGGCTGAATGGGGCCTTAGCGTGGATTAACCACAAATGCCCTGTTTCCCGCCCTGTTCACGCTTTCGTGACTTGCACCGGGGGTAGGGTGGTGTACTGTGAGGTTGTCGCCGGGACATACCGGCTGGCCGCCCTGGTCCTTCGGGACCTAGGTGTTCCTTCCCAAGGAAAGGACCGAGCATGGCTCGTCTTAACCCCAAGCGAAGGGCGCAGCTCAAGGCTCTGAAAATGAGTGTTGAGCGTAACCCCTCGACGCAAGTGACTACTGGCCACGTTCGGTCCACCTGGAATGACCCCGCTAAGGTGCACCGGATGGCTGAACAAGTGTTTCAACCGGACCGTATGCGTCCTACTGGCTTGACAAGGGCCAAGAGTGGGTTCAAGAGATGGGGGGAGCTGTAGAGATCAGGTGGCTATCCGATTAACCTCGGGTAGCTATCCAAGTACCTATAGTTAAAGGAGTGTCCTAACGGACCTCGCCACGTCGCTTAACGTGGTTCATGGAAGCTGGCTGGCCGGCTAAGACCGCCTCCAAGACGAGTGACACTCTTGATTGAGTGTCCTTTGTCTGGTGGTCTATGAGCTGACTGGTGGGAAGCGACCTAGAACCTCTGATGTGGCTATGTGCAGGCGAAAGCCTAGGAGCACACTGTCAAGCTGACACCCAGAACATGTCTGGAGCTGCCCAACCGAGCAATGGTTGGCACAGAGTCAGTGAGTGGCCCAAGGAAGCTGGATCGTCCAAGGTGAGTGTGAACACCAATACGGATCTTCGGTGCACAGGGTCACTACAAGCAACCTTAGTGTTGCTTTAATGGGACACACAAGTAATGGAGTATTAGTCATGTCCACAACTATGGGTATGATACCAGCGATCTCAAATCAGAGGTTCGTCCTAATCTCTCGCTTGGAAGGCAGACCAACCCTGTACTATGGTCCGTTCGTGTCTCAACAAAAAGCCGAGGAATATCGCGACAGGTCTCTGTCTCTCGAAGAGGGTGCAAAGGCCGCAATCAAGCCACTAATCTCTCGCCAATAATGGCGGCAAATCTGTGTCCCATTAACGCAGCACTAAGGTCTGCAATGGAAAGGATTTTACGATGGAACTGAAAACCTCTGACCAGATCAAGCAGGATCAAGACGGCATCCGCAAGGCTCTCGTCAGCTTGGACCAATCCGTTCACCAGAACGCGGTTCAGTGCCTGCTTCACGCTCAAGAGCACGGCGACACTAGCTTGATGCGTCGTCTGCTCGTCGAAATCATCGACGCCAAGACCGGCTATCGTCGCCAGGGGCTCATCATCTGGATGCGCACCTATTCGCCGATGGAACTGGAGAAGGACAACATCAACCTCTCCGGTGTCGATCCCATGACCGGCCTGCCGCGTCCGTGGCGCATCGAAGAGGCTCTCGAAACCCCGTTCTGGGCGCTCAAGGCGGCCGACGAGGTGGTCAAGCCGATGTTCGCGGACACCTGGAAGTCCAAGCTCAATATGGCCTCCAAGGAGTTCCGGACGGCGGCTCAGAACACCCTGAACGGCAAGCCGATCGACCCCACCAAGCCGTTCTATGACGGCACGGGCATCGAAGAAGTCACCAAGTTCTTCGACATGCTCGACAACGCCAAGGCCACCCTTCCGGCGGACAACACTAAGGAGCTGCGCAAGGCTCAAGAGACTGTCAAGCGTCTCGCCGCCTAAGCGTGCATTCACCTGACCACACCTAAGCGTTACAGTTTGGGTGTGGTCTAGCGAGTGCATGGTGCATTCGAGTTTGGGAGCACATTACATCATGTCTGAAAACACGACGCCTAAGACGACCTATTCGTTCGTTCACACCTATGGCGTGGACGGCAAGATCACGGACACTCGCGTCTGTGACCTGAGCAATCCGATGGCCCGCAAGTGGCTGATGAACCACCATTGGTGGGCGCTCAATCAGGGCTTCATGGTCGGGCTGGTGGTCGCCACCGAAGACGATCACAATCGCTTCCAACTGGAGCGCCTCGCGTCCAAGTTCAACAAGGTCGGTTAATTATGAGCAACTATGAGTTGCACTTCTTTAACAAGAAGGCTCGTGAAATCGTCACTATGCGAATTGCCGAGGGCACACGCGCAGAGATGGCCAAGGAGATGAATTCTCGTCTCCAGACCGACAAGGACAACCATTATTCGATCTACTTCGGTAAGGACCTTGTGTCCAGCACCATGAACGGCGGTGCTTTGCCTCACGTTTGGCAGGGCTTTGAGCGCAAGAAGCACGAAGACGGGTCGCGCAAGTGGTCGACTGGTGGTCGGAAACAAGCGGGGCTTCGCTGATATGGACAAACGCACATTTATTGGCCTCGCGTTCATCTTTCTGGCCTCCGTGGCTGGTGGATACGTCGGAAAGGCTATTTCTTCGGGTCAACCCAAGCACATGAAGGAACTGACCTTTACGTGTGACACTGACGAAGAGTGCGCTCAGTTGCCACCGTGCAAGCTCAAGCCTGGGTGTGACGGTGGCCCAGACAGCGAACCCTATCGCTTGGTCGGCTATGACTGCGTTGGGGCCACTCAACCGCTTTACGGTGACGAGGAGGACGAGTTCCCCAAGTGCCGTGTCATCAAGCGGATTTGGGAGGATTAATCGTGGGTAGCTCAGGGTATCACGATTCTAGCCTCGCTAAGGCCCTCTGGGAGGCCATTTGGCCCACTCTGGCTAGGGTGGTAGCCATTCTCATCTGCATCGGCTGGGTGAGCGTTATTGTGGGCCTATTGGCTGGCACCCAAATTGCCATCATTTCAGGTGTCTCGATGATCCTGGTGGTGGCAATCCCCACAATCATCTATGCAGCGTGCCGTCGATGAGTAAGCGCTGGATTGCCCACATCAATGGCAAGCTCGACGAAGAGGGCTTTGAGATTTCGGTCTTGGTGGCTGGAACTCATGGCCAACAGTCGTTTGGCTGGTCAGGTGTCGACAAGATCATTATTCTTGAGGGTGATAGGTACGATTACTCTCGGTATCACTACGGGAAAGCTAAGCAGAGGGCTGAGGCAATCGCCGAAGCTCTTAACCGTTTAGCTTGACAATTATTTAATCTGGGGTTAAAATCCT
>Ga0068862_100005761_pt1 | contig 10328 bp, 8 predicted proteins | sample KBSSwiS52_FD_66598 | JGI IMG/M metagenome (GOLD analysis project Ga0068862, IMG submission 66598) | Switchgrass rhizosphere microbial communities from Kellogg Biological Station, Michigan, USA - KBS Switchgrass S5-2 | ecosystem: Host-associated > Plants > Roots > Rhizosphere > Soil ... | reverse complement strand
CGCCAGCCGCTGCCGGTGGTGCCGACCGTGCACTACAACATGGGCGGCATCCCGTGCGACTATAACGGCCGCGTGATGACCATCGGCCCTGACGGCGATCCCGAGACGGTGGTCGAAGGGCTGTTCGCCGTCGGCGAGGCGGCCTGCGTCTCGGTCCACGGTGCCAACCGCTTGGGTTCGAACTCGCTGATCGACCTCGTCGTGTTCGGCCGCGCGACCGGCCTCTACCTCAAGGAAAACATCAAGCCGAGCGACGCGCATCCGGAACTGCCGAAGGATTCGGCGGACCTGGCGCTCACCCGCCTCGACCACTTCCGCAACGCCAAGGGCGGCTCGCCGACGGCGGAGATCCGCACCGACATGCAGCGGGCGATGTCGCAGCATGCCGCGGTGTTCCGCAACGACGAGCTGATGGCCGAGGGCAAGGCGAAGCTAGCCGCGACCTACAAGCGGATGGAGGACATCCACGTCTCCGACCGTGGCCTCATCTGGAACTCCGACCTCGTCGAGACGATGGAACTGGACAACCTCATCAGCCAGGCGACGGTGACGCTGCATGGCGCGCACAACCGCAAGGAAAGCCGCGGCGCCCACGCGCACGAGGATTTCCCGAACCGCGACGACGTGAACTGGATGAAGCACACCGCAGCCTGGTTCAACGGCTGGGGCGGCAAGGGCGGCGAGGTTCGCCTCGACTATCGCCCGGTGCACGAATTCACGCTGACCGACGATGTCGAGTACATCAAGCCCAAGGCCCGCGTGTACTGATCCACTCTTATCCGTGAAATGGAAAAGGGCCGGTGGCGAGAGCTGCCGGCCCTTTGCTTTGCCCGGTCCGCCCGGTCCCATCGCGAATTTGTAGCGGGACCGCGTGAGCGGACCTACCGCCCGCCCGCGCGCCAGCGCTGGAGCGTGCGCAGGACCATCTCGGTCTCGCCCCCGCTGCGGCGCCACATGTCGCTGAACGAGGGATCGCCCGAGGCTGGGCGGCGATGATCCTCCAACTCATCGAACGCGACGCGCACGGGAATCGAGACGCCCTCTCCGCAGATCACGCATTCACGGTTGCGCAGCGCCGGGATCGCGTCGAGGAACCCGCGCGCCCCCTCGGGCATGGCCGCGCGCACGAAGGCCTGGTCACGCTCGTTGTTGAGCCGCATGGTCAGGATCGTGCCGCATTGCGAGAGCACGCCCTCGGCAAGGTCTGACGGCCGCTGCGTGATGAGGCCGAGCGATACGCCGTACTTTCGCCCTTCCTTGGCGATGCGCGACAGCACTCGCGCCGCGGCCAGCCCCTCGCCGTTGCGCTCGCTGGGGACATAGCGGTGCGCCTCCTCGCAAACGAGCAGGATGGGGCGGGTCTCCTCGGCTCGTGCCCACAGGGCGAAGTCGAACACCAGCCGGCTCAGCACCGCGACCACGGTGGAGGTGATGTCGGAGGGTACGCCGGAAACGTCGATGATCGAAATCGGCCGGCCGTTCGAGGGAAGGCGGAACAGCTTCGCCACGAACTCGGCCATGGTGTCGCCCACCAGCATTCCCGCGAACATGAACTGGTAACGCGGATCGGCCTTCAGCTCGTCGATCTTGTTGCGGATGCGCAGGTATCCGGCACTCGTGCGCCCCTTGTCGAGCTTGCCCATCTCCGCGTTGAGGATCGCCGACAAGTCTGAGAGCAGATAGGGGATCGGCGTATCGACCGTCACACGGCCGAACTGTGCCACCAGCCGGTTGCGCGAACGCGCCTCCAGCAGGCACTTGGCGAGGATTTCGGCATCTTCCAGCCGCTCGTCGCCCCGCGCCGTCAGGAACACTTCGCAGTGCTCGTCGAAGTTCATAAGCCAATAGGGCATCTGCAGGTTCGACACGTCGAGGATCAGGCCGTTGTCGCCGAACGCGGCCCCGTACTCGCCGTGCGGGTCGATCATCATCACGTGCCCTTCGGGGGCGATCTCGCAGATTCGGTGCAGGATCAGCGCTGCCGCGGTGGACTTGCCGGTGCCGGTCGATCCCAGCAGCGCGAAGTGCTTGCCCAGCAGCGCATCGACATAGAGCCCGGCGCGGATGTCGCTGGTGGAATAGACGTTGCCCACTTGCACGGTCGCGCGCCCGTCGCTGGCGTAGATGCTGCGCAAATCCTCGCTGGTGGCGGGGTAGACCGCCGATCCGGGGATCGGATAAGTGGTGACGCCGCGCCGAAACGTGTCGATCCGCCAATTCGGCCGCGGCTGGACGCATTCCCCCACGAAATCGACCTGCGCGATGATCTCCTCCGGCCCGGACGTGCCCTGCTTCTGGCTGCGCACGCTGGCGAGCAGCCAGCCCGAAGCGACGCGGACCTTCACCTGACTGCCGACCTGACCGGCCAGCGCCACGGCCGAATCGCCATCGGTCGAACAATCGATCAGGCGCGACAAGTCGAACGCGATCTTCGCCCCCGAACCGGCGATCTCGACGATCGCGCCGATCGGCTCGCGCGCGTTCTGGCCGTGCGGTGCCGCCGCGGCGCAACCGCGCCCCGGTGCCAGCACTTCATCGCCCTCCGCGAGGTCCGTCATTCTCACCCCAGTCCCTGCCGCGCGGCCGAATGCCGGCGCCCCGTCACGAGGTTAGGCAATTCAGGGTTAATAGCGGGATAAGGACACCATCAGACGAGCGCAAAGAGGCGCCCGGCGAGCCAGCCCATCGCCACCGACACGGCCACCGCCAGCAGGCCGTAAAGCAGACCGTAGTCGCTGGCGAAACCGGCGATGGCCCGCTCCACGCCGATCTTGCGGACCTCCACGGTGCTGGTCGCCGAGGCGACGACACGCCCCTTCGAGACGGCGAACGTCTCGGCCGTGTAGGTTCCGGTGGGAACGCGCGAGGGCAACCCGATGCGCGCTTGGTAAAGCACCTGCTCGTTCACCTTCACCCCGCCCTCTTCCTGGCGATAGAGTCCGTTGCCGGCGTTCAGCCCCACCAGCCCGGCAGCGAAACGTGCCTGCTCGGCCGGCTCGATCGCGCCGATCGGCGAAAGCTGCAGCCACTTGAGGCCCAGTTCGTAAATCGCCGCGGTCTTGTCGTCGACGATCTGCGCGAGCGGGCGGGTGGAGGCGATCGCGTAGTACGAGGGCGCGGACCGGAACTCGGCACTGGCCGCGTTGATCCAGATGCCCGCCACCTTCTGCTTCTCGCGCACGACGATCGACTGGCTGGGACCGCGCAGCACGACGACGATGTCGTAATCCCTGGCGGCGCGAGTGCCCTCGGGATTGAGGATGGCGCCGAACAACAGCAGTTCGGTGCCGGTGAACCCCTGGCGCAGTTGCACCTCGTGCTGCGAGACCTCGGGCACCAGGATCGGATCGCGCGCGCCGGCCAGCAGGAACAGCAGCAGCAAGGCGGCAAGACACTTCCAGGCGCCGCTGAGGGGACCGCCCGCATAATCGGTCGCATGACCGGTCGCATGGCCGGTCACAGGGGCGCCACCGTGTAGATCTCGTCCGGCCGGTAGCCGAGGCCGACCGCCATGCGCAGCGCGACCAGCAGGACGATCACGGCCAGCACCAGCCTCAACTTCACGGGACTCGCCTTCTGCGCGAACTGCGCGCCGAGCTGCGCTCCCGTCACCGAGCCGATCAGCAGCAGCGAGGCGAGCACCAGGTCGACCGCCTTAGTGGTCAGCGCGTGCATCATCGTCGTCGCCATGGTCACGAACAGGATCTGGAACAGCGAAGTGCCGACGACGACGTTGGCGCTCATGCCCAGGATGTAGAGCATCGCCGGTACCAGCACGAAGCCGCCGCCGATGCCCATCAGCATCGTCAGGATGCCGGTGACCATGCCCAGCAACAGCGGCGCGATAGGCGAGATGTAGAGCCCCGAGCGGTAGAACCGCCAACGCATCGGCAGGTTGGCGACCAGCGGGTGGTGCCGGCGCTTGCGGGCGGGCAGCGGCAGGCCGGTCCGCTCGGCGCGCAGGGTCACCACGCTCTCGCGCCCCATCAGCGTGCCGATCGACCCGAGCAGCACGACGTAGAGGATATTGATGACGGTATCGATCTGGCCGAGCCGCTCGAGAAGATTGAACAGCACGGCGCCGATACAGGTGCCGATCAGCCCCCCGGCGACGAGCACCGCGCCCATCTGGTAGTCCACCCCACCCCGCCGCGCGTGGGCGAAGGCACCGGAAACGCTGGCCCCGGTCACCTGGCTGGCGGCGGAGGCCGCCGCGACCGTGGGCGGGATGCCATAGAAGATCATCAGCGGCGTCGTCAGAAAACCGCCGCCCACGCCGAACATGCCCGAAAGCAGGCCGGTGATTGCGCCCAGGCCGACGATAATCAGCCCGTTGACCGAAAGGTTCGCGATCGGGAGGTAGACGTCCATCCGGCCGCCATGGCTACTCCAGGGATGTGGCCGAGAAAAGGCGGGCGCTCAGAATCCTGCGGAAAGGCTGAGCGCCGGACCGGAGCCGGGCGACGCGTTACCGCCGATACGCTGGCGCCAGTCCACCGCGATCCGGCCGAAGCCGTTGCGCCCCAGCGGCATGATCGCCATTGCCGAGGGGCCGGCATCGAGCCGGGAGGCGCCCTTCTGCATTCCGCCCCACAGGCCCGCACCCACCCGCGCATCGATGCGGCCGACCCGCAGCACCGGGGCATCGATCCGCGCCTGCCCGTCGGCGAACGGCGTCGCGAATTGCCCGCCGACATAGCCGCCCTGGGCATAGACCTCCGCGCGCAGCCGGCCCGGTAGAGCAAGCGGCGGCAATTCGGTGACGGCAAAGACGGCGGGCTGCAGCCGCTGGCCACTCGCGGTCCAAGTAAGCCGCCCCTCCGCTGCGGCGACCAGCGGCACACCGGCAAACGGTCGCGCCGAAATGCCCAGAGCGCCGGCCGTTTCGCTGAAGCCGCCCAGCGTGGTGGTCGCGCGCAGGTATGCCGTGGGCCGATGCGGATCCATCGAAAGACGATAGCGCAGCACCCCGCCCGACTGGCTGCCACCGTAAGTCGCCGGAAGCGTCCCGGCTCCGGGCACCAGCTCGCTCTGGCGGCGCAGCAGCATCCAGGCATCGGCAGACCAGCGGCGGCGATCGCCCCGCCATGTATCCGGGGCGACGCCCGGCGTGGCGAACCGGCCCGGTGCCGGGGCGGCATCGAGCGGATGAAAGGCCGCCGGCAGCAGCCGTTCCAGGCGACGGCCCAGCCCGGGCGCGGTGCCGGCGAACTCCGCGAGGAGATGCGCCAGCGTTCCCGACCGTTCCCGTGCCGGCGATCCGGTCCGCAGCCCAGGCTCGCCCGCCACGTATCTGTCGAGCCCGACATACCGCACCACGACGGGCGAGACCGCCGGCGCCTGCGGCGCGAAGCCGGCAACCTCTCCGGGATGGGACTGCAGCCCGGGCGGATCATACGCACCACCGCCGCCAGGCACCTCCGGCGGGACGACCGCCGCGACGCCCGCCCTCGCCACAGGGACGACCGGCCCCGGCTCGGAAAGGCCGTTCCAACTCATCGCCCGCGCGCCGGCCCAGCCGATCAACAGCGCCGCCAGCACGACGATGGGCTGGCCGCGCCGTCCATACCCGCTCATCGCGCCAGTGCCCCCCGCCCCGACGGAACCGCCGGATGGGCACTATGCTCGGTCTTGTCCCAGACGATGCGGCGACCGCGCAACGTGCCGATGTAGGCGACGAGCGCACGCCGGCCCGCGATCATCGCGATCACGTTGCCCACGAAGATCCGCAGCAGCGAACGCAGTCCCTCCGCCGGACCATATTCGCGGGTGGTGAAGGCAAACCGCATCGCCATGCGCCAGATCAGGCTGACGAGGCAGAACGCTAGCGCAAGCTGGAGCACCGGCGTCACCGTCATCGATGGCGTGGGCCACAGGAGGCCCAAGAGGAGCAGCACGCCGGACACGCACAGCCAGGCATAGGATGCCGCGAGCACGAGCGCCGTCAGCGGCCCGCGACGGTCGCGCAGGGCCATCCATACGTCCAGCGGGCGGCGCGACCAGCCGAGACGGTCCCAGCTCTGGAAGGCGATGCCGTGCACCCAGCGCGTCTTCTGGCGGACCGCGGCGGCGAGATCGGCGGGAAAGAAGGCGCGCGTCGCGATCAGGCGGCCCTGCTGGTCGCGCAGCCGCAGGAATCGGGCCGGTGCACCGTCGCTGGAGAACAGCATCCCGAGTTCGTAGTCCTCGGTCAGGCACTCCGACGCGAAGGGGCCGCCCTCTCCGCCCGCCGCGCGTGAGCGGGCCAGCCGGTCGAGCCGCTCCCGGCGAAAGCCGCATCCCACGCCGGCCGCCGGGATCGCCGCGCCGAGCGCATCGCGCACCACCATGGTCTTGCCGTGCGCCTCGGCGAATTCGTCCATGTAGTGCCCGCCGACCCAGGGCGATCCGGGCTGGGGCTCGGGCAGGACGGGAAGCTGCACGAAGTCCGCGCCGCGCAGGCCCGATGCGATCGCATCGAGGGCGCAGGGATGCACCATGTCCTCGGCATCGTGGAGGACGACGCCGAGGAACCGCCGGCCGCTGCGCCGCTCGTCCTCGCACATGGCGCGATAGATGCGGTTCAGGCAGTCGGCCTTGGTCGTCGGCCCGGCGCGGTCGTGGATGACGATGCGCAGGCGCGGATCGCCCCCGCTGGCTGCGGACGCCGCCGCGACGGTGTCGGGATCGTTGCCGTAGCAGCCGAGATAGAGCCGCATGTTGGCCCCGGTCCAGACCTGCAGGGCATGGCGGATCGTGTGTCCGATAACGCCTGCTTCGCGCCAGGCCGGGATGAACACGGCAAGCCGGCCGCCATCCGCGTTCTCGGCCCCCAAGCCAGAGCGTTCGGGTTCGGCGAACAGGCGCCGCCGCACCCACACGATCAGCCAGACGAGATCCATGGCCAACTCGTCGAGCGCGCCGAGCGTGAACCAGAATGCGCAGAACAGAAGCAGCTCGAACTGAACCCCGGTCAGCAAGTGGTACGTCGAACCAAGAATTTCATTCGGCATCGCACCGGTTCCCCCGATGGAAATATCGGTGGTTCCCCCGTTTCGGACCACTTACATTTGTGAAATCGCAGTGAACTTTACGAAAGCCGCGCGACCGGCGGGCGATCTTGCGCGGCGCGGCGCGATCGGCGATGGCACGTCCATGGCACACGCGAGACACCCTGCGAACCGTCTGGCCCGTGCCATCACGCGGATCGCGGGCGGAGACGCGGGCGCGGGCATCCTGCTGATCGCGGTCGCGGCAGCGGCGATGATTTTGGCGAACTCGCCGCTGGCCGAGCCCTTTCATGCGCTGTTCCATCACCCGCTCGGCTGGAGCCCGGTGGCGCGGCTGGACACGGTTCACGCCTGGATCAACGACGGGCTGATGGCGGTGTTCTTCTTCGTCGTCGGGCTGGAGATCAAGCGCGAGGTGCTGGACGGGGCGCTGTCCGACGCTCGCCGCAGGCGCCTGCCGGTGCTCGCCGCGGCAGCGGGCATGGCGGTGCCGGCGGCCATCTACCTCGCGGTGGCGCGGGGCGAGCCGGCGATCCGCGCCGGCTGGGCCATTCCCGCCGCCACCGACATCGCCTTTGCCGTCGGGGTTCTCGCGCTGCTGGGCAAGCGGGTCTCCCCGGCGCTGCGGCTGTTCCTCCTCACCGTCGCCATCGTCGACGACCTGGGTGCGGTGGTGGTGATCGCGCTGTTCTACACCCCCGCCATCGCGGTGGGCTGGGCGCTGGCGGCAGCGGTCGTCCTCGCCGCACTGATCGGCATCAACCGCGCCGGAGCCTCGTTCCTGCCGCTATATCTCGGGCTGGGGCTGCTGCTGTGGCTGTGCGTGCTGTTCTCCGGCATCCACGCCACCATCGCCGGCGTGCTTTTCGCGTTCACGATCCCGCTTCGTCTGGGCCGGAAGGGAGACAGCATGTTGCTGCGCCTGGAACACGCGCTGGTGCCTTGGAACAGCCTGCTGATCGTGCCGCTGTTCGGCCTGGCGAATGCCGGCGTGTCGCTGGCGGGGCGGGTGAGCATCCTCGACCCGGTGCCGCTCGGCGTAGCGTTCGGCCTGTTCGCCGGGAAGCAGGCGGGCGTTCTCGGCGCGATCTACCTCGCCGATCGCACCGGCCTCGCTCCACGCCCGGCCGAAGCGAGCTGGGCACAATTGTGGGGAATGGCGATCCTGTGCGGCATCGGCTTCACCATGAGCCTGTTCATCGCCGCGCTGGCATTCCCCGCCGACCCGCTGCTGGTCGAGGAAGCGAAGCTGGGCATTCTGGCGGGTTCGCTGGCCTCGGCCATCCTCGGCTACGCGGGGTGCTGCGGCTCGCCCGCGCTCCCGCCTGACGCGACCTTACCAGACGCCGACGTTCGGCATGCTGGCCCATGGCTCCTGCACCGGCAGCCGCCCGTCCTGCAGCAGCTCCACCGAGATGCCGTCGGGCGAGCGGACGAACGCCATGTGTCCGTCGCGCGGGGGCCGGTTGATCGTCACGCCGCCGTCGATCAGCCGCTGGCAGGTCTCGTAGATGTCGTCCACCTGATAGGCGAGATGGCCGAAGTTGCGGCCGCCGGTGTAGTCCTCCGGGTCCCAGTTGTACGTCAACTCCACCTCGGCGACGCCGTCCTGGCCGGGCGCGGCGAGGAAGATGAGCGTGAAGCGGCCCTGCTCGCTGTCGAACCGGCGTATCTCCTCCAGCCCGATCAGGTTGAAGAAGCGGACCGTCGCCTCCGGATCGGTGACGCGGATCATGGTGTGGAGATAGCGGGTCATGCGGATGCCTTTGGAATTATCGCGCGCACAAGAGGATCGGGCGAGCGTTCATGTCGGACGCGAATGGCCGCACTGCAACCCCTGCGATGCGGCTTCCGCGAACGAAAAAGGCCGGTAGGGTTTCCCCCGCCGGCCTCTTCATGAGCCGTCAGCGGCCGGGCGTCAGGCGCCGGCAACTTCCGCGGTATCGATCTTCAGGCCCGGACCCATCGAGGACGAGAGCGTGATCTTGCGCACGTACTTGCCCTTCGCGCCGGCCGGCTTCGCCTTGACAATGGCATCGACGAAGGCGTCGAAGTTCGTCTTGAGGTCGGCATCGGAGAACGAGAGCTTGCCGAGGCCGGCATGGATGATGCCCTGCTTCTCGACGCGGAACTCGATCTGGCCGCCCTTGGCGTCCTTGACCGCCTGGCTGACGTTCGGAGTCACGGTGCCCAGCTTGGGGTTCGGCATCAGGCCCTTGGGACCCAGCAGCTTGCCCAGGCGGCCCACGACGCCCATCATGTCGGGCGTGGCGATGACGCGATCGTAGTCGAGGTTGCCGGCCTGCATGTCTTCCATCAGGTCCTCGGCGCCCACCTTGTCGGCACCGGCGGCAAGAGCCTGCTCGGCCTTGTCACCCTTGGCGAACACGGCGACGCGCACGGTCTTGCCGGTGCCTGCGGGCAGCGACACCATGCCGCGCACCATCTGGTCGGCATGACGCGGATCGACGCCGAGGTTCAGCGCAACTTCCAGCGTCTGGTCGAACTTGGCGGTGCCCAGCTCACGCAGGAGCGTGATGGCATCGGCCACGGGATAGAGCTGCTGGTTGTCGCCCAGCTTGGTGGCGATCGCCTGCGCCTTCTTGGTCTGCTTTGCCATCGGATCAGCCCTCCACAACCTGCAGGCCCATCGAACGGGCCGAGCCCTCGATGATCTTGGTGGCCTGATCGATATCGTTCGCGTTGAGATCGGCGAACTTGGTCTGCGCGATCTCGGCAAGCTGCGAGCGCTTGATGGTGCCCGCCGAGGCCTTGCCCGGGGTCTTCGAACCCGACTTGAGACCGGCGGCCTTCTTGATCAGGAAGGTCGCGGGCGGAGTCTTCGTCACGAAGGTGAAGCTGCGATCCGAATAGACGGTGATGATCGTCGGGATCGGCATGCCCTTTTCGAGCTCCTGCGTGGCAGCGTTGAACGCCTTGCAGAACTCCATGATGTTGACGCCGCGCTGACCCAGCGCCGGGCCGATCGGCGGCGAGGGGTTGGCGGCACCGGCTGCAACCTGCAGCTTGATGTAACCGGTAATCTTCTTGGCCACGGTGGGCCTCCTTTCACACTGTCGCCGCACCCGAAGCTGCGGCTCATGTTAAGCGGTCAAGCGGATGGGCAAGCCCCTCCTCCCGCGCGAATCCATGGCGCCAGGGCACCGCGAAGCGCGGCCCTTAGCGACGGACGGTCAAAAAGGCAAATGGCCCGAGGCATCTTGACATTTAGTGCCAAATAGGTTATATGCCGCAGCAGTCGGGGTGACCTGACCAGACGGCGGGTGCGGCAGGGGAAAGACGTTCTCCCTGACAACTCCCGCACCGCATGGCCGGCAG
>Ga0068862_100005751_pt1 | contig 10341 bp, 9 predicted proteins | sample KBSSwiS52_FD_66598 | JGI IMG/M metagenome (GOLD analysis project Ga0068862, IMG submission 66598) | Switchgrass rhizosphere microbial communities from Kellogg Biological Station, Michigan, USA - KBS Switchgrass S5-2 | ecosystem: Host-associated > Plants > Roots > Rhizosphere > Soil ... | reverse complement strand
GCTGGAAGCCCCAACGGAGGTCGTCATCTGGATGGTGATGCGCGAGGTCTGCGTCTTGGCCGCCCTTGGGCTGGCAATCAGCGTGCCGCCGCGGTCGGCGCGTCGCGGTTGATCGAATCGTTTCTCTTCAACATGAAACCGAACGACCCGCGCACGCTGGCAGTTGCGGTGACCACTCTCCTGGGCGCGGCGCTGCTGGCGGGCTACGGACCGGCGCGACGCGCTTCGCGAGTGAACCCGATCGTCGCGCTTCGCCACGAGTGACGATTCACCCGTGAACCTCGACGGTCACTCGTGTCGTACGGCGTCCATCGGATCGATCGACGCCGCGCGGCGCGCAGGAGCAAGACACGCCATGACGGCGACGGCCATCAGCAGGAGGGTCACAGCTGTCAGGATCAGCGGATCCCGCGAGCTCTCGGTCAGCCACTGCGAGGCGACCTTGTCGAAGACCAGGCACAGAACTACACCCGCGAGGAGTCCCGCGCCGACATTCCACGACGTCCCCGATAGCACGATGCGCACCACGTCGCGGGCTCTCGCGCCCAGCGCCAGGCGGATGCCGAACTCGCTGGTTCGCATCGCGACACCGTAGGACACGACGCTGTAAAGTCCCACCGCCGACAGCGCCAGCGCCAGCATCGAGAAGATCCCGAACAGGTTCGCGACCAGCCGCTGTTGCGCGTATTCGGGAAGATTCGTGATCCAGGCCTGAAGGTCCCGGACGCGGCTGACCTGCTGTTCGCGATCGACGCGAACGAGCTCGGCGCGCACATCGCGCAAGATCGACAGCGGGGCCACCCGCGTCCGCACCAGGATCTGCGTGAACATCCGCATCTTCAGCGTATACGGCACATAGAAGGCCGGCTTGATGGGGTTGCGCAGACCGTCATTGCGCGCGTCGGCGACGATGCCGACGATCTGGAGCCATCCACCGGCTCCTGCCGCTGCGGGCGAATACGGCGGCTCGTCCTTCAGGTTCGCGATTCGCAATTGATGGCCGATGGCATCGCCCTGTGGCCAATACTGACGGGCCATCGCCTGGTTGATCACCGCTAGCGGCGCCCCTCGCGCGATTTCGTCGTGGTTCCAGGTGCGTCCTTGCGCGACCGGAATGTGGAGAAGCGGAAAATACTCGGGGCTGACGAAGTTCAATCGCGCGACCGGCTTTTCGACCGCCGTGTTGCCGAGAATCTCGATGGTGCTGTCGTTTCCGTTCGACGGCGGCGTGGCGTTGGTCGAGATCCCCGCCGAGACAACCTGGGGCATGCCGGCAATGGCCGCCCGGAGCCGCTCGAAATACTCGGAACGCTCCTTCCACGTCTGGTAGGTCCCATCGTGGACGGGGATCGGCAGCGACATCGTCTGCTGCGGGTCGTATCCGAGGTCCGCGTTCGACAGCCGCAGGAATCCCTTTCCGGCCGCGCCCGCCGCGGTGAGCATCAGCAGCGTCAGCGCGACCTGCACTGCGACCATGACCCGATGGATCCGTCGCCCCTGCGCGCTGCCGATCACCCGCCGAGCGCCGGTCTGCGCCACGCGGCCGATGTCAGGACGCGAGAGCTGCAGCGCCGGCCAGACGCCGAACACGATCGCGGTCACGACGGCCAGGGCCGTGCTGAACAGCAGGACCGGCACGTTCATCTCGATGACCGATTCGGCGGCGAACGAGTTGGTCGGGACCCAGGCGACGATCAACGCGAGGGCCCTCCACGCGATCAACACGCCCAACGTGGCGCCGGCCACGGCGATGACCAACGCCTCCGTCAGCAGCTGTTGCACGACGCGGATACGCGCGGCTCCCAGGGCCGCGCGCACGGCGAGCTCCTGCTGGCGATGCGCGCCCCGCACCAGCAGCAGGATCGACACGTTGGCGCAGCCCACGAGCAGCAGCGACGTCACCGCGCCGAGCAGCAGGAACAGCCTTGGCCCCATCGGCCGCGCGTACATCTCGATGATGCTGCGCAGGTTCACGCGAAACGTGTCGGGGTAGCGCCCCGGCGTCTCGGTCGCGAACTTCTGCAGGATCGGCTGCAGATCGGCGTTGGCTTCCGCCGTCGACACGCCCGGCCGGATCTTGAGGCTCGTGCCGAAGTAGATGTTGGGGTCGATCCTAACCTTCAGCGGCACGTAGATGTCCGCGTCGCGCCAGCGAAACCGCGGCGGCATCACGCCGACGATTTGATAGTTCTTGCGCACCAGCTGGATCGTGCGGCCGACGACCGCAGGGTCGCCCGAGTAGTAACGCTGCCAGAATTGGTAGCCAAGCACGACGACGCGCTCGGGTTCCTGACCCGGAGGCGCATCAGCGGGGATGAGCCATCGCCCCAGGAGAGCACGAACACCCCAATGATTCGGTGCGTTCGGTGAGATGTACGACGCACTGACGTCCTCGGGGATATCGCCATCGGTCGTCGTGAGGTTCCAGCCGTCCTCTCCCACGACGCTCTCGATCGTCCGTGCCTGCCGGAGCTGATCCAGCTGCGCGCCGGTCATACCCGGGTAACGGAAGCGGCCCGCCTGGTCCGTGAGGCTGAGCTGCATCATTCGGTCGGCGCCCACGTACGGGAAGGGATTGATCAGGACGCCGTAGACGACGCTGAACACGGCGCTGGTGGCGCCGATGCCGAGGGCCAGCGAGAGGATCGCCGTGAGCGCAAAGCCTGGACGGCGGCGCAGTTCCCGCGCTGCATAACGAAGATCGGCGAGGACCGAGCTCATATCAGCGCTTGGACGTAAAAGCAGCGCGAAGGGTTGGCTGAGCGCGACACTGCAGGCTCGAGACGCGCGCTTACTCGACGATCGCCTGCTGCATGATGGCCTTGAAGCGCTGGCGGATCTGATCGGGGTTCGACGGCGAGCTCTGGGTCATGAGCACCGTCACCGTTTCTTTGACGGGATCGATCCAGAAGATCGTGCCGGCCGTGCCGTCCCACCCGTATTCGCCGCGGCTCGACGGATCGGTCGGCGCCGGATTCAACAGAACGTTCACGTTCGCCAGGCCCCACCCCATCGAACCGCCGCGCGCCTTCTGCAGATCGTCGGACAGCCCGTTCACCGTCATTTGTTCAACGGTCTTCGCGCTCAGCACGCGGACGCCGTCGAGCTCGCCCTTATTGAGCAGCATCTGGCCGAAGCGCAGGTAGTCGGGCACGGTCGACAGCAGTCCGACCGCGCCTTCGATGAGCGTCGGACGCTCGGTGAACGGCAGCGTCTCGACATCGACTCTCGTCAGCCCGCCGCCCGGCGCGGGGCCGTACACGGTGGTGAGCCGCAGGCGCTGCTCGAGCGTAGCGGCCCAGAACATCGTGTCGGTCATGCGGAGCCGGCGGAAGATGCGCTCGTCGAGGAACACCTCGAACGGCTTTCCGGACCAGATCTCGACCAACCTTCCGAGCACGGTCGTCGACTCGCTGTATCGGTAACGCGTACCCGGATCTTCCATCAGCGGCACGCGCACCAGGTTGGCGATGAACTGCGTCATCGTCATCGTCCTGGTCCGCACCTGCTCGCGACGGTAAATCTCGGATGTTCGATGGTTGAGGCCGGAGGTATGAAGGAGAAGATCCCGGACGGTGATCGGGCGCGCGGCCGGGCGTGGTGCGGCGCCCGTCTCGCCGGCCACGACGACATTCTTGAACTCCGGGATGAACGTCGCGACCGCGTCGTCGAGGGAGAAGCGGCGTTCCTCGTGCAGCATCATGACCGCTACCGCGGTCACGGACTTCGTCATCGAGTAGATTCGGAAGAGCGATCGCTCTGTCATCGGCGCGCGCGTCTCCAAATCCTGAACGCCGACGGCTTCGAGGTATGCCAGCTGACCGCGTCTCGCCACGGCGGCGACGGCGCCGGCAATCCGGTGTTCCGAAACGTACCGGTTCAACAGATCGGTCGCGTCACGGAGGCGCGCAGCCGAGAGCCCGACGGCGTCGGGCCGGGCGCGAGGAGTCTGGCGCGACACCGCCGGCGCCTCGGCTCGCGCAAGGGCCATCGTCGAAGCAACCAGCGCCACCCCGGCGTAGACGCGTCCTGGCAGATGCATCCCTTGGTGGCATCAGTGTAGACCGGGGCCGACGTTCAGTCGATGCCGAGCGAAAAAATGTGGCGTCGCCATCCAGATTCGATGGCGACGCCACGATCGATCAGAGCAGAACGGCGTTCGGTGTTACCACTGAAAGGCAACACCGATGTCCGCTCGCCAGAAATTGAGATCGGACAACAGCGTCTGTGTCACACGATTCGCGAGATTCGTCGCGTCGGCAGTGAACGTGTTCGCATGGTAGTAACGCGCATCGCCGCGGAAACCGACCTTGCCGGCAAACGCCATGATGCCGCCGCCGAGATTCGAACCCCCTCCCGTCTGGCTGATGGAAGAGGTCGTCGCGTCCACAACGACTCCGTTGACGAGGATGCCGCTGCCGACGATGCCGTTGGCGAACCTCATCTGGATGCCACCGAAACCGCCAGACACGTACGGCTGAAACTGCCCCTTGGCGCCGAGCGGGAGCACGCCGACTGCGTTGGCCATGTAGCTGTTCACGTGCGGGTTGTCGGTCAGGATCACGCCGAGGGTGTCGACCCCGAATGACGGCGTGAAATTGGCCAGGAATTCGCCACCGACGACACCCCGCCACAAATAGCCAATCTGTCCGCCCCAATCGAAGCTCCGACTCCTGTCAACGCTGAAGAAATCGTTGTTGGTCGAGCCGAAATTCGAACCGACGAATCCGGAGGCCAGCCAGTGACTTCTGGTGAGACCGGCATCATCGGCCGGGGCGATCGCCGGCGCGGCAGGCGTCGGCGGTGGAGGCGAGGTTTGAGCCCATGCGGTTCCGGACAGCCCCGAGACCATCGCCGCAGCGAGAAGCCAGTTCACTGATCGCATGACGAATTCTCTCCTTTTCGATTTTGTGCGGTACCTCCGCACGAGGTTGTTACCGCTCGCTGATCCCCTTGTTCTGGAGGAGAGTCACGACGGTCCTGCGGTTCTCGGCCTGACCCTTGGCCGTCTTGTTGGATGCAACCTGATCGGTCGTTCCCATCGCGGCGGGCACGACGATGTTTGGTGGCGGGACGCCGTCCTGCTGCAGCACGGAGGTCACGGCATCGGCGCGCTGCATGCTCAGCCTCTGGTTGAGCGCGTTGGGCCCGACGGCGGAGGCATATCCCTGGACCTGAATCATGTAGCCCCGGACGCCCTTGGCCTGTGCGGCGAGCTGCTGCAGCTGGCTCCGGTACTGCGGATCGATCCTGGCCTGGCCGTTTTTGAAGTACACCGTCACGGTCGAGACGACGTTGTAGTTATCCAGGCTGTCGATCCGGCCCGCGGTCCCGACGATCTTCTGGTCGTTGGCTCTGATGCGATCGGCGTTGTGCGCGATTTCCGAGGCTTGACGCTGGAGCGTCTGCTGCTGCTGCGCGATGGTTCGCGAGTTCTCGCCGATGCGCCGTTGATTGTCGAGGCTCCGCAGGTCCGTCGGGTCTACGCCGCCCCGGATGGCCGCCGCCATCTTCATGTCCGATCGGGTGTAGGTGACACGATCGGCGGCGAATCGGTCCGCTGCCTCGTAGTATCCGGACGCCCGAACACGAAGGCCGGGAATCAGGGCGGCCGAGGTGACCTTGAGCTGCCGCATTCCGTCGACGCGCCGTACCTTCGTGTAGTCCCTCAGGACGATCGTCACGTCCGTGGCGTCGTCGGTGCGCATGGTGACCGTGCCATCGCTGCCTAGCGACTGGATTACCCCCTTGACATGCTCGTCAGCGGCCGCAGGCGATGCCCAGGCGAGCCCTGCAACGAGAACCGACGCGAGAATCACAGCAGATCCCGAGCGTCTGAGTTTCATGACACTTCTCCTTTTTCCAGCTTGGGGTTCCACGACTGCTCTACGACCCATCAGCACACCTCCCGAACGGCAATAACGGCACCAGCCGCCGAGAAGCGCCAAATGACACCAAATCGGCCGATTCTCGCGAAGAGCGCAAGGGAGGGTTTTGATCAACCGGATTGCGAAGCGTGAAACAGTGACCGTGGGCGGTCAGCCGCGACGGTCAGCTGCGATTTGCGTCATACAATCGGGCCATGCCGCACCTCGATCGCCGTGACTTTCTGGGGACCCTGTCGCTGGCAGGTTTGACGGGCCCGATCGCCGGAGCTGCCCCGGATCCCGCCGGAACGGGACAGAATTCGGCGGCCGACGTTCGCCACGATGTCACGCGCGGCATCGCGCGGTACGTGATCGCGACGCGACATGACGAGTTGCCGCCCGCGGTCCGAAAGGAGGCGTGCCGGACGCTCCTGAACTGGGTCGGTTGCACCGTCGGCGGATCGCGCCATGCCACGCTGGATGCGGCGATCGGTGCGCTCGCGCCCTTCTCCGGGCCGCCGCAGGCATCAGTGCTCGGACGTCGCGAACGGATGGACATCCTGCACGCGTCGCTGATGAACGGCATCAGCTCGCACGTCTTCGATTTCGACGACACGCACCTGAAGACCGTGATTCACCCCGCGGGCCCGGTCGTCTCGTCGCTTCTGGCGCTGTCGGAGCTGCGGCCGATGTCAGGACGAGACTTTCTCACCGCGATGGTGCTTGGCATCGAAGTCGAGTGCCGGATTGGCAACGCGGTCTACCCGGCTCACTACGATCGCGGCTGGCACATTACGGGCACGGCCGGCGTGTTCGGATCGGCAGCGGCGAGCGGTCGGATCCTGGGCCTCTCGGAGCAGCAGATGGTGTGGGCGCTCGGGCTTGCCGCGACGCAGCCGGTCGGCCTGCGTGAGATGTTCGGATCGATGACGAAGGCCTTCCATCCGGGGCGGGCGGCGCAGAATGGCCTGACCGCGGCGCTCCTGGCGGCGCGCAACTTTACCAGCAGCGAAGTCGGCATCGAGGGCAAGAGCGGGTGGGCCAACGTTCTGAGCACGGCGCGCAACTACGCGGAGATCACGGAGAACCACGGCAAGAGCTACGAGATCCTGCTCAACACCTATAAGCCATTCGCCTGTGGCGTGGTGATTCATCCCGCGATCGATGCCTGCATCCAGCTGCGCCGCGAGCACACGCTGACCGTCGATCAGATCGCCCGCATCGATCTGCGGGTGCATCCGCTCGTCCTCGAATTGACAGGCAAGAAGACGCCGCAGACCGGTCTCGAGAGCAAGTTCAGCGTCTACTTCGCAGCGGCGCTCGCAATCGTGAAGGGATCGGCGGGCATGCGCGACTTCAGCGACGACAACGCCCGCGATCCGGCGATCGCGGTCCTGCGCGATCGGGTGACCGCCACGATCGATCCAGCGATCAAGGAAGACCAGGTTCGTGCGACCGTCACGTTGAAGGATGGCCGCAGGCTCGAGAAGTTCGTCGAGCACGTGGTCGGCAGCATCGAGCGTCCGATGAGCGATGCCGATCTGGAGGCGAAGTTCGCGGGGCTGGCGGCCGGCGTGCTGCCGGCGGCGCAGGCGCGCACGGTCATGGATCTGTGCTGGAAGCTCGAGACGCTGCCGAACGCGGCGCAGATCGCCGCGTCGGCACGGGTCGCGTAACGGCGGTGACCAGCCGCCAGTCAGACCGCCGATCGCGGGCTATTCGTTCGTGATCTGAGGCGAGATGCTCGCTTCGCGGATCTTGAGGAACTCCTCGGTCCACTTGTCGTGCACCGGATCCTTGGCGTAGCGATCCGCAGCGGCCTGGTTCTCGAACTCGATGACGAAGGCGTCGTGATAGCCCTCCGGCTGAACGCGGATGGCCTTGGTCCAGACATTCTTGATGCCGGGAATCTTCGCGGCCATCTCCTTGACGCCGTCGAGGGCCTGTTTCTTCGCCGCGGCCGGGACACCTTCCTTCCACTGAATCAGGGACACGTGGACGATGGTCTTCGGAGCGGCGAAACGGTTTTGCGCGACGAGCCACGTCGCCGTCACGCTCAGCGCCAAAAGAGTGGTCAGCAGAATAGTGCGAATGGCAGTCGTCAAGATGTCCTCCTGGATGACGGTTAAAGGAATCATCATCCCACGAGTAATGGATCGGCGGAGGAAAGACGATGAGGATTGTGCATTTCGAGCTGCCCGCCGACGACCCGGCGCGGTGTATGCGGTTCTATCAGCAGGCCTTCGGCTGGCGCTTCGAGAAATGGGACGGGCCGATGGACTACTGGATGGTCAAGACCGGCGACGGTCCAGGGATCGACGGCGGCCTCGCGCGCCGTCAACACCCCGGCCAACCGGCGACGAATGTGATCGCCGTCAATTCCGTGGACGACATCATCCGCGCCGTGACGGCCGCGGGCGGCACCGTCGCCGTGCCCAAGATGGCGGTACCCACCGTCGGCTGGACGGCCTACTTCACCGATACAGAGGGCACCCTCTTCGGCGTGATGCAGTTCGATCCGGCCGCGAAGTGACCGACGGTCGAACGCAGAACTCGCAGAGCTCGCAGAACAAATGATTGGCTCTGCGGGTTCCGCGGGCTCTGCGTTCAAAGTCGCGAGCAGGCTGGGATACGCTTGCGCCGTGATCCCGTTTCCGGCAACCCGGCGGTCGGTGATCGAGCGCATTCGCGGGGCAGATACCGAAGTCCGGCGCACGGCGTTCGGCGATCTCGCCGCCGGCTACTGGCGCCCGAGCTATCACTACCTCCGGCTGCACTGGCGGCTCTCGCCGGAGGCCGCCGAGGACGTCGTGCAGGCCTTCTTCGCCGTCGCGTTCGAGAAGGGGTACGTCGAACGCTACGACCCGTCCAAGGCGAAGTTCCGCACGTTCCTGCGCACGTGCCTCGACCGGTTCGTCCAGAACACCCAGAAGGCCGAGCGGGCGGAAAAGCGCGGCGGCGGTGTGGACCGGCTGTCGCTCGACTTTCCGGGCGCGGAGCAGGCGCTCGCCGAGCTGGCGGCGAGCGACCTCCGGGATCTGGATCGCTTTTTTCGTGACGAGATGATCCGCGCGCTCTTCGAACGCGCGGTTGACGACCTGCGACGCACGTGCGAGGAGTCCGGAAAGGCGGCGCTCTTCCGCGTCTTCGAGCGCCACGACCTCGCGCCGTCGCCGGACGTATCGTACGCGACGCTTGCCCGAGACCTGGACCTGACGGTCTCTCAAATCACCAACTACCTTCACACGGCGCGCCGGCGTTTCCGCGAGCTCGCGCTGGGCCATCTTCACAGCCTCTGCGGAACGGAAGAGGAATTCCGCCTCGAAGCCCGTGAGCTGTTCGGCGTGGAGGCGGACCCGTGACGTGGCTGTCGAACGACCTCGTCGAGCGCCTGCGCGACGTCGCCTCGCGACCCGAGCTGGCCTCCGATCGCTACGTGATCCTTCGCCCGATCGGTCGCGGCGGCATGGGGTCTGTCTACGCGGCGCGCGACGAGCAACTGGGCCGGGAGGTCGCCATCAAGGTCTCGAACGCCGCGGCGCCGACCGACGATCTCGACCAGCGTCTGCGCCAGGAGGCGCGCGTCCTCGCGAGACTCGAACATCCAGGCATCGTGCCCGTGCACGACGCCGGCTTGCTGGAGGACGGGCGATGGTTCTACGTGATGAAACTGGTCCGCGGCAAGACGCTGGCCGACCACGCCGCGTCGCTCGAGCACGAAGCCGCACGCCTGGTGGTCTTCGAGCGCGTCGCCGAGACCGTCGCGTTCGCGCACGTGGCGGGAATCGTTCACAGGGATCTCAAGCCGTCGAACGTCATGGTCGGACAGTTCGGCGAGGTGCTCGTGCTCGACTGGGGCGTGGCCAGAGTGCTGGCGCGCACCGATCGTGAAAGCGGTGCGGATCATCAACCGGACGGCCTGATCGACGGGACCTCGGGAGGTACCCGCATGGGTACGGCGGGCTTCATGGCGCCGGAACAGGCGCACGGCGATTCGTCGAACGCCGGCCCCCCGGCGGATGTCTATGCGCTCGGGGCGCTTCTCTTCTGGATGTGGACCGGCAGCGCGGCGCCCCCCGACCTTAACGAGGTATCACGCTCTCTGGGCGCGGTATCCCCCGCGCCATCGAGGCGGCTCGCGGCGATCGTCCGCAAGTGCCTGTCGCATGCACCAGCCGATCGCTACGCCACCGCCGCCGAGTTGATGGACGATCTTGCTCGCTACCGGCAGGGTTCGTCTGTTTCCGCGCATCGCGAAACGACCATCGAGCGCGCCGGCCGGTGGCTGGTCCGCTATCAAACGTTCGTGTGGCTCGTGCTGGCGTATCTGGTGATGCGCGTGGCCTTCGCGTTCCTGCGTTGAAAAGGATCGGCCTCGCGGCGTGTAAAAGACAGACAAAGGAGATGCGATGAAGAAGCCTGTGCTTGGACTTCTACTCGGCGCGGTGCTGGGCGCCTTCGATGGTCTGACCGC
>Ga0068862_100005750_pt1 | contig 10341 bp, 8 predicted proteins | sample KBSSwiS52_FD_66598 | JGI IMG/M metagenome (GOLD analysis project Ga0068862, IMG submission 66598) | Switchgrass rhizosphere microbial communities from Kellogg Biological Station, Michigan, USA - KBS Switchgrass S5-2 | ecosystem: Host-associated > Plants > Roots > Rhizosphere > Soil ... | reverse complement strand
CTTCTTCACGCCCTCCTCGAGCTGCTCGGCGGCCAGATCCGGATGCTGCATGGCGACGGAGGCGAAGGCCACGAAGCGGTCGGGGTGCGCGGCGCACGCCTCCGCGAGCTTCTCGTTCTGGACGCGGATGAGCTGCCGGGCCAGATCGCGGTCCGCCCCGTACCAGTAGGGATTGATGCTGAGCGCTTCCACGTCGATGCCCTGCTCGTCCATCACCCGGAGGCGATCCGGCGCCTGCGTCGCCACGTGAAGCAGGGGCGGCAGCGCCGTGCCCGGCGCGCCGAGCTTCAGGTTCATCAGCGCGAGCGCCTCCGGCACCGTGCAGTGGGCGTGCACGTCGACGGTCTTGACGCGCCGGCCGGCCACGACCACCTCACGGCGGCGCGCCTGGGCCCGCGCCGGCCTGGCCGCCATCAGGTGGCAGCCCACGAAGGCCAGCCCGGCGAGGCCGCCGCCGATCTGGAGAAACTCCCTGCGGGTCGTCATGGCGATATCCTCCGCGTTGAGGTTCGCGCATCCGGGCGACAGCACGCCCCGCATCCTCCCTCCGACCGGGCCCCTTTCGCAAGGGGCGTCCTGGACTACGACGGCGGCGACGCGACGATCGAGAGAGACGCCTCGCCCGGGCAGCGGCTCCGATCCCCCCTCCGGCACTCGTCCATGTCCCTCTTCGCACATCCGGCCAGAAGCACCCCCGCCAACGCACAGGCAATCGCCAGCCTCATGGCTTGTTCTCCTCCCAGGGTCACGGCGGTGCACGGCGAGTGCCATCGAGGACCTTCCACGCGGAGACGGTTTAGATCGACCCCGCTCATCCAGGTCGAGTAAAGCTTTCCGGGGTCGGGAAGGAGCGACCGAGCCGTTAGTCGGCGAGCTGGTCGCCGGCCCGGCCGACCACGCTGGCCACCGTTGCCAGGAGCTCGGAGGGCTCGACCGGCTTCGCGACGTGGGCCAGGAAGCCGGCCCGCAGCGCGCGGGTCCGATCCTCGGAGCGCGCGAAGGCGGTGAGGGCGATCGCGGGCACGTGGCCGCCGACGGAAGGACCCAGGGTCCGGATCCTTCGCAACAGCTCGTAGCCGTCCACGTCGGGCATGCCGATATCGCTCACCAGGACGTCGGGCTTGTCCTCCTCCACCGCCCGGAGGGCCTCCACCGCCGAGCCAGCGGTTCTCACGTCGGCGTCGCAATCCTCCAGGACGCGCTTGATCATGTCGCGGGCGTCCGGCTGATCGTCCACCACCAGCACCTTGATGCCGGACAGGTCCGGGGGCCCGAAGAGCGGCGAGGTCGTCGAGTGTCCCCGCGGGTGGAGTCGCTGACCGGACTCGCCGACCCGCTGCACGACGGTCAGGGGAAGGCACACCGTGAAGGTCGCGCCCTGGCCCTCGCCGGCGCTGATCGCGCGCACCGAGCCGCCGTGCAGCTCGACGAGGTGCTTCACGATCGACAGCCCCAGGCCGAGGCCGGCGGCGGCCCGCGTCCGCGAGGCCTTCTCCTGACGGAAGCGGTCGAACACGTAGGGCAGGAAGTCGGCCTTGATGCCGACGCCGGTGTCGGCCACCGCGATCTCGATGTGCGAGTTGACGCGCTCCAGCACGACCTGGACCCGGCCGTCCCGCGCTGTGAACTTGATCGCGTTGGAGAGGAGGTTCCACACCACCTGCTGCAGCCGGCTCGGGTCGCCGTTGACCGGCCCCGCCCCCGGATCGAGCAGGGTGCTGAGGCGGATGCCCTTGGCCTCCGCGACCGGCCTCACCGTCTCGATCGCCGCCTCGACGAACGCGGTGGGATCGACGGACTGGATATCGAGCCGCATCTTGCCGGAGACGATGCGGCTCATGTCGAGCAGGTCCTCGATGAGCTGGGTCTGGGCCCGCGTGTTCCGCTCGATGACCTCGAGCCCTTGCTGGGTCTGCGCCGCGGTCATCGTGCCGGTCCGCAGGAGATGCGACCACCCGAGGATGGCATTCAGCGGGGTCCGCAGCTCGTGCGACACGGTGGCCAGAAACTCGTCCTTCATCGCGTTCGCCCGCTCCGCCTCCGCGCGGGCGAACTGCTCGCTCTCCAGGAGCTGGCGGCGCTCTTCCGCGGCCTGCCGGGCCGCCGCCTCCGCCCGCCGGTGCTCGGTGATATCGCGGAAGGTCCACACCCGCCCCGCGGGACGGCCGTCGACCTCCTGGACCTTCGAGAAGCCCTCGAACACCCGCCCGTCCGCGAGATCCAGCACCCCGTGGCTCTCCGGGGGCGCGGTGGCGTGGATGTGGGCGATTCGCTCGAGGTAGGCCTGGCGGTCCGTGACCTGCCCGGCCAGGTAGTCCGGGATGCGCTCCATCGCGGCGGCGAGGTCGCGGGGCAGCCGCCACATCTCGACGAATCGCGCGTTGAAGGTGGTGACGCGGCCCGCCTCGTCGGTGACCAGGATCCCGTCCCAGGTGGCCTCCAGCGTCGCGCCCATCAGGGCGAGCGAGCGGGCCAGCTCCTGCGTCTTGATCTCGAGCGCTTCCTTGGCGCTCAGCAGGTCCTGCTCGGCCTGCCGGCGCGCCAGCAGGATACTCTGCGCATTCTGCATGGCGACCGACCGCAGGAGCTGCTCCTCGTCCGGTTGCCGGTCGTCCGGGTCCGCCATCAGTCGATGCCCAGGAACTCGGACGCCCGGGCGGTGCCGAGCACGCGTGAGCGGATCTTCTCGAACGCGGTGTCCCGGCTCGTCGAGACGTCGTCGCTGAACGGCGAGAATCCACAGTCGTCGGTGGTCCCGAGCCGATCGGGGGGAATGTAGCCGGCCGCCTCGACGATCGAGTCCTGTACTTCCGCGGGTGTCTCGACGCGCGGGTCGATCGGGGAGATGACCCCGACGAAGACGCGCTGGTCCGGCTTCCGGTACTGCCGGATGATCTTCAGCACGCGCCGGCGATCCCGCTCGCCGGCGAGCGCGACGTAGAAGTTGCCCGCCTTGAGCTCGAACAGGCTCGGCAGCAGCTCCTCGTATTCCACGTCCGCGCTGTGGGTCGAATCGCGGTCGCCGCCCGGGCAGGTGTGGATGCCGATGCGCGCGCGCTCGTCCGCGGAGAAGCGCGCCAGCGCCAGGTTGTTCAGATCGATGAAGCTGTTGAGCAGGTTTCCGGACGGATCGATCTTCATCGCGAAGCGCCCTTCCGTGAAGTCGATCTGGACCTTGTGCGCGCCCTTGCCCAGGCACCGGCGAATTTCGGCCTCGTGCTCGCGCAGCAGGTCCGCGATGAAGGCCTCGCGCGAGTAGCCGGGGATCCCGTCGGCGGGATACATCAAGCTGAGGGCCGACGGCGAGATGACCGCCTGCTTCACCGGCTCCGTCGCGAAGCGCTGGGCCATCTCCAGGAAGGCGTCCGCGTAGCGCTTGTAGCGGAACGGGCCCGCGGTCAGGCGCGGCATGCGGCGGGCGTGGCCGGCCGCGAACGGGATCACGAACCCGTCGGGCGCGGTGTTCGGGAGCCCGTGCACCGGGTACGTCCAGAAGTTGTGATACTTACGCTGCTCGCCGTCGGTGACCACCGGAGAGCCGGTGGCCTCGAACCGGGCCACCGTGTCCCGGATCGCCGCTTCGTAGAGGGGCATCAGGCTGGGATCGTCGCAGTCCTTCACGCTCAACGCCTGGATGAGCTCCGGCGTTCTCGGGATGCTGCCGATGGGCTCGGTGGGGATCGGCATCGGCGTCGCCTCGCAGTATGGCACGGGTGAGACGCCGCTGCGACGGGGGGCGAGGCGGTCAGCCTTTCCCTTCGATCGCGACGTCGATGAGGAAGGGGCGCCCCGCGCCGAGCGCTTTCTGCAGCGCGGGGCGCAGCTCGCCCGGCGTGATGACCCGCATCGCCTCCACGCCCATGCCGCGAGCCAGGTCGACGTAGCCCAGATCGGGCGAGACCAGGTCCATGTTCGGGTACGCACGGTCCGGTTTGGCTCCGAAGCGCTGCCGGTACGTATCCATGTTGTGCTTGAGGATGCGGTACTCCCGATTGTTCAGGATCACGAAGACCACCGCGAGGTCGTGATGCGCGGCGGTCCACAGCGCCTGGATGCTGTACATCGCCGAGCCGTCGCCGGAGAGCGCGACCACCGGCCGATCCGGGTGGGCCAGCTTCACACCGAGCGCGCCGGGCAGGGCCTGGCCGATGCCGCCGCCCCGCGCGCCGATGTAGTCCCCGGTTCGCTCGAACTGGACGGTGCGGGCCAGCTCGAGGCTCGCGGTGATGGCTTCATCCACCACGATGGCGTCGGGCGGGAGGGCCGCTTCGATCTCGGCCATCAGCCGCGGTACCGAGATCGGAACGTGCTCCCAGCGCTTGGCCGCCCGCGCGCGCTGGGCCTGGGCGTCCTGCGCCTTCAGGGCTCGGAGCGCGTCGTTCCGCCGGGCCGCGTTCGCACGGATGGCGGCGTCGCCGTCGAGCGCGGCCCGGAGCGCCTTCAACGCGGCCCGCGGGTGGCCCACCAGGCCGACGCTCACCGGCAGGTTGTGCGCCAGGCGCTCCGGAGCCGACTCGACCTGGATGGCAACGGCACCCGGCGGGAGCGGTGAGCCGGGCGCGAACCAGACTTCCTCGAAGAACGGGCCGCCGAGCAGGAGCACGACGTCCGCGCCGTCCAGCGCGCCGCGGATGGCCGCCGCGTCGAAGGGCAGGCCGAGGCGGAAGTTCGGGTGGACCGTCGGCAGCACCTGGTGGGCGTGGATCCCCTCGCACCAGACGGCCGCGCCGAGCTCCTCGGCCAGCGCCGTGACCTCGGCCGCCGCGCCCGCCGCCTCGTCTCCCACCACGATCACCGGCCGCCGCGCCCCTCGCAGCAGGGCCGCGGCCGCCTGGACGCCGGCCGGATCGGGCTCGGACGCCCGGAAGAGCCGCCCCGGCTCGAACGGGGGAACGTCGGTCTCCTGCTCGAGCACGTCGATCGGCAGCGCGACGAAGACCGGCCCGGCCGGCGGGTCGGTGGCGATCTTCAGCGCGCGATGCACGATCAGGGCGAACTCGTCGGCGCGCTGCACCTGGACGCTCCACTTGGTGAGCGGCGCGGCCATCGCCACCAGGTCGTGGCCGAGCACCGGCCCGCGCAGCCGCAGGCGCGTGTCCTGCTGCCCCGCGGTCACGAGCAGCGGCGCCCGAGCCTTGAAGGCGTTGTAGAGCATCCCGAGCGCGTTGCCGAGGCCCGGGGCCACGTGCACGTTGACCACCGCGGGCTTGCCGCTCGTCTGCGCGTAGTAGCTGGCGGCGCCCAGGGCGACGCCCTCGTGCAGCGCGACGACGTACTTGAGCTGCGGGTAGTCGAGCAGCGCGTCGAGCAGGGGGCTCTCGGTCGTCCCGGGGTTGCCGAAGATGTACTCCACCCCGTGGGCGATCAGGCTCTCCATGAAGACCTGCCTGCCGCGCATCGCTCAGCTCGTGCCCATCTGGGTGCCGCCGTCGACGTTCAGGTTGGTCCCGTACATGAAGCTGGCGGCCCGGCCGGAGGCCAGGAATAGCACGCCGTTGGCGATCTCCTCCGGCCTGGCCATCCAGCCGAGCGGGATGCTGCCCACCACGCGCGCCCGCTGCTCGGCGGTGAGAGGGGCGTGCATCGGCGAGTCGATCGGCCCCGGGTTGACGCAGTTGACGCTGACGCCGGTGCCGAGCAGGTCGCGGGCGATGTTGCGGGTCAGCGCCACCACTGCGCCCTTCGACGCGGTGTAGGCCGCGGTGGCGACGCGCCCGCCACCCCGCGTCACGCTGTCGGAGCCGATCGTGACGATGCGGCCGCGCTTGAGCGGGACCATCCGCTTGACCGCCTCCTGGATGCAGAAGAACGTGCCCTTCGTGTTGATCGCGAGCACGCGGTCCCACTCGTCCTCGGTCATCGCGGCGAGGGGTGCCGAGCTGATGATGCCGGCGCAGGTGATCAGGATCTCGACCGGTCCGAACACCTCGTCGCACTGGGTGAAGAGGGCGGCGATGTCCTCGCGCCGGGTGACGTCGGTACGCCGCCACTGGGCCGCCGACCCGAGCTCGGCCGCGGTCCGCTCGAGCCCGGCCTTGTCGATGTCGCCCAGCACGACGCGCGCGCCCTCGCGCACCAGGCCGCGGGCCACCGCCTGGCCGAGACCGCTCGCGCCCCCGGTCACCACGGCGACCTTGCCGTCAAGCCCGAGGAACTCGCTCATCGCGCGCTACTCGTAGCTGCGCAGGATGCGGCCCGGCATGGCGCCGCTGTGCTTGCCCTCGTCGTAGAGCTGGGTGCCCGCCACGAAGACGGCCTTGATGCCCTCGGACTCGGAGATCAGCCGCCGGCCGTTGCACGGCAGGTCGTTCACGTAGCGGGGCGGCTTGGCGGTGACCGTCGCCGGGTCGAACACCACCAGGTCGGCGACCTTGCCCTCCTCCAGCACCCCGCGGTTGGGAATGCCGAACACGGTGGCCGGCACCTGGGTGAGCTTGTGCACCGCCTTCTCGAGGCTCAGCACGCCGGTCCGCCGCACCCAGAGGTCCAGCAGGGCGGTGGCGTAGCCCACGTCGCAGATGACGTCGACGTGCGCGCCGCCGTCGGAGAGCCCGACCAGGCAGCGATCGTCGGCGATCAGCCGCTCGACGCCCGCCGGATCGAAGTTGAACGTGGAGGACTGGAAGCGGGTCGCCAGGTCGTCGGCGAGGCCGAGATCGAAGTAGGCATCGACCGGACGCTTGCCCTGGCTCGCCGCGATCTCCTCCAGGGTGCGCCCCACGTTGGCGGCCAGCTCGGGCCGGCCCACCTCGAGCACACGCATCTGCCCCCACATGTGCGCGCGTCGCCGGCTCTCCAGCTCCTGCTGGAAGGCGTCACGGAACGCGGGGTCCCGGTACATCGCGATCTTCTCGGCCTCCGGCCGGTTGAACGCCTTCTGCCAGGAGACGAAGGAGCCGAACATCGTCGGGTTGCGGAGATCGCCCTGGCTCATGATCGGCCGCGGGGTGATCTGCGGGATGGCCTGCTTCACCAGATCGCCGAGCTTGGCGAAGGTCTGGTCGTGGAAGTCGGGCTGCCCCGGATGGGCGAAGAGGGCGAGCCAGGTGACCGGCCGCCCGCTCGCCTCGGTGATCTGTCGCAGGAGCTCGACGTCCTCGTCGCTCACCGCGTACATCCCGCCGGAGTTCAGGATCATCTCGATTGCCCCGCGCCCCACGTCGTGGAGGCCCCGTACCACGCCGACCAGCTCCTCGCGGCTCGCGTTGCGGCAGGCCAGGGGCCGTCCCTGGTAGCCCACGTGGTTGCGGGAGGTGGTGGTGCTGAAGCCGAACGCGCCGGCCTCCATCGCCTCGCGGAGCAGGCGCCGCATGGTGGCGATCTCGGTCTCGGTGGCCGCCCGCTCGAACGAGGCCTCGCCCATCACGTAGTGGCGGAGCGGGGTGAACGCCACGAGGCCGGCCACGTTGATGCCGAGCCCGCCGCGGTCCACCGCGTCGAGGTACTGGCCGTAGCTCTCCCACTGCCAGTCGATGCCGGCCTTCATGACGTCGTAGGGGATGGCTTCGACGTTGACCAGATCCTGCATCAGGATCTCGCGCGTCTCGGGCTTCACCGGCGCCACGCCGACGCCGCAGTTGCCCATGATCACGGTGGTCACGCCGTGCCAGGGCGAGCAGGTGACGAGCGGATCCCACGCGAGCTGGGCGTCGTAGTGGGTGTGGGGATCCACGAAGCCCGGTGCCAGCACGAGGCCGTCGGCGTCGATCACCCGCGCGGCAGTCTGCCCGTTCGTGGGGCCGACCGACCGGATCAGCCCGTCCTTGACCCCGAGCTCGCCCATGAAGGCGGGCGCCCCCGTGCCGTCGCAGATCCGCGCGTTCCTGATCAGAAGATCGAGCATGGCGTCTCCCCTTTCGGCGGCCTCACCTGGGCCTCGCGGCCTCAAGAATGGCCAGTTCGAGTCCCGCGGTCAAGACCTCTCCGCGCGGGCAGGGCGGGCGCTTGCGGCCGGTCCGGCTCCTGGGCTTCCCGGTAATCCCTACCGACTCCGGGAAGCTCTGACCCGGCCGCGGTCGAACACCTCGCCTGCGCCGCGCGGAAACACGGACGATTCCGACCGTTCGTCCCTGGCACGCAGGATGCTCCCCCGATCTCAACCGGCGGTCCGCACCGGACTGTCAAAGGAGAGCGCCCATGAGAGCCATCGTGATTGCCATCGTCTTGATCATCCTGGTCGTCGGGGGCGTGATGATCTACCAGCGGGACGGCGCGACGTCCATCGGTGACACGCTGCGCTCGGTCAAGGAATCCTCGCAGGACGCGGCGACCACCTCGAAGGTGAAGACCGCGCTGATGCTCTCCAAGCACGTCTCCGCGTTCGACGTGAAGGCCAGCACGAGCCGGGGCGAGGTGACCCTGACCGGCGAGGTGCCGAGCGAGGAGACCCGACGGCTCGCGGGGGCCATCACCCAGGACACGTCCGGAGTCACGGCGGTCCGGAACAATCTCACCGTGAATCCGGCGGCCCGTGGCAATCAGGACATCGCGCAGCTCGGGGATCGCGTGGCGGATCTCGAGATCAAGACGCTCGTCATCGATCAGCTCGCCCGGAGCCCGGAGCTGAAGGATCGGACGCTGACGGTGCAGGTCAGCAAGAAGGTCGTGTCGCTGGACGGGGCGGTCGAGACCCCCGCGCAGAAGCGCGTGGCCGAGCAGATCGCGCTCCAGACCCCGGGAGTGCAGGGGCTGGCCGGCCAGATCGCGGTGGCCAACGCGGCGGCGGTTCCCGAGACCGCCGACGACCGGCTGGCCCGGCGGGTCGAGTTCGAGCTCTACTCCACCCGCGCCCTTCCGCTGCAGGGCGTGCAGGTGCGGTCGCAGGACGGGACCGTCAGCTTGACCGGCCCCGTCACGTCACGTGCGGAGAAGCTCCTGGCCGAGCGGGTGACCCAGTCCGTGGACGGTGTGAAGCGCGTGGTCAACAATCTGAGCGCGCCGGAGGGCGCGGCGGCCCGCTAGGGAGCTAGCGGTTCGCGGCGCTTCGCCGCGAGCCATGACGGCGGAGCGCGACGACCCCGTAGCCGGCCCCGGTGGCGATCAGCACGGGAATGGCGACGGCGAGCCACGCGATCCCGACGATCAACGCGACCGCGACCACGAGAGAGATGCCGGTGCTCAGAAACAGGAAGATCACCCTGATCACGATGTCGCCTTAGTCCCAGGGATGGTCCGCGACGTCTTCCGAGCCATCCGGCGGCTCCTCGAGTGAATCGGGCGCGGGAGCCGAGAACTCCACGGCCACCTGCCAGAGCGATACAGGCGGAGGGTCGCCGAGGCTTGTCGCGAGATCGGTCGCCTCACGCAGGGTGAGGATGACCGCCTTGGGCTGCGTGGCGCGCATGAGCCAGGCCTGCGAAGCGGTCGTCACGAGCCACAGCACGGTGTCCGGGAGATAGCTGAGCTTGACCGCCAGCACCTCTCCCTGCTTCAGCAGGGCCTCGCAGAATGCGCGCGCGCTCGGTCCGAGCGCCTCATTGTCGATGACCTCTTGCAACGTGAACACGGTCGACATGTCTCATCTCGAGGCAAGCGGCATGCCACGTCCGGCCGATGGACCATCTCGACGGAGATCGGGCGAAAGGGTGCGGCCGGCTGCCGCAATGTGGCAGGACGCGGTAAGGAGTTCCGATCGGCGGTCAGAACAGTTGACCCGGTCGCGCCCGATCAGCCCGGTTGCAGCTCGATCCGGCCGAACATGGCCTCGGCCGGGGACCGCGTGTCGTTCGTGTCGATCGAGAGCGCCAGCGCGGGCAGCGACGCCGGCGCCTCGCCGAACACGCGCCGGTAGTCGTCGGCGACGTTGCGGCGCTCGTCGAGCCACTGGCCGAGGCCCTCGTCTCCACGCCGCGCGACGATGAACGTGACCGTCCCCGTCTTCTGGCTGGGGAGCACCGTGCCGACCGGCAGCGCCGCGTCCCAGACGTAGCCGATCAGGCGCGATCGCACGAGGGCCGGGAAGCGCGGCCAGATCGCGAAGACGTGGCCGCCGGCGTCGGAGGTCGCGCGGGTCCGCAGGTCCGCGCCCTGCGGGAGGCTGAGCACGCGCCACTGCCACGCGAGGAACGGGGTGGCGGCCAGGTCGGCCCGCACCTCCTTCGCGATCGTGGAGTGCTCGCCCGCGCTCTTCATGTGCAGGGCGCGGCGCCCCGCGTGCTCCACCACCGTGAAGTCGTAGGCGGGATGCCCGCCCGGCGTCTCGTACCTCTCCCAGCCCGGCGGCACGCCTTTCGAGCCGACCGGCGCCCGCCCCCAGTCCTCGACGGGCACGGGCGCGCCGGCGCCCCACGCGCCACCGGGTCGGCCGAGTAGAAGGGTCCCGGCGGCCTGCAGGAACGCGCG
>Ga0068862_100005745_pt1 | contig 10350 bp, 9 predicted proteins | sample KBSSwiS52_FD_66598 | JGI IMG/M metagenome (GOLD analysis project Ga0068862, IMG submission 66598) | Switchgrass rhizosphere microbial communities from Kellogg Biological Station, Michigan, USA - KBS Switchgrass S5-2 | ecosystem: Host-associated > Plants > Roots > Rhizosphere > Soil ... | reverse complement strand
CACCATGCCCAGCCGGAGATCTACCACTACCGCTTCACCGAGCCGCAAGGTTACGGCCTGGCCGAGAACGGGCCGCAGGTCTTCCGCGTGAAACAGTACGACACCGTGAAGATCTTCGACGGCAACGACCACGCGCAGACCGCCGCCCCCGGCTACGGCATGTATTACGCCTGGGTGATCCGGCATCTGCCGAACAATCCCTACGGCATCCCCGACTTCACCGAGGAGCATAAGTGGGTGATGGAAAAGAATGCCGCCTTCTGGTTCCCCAAAGAGCTGAAGGACGGGAACTGAGCGGATGGCGCAGAAGTCGCTTGATCTCATTTGCCTCGGACGCGCCGCGGTCGATCTCTACGCGGAGCAGCTCGGCGCGCGGCTGGAAGACGTCGCGAGCTTCGCCAAGTACATCGGCGGATGCGCCGCCAACATCGCCGTCGGCACGGCGCGGCAGGGCCTGAAGTCGTCGATGCTGGTCCGGGTCGGCGACGACCATATGGGCCGTTTCGTGCGCGAGACGCTGGCGCGCGAGGGCGTCGATACCGGCCATGTCTCGACCGATCCATCTCGCCTCACCGCCCTAGTACTTCTGGGCATCAAGGACCGCGACACCTTCCCGCTGATCTTCTACCGCGAGAACTGCGCGGACATGAACCTGCAGGTTGAGGATTTCGACGCCGGTTACATCGCCTCCGCCAAGGCGCTGCTGGTGACCGGCACGCATTTCTCGACCGAGAGCATCAACCAGGTCAGCCACCGCGCCATCGAACTTGCGAAGCAAGCCGGTACCAAGGTGATCTTCGACATCGACTACCGTCCGGTGCTCTGGGGCCTGACCAGCCGCGGCATGGGTGAGATCCGCTACATCGCCTCGACGGGCGTCTCCGCGCATCTGCAGAAGATCGTGCCCCATTGCGACCTGATCGTCGGCACCGAGGAAGAGCACTGCATCGCTGGCGGCTCCGACGACATCATGACCGCGCTGCGCACCACACGATCCAAGAGCCCGGCACAGATCGTGGTGAAACGCGGCCCCTTGGGCTGCAGCGTCTTCCCCGGCGAGATCGGCAAGACCCTGGACGACGGCATCACCGTGAAAGGCGTCACCGTCGAGGTGCTGAACGTGCTCGGCGCCGGCGATGCCTTCATGTCGGGCTACCTGCGCGGCTGGATCAACGGCGAATCGATCGAGAATGCCTGCACCTATGCCAATGCCTGCGGGGCGCTGGTCGTCTCGCGCCATGGCTGCGCACCGGCCATGCCGAGCAAGATCGAGCTCGACGACTACCTGTCGCGGGCCCAGGACGTGAAGCGGCCGGATCTCGATCCGAGGCTCAATCATCTGCACCGCGTCACCAACCGCGCGACCCAATGGCCGCAGGTGATGGCACTGGCCTTCGACCACCGATCACAGTGTGAAGCCCTGGTGAAAGAGGTCGGCCAGCCCTCGGAGAAGATCGGCGAGCTGAAGGAGATCATCGGCCAGGCGGTGCTCTCAGTCGCCAAGGATTTCCCCGGCCGCGCCGGCGTGCTCTGCGACGGCCGCTTCGGCCAGTCGGTGCTGGAGCACATCACCGGCAAGGGCCTCTGGATCGCGCGGCCGGTGGAACTGCCGGGCTCTCGTCCCCTGCGTTTCGAGGTCGGCCCCAACATCGCGCAGGAAATGCGCGCCTGGCCGGCCGAGCACACCGCGAAATGCCTGGTCTTCTATCATCCCAATGACAGCGAGGCCCTGAAGCAGGAGCAGCTCGCCTATCTGACCCAGCTGCAAGAGGCCTGCATCGGCACCGGACATGACCTGCTGGTCGAGGTCATCCCGCCCAAGGCCATGCCGACCGATGAGAGCATCCTGCCCCGCTGCGTCGCCGAGATCTATGCCCATGGCATCAAGCCGGATTGGTGGAAGCTGCCGTCGATGAGCGACGAAAGCTGGCGCCGGGTCGCCGCCGAGATCAAGAACAACGATCCCTATTGCCGCGGCGTGGTGCTCCTGGGCCTGGAAGCACCGGAAGACGAGCTGGCGGCGGCGTTCAAGATCGCGCGCCGGCACCCGATCTGCAAAGGCTTCGCCATCGGCCGCTCGATCTTCATGGCGCCGGCCCGCGACTGGCTGCTCGGCAACTGCGATGCCGAGGCGTTTGCCGCCAACGTCGCCGACAACTATCGTCGCCTCATCGAAATCTGGCTCGCGCCGCAATCGGCCGCGGCCTAACAACCACCGTCATGCGCGGGCTTGACCCGCGCATCTCTCTCCAGGGAGAAAGATTGCCGGGTCAAGCCCGGCAATGACGAACAGGAAAAAGAGACGGGACGGAACACCATGAGCGGAAAAACCATCAGACTGACCATGGCGCAGGCGGTGGTGCGTTACCTCGCCGCGCAGCGCAGCGAGATCGACGGAAAGGAGGTGCCGCTGGTCGCGGGCACCTTCGCGATCTTCGGCCACGGCAATGTCGCCGGCATGGGTGAGGCACTGGCCGCCGCGGAAGCCGTGCTGCCGACCTATCGCGCGCATAATGAGCAGTCGATGGCCCTGGCCGCCATCGCCTATGCCAAGGCGAAGAACCGCAAGCAGTTCATGGCCTGCACCACCTCGATCGGCCCCGGCGCCACCAATATGGTGACCGCGGCGGCGCTCGCGCATGTCGATCGCCTGCCGGTGCTGCTCCTCCCCGGCGACATCTTTGCGAGCCGCCTGCCCGATCCGGTGCTGCAGCAGATCGAGCATTTCGGCGACCCGACGCTCTCGGTCAACGACACCTTCAAGCCGGTCTCGCGCTTCTGGGACCGCATCATGCGGCCTGAGCAATTGTTGCAGAGCCTGCCGCAGGCGATCCGCGTGCTGACCGATCCCGCCGATTGCGGCCCGGTCACGATCTGCCTGCCGCAGGACATCCAGGCCGAAGCCTATGACTACCCGGCGGCGTTCTTCGAACCGCGCAAGCACCGCCTGCGCCGCCCGGCGCCGGATGCGCGCGAGGTCGCGGATGCCGCCGATGCTTTGCGCAACGCCAAGCGGCCGATGGTGATCATCGGCGGCGGCGTGCATTACAGCGACGCCGTCGCGGAAACCCGCGCCTTCCTGAACAAGCACGGTTTGATGGCCGGCGAGAGCCAGGCCGGCAAGGGCGCGCTCAATTGGGACGACCCGCACAACCTGGGTTCGGTCGGCGTGACCGGATCGAGTGCCGCGAACACGCTCGCCGCCGATGCCGACGTGGTGTTGGCAATCGGCACAAGGCTGCAGGATTTCACCACCGGATCCTGGGCGCTCTTCAAGGCGAAGCCGAAGCTCATCCAATTGAACGTCGCCGCCTATGATGCCTGGAAGCACAATGCGCTGCCGCTGGTCGGCGATGCGCGCGTCAGTCTGCCGTTGCTGAGCGCGGCGCTCGGCGATTGGAAGGTCACGGCGGACCGCGCGGCGCACGGCACGGCGGAGATCGCGCGCTGGCGCGGTGCGGTGGATTCGGTCACCGCGGCGCCCAAAGGCAATGCCCGTCCCAGCGATGCGCAAGTGCTGGGTGCGGTCAATCGCAAGTCGGCGCCGACCGATGTCGTCGTCAACGCCTCGGGCGGTTTGCCGGGCGAGATGCACAAGCTGTGGAAGACCCGCGATCCCAAGGGCTACCACATGGAATACGGCTTCTCCTGCATGGGCTATGAGATCGCCGGCGCGCTCGGCGTGAAGCTGGCGCAGCCGGAGCGCCGGGTCTTCGCGCTGATCGGCGATGGCGGCTACATGATGATGAATTCCGAGATTGCCACCTCGGTGATGATGGGCGCCAAGATCGACATCGTCGTGCTCGACAACGGCGGCTTCGGCTGCATCAACCGGCTGCAGCAAGCCTGCGGCGGCCGGCCGTTCAACAACCTGCTGGTCGATGCCCACCGCAAGGTCGATGTGCCGATCGACTTCGCCGCGCATGCCGCGGCGATGGGGGCCATCGCCGAGAAGGTCGGCAACATCGCCGAGCTCGAAGCGGCGCTCGACAAGGCCAAGACCAGCGACCGCACCCATGTGATCGTGATCGACACCGATCCCATGATCACCACCCAGGAAGGCGGCGCCTGGTGGGAGGTCGCGGTACCGGAAGTCTCGACCCGCAAGGAGGTCGAGCAGGCGCGCCAGAATTACGAAAAACAAATGGCCGCGCGATCCGGCGCAGCGGAGTAATCATGACCAAGCAACGTCTCGGCGTCGGCCTGATCGGGGCAGGCTTCATCGGCCGCGCCCATGCCTTCGGCTATCACACCATGCCGGCGGTCTTCGCCAATGCCGGCGCCCTGCCCGTCCTCAAGGTGATGTGCGACACGCCGGCGGCGCGCGCGGCACAGTTTGCCGAAGAGCTCGGCTTCCCGCGCAGCACCGACGACTGGCGCAAGCTGGTCAACGATCCCGAGGTCGACATCGTCGATATCTGCGCGCCCTCCAACCTGCACCGCGAGATCGCGCTGGCCGCGATCGCGGCCGGCAAGCATGTCTATTGCGAGAAGCCGGTGGGCTTGGGCGGCAAGGAAGCGACCGAGATCGCCGCGGCGGCGAAGCAGAAGGGCATCAAGACCCAGGTCGGATTCTCCTATGCCCGGCACCCGGTGATCGGCCTCGCGAAGAAGCTGATCGACGAAGGCGCGATCGGCAAGATCATCCACATGCGCTGGACCTATAACGAAGACTATATGTCGGATCCCGCCGCACCCTTCACCTGGCGCAACGATGCCAAGCTTGGCTCCCGCGCCGGCGCATTGGGCGATCTCGGCGCCCATGGCCTGGCGATCACCGGCGTTCTGGCGGGCGAGATCAGCGCGGTCTGCGCGCGCACCATCCTGGCGACGCCGAAGCGCAAGGACCCGGCGACCGGCGAAATGCGCCAGGTCGACAACGAGGACGTGACCGACTGTATGTTCGAATGCAGCAACGGCGTCACCGGCATCTTCAGCACCAGCCGCATCGCCTGCGGCTCGAAGATGCATCTCTCTTTCGAACTCGTGGGTTCGCAGGGCACGATCCGCTGGAATGCCGAGCGTTACAACGAGCTCGACGTCTACGACAGCCGCGAGCCGAAGGACCGGCAGGGCTTCCGCACCATCTTCGCCAATGCCAGCCACCCACCCTACGGCAACTTCTGCCCCGCGCCCGGCCACGGCATCGGCTTCAACGACTTCAAGGTGATCGAGATCTACGAATTCATGGAGGCAATCGCCGCGGGCAAGCCGGTCCTCACCGACATGGAAGCCGGCGCCAAGGTCGGGCGGATCATGGATGCGGTGCTGGATTCCGCCGACAAGCGCGCCTGGGTCTCGGTCGGCTGAGAGCGGCTCTCTGACTTACCGCCGGACACCGAGCGGCCCTGGGCCGAAGGCCGTCATGTAGAGCAGCCCCGCCGCGAAGGCGAAGTGGTCCACGAAGACGCCGAACTCCATATGATTGCCGCCCCATTTCTGCGGCCCGTGGAAGGCGAAGGCGAGAAACAGAAGATAGAGCGCGGCCAGCAGCGCCGCTTCGCGCATCAGGGTTCCGGTCAGGAAGGCGATCACCAGCAGCGCTTCGAAGATCGCCGCGATCCAGGCGAGTGCCATGGGCATCGGAAAGCCGGCATCGCCAATGAACGTCGCCGTCGCGCCGATATCGGCGAACTTGGTGCCGCAGGCCATCAGGAAGATCGCGGCCACCAACAGCCGCGCCAGCAGCAGGCCGCCGCGTTGCCAGAAGGGATGCCGGACGATGGCCGAGAGACCCGGGATCGACATGGGGCGCCAGCTTAACCCGGTCGCCCCAGACGTCAATCCTAGCAGGCGTCAATCCTGGCGCTACGTCAATCCTAGCGCTCAGGCCTAGCGGTTGAGGGAGGGCTGCCCCAACCCGATGGGTGCCACCGGACGCGGCAGGTCCTCCAGCGCCTTCGCTTCGCGCACCTGCTCCGGCGTCAGGCCGATGTCTTTCAGCAGATGGGCATCGAGGCGCCGCAGGGCGGCGAGCTGCCGGCTGCGCGAATGCGGCGAACCGATGCAGGAGAGCCAGGTTTCCTGAACCCCGTCCAGGATCGATCGGAAGGTTAACATTGCAGTCGCCTCCTTTCAGGCGACACGACAAAGATGGGGCCTTGCTCTCCATAAATGAAGCTTTGGAAAGCTATACAAAGCATGAGAAAATCTTTGTATGAAGACATTCAATCTTGACCATCTCGAAACCTTTGTCCGGGTCATCCAATCCGGCAGCTTCTCGGCCGCGGCGGAGAAGCTCGGCCTGACCCAGCCGGCGGTCAGCCTGCAGATCCGGCAGCTCGAGAAGAAGCTCGGCACGGTGCTGATCGAGCGGGTCGGCCGCCGCGCGCGCCCGACTTCGGCGGGCAGCGAACTGCTGGAACATGCATCGCGGATCGATGACGCGGTCGCTTCCGCGGTTGAGTCGGTGGCGCGCCATGCATCGGACGCGATCGGCCATGTCCGGCTGGGCACCGACAACACCGTCACCATTTTTCTGCTGCCGCCGGTGCTTGGCGCTTTGCGCAACCGCTACCCCAATCTCCAGATCACGGTTTCGACCGGCAATGCGGCGGATATCGTGAAGTCGGTCGAGGAAAACCGGATCGACCTCGCCTTCGCGACGCTTCCGGTCTCGGGCCGCGCTCTGGAGGTCACGCCGGTCATCGACGATGCCATCGTCGCCGTCGCATCGCGCGACATGGTCCTGCCCCAGCGGCTGACCGCTGCCAACCTGGCCAAGCTGCCGCTGCTGCTGTCGCAGCCGGGCTCGGCCAGCCGGCGCATCACCGACCGCTGGTTCGCGCGCGGCGAGGCCACGGTCAATCCGGCGATGTCGCTGGGCAGCGCCGAGGCGATCAAGGCGATGGCGATCGCCGGTCTGGGCTGCGGAATCATTCCCGAAATGGCGGTCGGCAAGGAAGGGCGCGAAAACTTCGTGGTGCGGCCGCTTTCGCCACATCTGAAACGCACAATGGGTGTCGTGATCCGCAAGGACAAACGGCTGTCGAAGGGGCTGAAAGCGACCTACGACGCGCTGCTGGGATTGCGACGCAGTTGAGCGCCTACTTCCCGCCCCGCATCGCCAGCCCCACCGCCAGCGTCTGCGCCAGGCAGAGCGACGCGGTCAGCGAGCGGAAGCCCTGCACTTCGGCATCCTTGATTTCGAAGAAGACCGTGGCAAAGCGCGAGATCGGGCTGACCATGCTGTCGGAGATCACGATCACCGAAGCGCCCCGCGCCGCCGCGCGTTCGACGATCGACGCGGTCTCGCGGGCATAGGGCGAGAAGCTGATTGCGATCAGCGCATCATCGGCTTGGATCGAGCGCACCTGCTCGTCCAGCATGCCGCCGAGACCGTCGAGCAGGTGGGTCGGCTTCTCGGAATGCGGCAGGGCATAGGCGAGATAGGCGGCGACCGGAAAGGAACGGCGCTGCGCGACCACATAGACCTGCCGCGCCTTCACCAGCAGATCGACCGCCTGGCCGAGCTGCTCGGGGGTCAGCACCTCCTGGATATGCTCGAGGGCGACGGCGCTGGCGGCGCAGAAGCGGGCGAGGAAATGATGCGGCCCGTCCCCCTCCTGCTCGGCGCGGTCGAGGGCGAGGCCGCGCACCCGCTCGGCATAGCTGGGCGAGCGGCTGGCAAGCGGCGCCTGGAACACCCGCTGCATCTCGCGGAAGCCGGAATAGTCCAAGGCTTGCGCAAATCGGATCAGGGCCGAAGGCGGTACCCCGGCCCGCTCCGCGATCACCACCACGGTCTCCAGCGCGATGTCGTTCGGATGGTCGAGCACGAACTTGGCGATCTGCTGCAGGCGGTTGCTCAAGCTGTCGTAGCGTTCGGCGATGCGCGCACGCAGCGCCGCCAGGTTCTCGGCCGCGTCCGGCGCACTGCTTTTCGTCTTCGGTTTCGCCAACGTGCTCGCTCCCCCTCAATACTCTGTAGGCAGACCTGATTCGCGCTCCCGGTCAATCCAATGAGACGGAATGAGACGTCCGTCCGGAACCCGAATGAAACGCCCTTTCCCTTTCTTGAATAATTGGAAAAAATGTTGCAAATTCCAAGCTGAATTTTCCAACCGATATTTTCCAACCCCAGCCTTCCAACCGATGCGGACCTGAAAACCCATGCTCGAAATCGCTCTGATCGGCGCCGGCCGGATCGGCCAGATCCACGGTCGCAACATCGCCGCCCATCCCGGTGCCAAGCTGCGCTGGGTCACCGACGTCAACGCCGACGCCGCCGGCAAGCTCGCGCAAGCGCTCGGCGCCCAGAGCGGCACCGATGCCAGGAAGGCGATCGAGGACCCGGCGGTGAAGGCGGTGGCGATCTGCAGCTCGACCGACACCCATGCCGAGATGATCGAGCTGGCCGCCAAGGCCGGCAAGGCGATCTTCTGCGAGAAGCCGATCGATCTCTCGCTGGAGCGGGTCGATCAATGCCTCGCCACCGTGCGCAAGGCCGGCGTCACCATGATGATCGGCTTCAACCGCCGCTTCGACGCGAGCTTCGCCGCCCTGCAGGAAGGTGTCCGCAGCGGCAAGATCGGCAAGCTGGAGACCCTGATCGTCACCAGCCGCGATCCTGGCCCGCCGCCGATCGGCTACATCAAGGTCAGCGGCGGCTTGTTCCGCGACATGATGATCCACGACTTCGACATCGTGAGCTGGATCCTCGGCGAGATGCCGACCGAGGTCTATGCCACGGCTTCGAACCTGGTCGATCCGGAGATCGGCAAGGCCGGCGACATCGACACCGCCATGGTGGTGCTGAAGACCAAGAGCGGCGCCATCGCCCAGATCAGCAACAGCCGCCGCGCGGTCTACGGCTATGACCAGCGGATCGAGGCCTTCGGCTCCAAGGGCATGCTGCAGGCCGGCAACCAGGTCGCGAACACGGTGACCTTCTCCGGCGAGCCTGGTGTCATTGGCGAGAAGCCGCTGCACTTCTTCCTGGAACGCTACGACGCCGCTTACCGCACGGAGCTGCAGCATTTCATCGACTGCGTGCTCGGCAAAGCCAAGCCCGCGACCAGCATCGAGGACGGCCGCAATGCGCTGGCTTTGGCGGAAGCGGCGGTGCAGTCGCTGAAGAGTGGCGCGCCGGTCAAAGTCGGATAGACCCGTCGACCCCTCACCCTGTCCCTCTCCCGCAAGGGGAGAGGGGACGCTGTTGCACCAGCCTTCGAGAACCGTCACGCTCAGCAGCGAAAACAGCCCCCTCTCCCCCTGCGGGAGAGGGCTGGGGTGAGGGGTCGACGGGTGTCTGCCGTCTAATGAAGGGGAACGCACGATGAAAATCGGCATGATCACCGACAGCCTCGGCAAGTTGAGCTTCGAGGCCATGCTGAAGGCGAGTGCCGAGCTGAAGCTCGAGACCTTGGAGTTCGCCTGCGGCAACTGGTCGAGCGCGCCGCATATCAAGCTCGACAAGATGCTCGAGAGCGCCCAGGCCCGCAAGGAGTTCAAGGCCAAGGTGAAGGATCATGGCCTGGAGATCGCGGCGCTCAACTGTTCTGGAAATCAGCTGGCGCCGGGCGACTATGGCAAGAAGCACGACGAAGTCGTGCGCAAGACCTTCAAGCTGGCGAAGCTGATGGGCATTCCGCGCGTGGTGATGATGTCGGGCCTGCCCGGCGGCCCGGGCGATGCCAACCCGAACTGGATCGTCACCGCCTGGCCGCCGGAGGCGACCAAGGCGCTGAACTGGCAGTGGGACAAGGTCGCGATCCCCTATTGGAAGAAGCTCTCCAAGCTCGGGAAAGACTGCGGCATCGACAAGATCTGCATCGAAATCCATGGCGGGCAGCTGGTCTACAACACCGAGACCATGGCGAAGCTGCGCGACGCCGCCGGCGACAATGTCGGCGCCAATTACGATCCCAGCCATATGATGTGGATGGGCGGCGAACCGCTGACCGGCATCCGCAAGCTGGGCGAGGCGATCTTCTACGTCCATGCCAAGGACACGCGGATCGACCGGCAGAATGCCGACCCGAACACCCTCCTCGAAACCAAGACCAACGAGCGCGTGCGCGACCGGTCCTGGAACTACGTCACCCTCGGCTACGGGCACAACGAGAGCTGGTGGCGCGACTTCGTCAGCCTCTTAGCCCAGGTTGGGTATGACGATGTGCTCTCGATCGAGCACGAGGACCTGGCGATGTCGCCGATGGAGGGCATGCGCCGCTCGGTCGAGCTGCTGGACCGGGTGATCATCCGCGACGTGGTGCACTGAACCGGCGCTTCCCGACTTTGACGCGCTGCACAACGGTGTAACCCTACTCTTCCTTGGGAGCTTCCCTGGCGGCTTCGGGAGTGACACGATCCGGCAGTTGCGTCGGCTGCGGGTTGCCCGGAATGTCC
>Ga0068862_100005742_pt1 | contig 10353 bp, 13 predicted proteins | sample KBSSwiS52_FD_66598 | JGI IMG/M metagenome (GOLD analysis project Ga0068862, IMG submission 66598) | Switchgrass rhizosphere microbial communities from Kellogg Biological Station, Michigan, USA - KBS Switchgrass S5-2 | ecosystem: Host-associated > Plants > Roots > Rhizosphere > Soil ... | reverse complement strand
CGAGCTCCACCTCCGCCCAGTGCAGTTCTTCGGCGGTCAGGTAGCTGGGAGACAGCTCGTGGGCCGCCTGGAGTTCGGCGACTGCATCATGGGCGGCGAGGAACCGGTCCCACGCCGCGCGCTCGGCGGGATCGCCATCGAAGACGGGGTGCGGATCGCCGGCCTGGCCGCTCTGGTGGCGCCAGGGTCTGGCGGCGATCGCGCCCCGGATCCGGCGGAGGTTCCGCGGCAGTTCGTCGGCCAGTTCGGCCAAGCGCTCGCCAGCGCCCTCCAGGGCCGCCCTGCCGGCCGCCCGGGCTAGGTGCTTCGCCTGGTCGCGGTCGATCTCGGACGGGACCAACACCATGTCCCAGTCGGCGACCGGTTCGACCAGCGCCGGTCCAGGAATGCCCGAGGCGCCTTCGAGCAGAAGCTCCTCCGGGGTTCGCCGTGGTTCGAATCCCCGGCGCCGGTGCACCTCGAGGATCACCCAGCCGGCGAGGCTGAAGCTGAATCGGGCGAATCGGCTGATCGCAGGATCGAGGAAGCGCACCTCACGACTGTCGCTCACCATGGGCGCCTCCGCCAGAGCCGCCGACCCGACACTTGGTGGGCAAGATCCCGAATTTCGGGGTGGGGAATGCCCTACCTGCGGATGTACGCTCGGAACATGGGTCAGCTGTTCGCACAGCTGAGCTTTCGCCTTCTCGCCGCCAGCGCGGTGCTCGCGGTGATCATTGCCGCCAGCTTCGGGCTCCTGATCGTGGCGATCGAGGACCTGCGCAACTCGGGCCGCCTCGCCGACCGTTCTCGAGCCGAGCTGACCGCCGCCGAAGGGGTCGGTGCGCTCGTGATCGACCTCGAGAGCGGATCGCGTGGCTTCGTGATCACCGGGCAGGAGCGCTTCCTAGAGCCGTGGAAGGCTGCCCGCCGGGCCTATCCCGACCAGGCCAGGACGCTCGAGCGGCTGATCGACAACCCCGAACAGGCAAGGCGGGCCCGGCTGTTCCTGCGCGAAGGAAGCGCTTACATCCGCGACTACTCGATCCCGCTGGTGCGAGCCGTGAGGCTGAACCCGCCATACGCCCGGAGTGTCGCTGCAACCGCGGAGGGGAAGCGGCGGGTCGATGCGATCCGCGCCCGCTTGAACCGCTTCGCGACGGTCGAGCGCCGATTGCTGAGCGAACGCCAGGACCGTGCCGACGCCGACGCGCGCCGGGCGATCGTCCTCGGGATCATCGGCCTCGGCGGCTCCCTGGTCTTGGTCGCCTTCTTTGCCCTCTACCTGCTGCGCTCGGTCGGCCGCCCGGTCCGGCGCGCGGCCGGGATGGCCAGCCGGCTCGCCGGCGGCGATCTCACGGTGCGGATGCCCGAGACGGGCAGCGGTGAGATCGGCGACCTCGAGCGCTCGTTCAACGTGATGGCCAGTTCGCTCGAGCGCAGCCGCGACGACCTCGGCCGGCTGCTGCAGGAGCAGGCGGCACTGCGGCGCGTTGCGACGCTGGTGGCTGAGGGCGGGGAGCCCGCCCAGATCTTCGTGGCGGTCAGCCGCGAGGTCGGCCTGATCTGCGCCGCCGACTTCGTGCGGATGAGTCGCTACGAGGGGGAAGGGATGGTCACCGGCGTCGCCGACTGGAGCCGCGACGAAGAAGCGGGAACGCCGATCCCCGGGCGGGTTGCCCTCTGGGTGCCGCTTCCACTGGAACCGGCGACGATCGCGGCCGTGGTGGCGGAGACAGGGGCTTCGACGAGCAGGGACAGCCTCGCGGGCCTGGGGCGGGTTGCCGACGCGGCCCGGGCGCTGGGCGTCCAGTCGGCGGTCGGGTGCCCGATCACGGTCGAAGGCCGCCTCTGGGGAGTGATCGCCGCAGGCTCGAAGCGGGAGCGCGGCTTTCCTCCCCAGACGGAGTCGCAGATCGGCGAGTTCACCGAGCTGGTCGCGACCGCGATCGCCAACGCCGTCAACCGCGACGAGCTGATCGCATCGCGGGCGCGGATCGTCGCCGCCGCGGACGAGGCGCGCCGCCGGATCCGCCGCGACCTGCACGACGGCGCCCAGCAGCGGCTCGTGCACGCGGTGATCACCCTGAAGCTGGCGCGCCGGGCGCTCGAGAGCGACGACCCGAAGGCCCGCGAGCTGCTCGAGGAGGGTCTCGAGAACGCCGAAGGCGCCACCTCCGCGCTGCGCGACCTCTCGCACGGAATCCTGCCCTCGGTGCTGACTCGCGGCGGGCTGCGGGCGGGTATCGAATCGCTGGTGGCGAGAATCTCGCTGCCGGTCGGCATCGATGTCGGGGCCGAGCGGTTCCCGCCCGGCGTCGAGTCAACGGCCTACTTCGTTGTCAGCGAGGCGCTGACGAACGTCCTCAAGCACTCGGGAGCGACCCGGGCCGATGTCAGCGCCAGGGCGAGCGGCGGTGTGCTTCGAGTCGAGATCCGCGACGACGGCAAGGGCGGCGCAGGGCCCGATGGCGGCAGCGGCTTGGTCGGGCTGCGAGACCGGGTCGCCGCCCAGGGTGGGAGCCTGCAGATCGACAGTCCGCCGGACAGCGGAACCCGGGTCGTGATGACCCTGCCGCTGCCGGCCTAAGAGGGGACTAGTTCCGTGGGTCGCTGAGGTAGGTCAGCACCGCAAGGACCCGCCGGTGCTCGGTCCTCGCCGGGTCGAGCTCGAGCTTTTGAAAGATGCTCGTCACGTGCTTCTCGACCGCCGCCTGGGTGACGACCAGCGACTCGGCGATGCCCCGGTTCGACTTGCCTTCCGCCATCGCGGCGAGGACTTCGCGCTCGCGCGGGCTGAGCCGGTCGAGCGGACCCTCGCCGCGTCGACGCCCCATGATCCGGGCCACCACCTCGGGATCGAGCGCGCTCCCTCCGGAGGCGACCCTCCGGACCGCGTCGACGAATACCTCGACGTCTCCCACCCGCTCCTTGAGCAGGTAGCCGACGCCCTCCGGGTGCTCGCCGATCAGGTCGACCGCGTAGTGCTCCTCGAAGTACTGCGAGAGCACGAGGATGCCGGTCTCGGGGCGCTGGCGGCGCAGCTCGTACGCCGCTCGCAGCCCATCCTCTTCGTTGCCCGGCGGCATCTGGATGTCGACGACGACGACGTCGGGCCGATTGCCCAGCGAACGCCGCAGGAACTCCTCGGCATCGCCGGCCTGCGCCACCACCTCGAACCCGGCCTCGGTCAGCAGGCGGCTGATGCCCTCGCGCAGGAGGACATCGTCCTCGCCGATTACGACACGTACGGCGTCGGGCACGAGACAACCGTACCCCGCCGCTCCTCAGCTCCCGAGCTAGTCGTCGTTTAGGAGGCCCAGAAGGGTTCCGTTGGCGAGCTTGTCCTTGCTCAGGAACGCGCGAGCGCCGCTATGCCGTACCTCTTCCGGTCCGGCGGCGTCCGGATCCACGGAGGTGAGGACGACCCGGGGTCGCCACGGCATCGAGGCGAGCGCCTGGGCCAGGGTGATCCCGTCGCCATCCGGCAGATCGACGTCGACGAGGACCGTTTCGGGCATGGTCTCTTCGGCGACGGTCATTGCCTTGGCGGCGGACTCGGCCTGAGCGATGACGGTGATTCCGGCGTCGGCCAGGAACCGTTCGGCCAGATCTCGAAAAGCCGGGTCATCGTCAACGACGAGCATCGATCGATCCATGTCTCGATCATTCCACCGGTCGGCGCCTGGTTCGGTAGGGAAAACCCCACTGCGATCTCGGGTCGGTGGCCATTCCGCAGGCGCCAACGTCGCGGCAAGGTGGACCGGTGCCCGAAGCGACCCCCGCCGCCGCCGAGCCGCGCCAGTTCATCGTTGCTGCCTGGGAGGACGGCCAGCACGGGCAGAGAGAACTGCGGCAGGTCGAGGCCAGCTCGCACGAAGAAGCGATCGCGGCGGTTGCCGCGTCTCGGACCCCCACAGACGTCGGCGTCGTCTACGAAGCGTGGCCACGGACGGAACCCGACTCCGTCGTCAGGATCACCCTGGAGCCTCGGGAGCGTTGGCGAATTCCTTAGCATCGGGCACATGGCGATCCAGCGGATGGAACACGTCGGCGTCATCGTCGACGACCTCGCGGCGGCGATCGAGTTCTTCGTTGAGCTCGGATTCGAGCTCGAGGGCGAGATGTCGATGGACGACCGCGCGGTTGATCGCCTCGTCGGGCTGGAGGGGGTCCGGACGGACTTCGCGTTCGTGCGAACCCCGGACGGCCAGGGGGCGCTTGAGCTGATCAAGTTCCATTCGCCGCCGAGCGAGGGTGGCGACTCGCGGGCGCCGGCGAACGCGCCGGGCCTGCGTCATCTCGCTTTCCGCGTCGACGACATCCACGCCGTCGTCGCCGGCCTGCAAGCGCGCGACGTCGAGCTCGTCGGCGAGCTGGTGAATTACGAGGACAGTTGGTGGCTCTGTTACGTCCGCGGTCCCGAGGGGATCATCGTCGAGCTGGCCGAGAAGATCGGCTGAGGGGAGGGGAAGTTGGGATCTGCACGGCGTTCAAGTTGGCTGCTCGGCGGCATCGCGGTCGTTGCCTGGATGAGCATCCTGATCGGCACGGCCGATGGGCACCGACAGGCGACGTCCGGCGAGGCCAGGGGCAACCCGGACCGCCGCGTCGACGACCTGCGGCGCATCCCCCGCCGGGTGCTCGAAGACTTCTTCGGGGACGGCTACTGCGCTTAGCGCCAGGGTGAGCTCATTTGCTCGCCGTCACTGTGCCGGAGGTGTAGCCGGAGGAGGCGAGCGTGATCGTGTGGGTGAAGCTGCCGGTGGCGGGGGCGGCGTAGGTGAATTCGGTGCTGGAGACGGCACTGCCGCTGGCGGGGACGGTGAGCGGCGAGCCGACGATCGTGCCGCCGCTGGTGACGGTGACGTTGACGGTCTTTGCCGCTCCGACGTTGGTGATCAGGTTGCCGCTGCTGTCGGTGATCACGGCTTTTGCTTTGATCGTCCCCAAGTTGCCGAGGGCGGTGACGGTGCAGGTGTTGAGGCAGGGTGAGCTGATCGAACCGGCGCTGGCGGTGAGGCCGGTGACGCCGACGCGGTTGGCGGCGCCGACCGCGACGGTGAGCGGGAGCGCCGGGGTGGTGAAGGTGCCGTCGCTGGCGGTGACCGAGGTGGCGCCGGCTTTGGTCAGTTTGCCGAGACCGTTCTTCGAGGCACTGACGGCCGCGACGCCGTTGGTGAAGGTGAGCGCGGTGGCGCTGCCGAAGGGGGTCGCGGTGCCGGCGCTGTTGACGACCGTGGGCACGGTGCCGTTGGGACTCGCTTCGGCGCCGCTGAAGGTGATGTTTTTGCTGCCGGCGTAGGAGGTGGCAGTGTTGCCGTAGACGTCCTGGGCGGTGGTCGTGAAGTTGAAGGTCGAGCCGGCGGTCGGGGTCGCGGTCGAGGAGGTGAGGACTAGTTTGGCCGCCACGCCCGGAGTTGGGGTGATAGTCAGGCCGGTAGGCATCGTCACCGTCGACCCTTCCGCAACTTTGACGGCGGAGGCTTCGGCTTTGTAGAGGACGGCGGTGCCCGCGGCGGATTTCGCCGGGTCGGCGACGCCTTCGGTGAATTCGATCGTCGTCACGGAACCGAAAGCGATCGCGGTGCCGCTCGAGTTGGTGACCGTGGGAGTGTTGCCACCGGCGCTCGCGCTGGCGCCGGAGAAGGTGAGACTCTTGCTTCCGGTGTAGGTGGTGGCAAGGTTGCCGTAGGCGTCCTGGGCGGTGATCGTGAGGTCGTCTTCGGCGCCCGCGGCGGGCGTCGTCGTCGCCGCTTTGAGCACGAACCTGCTCGCTGTCACGGAGGCGGTCAGGGCGAGCGGCGTCGGGGTCGTGACGGATCCCTCGGTTGCGGTGATGCTGGCCGGGCCAGCGTTGTAGACGCGCAGCACCCCGTTGTTGCTGCCGCTTACGGTGGCCACCCCGGAGGTGAAGGTAAGCGCCGTGGTGGCGCCGAAGGCGATCGCCGAGCCTGAGCTGTTGGAGACAGTCGGGGCGTTGCCGCCGGGGCTCGTCGAGGCTCCCGAGAAGACAAGGCTGTGGCTTCCGGTGTAGCCGGTGACGGTGGAGTTGGCGACGTCTTTGGCAGTGACCGTCAGGTTCACCGCGGCGCCGGTCGCCGGCGTCGTCGTGCTACCGGAGATCGTGAATTTGACCGCTTCGCCGATCGTCACTTTGGCGGTTTTGACAGCGCTCGTCGCAGTCCAGTTGCTCCATTTCGCAATCACTTGGTAGCTGTGTTCGGCGATCGACACCCCTTCGTCTTTGCAGGTGACCACCGTGGTCGGCGCTTCCACGGTCGGGCAGTTGCCGGCCGGTTTGCCGCCGTCGCGGGTGACGTAGTAGGTGACGGTGCCCGAGCCGGGAGGGGTCACCGCTCCCCAGGTGAGCGTGACGGTGCCGTTGGCGCCGGCCGTGGCGGCGCTGATCACAGGTGCCGTAAGGGTGGTGACTTTGGCTTCCGCGGTGCCCGATCCGGGCCCGCCGAAGAAGGCGAAGGCCTTGCTGCCGGCGATGACCGCGAAGGCGGCCAGCACCACGATCGCCACCGGAATCGGAATCCGCCGCCTCATCCCTGCGCCTCGCCGCTGAGGACGAGCGGGATTTCAGCCCCGCGGCAGGCGTCCTGTTCGACCGGCAGTTCGAGCATCCGGATCGCCGGTGCTTCCAGCCCGTCGGCGGGCAGCTCGGCCGTGCTGTTGGCCGGCACGACGAGCGGCGCTTCGGCTGAGAGGCCCGCCGGAGTGAGCTCGAAGTTCGCGGCGCTGCACTCGGGCGGCGCTTCGCCGACCGCCGCGCTGATCGCTGTGACGTCGATCGCGACGTCGTTGGGGTTGGTGACGCGAACCGGGATCGGCGTCGGCGCCAGGCCCGGGAAGAGGTCTTCCGGATTGTGGAGGGCGACGATCGTGAACTGCTTCGGCTCGGTCTCATGGTCCGGTGCGACCGGCGCCGCCACCTGCTGTGGCGTGATCGTCGCGGGCACGGTCTGACGCCAGTCGACGGCGGCCGGTTCGCCGGCCCGTTCTTCGCGGTTGAAGACCCGGACCGCGAAGTGGTGGGAACCCGGTGCCAGGTTGGTCAGCTGGTACGGGGACTGGCAGTCGCTCCACGTCTCGCCGTCGACCCGGCACTGGAAGCGCCGCGAGGAGGTTTCCACCGGTGGCTGGCCAGGTTCTGCCGGCGGCGGGGAGACTGCGGGTGGCTTGCGTGGTTGTACGTGAAAGCGGAACTGGACGTCGCTCGCCGCCGTCGCTTCGGGCGGCGCTTCGATCAACCGCGGGCGCAGCAGTCGTTCCTTGCGTTGCGGGCCACCCTTTGGGTCCGGCTCGGTGGGGGTCGATCCGGATGGCTGCTGCACGGCGCGCCCTTCCCCGAGGCCCCCCTGCTCTCCGGTCGGCCGCGTCGCCGCGTAGGCGACGACCGCGCCGATCAAGGCTGACGCGGCGGCCAGGGCGATCAGCGCCCTGGCCGCACGACGTCGGCCAGCCGCGAAGCGGCTAGGAGACATGGGCTGAATCGGGTCCTTCAGCTACTAGTTGCTTTTCAGCGACAGGGTCAGCGTCGCGCCCTGGCAGGCGTCCTGGCTGACCCCGGTGTCGTTCATCGTCAGCGAGCCGTTCGGCGTCACCGCCTGCCCGGTGCCCGGCCCGAACACTTTGTTGACCACGATTTCGGCCATCGTGAAGTCCGGGTTGCCGCCGGTGGTCACGACCGAGCAGCTCGAGTGGCCGGCGTCGGGAGTGATTTTTTCCAGCGAGATCGTGCCGACGCGCTGTTTGCCGGTCGAGTTGTTGTCAATCGTCAGGCTGACCGGGGACGAGGTCCCTGGATAGAGGTTGCCGGTGACCGTGCCTTTGATCACCAGGGCCGTGCTCGAGCCGACCGTCGCGGTCGCGGTGCCCGAGCCGGTGGTCGTGAAGTACGCGTACGCGCCCGCCGCGATCGCGAGGATGCCGACGCCTGCCAGCCCAGCGACCACCCGTTTCTTGTTGAACCGCTTCATACCCATCTCCTTCAATCATTTGGCCACACCATTCGGCGGCCGCTCGGATATGCGTCGGTTCGTAAAGGCGAGCCCTTGAGCCAAAAATGAAGAAAATATCTTCACCGATGCGCCTCGAATGCCGGGCAGCCGTCCAATAATGCGCATACCAAGCTGATACCCAATCTCAGTTGGTGCGCGATTTGCACCTTTTTGCGCGCGTTTGGGCAGGCGCGCTGCTAAGGGCAAGCGCTGCGCTCAGGCGGATTCGGGCGATTCGGCGAAGCGCTGCTCGAGGACGTCGCTGTAGAGAGCTTTGGGATCGTCGGTCTCGAGCACGGCGAACCGGCACTCCTCGTCGCCGAGCGACATCAGCGAGCTTCGTTCGGCCCGCAGCCCACTCTCAGCCGGGTCGATCGCCCGCATGAAGTTGACGTCGAACGCGCACATCACGGTGGTCAGTAGCAGCATGTCGTGGCGCTCGAAGAAGTCCCTGTAGAAGCAGCGGTGGACCTTCATCTCGAACAGGTCCTCGCGCGGTCGCGCGTACTCGATGTCCCAACTGGCGCCGTAGAACGGCTCCTCCTTGCGGCAGGCGCTCTCGAGCTTGTCGAGCCCGTCCTCGCGCCGGCTGAGGCCGCCGAAGATGGTTTCGTAGGGCTTTTCGAGCACGGCGCGCATCATCTGATGCAGCTCGCGGATGATCCGCTCTTTGTCGTTATCGAAGAAGGGAAGGAGCGTCTCGTAGGAGGCGAGCACCACCGCGCAGATCGCCACCGCACCCTTGGAGGAAGCTTGTCGCCGACGCCGTCGAGGAACTGGCGCGGCATCAATCGGCTCATCAACCATCGGCTCTCGAGGCCGAGAAGCTTCTCAGCGGCTCTCCCCATTGGATCAACATCTCATTTCGGTCCGGCGCTGGCAACCCCCAATTACGATCGGCGTGCCGCCCCACGTAGGGTGGGCTCCGTGGCGCTGAGTTCCGAGCAGAGAGGGCGGGTCGAGGAGGCGGTGCGGCGGATGATCGCCGAGCTCCGCACCAAGCCGACCCAAGCAAAGGAGGACCGCCTCGGGCTCGAGATCGCGACCCTGCCGCCCGAGGAGCGGGAGTACGCGACGACGGTGCTGCTGCAGATCCTCGTCGAGGAGCGCGGTAGCTGAAGCCGCCGCTCGTCCCCCGCTAGAGGTGCGAGCGGACGAAAAGGGTGGCGCCGAGCGCCAGGGTGGGGGCGGCGAAGACGATCAGGGCGATCGGCAGCGAGCCGGTAGCGGCGCCGACGATCACCGCGACGATGCCGATCACGACGAAGGCGTCGTAGCTCGGCCTCGTCTCCACGACGGGAGATACGTGGTCGCGGCTGGTCGGTTCATGTGCCACGCGTCACATTTCGGCACGGAGACGGGAGTTCTTTAGCCGAAATTGCGGGAAATCGAACAGTCGTGGGGGCACGGCAGAATGGCCGGATGCGCCTCGAGATCGACGAGCGGCTTCACCTGCGCCCGGTCGAGGCCGGCGACGCCGATTCGATCTACGCGTTGGTCGACGCCGATCGGGCGCGGCTGGCCGCGTGGATGCCGTGGGCGGCGGAGCAGACGCTTGCGGGGACGCGCGAGTTCGTCGCCGAGTCGCGCGCCCAGCAGGAGCGCGGTGACGGCTTCCAGGCGGCGGTCGTCCGCGATGGCGAGATCGCCGGCGTCGCCGGCTACCACCGGATCGACCAGGTCAACCGCTCGACCTCGATCGGCTACTGGCTCGCCTCCCGTCACGAGGGCCAAGGGGTGATGACCGCGGCGGTACGGGCGCTGGTCGGCTACGCCTTTGGAACCTGGGGTCTGAATCGGGTCGCGATCGAGGCCGCGGTCGCGAACCGGCGCAGCCGGGCGATCCCCGAGCGGCTCGGCTTCCGCGAAGAGGGCGTGCTGCGCGAGTCCGAGCTGGTCGGCGGCCGTTTCCTCGACGGAGTGCTCTACTCGCTGCTGGCCTCGGAGTGGGAGGCGCGGCCCTGATCGCTCAGTCCCCGGCCTCAACCGGGGGCTGGAGCACAGTCGTGGGAGGGGGTGCGCCCGGCCGCGCGCGCAGCCGCCGCACGCTTGGCACCGAGAGCGTCGCCAGCTGGCAGCCGAGGATCACCGCGGCGGCCAGCCAGAGGGTGGTCGAGATGCCGATCCCGGCGGCGATCGGGCCGACCAGCGCCAGGCCCACCGGCTCGAGCGCCAGGGAGCCGAACCAGTCGTAGGCGGAGACGCGCGAGCGCGCCGCCGCTGGCACGTGCTGGACCCAGGTCGACTCCCAAAGCACGGTCGCGTAGGTGCCGGCGGTGCCGGCGAGGAGCGCCGCCAGGGCGATCAGCGCGGTCGGACCTGGTAGGGCCAGCAGCACGATCGGCAGCGGCAGGAGCAGCAGGAA
>Ga0068862_100005741_pt1 | contig 10354 bp, 7 predicted proteins | sample KBSSwiS52_FD_66598 | JGI IMG/M metagenome (GOLD analysis project Ga0068862, IMG submission 66598) | Switchgrass rhizosphere microbial communities from Kellogg Biological Station, Michigan, USA - KBS Switchgrass S5-2 | ecosystem: Host-associated > Plants > Roots > Rhizosphere > Soil ... | reverse complement strand
CAGATGAAGCGACACGCCACTGAAAATGAAACGGGTTGATGACGACAGGAATATGGCCGCCGCGCTCCTTGCCAACCGTCAGCATGAGCTCGCCGTCGAGATTGAGCGGCAAAGTAAGGATCGAGGCGTAGGTAAGCGTGCAGCTCGTCTCAGGCGCGCATTCGCCAACGCCGCTATTCGGTTTGAGCTCTCCCGGGACGAGGGGGTATCGAATCTGGGCCTCGGTCGTGCAGTTGGCGGCGCAACCGTCGCCGCCGAACGTCTTGCACTTAATGCACTCGCCGTCGTCGCAGGCCTGACTCGTAACGCACGCAGTGCCGTCGGACACGCCGCCCTGGCAGACACCAGCGTCGCCTTGGCAATCGGTTTCGCCGGCGCAGACCTGGCCGGCGCTCGGGCCACCGATGCACGTGCCGCCATCGTCGCATTCCTCCGGCGGTTCTGACAGGTCTGTAGCCGGGCAACCATGCAGGGCCGTATCGACGAGCGAAACGACCACGGCGACGTCGATGCAACCGCCCGAGGAAACTCCGACGCCACAGCAGGACCGGGTGTCCCCCGCAGCCCCAATGGAACCACCTCCCAGTGCGATATTGGTGAACGTGAGGATCTCATCGATGGTGACAGCATTGTCACCGTTGATATCGCCGCAGCAGGATCGATCGGCGACACCATCGCCGCAACGTCCCCAGGCCTCCGCCACCGGCATCATCACCAGCAGCGCCAGGAGTAGCGGCGTCCTTCCAGTCGTCGATCCAGGGGTAAATCGCATCGGCCCCCTCCTTACCGGGATGCGTCCGACGCAAGTGTCACGCAGGTCGGAGCGACGCTCAATAGGCGATTTTCAACTCGTGGTCTCACCCTTCAAGCCGGCGATGCTGCCGGCAAAGAGGTCGGCGGCGTCGACCGCGTTGACGCCGGCGCCGGCCAGGTCGAATATGAATGTATACTGTCGGTTATCAATTCCGTCGCAATCGCGACAAACATCGGAAGGGAGCCCCCGCATGACCTCCAACCCATCGCTCAAAGGCAAGACCGCCGTCGTCACCGGCGCCTCCAGCGGCATCGGCCGCGCCATCGCCGAAAAGCTCGGGGCAGCCGGCGCCCACGTCTATCTCGGCGGCCGTACCCGCAGCGCCATGGACGAGTCGAAGAGGAAGATCGACGCCAGCGGCGGCAAGGCCACGGTCGTCGAGCTCGACGTGCGCGACGCCAAGCAGGTGCAGCAACTCGTGCAGCAGGCGGTGAACGAAACCAAACGGCTCGACGTCATGGTCAACAACGCCGGGCTCTCCTACCCGAGCAAGATCGTCGACGCCGACCCGGCCGAGTGGCAGGCAATGGTCGACACCAACATCGTCGGCCTGCTCGCCGGCTGCCAGGCCGCCGTCCGCGCCATGCGCGAGTGCAAGGCGGAGGGCCACATCGTCAACATCTCCTCGATCGCGGCGCAGCGCGCCGACTCCGGCGTCTACGGCGCCACCAAGCACGCGGTGAACTGCATCTCGGCGACCCTGCGCCGCGAGCTCGAGGAAGACACCATCCGCGTCGTCAACGTCATGCCCGGCGCCATCGCCACCAACTTCGCCCGCAACTTCGACCCCGCCTTCGTCCAGAGCTTCATCCAGATGGCCGGCGTCGACGTTCAGATCAAGAAAGGCGAACGCCTCCCGGACGAAGTGATGGAGAAACTGCAGCCGGTGATGAAGCAACTCCTCGGCAGCCCCGACGACGTCGCCGAGGCCGTGCTCTTCTCCGTGACCTTGCCGATCACGGTGAATATCGCCGACATCGTCGTGCGGCCGCCAAAACAACTGGCGCTTTGATGCTTCGAATCGTGGTCGTTTTCTAATCGGCAGCGCTTGATCGATTACGAGTACGCGCTGCGATAAGCGACGCGCCGATACCAATAGACCGCGACCAGGCAGGCAAACACCGCCGCCAGGATGCAGTACTGGGACCAAAGGAGCAGACGCACAGGCTCCTGGGTGTAGGAGGCAAGCAGATCCCGCCACATCGAACAACGGCCTGACCACGGCGTGAGCAGGAAGCGGATCGGCCGCGCGACCATGGTTGGATCCTTCACCGGGCATGCCTCACTCAATACCGGCAGCACGGCTATTTCATCGTCGCAGCAAAAGGGAACCGCCCACCACAGGCGCGCCGCCACACTCTGTGTGACCACCAGGAACACACCCAGTGCCCAGGCGCGGTATCGACGCAGGCTCAGCGCCGCGAGCGCCGCCGCAATGGCGGGGTAGATCAACGGCGCCAGCCACGTCACGTAGCGGTCCTCCCCAGGCAACCACGGCGCCCACATTGGCGCAGCAGCCAGCAGCAAGGCGAGGATATAAGGATGCGCCAGCCACTGACGCACGACGGCCTGCGGCATCGCCAACGTGCAAAGAAGGATCGGTCCGAAGGCGACGGCGAAGTGAAGCACGCGCACCCACGGCACAATCGGCACATTTCCACCAACGTAGTTGCGGTACTCCTCGATTGCCTGCGCCGGACTTTTTGCCGTGAGCCATAAGATGATGGCGATGCTGATCGCTACTGCGACCGCGCTCAGTGCGCCGATCCCCCACGCACGCCGAAAGAACACAAACGGAACAAACCCGGCGAACAACAAGACGCCGATCTCACGTGCCAATACGGCCAGACCGATAGTAATCGGGAGGACGATCCACGCCGCCCAGTGCCCCCGCTGCATCAGCGCGAATCCGCACAGCGCGCCGCAGTATGCACAGAGCATGAGCTGATCGGTGATCGTCGGGTACCAGGCAACGTAGCGGATCGGGCTATGCCAGTGGAGAGCCCACAACGCGACGGCGAGCAGCCGATACGATCGTTGCGGTACAACGTCGCGAAGCCACAGCCAGAAGAAAAAAAGTGTCAGGACGGCGACCACGATGTTGATGCTGCGCAGAGCTTCAACCGCCTGCCAGCCAGTCAGGCGTATGACGGCGGCTCCCAAGAGAGGCAGGCCGACGCGATTGCGAAACGGGAATGGCTCGGACCGTACGGGGTCCGCACCCAGGCGCTCCGTTAAACCCTGCGACAGGTGCGACGCCATATTCGAGTACACGGCGCCGTCCCATTGGCTGCCGGCATCGGGGCCCTGCAGCCACTTCGCCCACACCATGCAGGCAATGAGGGCGCACAGCACGAGCGCGGCCTCCGACCACTGCGCCGACCGGGACTGCGCGTTGACGGTAACCATCAACTAGGACGGCAACGGCGAACTCGCCACGTTCACCTTCATCTCGGCGATCACCTCGCGAATGTTCGCCAGCAGCAGGTCGATGTCTTCCGGAAACACATGGCCGATCGTGCCGATTCGGAAGCAATCTGCTTGCGACACCTTGCCGGGATAGATGACGAAGCGGCGTGCCTTGAGCTTGTCGTAGAAGACGTTGAACGAGTACTTCGGATCGGCAGGGTTGTGGAACGAAGTGATGATCGGCGAGTGCCACTTTCTAGGAATCAGCGTGCGGAAACCCATCGCCTCCATGCCGTCCACGAGTCGCCGCTGATTTTCACTGTAGCGCCGGTGACGGGCTTCGACTCCGCCTTCCTCGTTCAGCTCCTTCAGCGCCTGGTCGAAGGCGCAGACGACGTGCGTCGGCGACGTGTAGCGCCACTTGCCGCCTTTGGCTTCCATCTCCTGCCATTGATCCCAGAGGTCGAGACTGAGAGAGCGCGCCTGGCCCTTGATCGATTCCATCTCCGCGCGTGACGCGACGACGAAGCCGAACCCGGGCACGCCCTGGACGCATTTGTTCGCCGACGAGATCAGGAAGTCGGCGCCGACGCTCTGTATCGTCATCGGCACGCCGGCGAACGACGACATCGCGTCGAGGATGTACTTCTTGCCGAACTCGCGCGCCAGGCGGCCGACATCGGCGGCCGGGTTCAACATGCCGGTGGTCGTCTCGCAATGAGCCATGGCGACATGCGTGATCGCTCGATCGCTCTCGAAGGCCTTGCGCATGCGGTCGAGATCGGGCGGATCGGTTTCCGCGTGGGCGAGTTCGAGATGGTCGATGCGCAGGCGCGCCGCGGTCTCGACCATGCGCTTGCCGTACGCGCCGTTGTTGACGATGACGATCTTGCCGTCCGCCGGTACCGCCGAGCCGATCGTCGATTCGACGGCGAACGTGCCGCTGCCTTGGATCAACGTGCAGGTGTAGCCGTCGCTCGCCGTCGCCAGGCGGACGATCCCCTGGCGCACGCGGGTGACGATGGCGTTGTAGTCGACGTCCCAGGTCGAGTAGTCGACCAGCATCGCCTGGCGCACGGTGCGCGACGTCGTCAGCGGGCCGGGTGTCAGCAATAAATAAGGAATGTCCGCGTCCATATTTCAGGGCCTTTCGCCGCGCCCGAGGCGCATTTCGATCTCGTCGATCACCTCGATGAGGTCGTCGATGCCGTCAATGACGTAGTGGGCGCCCGATTGCAGCATGCGCTGTCGCCCCTGGCGCAAGCGCCGCTCGCGCTCTTCCGCCGGCAGCGCATTGATCTCCGCCTCGGTCAGACCGATTTCGTTGCCGGTCTTCACGATACCGACACTCCACATCCCGGCGTTGATCCCGGCCTCGATGCCCGGAACCGTGTCGTCGACCTTCACGCACGCCTCCATCGGCCACACACCGAGACGCTTGGCATTCTCGAAACACATCCACGGTGCCGGACGGCCCTGCGGCACGTCGTCGGCACAGACCACCGCATCGGGAACAAAGCCGCGCCGGCGCGCCTCGTCCTCGACGACGTCCATCAGCGTGCGCGAGTAGCCCGTGCTGCTGCCGATCTTCACGTCGCGCGCGCGCAGCGCCGCCACGGTCTCCAGCGTTCCGGGAATCAGCTCGGAGTAGGCCGGCAAGCACGCCAGCTGCAAAGGCAGGAACTCATCGTACATGCGATCGATGTCGGCGTCGCCGAGATCGGCGGCGTTGGCCTTGCGCCAGCGATCGCCAACGCCGGGCATGGCGGCGATGGAGGCGATGTGCGCGCGCTTCTCCATGCCCATCGGTGCGCGCGCCTCTTGCGAGCTGATCTCGACGCCGTGGCGTTTGTAGACCTCGACGAAGACGCCGGCCGGGGCTCGGCTGCCGTAGTCGATTACCGTTCCGGCCCAATCGAAGATGACCGCCCTGATCTTGCCGCGATAATTGCCCATGCCTCAAACCAATCCGAAATGCCGCATCGGGACACCAACTACCAGCGCATGCCGACGGCCGTCGTCAGAAACTCCATGAGCGGCACCTTCTGCTCGCAGGCTTTGATGAAACGCTTGGGGAAATCGGCGGCGCAGACCTGCGCCTCCGTCAATGTCGTGCTGGCGGTGAAACTCCTGCGCTTGAGATCCTCAATGAATGGATGCGCCGGATCGTACCCCTGCGGCGGGCGCTTGAGACGCCCGTCGTCGCTCTCGTCCAGCTCGACGGCGCGTACGACGCGTTGCCATGCCTTCGGCTTGGCGGCGATCGCATCGCGGATCTTCTTCAGCCTCGACGCATCCGGATGCCAGAGTCCGGCAGCCATGAAGACATGGCGCGGCTCGACGTGGAGATAATAACCGGCACCGAGCATCCCCTCCCCGCGCGCGCCGAAGTACAAGCCCGCGTGTGTCTTGTAAGGGCTCTTATCCTTGGCGAACCGCGTGTCGCGATAGATACGGAAGAGAGATCCGCCGATGGGACGCGGATCGGCGACGATCAGACGGCTGATCTTGGCCAACGGCGAGCCGAGCTGCGCCACGAGGATCAGCAACGGATCGCGCACCTCGTCGATGTAGCGCTGCTTGTTGGCGTTGAACCACTCGCGGCGGTTGTTCTTCGCGAGCTCGCGCAAGAACTTGAACGTCCGCGGTGTCACCAGTCCCTCGGCCATGAGCTCCTCTGCCTGTCGATCGATCCCCGGCGCATTGGTTATGCGGACCCGTGGCCGAGGTCAATGCCGACCAGCAGATCGGCTATTCCCTTTCTGTCGGCGGTTACGCTAGGAGATCACCCATGCATCGAGCTCTCGCCGCGCGTCTGGTTGTGGCACTCGGCTTACTGGGCCTGGCCGTCAGCGCGCCGCGCGGCGTTTTGGCGCACGGGCTTCACGGACACGTGCACGTCACCGGCTGGGCGATCGAGAACCTTCCGGAAGGCGACCTGCGTTCGATGTTCGAGGATCCCGACATCTTCCACGCAGCGTTGAGCGGCGCGATGTTTCCGGATACCGGCTACGCGCTCGACCGCCCCGGGGCGCGCGATTACGGCGAATCGGCGCACTGGGAACCGTTCATCGAGCCGTTCATTCAGCTGGTCCGCAACAAGTACGGCCCGACCTACGAGACCAAGGAAGAGAAGATGCTCGTCGCCTTCCTGCTGGGATGCGCGTCGCACGGGCTGCAGGACGAGTTGTTCGACTCCACCTTTCTCTTCGAGGTCGAGCAGCGCGACGGGCCCGGCCAGGAGATCACCGATCCGGCGATCGACGGCTTTCTCGTTCTCGAGGGCTACTTCCGGCTTCTTCCCCAGGATTACTTTCCGATCGACGAGCTCCTGCCCCTGTACGAGCCGATCAACCCGGTGATCGACCACGATCTGATCGCCGGCCTCGTGCAGATCGTGCGCGACGCCTACGTAAACGACACGCTCGGGACTCGCATCGCCGCCGGGAACGGCACGCGCTACCGGGGGCGAATACCGTGGGCCGCGGAGCACTGGATCGACATGAACATCCCCGGCAGCCTCGGCGCCGAGGTCGAGGCGACGCGACGCCACATCGAAGCGCTGTGGGAGCGTCTCAACGGCCGATTCGAGAACACGGACATCGTCGTACACGCCTGGCCGGACGCGCCGCGTCGCCTGCGCTCCGCCGACCATACTAGCGTCGCGAGTTGGATCACTTTCGTTTTCGGCAAAGGTGTCCAGGAAGGCAGCGCAACCACGTCGCTGGTCGATAGCCAGGGCGTCCCGCATCCATACAACCTGCGCTACACGCGCTACGGCGGGACATCACGCATCATCCGCTTTCAACCGACGGCGGACTTCGTTCCCGGCGAGACCTACACCGCGACGATCAACGCCGGAGCGAGGCTGATCGACGGCTCGGTGACAACGGTCGCCCACCAGCATCAATTCCAGGTCGAATGCAGCTCCGCGGAAGACCCGCGCTGCCCACCGGTTGTCGTCACCGACGATCCGACGATTGTGCTACCGCCGCCAACGCCGACGCCGACCGTAACGCGGACAAGAACCGAGACGCCGACGAGGAGCGCGACGCGCAGCTCCACACCCACACCGACCGCGCCGCCGTGCGCAGGCGATTGCAGCGGCGACGCCGCCGTGAGCGTCGAGGAATTGCTCCGCTGCGTAACGATGATCACCAGCGCGACGCCCGGGTGTCCCGCGTGCGACGCCAATGGCAGCGGGCAGGTCACCGTCGACGACCTCCTCGAGGCGATCAACGCGGCACTCGCGGGTTGTGGGTAAGGTATAGAGGAGCGCCGGCTTCCAGCCGGCGTGTGTGCCGCCGGGACGGCGGCGCTCCGTTGCTACGCCGCCGGACCGCGGCTCTTCCTACTACTCGCCTATGATCTTGATGAGGATCCGCTTGCCGCGGTTGCCGTCGAACTCGCCGTAGAAGATCTGCTCCCAGGTGCCGAAGTCGAGCTTGCCTTCGGTCACGGCAACCACCACCTCGCGTCCCATGACCTGACGCTTGTGGTGCGCGTCGCCGTTGTCTTCGCCGGTACGGTTGTGGTGATAACGCTTCGGACTCGGATCGTACGGCGCCAGCTGCTCGAGCCAACGGGCATAGTCCTCGTGCAACCCCTTCTCGTCGTCGTTGATGAAGACGCTCGAGGTGATGTGCATCGAGTTCACCAGACACAACCCCTCCTGAATGCCGCTCTCGATGAGCGCCGCCTCGACCTCGGGGGTGATATTCACGAAGGCCATGCGGCCTTTGACGTGCAACGTGATGACCTTGCGGAAACTTCGCATCGAACCGCCTCGCCTCTTCAACATCTGAGCCGAGGCGAAGAAGAGAATCAAACGGTCAGTCGCCGACGCTGAATCGAACCGCACGCACCTCGGCCCTCGAGGCGTGCCGGTCCTTCGGCTCGAAATGGACGACCAGCACCGGGAGCCTGTCGCTGGCGAGGGCGTCGAGGCTCGCGAGGGCGAATCGCACGACGCCGGGTTGAGAGAGATTCACACGCGTCATCGCCGCGCGCGCCGCACCGACGAGACGGACGCGCTTCGCCGTCAAACGCGTCGCGTCGTATCGCAATTCGAGGTCGACAGTTCGAAAAGCTTTTCCCGGCTCCACGTACAACGGCAGACGCAAGTCGGAGCTGCGCCCGTGCAACGGACCGACTCTCTGCCCCTCCTCGATCACGCGGGCACCGCCGCCGCCCCCCGATGGCTGCCAGTCGCCCGAGCAGTCGCCGATCGCAACCGCCGTGAAGTTCTGGTTTCCCATCGACGTCGCCAGCGGATCGAAGACGATCGCTCCCGGTGTACACGTCGTCGGCCCGGTGACGGGCGCGACCGGCGTGACGCCGCCCCCGGCGACGACCGTCGAGACGAATACAAAGTCAGAGGCGCAGCGCGCCGCCGCCGGAAGCCGCGCGATCTCGCCGACCGCGAGCTGCAGCATCAACGATGCATCGAGTGCGCTGACACTTCCGTTTCCGGTTACGTCGCACGCGAGGCGCTGGTGCGACGTCAGCGATCGTCGGCCTACACTCACTTCCAAAGCGTGAAGCGCATCGGCGGCGCCGATTGCGGTCGCCATGTCACCCGTCTTCCGCGGTCGCACCGTCCATACGCCCGGACTCATGTAGCCGAGTGAGTAGTCGCCGCTGGGGTCGGTTGTCGCCGACGGCTGGCTGCCGCCGGTGCCGTCGACGGTTGCATCGCGCACCGGCACGTTCGTGCCGTAGTAGAGAATCCGTCCCGAGACACTGAGCATCGTCGGCGTCGGCGACGCCGCAGCTGGAGTCGCCGTCCGCGAAGGCGTTCGACTCGGCGTTTGCGTAGGCGTCGAGGTCGGCGTCGACGTCAGCGTCGGCGTGCGACTCGGCGACGAGGTCGGCGTGCGCGTCGGCGACGCGGTTGATGTCCGCGTCGGCGTTGCGCTCGGCGTCTGTGTCGGAGTCGATGTCGGGGTCGAGGTGCGGCTCGGCGTCGTCGTTGCAGTTCGGGTCGGCGTACGGGTCGGCGTCGATGTCGGCGTATGCGTCGGCGTTCGTGTCGGCGTCGCTGTGATCGTCGGCGTTCTGGTCGCCGTAATCGACGGCGTGGACGTGTGCGTCGCGGTCGATTGCGGCGTATTGGTCGGCACCGGCGAACCATTCACCACGCTGCCATCGAGTTGCAGAAGATAGCTGACGAGATTGGCGCGATCGCCGGACGATACGCCCAGCGCTCGACGATGTCGTTCCGCCGCCGTCCGCTCGTTCGCCTTGGTGACGACGATCTCGTCGACGCTGACATTCATGTCCGACGGCGCCACCAGGTCAATCGTGTTGGTCGCGCCGGCGTTGAGTTGGACGTCTTCGATGCGCACCCGCCCCCAGTTGACGTGGCGCCAGCCGGGATCGTTGCCGAGCAGCGGCAGGCTGACCGAACGAGTCACGCCGTTTGTGATCACATTGAAATTGAAGACACCGTAGCCGCTGCTGTAGCGCAGCTCGATCGCGCCGAGCCCGCCGTCACCACCGCTCACGTTGCTGAAACGCAGCCGATCTCCGTTCTGGCTGAAGGCGGCGTAGGCCCTGCCGTGCGGCGTGTCGTCGTTGTTGTACTCGACATACTGGTTGACGATCTCGGCGCCCAGCATCGTGGCGCCTTCGGCCGGCAGAACGGTCCCACCGCCGATACGGAAGACGTCGTCGAGCGTCGCCGCCGAGCCGTCATGAAAATACGGAGCGGTGTCCCAGATGCCGAGCAGCGTCGGCGTATCGATCCCGGTCAGCGTCGCGCCGAGACGAAGCCCTGACGTCGTGCGCAGGGTCCCGAGGTTGTGCAGCGTCGCCGAACCGAGCGAGCTGTCAGAAAACTCGATGCCGGCGTGACATTCGCCGCAGGCGAGGCTTTGAAACACAGCCTGGCCGGCGGCGCCCGCCGCGGTCATCACACCGCCGGCGCTGCGCCACGGGCTGCGCGGGATGCTGCTGTGATCGAGCGACGCCACGTATGCCGCCAGCGCGTCGAGATCGCTCGACAGACCGGCCTTCGACGGACCGAGCGGGTTCTGCGTCGCCGCGAAATTCGAGTCGGAAAGGAAACCGCTGCCGCCGAAGGCGTTGCGAATGTCGTTCTCGAAATCCTGAATCTCGTCGAAGTTGGCG
>Ga0068862_100005735_pt1 | contig 10365 bp, 11 predicted proteins | sample KBSSwiS52_FD_66598 | JGI IMG/M metagenome (GOLD analysis project Ga0068862, IMG submission 66598) | Switchgrass rhizosphere microbial communities from Kellogg Biological Station, Michigan, USA - KBS Switchgrass S5-2 | ecosystem: Host-associated > Plants > Roots > Rhizosphere > Soil ... | reverse complement strand
CAAGGCCAAGCGCATCAGCGACATCCTGCTCGCGGAATATGGACTCTATGTTCAGCCGATCAATTTCCCGACGGTGCCGCGCGGCACCGAACGGCTCCGCTTCACGCCCGGCCCCTGCCATTCGGCCGAAATGATGGACGAGCTCACCGCCGCGCTGGTCGAAATCTGGAGCCGCGAAGAGATTAGGCTCGCCGCCTAGCCACTGGCGACGAGGTTCGTCGCGGATCGCAAGGATACAGGCCGACTGACATGCGCGACTTAGCAAACCACGCAGCCGACGCGCTCAGCGGCAAATGAAACCGAAGAGCCAGCGGCTGGTGCTGGTCAGCGCCGGGTTGGTCGCCGTGCTCGTCGCAGTGTTGCTCGCAATGTGGGGACTGCGGGACCGCGCCGCTTATTTTTACACGCCCGTGGACATCGTCGCCGGCAAAGCCGTTCCAGGGCGATCGATCCGCCTCGGGGGAATGGTTGAGCGCGGATCGCTCCAGCGGCAGCCGGACGGAGTGACGATCCGGTTCGTGCTCACGGATGGCACAGCGCGGACGCCTGTCACCTATCGTGGAATCGTGCCGGACCTGTTTCGCGAGGGAAGCGGCGCAGTGGCCGAAGGGCGGATGCTGAACGGCGTGTTCGCAGCCGACAATATTCTCGCCAAGCATGACGAGCGTTACATGCCGCCGGAGCTCGGTAATCTCGCTGCCGAGCACAAAGCCGGGAAGACGCTCGAGCGGTGATTGCCGAAGCCGGGCCTCGCCAACATCCACGGACTAATCAGAATCGTCCGATAGGAGGTTTCCGATGCAGGGGATGCCTTCCGGCGGAGGGCTGGGGAGCGGGGATTCCGCCGGAAGGTGACAGCGCTACACTCCTAGGGATCCTGCCCAGGGTTCAATAGGTAATCGTACCTACTGGCTCTGTGTGCGGGTCGCTTTCGATCACCGTGGCAGGGGACATTCGGCACCCGAGACCTGAGCGAGTCATGAGACTCGCTGGCAGGTATTTAGAAAAATTAGCCGTGGTCCTGCGCGGCAAAAGCGATCCTGAGAGCCTCGGACAAACTCTTCACCTCTAGCTTGGTCATGAGGTTCGCGCGGTGAATCTCAACGGTACGGGGGCTAATCCCGAGGTCATAGGCGATGGTCTTGTTTGGCAGACCCTTGGCCAAACCCTCGAGGACGTCTCGCTCGCGCGGAGTTAGCACCTTTAACCTAACCGCTGCCTCATCCGCCCGCTCGCGGGCAGCCGCCGAATGTTTGAGGCGATTAATCGCTTGATCGATCGCGCCAAGTAGCACGGCCTTTTCGAACGGCTTCTCGATAAAGTCGATTGCTCCTGCCTTCATCGCTTGGACGGCTAGCGTCACGTCACCGTGCCCGGTCATGATGATCACAGGCAAGGTCACGCCGTTATTCTTAAGCGCTTGCTGCACCTCCAGTCCGTCCATGGCGGGCATGCGGATGTCGAGCAGGATGCAGCCATTCTCGAGACTCGAGGCGGACTTCAGGAGTTGGACGCCGCTTTCATATCCGCGGACGTGGAAGCCTGACGTTTTGAGCATGAAGCCAACGGAGCGTCGGATCGCCTCCTCATCGTCTACGAGATGAACCAAACGCAGCGCTTCGTCGCTCATGTCTTCGCTTCTTCGGAGGGGAGGGTAAAATGAAATGCGGTGCCGTCGATGCTTCCGGGTTCGAACCAGATGCGCCCGCCATGGGCTTCCACGATCGTTCGGCAGATCGAAAGGCCGATGCCCATCCCATTTTGTTTCGACGTGACGAACGGCTGGAACAGTTGCTCGCGGATCGAGTCACTGATTCCCGTACCCGTGTCCTCAACTGTCGCCCGGGTGAAGCCATTGTCGGCTAATGTGCTGATCGATAAACGGCGCACGGGACTCGTGATCATTGAATCGACGGCGTTGCGGATGAGGTTGACCAGTACCTGCTGCACCTGGATCCGGTCTACGAAAACCAAGTCCGCTTGAGGGTCGAGTGACAGCTGCACTTCGATTCCATGCTCGCGCGAGCCGACGAGCGCTAGTGCGCTCGCTTCGTTGATCAACTGTTGCAGGCTCTCGATCCTTCGCTCGGTCTCCCCGTAACTCATAAAGTCCCGGAGTCGGCGAACGATCTGGCTTGCCCGGATCGCTTGCGCCGCGGCATCGTCCATGGCTTCTCGAATCATGCCCAAAGTTTCGGAATCTGGATCAGCGTGGAGCAGGTCCCGGGCTGTTTCGCAGTAGCTCGCAACGGCCGTTAGGGGCTGGTTCAACTCGTGCGCCAGCGACGAGGCAAGCGTTCCCATCTCGCTGACACGTCCGACGTGCGCGAGTTCGGACTGAAGATCCTGAAGACGAAGCAGTGTTTGTTGTCGCTCCGTTAGATCGCGGATGAATCCGGTAAAGATGCGGCGCTCTCCGATAAAGGCTTCGCCCACCGACAGTTCGATTGGGAACGTGTTGCCGGCCTGATGAAGGGCCGTCGTGACGCGTCCAATCCCAATAATCTTTCGCTTGCCGGTCGTCCGATAGTTCAAAAGGTACTGATCATGTCGCTCGCGGTCCGGCGAAGGCATCAGCATCTTCACGTTCTTCCCGAGGATCTCGTGTTCCGAATAGCCAAACAGCCTCTCGGCTGCGGAGCTGAACGAAAGAATCGAACCGACCTCGTCGATGACGATCATCGCATCGGGAACGGTGGCCAGAATCGAGCGCAGATGCGCTTCGGCCTGAAACGGTTCGTCCCTGCTCGGCTCATCCACTGGGCGAGTCATATCAATCCTCGGAGGGATTAACAGGCTAGCTTCCGCTCGGGCGGCTTACTTAGGGAACTTACTTATCCAAACCGATCGAGGTCGTGGCTAATTTGGCCGGACGATGGATAAGTTAGACCCCTTTAATCTCACACCGGAGGAGGACAGCCAGGCTTCCGACTTGGCTAGCCGCCTCGAGCGCTACCGGCGAAGGATCGAGGCTGAGGGCCGACCCCGTTCAGTGCGGGTGATCGATCAAGCCATCGAAGAAGCCAGCGAAACAGGGGGCCAATAACCACCCGTGGCGAACAAACGCTTGCGCTGAGGAAAAAGCGCATGGCGGAGGCCCATCCATTCCTTCGCGGAGGCTTCCGGCCGTTCTTCTTCGGCGGGACGGCATGGGGGCTTGTCATCGTGACGTGTCGGGCGGTGCGATTTCAGCCCGAGCGCACTCCGGGTCAACACCACTGATGCACGAACCCCCGGCGACGGAAGCGCAGGTTCACCCCTAAGGTGTCTTCCTGGGCATTCCGGCCCGAATGTAGGCGATTACTGTCCAGATTTCGTTCTTCGACAATGTGCCCTTGAACGCAGGCATATCGGATTCAAACTCTTTCCCGCCGTCGGCGATGGTCCAATACATGTAGGGCTCGGCCGGAACCTTCGGTGCGTGCGCCATCCATTCGAGGTCCGCCGGAGCAGGCACGAGCGCAAACGCTTCTGGGCCGGTGCCATGACCAGTCCAACCGTGGCAAGCGGCGCAATGCCGGTCGAACACTGCCTGGCCTCGCCGAAGCTTCACGGCCGTGTCGACGAGTGGATCGCGCTCATAACGATATTGGGAAGGAACGCCGTGCATGATTACCTGCTGTTTGCGCACAATATTCGCGGCCCAGCGCGGCGGACCCTCGTCTGACTGGGCCGCTGCGACTGCCAGCGGCGCGGCAAGGACGGCGACCGCGAGCGCAGTGCGGAGCATTCCAAACCTCCTGTCGGACAAGCGTGCTACAATGATCGCGGCCAGGTGACGCGCTGTCACTAAGTAGGTCTCCTTATGGCGAACCGCCCGGCATTAGCGGAAACCGGGGATAAGCTGAACCTTACATCGGGGAGTCCCAGACATGGTTCTGAAGAGCAGCACGTCCAACAGCGCAGACCGCAGGACGCGGCCTACGCCAACCTATCCGCCTTTCTCAAGGATCGATCCCAGCCATCGCGCTACGGTAGAGGAGTTCGAGCGCGAGCATATGGGCATTGCCGCCAAGGAATAAGGGCCGGCGGATGATCCGGATCATCTCCGCGCGCGGTTGGCTAAAGAAGCGCGCCGAGCGCCTGATAATAGTCCTTCAACCAGCCGACTCCTGCGTGAAGACACAATCTGTGAATGATGCGGCCAATGTCCGCAATGGATCGAAAGCCGACATTCGAAAGGACCGATTGCTGACCTTGTGCTAAGTAGGATGCGGGACTCGAAACACCTTCCTATTTAGACACACCGGGTCCCCAACGAACGGCTCGGAACCCCTTTCCCGGGCCGTTTGTGCCTGTCCTCAAGGGGTCGAAAGCTGACATGACGGCAGGGCGGGGCGCGGGCCCGCTAAGTTCAGGTTAGCGCTTCTGCGAAGGGGCAAGATGGGGGAGGGCCCCTGCTCGCAATCACCAAGATAGCACTCTCAGGCCTCGCACAGGATTTCCGGACGAGATTCGGTCGAGGCGTTACACGCGTGGGAATACTCGACCTTGGTTATCGACTGTGTACTTCAAGTCTCGCCGTTAGGCTGTATCTAAGATCTGTATGACCGGTACCGCAGTGACGAGGAGAGCCTTCGATCAGTTCAGAGATGCGCATGGGCCCGCGCGGGACCCTAGGATAGTCCGCGACTCATCCGAGACCGACCAGATGACATTTGAGGATGGGATGGTGGTGCTCGTGGACGGGCCCGGCGCCCCTGAGAGCCTGGATAGCAGCCTTCCCCCGATCGATCCCAGCGAATCATCCAGCCCGAAGCGTCTATGGGCGGTTCGTTCTGAGGACGTCGTTCACGCGGAGGAAGAATGCGAATTTGGCAGGCTTCGCCCAGCGGGCCGGATTAAGCACACCAACTTGACCGGCGGTGAGCCGGCTTTCGCTGGCGGCGAGTTGATCTACCTCAACGAGCAGGTGCTCGTTGTAAGCGGCGACAGCGGCCGCTACGGGCCCCGTAGCGCCCAGGAGCTCCATGATGTTAGCATTGCCTTCAAAGATTCTGGCTACGCTGTGTATTCACTTGGGTATGATGCTGAGGCAAATCGTCCCTTCCCCCTTATTGGGGTCCGACCGCGACTGATATGACCGAGCTATCCCGCATTTTTGGCCCCGAATCGAAGGGCGGAACGGCCCAGGAACGGGCGAAGACCAGTTCCCGCATGTTCGTTCGCAGCCAAGTGCAACTCGCCCTCGACAGCCCTGAAGCGACCGGGAGACGCATTACGGCGTTGGAAGCTCTCGATGCTTACGGCCTCGAGTTGCTCGAACAGGTGGTAGAGGATGGAGGCGTAGGTCTCGTAACGAACCCGAGCGAGCCCTCCCAAACGATTGCTGAACGTAGACGCGCAATGCGGCTTTCCAAACGTGTGGTCGCCTCGGAAGCCGGCGTGAGTGTTGACGATTTAACCAATGCCGAAACGGCTGGTGCAGTAATCCCAATTCGGGGACTCGAGAATATTGCCCAGGTGCTCGCACTTGACGAAAGAAGACTCGGTTTGTCTGGTATCGGGCACGGCGACAACGAACTTGCGCTTCGGCTCCGAGAACTCAAGCAAGTCGAAGAGCGGGACGACGAGTTCGTCGCGCAGCTCGCGGGAGCGGCCTGGGTGATTGCACGCCAAACTGAGTTGTCGGAAAAACTCTCGGCTGACCGAAACAAGAAATCACTCTTTCGGAGCAAGAGCAAAGACTACAATCCGCCGGTTTGGGAAAAGGGATATGTTCTCGCTGAGACAACTCGGATTAGGCTGGGTTTGGACGCAAGTGCGCCCATCGAGAGCGTCTACAAATTAGCTCAAGATGAACTCGGGATTCCGATTATAGACATGGAGTTGCCGGCTGAAATTGCTGGAGCAACAGTCCTTAACGGGTCCGCTAGAGGTGTCGTCCTTAATAAGACAGGTGCAAACAGAAACGTACTAGTTCGCCGAATGACACTTGCTCATGAGCTGTGCCATCTATTGTGGGATCCAGACCGGGAGCTGGAGCGCGTCAGAGTCGACGAATCGGCGGACCTGGGAAGGCGACAGATCAGAGACCTTGTAGAAGCCCGCGCGAACGCCTTCGCGGTGGCGCTGCTCGCTCCGCGGGCAGCCGTTCTGCAAACTCACGGGGGCCAAAGTGTTTACGACACCGTGTCGCGTATTGCTGAGACGTTTGGAATCAGCCCCTCAGCCGCAGCTAATCACGTCGCAAATGTATGCCATCTCGATCCACGTGATTTGAGTCGAAGCCCGACTGCTTCTGCTGCCGTGACACGCCTGTGGGATCGTCGTGAGATCCAAGACAATATAATTACCGGCCATGTTCCGGACAGTCGAGGAGGGCGCTTTGCCCTTCTCACCGTTCAAGCGGTCCGGAAGCGACTTATCTCGGTTGATACTGCTGCCGCGTGGTTGAAGATCGACAAACGGCTCATCGCAGACCTGTTCTGAGCGCTGCACTTGCCGAACTGCTGCGAAGCGCGATCACATCCAATCAACGGCTTTGCAGTGGTTGAGGAGCGCTCGTTCCGAACTCGGAAGCACCGCGTGAGCACAGCTGTCCTTAGAGCCGGTCTCGAGGGTCTCGGCGACATCGCACCTTTCGAGGCCGAACGCGTCAAATGCGTAGTAGCTTCCATTTCAGCCACGACCATGCTCGTGAAACAAAGCCAACTAGCCACACGGCGCGCGAAGCTCTGTTGGGCACTGAAGCTCGTTCCTCCGTGCCGCCAAAGACGGCACTGACGTGCCGCTCAAGCTCGCGGAGCGCCTCTTGGAGCGATCGCCCCACTTTAGCGAACCATCAGGTAGAAGATGCTTCCTGCCGCCCGACGCGGCGCTACGAGCTCGGTGCGCTCCTCAAATCTGATGTAGAACCGACACTGAGGTTGGCGGCTTAGCAGGGGGCTGAAGGCGCGCTGAAAGGTCTCGGGGGAATAGACATGCCCGACAGAAGCCTCAACACCGAGATCGGCCACCACGCGCGCTAGGTCAGGCGTACCTTGGGTGATTGTGATGGATCGCCCGGATGCTTGCACCGCCATTAGCGCACGCGGCTGCCGCGTGGTCTGGTCGACCAAGCAAGAGGGCTTGTCACTGCCTTCCAATCGTCGAAGCTTATCGAGGCGGGAGATGGAAGCCGTTGCTCCTCCCTCTTGAGAGACGCGCCGGAGCAACTGGGCGACGGCATCGACGCCACCCGCCCTCTTGATTAGGTCCGCGAACTCCTTGAGCTTTACCGGCGCGAGACGTGACAGATCATCCGTCAGCTCGGAGACATCACTGACCCCAGCGGCGTCGACAGCTTCCTTGAGCTTGTCCTGATCTCTTTGAAGGCTGGCCTGATAGAAAACAAACAGGAATAGACCGAAGAATAGTATCTGAACTAGGAAGTCCACCAGGATCAAGAAGAAGACATCGTCTCGACGAGTGTCACTAGGCGCGCGCAGTGCCGTTGCCATTGCCTAGGCCTTACTTGCCGAGGCGCTCATGCGTCTTCTTGATAATGAAAGTCGCGACGCCGGCTAAGCCTTCCTCGAGCTGCCTGACATGGCCGACCGAATTTGCCGCTGTTTCCTTCAATGACGCACCGGCCGAGCTCACCGCTGTCTCCAGTGCAATTGCCGACTCGCTGAGTTTTGCGGACGTTTCGCTCAGCGACTGATCGATCCGTTGAAGGGAGTTTGGGATGGACGAGAGTGAGGCTTGAAGCTGAGGCGCGGTACGGGCAGCCTCTCCGATCGACGCGAGCAGTTGATCGTTCGCAGCAGCTGTCGCCTTAATCTGCTCGGTGTGTTTCGCAAGGACCTCCGACGCGGAGCTCATCGATTTCGCAGCCGGAATGAGTGCTGCTGTAAGTAGCTCAAGCTGCTCAACATTGTCGCTAACCGAGCGCAGAGTCGGGCCCGAGCGGTCCCCAATTTCGCCAAACTGCTCTAACAGTGGCAACAGGGCATCGACCGCTGCTTGCATCCGCTCGAGCTCCGCGGCAGTGGCCGTTCCCGTAGCTTGCATGGCCGACAGCGCCCCATCGGCGGCTTCGAGCGAGGCTACAATTTCGCCAATTCGCTCTGCCGCGCCCGCTAGTGGCTGGAGCGACTTGCCCGTGCCTGCAGCAGCCGACTTCAGCGCGGACAGCTCGGCGACAAGATCAGCTGCAGAAGCCGACACAGTGCCCAACTGATTGCCGACGAGCTTGAGTTCTCCGAGAGACTCCACAACTTGCTCCGCGCCCTGGTGCAGGCGCTGCTGAAAGAAGGCGAGCGTGCCGTTCTCTGTGGCTAGCGCATCGAGACGCTCCGTCATCAGCCCAGCCCGCTCGTTGATTTGCGTGAACGCCCCAGTGAGATCACCGGCCGCGACTGCTGACGTGCTGGCGAGGCTCGCCAGTTGCTCCAGCGCGACGTTGAGCTTCGTCACCGCTGCGACTGAGCCTTGGACGCTCTTCTTTAGCTCAGAGCGTTCGCTCGCAAATGCCGCATCATTGAGGAGCACACGAATCTCGCTGACGCTCGCCTTTGCCTCGTCGAGCGTGGCAGCAATGCCTTGAGCAAAAGTCCTTGCAGCTTCTGCGAGCATGGTTTCGCTGCGCGCCTGGGATGCCTCGGAAGCTGCCGCAACGCGCTCCTGCAAGGAGAGGGCGTACGTTTCGAAAGATGAGGAAGCGAGCTCGATGCTACTAATCAGCTCGCGCGAGCGGTTGACATAGGCCTCAACCACCGAGTCTTCGTCAGTAGCATCGAGAGATCGTGCGACGAGCAGTAAGTGGATTCTGGCGGCAACCGCGTAGCCGGTCGCCAGAAGCCCCAAGCCAAACTGTGCGCCCACTATTGGCAAGCTGTCTGCGACGCCCCGGGTGACGACGGTAAGTGCGCTGGTCGCAAGCGCGATAATGGTGAGCAGGAACCCGTAGTAATAGATGCTGTCAATCTCGACCGACGAGAGTTCGCCCGCCTTCGCGCGAGGCCAAAGGTACATGAGATGGTAAAGTACGAGTGGTGCCAAGGCTGCCACGAACGTGATGAAAGGGTTGACCTTTAAGACCGTCAGCCCGACGAGAATGACGGCAGAGAGCGCGATTGCTCTCAGCATGACCCAACCCGCATTCAACTTCATCGCAAGCTATCCTGGAAGATATTCAAGGGTGACGCCGGCACTAGGGCCTGCATCATCGCCCAATAACCACGGCCAGAAGGCCGAGCGGCAATGTAGCGTGCCGGGGCTGAGCCCGCGTCTTGGGATTACGTTGACGTGGACGCTGACATTCTTGAACGTCGGTCGCTCAATCGCGCCGGCATTCGCGTTCCGGTAAAGTTTTCGCGGGTCGGTGTCCGGCGAGCAGCGGTACATGTCGAGCGACGGCGAGTTCTCGATCATGTCGGAGAAGATGAGCAGGTTCAACTTCTCTGCCTTAAGGTCTGTGGTATTCGAAAGGTCGCTGATCGCCTGGGCAATCGGCGAGGTTGCTGAATCAGGAAACTCCTGGCGAAGGGCTTTGCGCAGCTTGTTCATGAAGTTGCGATCGAACTGGCGGCGGATGGACTTGTCACTTTCAGTGAGCGCGTTTCCTGCCGATGGCGGCTTGCAGCCTTCGTACAGAGGGATCAGCGCTCGAGCGGATTCGTCAGAGACCGCGTACAAGCTGACATGGTCATTGGTACTAACTTGGCGATTGATGAAGTCGACGGCGCGCGCTTCGATCTCGTGAGCGGTTTGGACTGGGATGCCTTCGCTGTGGTCGAGCAGTATGACGGTGCTCGACGTCCATCCGCTAGGCAAACAGCCGTTGGCATCTCGCTTCGGAGCCTTTAGCGTCTGGCTTGCGACGAGCAGCCCGGCGAAGGCCACTACGACGGCGAGGATGATCGTGATGCCCTGGCGGTCCTTGGCCGAAAGCGTCATCAGCCGGCCTCATCTGGCTGCAGGATGACGTTGCGCTTCTTTAGGTTTGTTTTGGCGTCATCGGCGACCTCAGCAAGGAACCCCTCGTATCGTTCGTCGAGAATTTCCGCGGTCTCTTTCTGCATTGCGTTGACTGCGGAGTTGAGTGGATCTTTGTACCGCTCCCGGTGCTCCTTGAGGCGGCTGATTAACTCCGCAAGATCTGCTTTGATCGGTTCGGCGCCGGAGGCGTCCACGGAGTCCGTTACGCTGGGTTTCGCCTTGAAATATGCTGGCGGATCAATGCCCCGGACGGACATGTTTGACTGTCGGTATGCGTCGAGCACGAGCTGGTAGTCGCGCTCGATGGCAGCCGTGTTGGTCTTAAGAACGCTCTCCGCCTGCTTGACGTTGGCGACAGCTTGGTTCGCGACAGCAACTAGGATGGTCGGCTGTGACGCGTGTCCTTGCAAAGCCCCGCGCCGATCAAGCAAGAAGTCCTTG
>Ga0068862_100005732_pt1 | contig 10366 bp, 6 predicted proteins | sample KBSSwiS52_FD_66598 | JGI IMG/M metagenome (GOLD analysis project Ga0068862, IMG submission 66598) | Switchgrass rhizosphere microbial communities from Kellogg Biological Station, Michigan, USA - KBS Switchgrass S5-2 | ecosystem: Host-associated > Plants > Roots > Rhizosphere > Soil ... | reverse complement strand
CGGCACGGCGATGAATAAGATTTTGAAAGACTTCATCGTCAAATCGCGCACGATGATGGGCTACGACGCGCCATATGTGCCGGGCTACGACTGTCATGGACTGCCAATTGAACTCTACGTTGATCGAAAACTGGGTGCGAAGAAAGCCAACATGTCGCCTGTATCGATTCGCCGTGCGTGTCGAGAGCATGCGGCCCAGGCACTGAAGAACCAGACTCGCGACTTCAAACGTCTGGGCATTCTCGGCGAGTGGAGTGATCCGTATCTCACGATGTCGAACCACTACGAAGCGGAGACTGCGCGTATGTTCGCACGCTTCGTCGAACGAGGTTACGTCTACAAAGGCGCGCGACCCGTTTACTGGTGCATCCAGGATCAAACCGCGCTGGCCGAAGCAGAGGTTGAGTATTTCCATCACACGAGCCCGTCGGTTTATGTGAAATTCCCTCTTCGCAGCGATCCGGCGTTGATCGATCCGGCGCTAAAAGAGAAAAGAGTTTTCGTACTCATCTGGACCACGACACCGTGGACATTGCCGGCAAATCTTGGCATCGCGGTCCACCCGGATTTTGAGTATTCAGCTTTTGAGCACGGCGATGAGGTTTACATCGTCGCAAGTGAATTGGTTGAAGCCGTCGCGGCCAAATGTGATCTGGGTGCACGTTCGGAATCTGGCGATCGCCAGTCGCCAAAGATTCTTGCCCGTTTTTCAGGCTCAAAACTCGATCGACTTGAATGTACGCATGCCTGGTTGGACCGTCCCTCGCTGTTGATGGTGGGCGATCACGTCACGTTGGGAGGCGAGGCTGACGCGGAAACTGAACTCGACGTCAGCGAAGCAGAGAAGAAACAGTCGGGAAGTAAAGCTGGAACAGGCGCGGTGCACACAGCACCCGGACACGGGCACGACGACTTCGTGATCGGCAAGCGCTACGGATTGGAGGTCTATTGTCCGGTCGATCATGCTGGACGGTTTACTCCTGAAGTCGAGCATTTTGCAGGTCTTCGCGTTTTTGAGGCCAATGAAAAAATCGTCGACTTCATGCGCGAAAAGGGTGTGCTGCTGTTCAGTGAGAACTACGAGCATCGATATCCGCACTGCTGGCGCTGCAAAAACCCGGTGATCTTTCGCGCAACTCCGCAATGGTTCATCGCGATGGACCAGGTGCACAGCGCAACCGTTGAGAAAGATGAAGACGGACGGGATCGCACCAACTTCATCGACAACTTTGAAGACAACAGCGGCCTTCGTGCGGCGTCGTTGCGTGAGATTGAGCGCGTGCAATGGATCCCTGCATGGGGCGTAGATCGAATGCGCAACATGCTTAAGGCGCGTCCGGACTGGTGTGTGTCGCGTCAACGCGTTTGGGGTGTGGCTATCCCTGTCTTCTATTGCGGGAAATGTAGTGAAGCCGTCGCAGATCCAATCGTGATAAATCATGTGGCCGACATCTTCGAGAAAGAGTCGGGCGATGCGTGGTACACGCGTGAACCGGGCGACCTGTTGCCACCCGGCTACGTTTGCAAAGGATGTGGCGCGACGGACTGGACCAAGGAGACTGATATCCTCGACGTTTGGTTTGACAGTGGAACTTCATCGATTGCAGTACTCGAGAATCCGCGCCGCGAAGAGCTCAGTTGGCCGGCGGATGTTTACATCGAAGGCGGTGATCAGTTTCGCGGTTGGTTTAATTCGTCGTTAATGGTTGGCCTCGCGGCTCACGATCGCGCTCCATACAAAACGGTGATCTGCCATGGCTGGACGCTGGATGCGCAAGGTCGTGCGATGCATAAATCCGCCGGCAATGCGGTCGAGCCTGAAGTGGTCATCAAAGAATCAGGTGCTGAAATCATCCGACTTTGGTGCGCATCGTCTAACTACTTCGACGACATGCGGGCGTCTGATGAGATCCTGCAGCGTGTAACTGATGGCTACCGCAAACTAAGAAACACGGCGCGGTTTGCGTTGGGTAATCTCGCCGGATTTGAGCCGTCGGGCGACAGAGTTCCTTTTGAAGAGATGCTCGAGATTGATCGCTGGGCGTTGGCAGAGTTGGATTCAGTTACAGACAAGGTGCTTAAGGCGTATGAAGGCTTTGAGTTTCATTCTGTTTTCCATCTGCTTTACAACTTCGCCACGGTCACACTGTCGGCGAGATATTTCGACATCGTAAAAGACCGGCTCTACACCTACGCACCGCGGAGCCTTGCGCGACGGTCGGCGCAAACGGCACTTCATAACATTGCCGACAGCCTTGCTCGGTTGCTGGCACCGATTCTGGTGTTCACGGCCGACGAAGTCTGGGAGAACCTTCCGGCAGCGAAAGAGGCGCAACCTTCAGTGCATCTAATGACGTTCCCGTCAGTGAGCGGCGAAGACAATGCGACTCTGCTTCAGAACTGGACAGCGTTGTTTGCCATTCGTGACGAAGTTTTGCGCGCGTTGGAAGTAGCCAGGATAGCGAAAGAAATCGGCAGCTCGCTCGAGGCAAAAGTGACACTGAGTGCTTCAGGGAAAACTTTGGAACTGCTACGGCAATACGCCAATGACCTGAGATACATCTTTATCGTGTCGGAGGTTGAGTTGGTCGAGTTTGCTGATGGCGATGTTTCGATCAAAGTTTCGACGGCGGATGGTCAGAAATGCGAAAGGTGTTGGAACTACTCGACGCGAGTGGGTGAGTCGGCGAAGTATCCAACTGTGTGTGAGCGTTGTGTTGCGGCGCTGGAGGAGATTGAAAGCGAACATCGCCACTAGAGAATTGCATTTGGCATCGAACTCAGTGGTGTCCCACTGAGTTGTCAACACCCATGAACGACATTCAAATCATCGACAATGCTCGTACACGCTTAGCCTGGCGGTCGGGATATCTGCTCGCGTCGTTCGGGATTTATCTCGCGGATCAGGCAAGTAAGGCCTGGGCAGTTCGTGAGCTCCGCTTTGGTCAGGATCGCACTGTAATCAAAGGCTTCTTTGATTTTATTTACACTGAAAACCCGGGAATCGCTTTCGGCCAATTGCAGGAAGGTGGTTCTTTCGGTCGTTGGTTCTTTGTGGCTCTGGCGACAGCTGCGTCCATCGCGGTGCTGTTTTATTTCTGGCGAACGCCACGAACCGATGACCGTGTTTTGGGCGCGTGCGCACTCCTTCTCGCCGGCATCACCGGCAACATGACTGACCGGATTCGCCTTGGGTATGTAGTCGATTTCATAGCGCTGCACGCCGGTAGTTATCATTGGCCAACGTTCAATGTGGCCGACGCGAGCATCGCAATTGGCGCGATATTACTCGCGTATGACGTGATTTTTGGGGGTCGAAAAAAGACTGCGGCTGGTCTTAGGTCTTAGGTCGTTGGCCTTAGGTCTTTGGACTTCGGTGGGGTTTTTAATCTCAAGCTCAAAAGTGCGCCAAAGACCAAAGACCTAAGACCAAGCACCCTTAACGAATGTACCCAGAGCTATTCCACATCGGTAATTTCCCCATTAACACCTACGGCGTGTTTCTTGCGCTGGCTTTTCTCAGCGCGATCCTGCTCGCAGTAAAACTTGGGGCCCGAGACGGATTGCCCCGGGAAAAGATCTACGACCTTTGTTTATGGATGCTTCTGGCTTCGTTGATCGGCTCGAAGCTGCTGATGCTCCTCACTGAACCTGAGTATCGCGATCATCCCTGGCAGCTGTTTTCGCTGGATTTTCTCCGTTCCGGAGGTGTGTTCTACGGCGGGTTACTCGGAGCCATCATCACCGGCTACCTTCTGATGAAGCGTTACAAGCTTCCATGGTGGACCACTGCCGATGCATGCGCGCCGGGAATCGCACTGGGAAACTTTTTTGGCAGGCAAGGATGTTTCGCAGCCGGCTGTTGTTGGGGGAAGCCAACGCATCTGCCGTGGGGCGTTAAGTTCAGCCAACTGGGTCATGAGATCACAGGCGTGCCCACTGATACATACCTACATCCGACGCAACTGTATGAATCATTCGCCATGCTCCTGGTATTTCTATTCTTGTTATGGCTACACAAGCGTCGTGCTTTCAGTGGGCAAGTGATACTCGCGTACGCACTTTCGTATTCAGTAATCAGGTTCGCAATAGAGTTTGTTCGCGATGACCCGCGTGGCGACATTCTTGGATTGACGACGCTGACAGGTCTCTCAACGTCGCAGTTGATTAGCCTGGTTGTCGGAATAGGCGCGTTGATTCTATTGATCCTACGCCGCAAGAGAGCGCGAGCCAGCGAGACCACGGACGCCTTTGTCGCTTCAGGTGCGCGAGCATAATTGTTTATCAACCCACTTCGATCCCGATCTGGAGGAGATTTCTTTTGAAGCCTCTCTTAATTATTCTTCTACTCGCGTCGTCTCTCATCTTTGCAAATCCGTCTACGCGTTTATTGACCACGCAAGACACCAATGGACGATCGCTGTTGCTACCGGAAGAAAAACACCTGCGGAATCTGAAACAACTCACCTTCGGTGGAGAAAACGCCGAAGCCTACTTCTCATCAAACGGCAAGCAACTAATCTTTCAGTCGACGCGCGATGGACGCGGTTGCGATCAGATTTACACGATGAACGTCGACGGCTCTAACGTGAAGATGGTTTCCACCGGTGCGGGGCGTACTACCTGCTCCTACTTTTTTCCCGGTGGCCGGCGCATTCTCTATTCATCGACGCAGCTTGGTTCCAGCGACTGTCCAACTAGACCTGATTTTTCACAAGGTTACGTTTGGGCCGTGTATCCGGACTACGACATTTTTACCTCAAAACCAGACGGCACCGATTTGAAACAGCTCACAAGCACCCCGGGGTATGACGCCGAAACAACCATAACGCTGGATGGCAAGAAACTCGTCTTTACATCGATGCGTGATGGTGATTTGGATATCTACACCATGAATGCTGACGGCACGAATGTCCGGCGTGTGACCAACGAACTCGGCTATGACGGCGGACCGTTCTGGTCATACGACGGGAAGCAGATTGTCTATCGTGCCAATCACCCGCAGGCTGAAAAAGACAAAGCAGACTACCTGCGGCTATTGAAACAGAATCTAATTAGGCCAACGGCACTCGAAATTTGGGTGATGAATGCTGATGGCTCCAACAAACGGCAGGTCACCCGCAACGGAAAAGCGAACTTTGGTCCCTACTTCTTTCCCGATGGAAAGCGAGTTATCTTCGCTTCAAACATGGACGATCCGCGTGGACGAAACTTCGATCTTTATAAGATCAATGTTGATGGCAGCGGTCTCGAACGACTGACTTTCAACACGACGTTCGATGGTTTCCCGATGTTTTCGCCTGACGGAAAGAAGCTCGTGTTTGCGTCGAATCGGAACGCAGCGAAAGAAGGCGATACGAATGTGTTTATCGCTGACTGGGTGGAATAATAGGTCCGATAAGTCGAATAGGTCCTATTCTTCGTCTTAACAAATAGAAAGAGCGCTACCATGAATACCAAAAGATCCTCCGCATTATTAATCTCCCTGCTTCTAACAACGGCGGTCTTCGCGCAGCAGCCTGCGTTTCAAATCGAGCCGAGCGCTGAGAAGTTGCGGGAGCACGTCAGCTATCTTGCATCTGATCGGCTTGACGGGCGTAGGACTGGCACGACGGGCGCGAATGAGGCTGCGCGTTACATCGCAGTTGAGTTCTCACGACTGGGACTCAAGCCGATTGTTCAAACCGGAAAAAAAGAGGACATCTCTGCGTACCTGCAAACCTTTCCTTACGTCGCCAGGGTTACGGTTGGTCAGGGAAACAAATTGACCCTTTCCACGTTATCGAGAACCCTTTCTGTTGGTTCTGATTGGACGCCGCTCGGCTTCTCGACAAGTTCTCGAATCGATGCCGCGCCAACAGTTTTCGCCGGGTACGGAATTACCTCTTCAGAATTGAAATACGACGACTATTTTCGCGGAGTCAAAGGCAAGGTCGCTGTCGTCCTGTCAGGAACTCCCGATGGCGACAATCCTCATGGGCAATACGCACGGTACGAAGATCCTCGATGGAAAGCCATAGCGGCCCGCAACGCCGGTGCAGCGGCACTGGTCATTATCGCTCGCGAGAAGAATTTTGTAGACGATCGGTTGTCAGTCCTGCGCTACGACAACGCAGGAGACGCGGGGATTCCTGTCATAGTGGTCTCGCGCGAAATTGGGGCGACGCTGCTTGAAATGGCCAGCGAGGAAGTGATGACGAGAACTGAGAGCGAAATGGCTAAGTGGGCGAGCGGCGGTACTAATTGTTCAACTCCTTGTGGAGTAACTAAGAACTTCAATTTGGAAATCAAATCTACACTGACTTTGGCGACGGATGTCCTCCGTCGGGAAGCTGCTGCCTACAACGTTATCGCTGTCCTGGAAGGCTCCGATCCGAAACTCAAGAACGAAACAATTATCGTTGGCGCTCACTACGATCACCTTGGACACGGCGGGCAAGGAAGTCTCGCGCAAAAGGAAGGCGAGATTCATCACGGTGCAGACGATAACGCCTCAGGTACTGCCGGTGTATTGGAACTGGCAAGAATCTTTACGATGCCGCCCTTCAGACCGAAACGAACGATCGTCTTTATGGCCTTCAGTGGCGAAGAAGAAGGATTGCTCGGGTCCAACTTCTACGTGAACAATCCGTTATTACCGCTCGCGAACACTGTCGCCATGATCAATATGGACATGATTGGCCGCATGAAAGATCGCAAACTGGTGATCGGCGGCGTGGGAACTGCGAAAGAATGGCGCGACATCATCAATGCAAGCAATCAGGCTCAGACGATGTTAGTGAACGTCAACGCAACCGGCTCAGACGCAGCGCCCACAAACTCAAAAGGCCGGCCTGCAATGCCGATCGTCACGTCATCAAACGGGCGAACTATCGTGGCTGCGAGTTCTGAAAGTGCTTTCGATCTGACACTTCAGGAAGACGGCTTTGGCCCAAGCGACCATTCGTCGTTCTATTCAAAGCAGATTCCAGTGCTCTTCTTCTGGACCGGGACGCATTCCGATTATCACAAACCCTCCGACACATTCGATAAGATCAACTATGAAGATGAAGCAAAGGTGCTCGCCTTTGTGGCTCGCATCATCCTCGGCCTTGATCGTGACGCGACGCGACCCACCTTCACTACAGCCAAGAGCGATGCGACACCGCGAACAGGTGGCTTCCGCGTTTATCTCGGTACGATTCCGAACTACGCTGAGACCAACGACGGATTGTTGCTTGACGGGGTTCGCGAAGATTCACCGGCCGCTAAGGCGGGTCTAAAAGCAGGTGACAAAATAGTTAAGATCGGCAGTCGTGAGATAAAAAATGTTTACGACTACACGTTCGCGCTGGGCGAGCTGAAGGCAGGGCAGGAGTATCCGATTGAAGTGATGCGGGGAACCGAAAGGCTTTCCCTGAAGATCACTCCTGAAGCGAGGAAATAGTTTTACGAAGGATCCGGTAATTTGCGAGACAAGATAGGTCTTATAAGTCCTATTGGACCGATACGACCTATCTCATTTCTTTGCGAACTTACCAACGAGGTTCGCGTTCAAAGCGATCGTTGTCACGATCTCGGCCGCCGCCGTAACCGCCACCACCACCGCGGCCACCACGACCACCACCATAACCTCCGCGACCGCCGCCGCCCCTGTCAGTTCTTGGTTTAGCTTCATTGACAGTCAGATTACGACCGCCAAAATCTTTACCGTTGAATGCTTCGATAGCTGCCGCCGCCTCTTCTGGTGTAGCCATTTCGACGAAAGCAAAGCCACGTGATCGGCCTGTTTCCCTGTCTTCAATCACCGAAGCTGATTCCACGGTGCCCACTGCGGCGAAAGCCTCGCGCAGTTCCTCGCTCGTGGTACGGAACGAGAGATTTCCTACATACAGTTTTGTAGCCATTCTTCTACTGTCCTTGTTTGGGGAAGCGCGGGCTTGCTAGGAAGTTCGCTGATGCAGTTCGGAGGGAGACGGCCGATACTTTCGGCGACTGCGACGGAACCCGGTGCTCTTAAATCACGAGAGCGGCTTCTAACTTAAGTTGACAACTGCCTCACTCTCTATCAGCCGAACCTCGTCGCTTTACGATCACGGGCAGGCGCATTCACCGTTGACGCGCGAGAGCAGGTATCTGTAAGCAAAAGTATGCCCGCAGGCTTTGAAAGGCGTCAAGGATAATCTTCAAGTCTTTGGCAAACGAAGGGTTAAATCGATTGCCGATTTTAGATTGGGGAGGGAACAACTCAAGGTTGAATGGTGCAGTTGGAAGGGGGCAAGCGGTATTTACGGTCAAATTCCGATAGGTTCAACGAGCGCGCCCCCGCCCATCCGCGCGATTGTCAACAATTTTGCGTCGGGATTTCACGTTTTCCTCTGTATCGCTTACTATTTCCTGCTTCCGCAAAATCAATTCGAAAGGCTTTCATAATGTCTACACGTTTTCCCATCACAGTTGCGCGCGGTGACGGTATTGGCCCGGAAATCATGGACGCCACGCTGCGTATTCTCGACGCGGCCAAAGCACCACTCGATTATGAACAAATTGATATTGGTGAAAAAGTTTATCTCGCCGGCAATAGCTCGGGTATCGAATCCAGCTCCTGGGAATCTCTCCGTAGAACAAAGGTTTTTCTTAAAGCACCAATCACAACACCGCAGGGTGGCGGGTATAAAAGTCTCAACGTCACGGTGCGAAAGGTTCTCGGTCTCTACGCGAATGTGCGCCCATGCGTTTCGTATCACCCCTTCATCGACACTAAACACCCAAACATGGACGTCGTGATCGTTCGCGAGAACGAGGAGGACCTCTACGCCGGAATCGAGCATCGTCAGACGAACCAGGTCGTTCAGTGTTTGAAACTGATCTCCCGTCCTGGTTCAGAAAAGATCGTTCGCTATGCTTTCGAATACGCGCGACGCAACAACAGGAAGAAAGTTACCTGCTTCACGAAAGACAACATCATGAAGCTGACTGATGGGTTGTTTCACAAGGTCTTTGATGAAATCGCCACCGGCTATCCTGACATTCAGAACGAACACTGGATCGTCGATATCGGCGCGGCGAAACTTGCCGACACTCCCGAGGCCTTCGACGTAGTTGTAATGCCAAACTTATATGGCGACGTGCTCTCAGACGTGGCTGCGCAGATCGCCGGTTCGGTTGGTTTAGCAGGTTCGGCAAATATAGGCGAACACGTGGCGATGTTTGAAGCAATTCACGGTTCCGCTCCAAGACGCGCGGGTCAGAACCTGGCGAACCCGTCAGGCTTGTTACTGGGCGCCGTGATGATGCTGGTCCATCTTGGTCTAACTGATACGGCCGCTGAGGTACATAACGCGTGGTTGCGCACTATTGAAGATGGCGTTCATACCTACGACATCTACGACGAGAAGGTAAGCAAACAGAAAGTTGGAACGAAAGAATTTGCCGAGGCTGTCGTCGAACGACTCGGTCAGCGCCCGCAAGTTCTCAAGGCTGTGGCTTATGCGAAAGGCGAGCCTCAAAAAGCGGGGGGAGCTACAGCGTCTTCAACGGTTAAGAAAGACCTCGTTGGCGTCGATGTGTTTCTCGATTGGACCAAAGGCACCGCTAACGATCTCGGAAACGACTTCAATAAACTAAGCGACGATGGTATGAAGTTGACGATGATCAGCAATCGTGGAGTAAAAGTTTGGCCAGGTGGTCATGCGGAGACTTTCTGTTCGGATCATTGGCGTTGTCGATTTCTTCCCGACGCCGAAGGCAAGACCGTTTCACACGCGCAAGTGATCTCGCTACTGAGTCGCGTCGCCGATGCCGGATACGACTTCATCAAGACCGAGAATTTATACAATTTCGATGGCGAGCGAGGGTTCTCATTAGATCAGGGTGAATAAAAACACCGAGCGTACTTACTTACTCGTACAGGGTCCGACCTGTAGCTGTGTTGGATCTTTCTTCCATTCTTTTTAATCTACGCTAGACCATCCAGAGAAAACTAAATGCCAAAAACAAGCGGAAAACCAAACAAGAAACAAAATCCGAAATCGCTGGTCGCCGTAATCATGGGTAGTCAATCCGATTGGGACACAATGCGACACACCGACGAAACTCTCGCGAAGTTTGGAGTGCCGCATGAGTGTCGTGTGATCTCCGCACATCGTTCGCCATCGCTCGCAGCCGAGTTTGGCTCGACTGCCGAATCACGTGGCCTTGAAGTTGTCATCGCCGCTGCCGGTGGTGCAGCGCATCTCGCCGGAGTTCTGGCGGCGCATACGACCCTGCCTGTGCTCGGCGTACCCATGAAAAGTGATGCGTTGAATGGAATGGATTCTTTACTTGCCACAGTGCAAATGCCAGGAGGAATTCCAGTAGGCACGCTCGCTATCGGCAAGCCGGGCGC